>JAEEGF011226088.1_pt1 | contig 10978 bp, 3 predicted proteins | sample 9134171 | NCBI WGS metagenome assembly JAEEGF01 (sample SAMN16246542, study PRJNA631951) | gut metagenome | biome: gut microbiome; feature: rumen; material: AP-attached | host: Bos | place: Iran: Karaj | collected 2018-10
AGAGACTCGATGCCAGCTACAAGCACCTGTGCAAGATGCGCGACGAGCTGGTTGACCTGGGCATCGTTCCTCCCATCAGCGAGTGGAACAAAATCAACCCCAACCTGTAATCCCGCACTCTACTGTGCATAGTGATACACGCCAAGCCTGGTTACCGTGAAAACGGACCAGGCTTGACTTTTTAAGGAGGCTGAGATTGGCTGAATAATTAGCGCCGTTGATTGATGCTTTTTTGCCGTTTTCTTGCGAATTATCACATTTGATATTATATTTGCAGCGAAATCAACGTTAATAGCCTCCGCACCGTTTCAATACCGCTTTAGTTTGGAGTAGGGCTGAGTCGTGTTTATCAACTGTTTAACCCGCACGAATCAGCTTAATCCGCCATAAAAAAGAAACCATGCGGTTGTCATCAATAAAAGATGAGAATATGATAAACCATTACAAAAATATGAGTAGTATTATGATGAGAAAAAGAGTGCTGATTCTTGTGCTCGCACTTGTAGCGTGCCTGATGAGTTCGATGAGCGCTGTGGCTGCCGAGGCCTATGCGAACTTCACGTCGACGGACAGGAAGCTGACGTTTTACTATGACAACCTGCGCAGTTCTCGCTCGGGCAAGACGTATAGCTTGAATGCTGCCGGCCAAGATCCAGCCTGGTATACCGACGATAACTGTTCGAAGGTCTTGGAGGTGGTGTTTGACCCGTCATTTGCCAATGCTCGTCCTGTCTCGACCCGGTCATGGTTCTTCAAGATGGGTGGTCTCAATACCATTACGGGCATGAATTATCTCAATACCGAGAATGTCACCGACATGCATGGCATGTTCAACGGCTGTATCAGTATGACGAGCCTAGACCTGAGTCACCTCAATACCTCGAAAGTGACCGACATGTACGGCATGTTCTATGAATGCAATAATCTGACTTCACTCGATTTGAGCAGCTTCAACACGGCCAATGTCACCGACATGAGATACATGTTCAACATCTGCACCAGACTGGTAACCTTGAACTTAAGCAGCTTCAATACCTCCAAAGTGACCGACATGAGAAACATGTTCAGCGGCTGCTCCAGTTTGAAGAAACTTGACTTGAACAGCTTCAACACTTCATCGGTGAGATACATGCTTTATATGTTCAATGAGTGCACGAGCCTTACTGAGATCCATTCAGCCCATTTCGATACCTCTAATGTAACCAGCATGTCCAACATGTTCAATGGTTGCACCAATCTCAAGAGAGTTGACTTGAACGGTTTCAACACCGTGAAGGTGAAAAGCATGCAGAACATGTTCGCCGGTTGCTCCAGCCTCGAGGAAATCAACCTGAGTGCCTTCAACACTGCTGCTGTAACCGACATGAAGTACATGTTCACAGGCTGCTCCAGCGTGACTGAACTTGACGTGAGCCGCTTCAATACCGCCAACGTCACCGATATGCGCTTTATGTTTGACGGCTGTTCCAAAGTGACTGTCCTGGACATGAACGGTTTCAACACTGCTAATGTAACCACCATGCAGAACATGTTCAACGGCTGTTCGGCTTTGACTACTCTCGATGTAAGCCGCTTCAATACCGCCAATGTGACTGACATGAGGAACATGTTCAACGGTTGCTTGAATTTGACCGTTTTGAACGTGAGCAGTTTCAACACCGCCAATGTGAAGTACATGAGCAGCATGTTCAATGACTGCAAGAATGTGACTGCACTCAACGTGAGCGGCTTCAACACGGCCAATGTGATCAACATGAGCGCCCTGTTCTGTAATTGTTCCAAAGTACCGGTTCTCGATGTGAGCCGCTTCAATACCGCCAAGGTATCATCCATGCGCAGCATGTTCTATGGCTGCTCGAGTGTTACAAACCTTGACGTAAGGAGTTTCAATACCGCAATAGTGACCGACATGTCCTACATGTTCAGGGGATGTTCCAAATTGACGAGTCTCGACGTGAGCGGCTTCAATACTGCCGCTGTCACCGACATGAAATACATGTTCTATGGCTGCTCCAGCATGACAAGCCTGAAGCTGACCGGCTTGAACACTGCCAAGGTGACCGATATGCGATACATGTTCCAGAACTGTTCGAGCCTGACCAGTCTTGACGTGAGCGGCTTCAATACTACCAATGTGACCGACATGCGCAACATGTTCTATCATTGCTCCGTCTTGACGAGCTTGAACCTTACCGGCCTCAAAACCTCTAAGGTGACTACGATGCAAAGCATGTTTGATGGCTGCAAGAACTTGACCACCCTGAACGTGAGCAGTTTCAATACCGCTAAGGTGACCTCTATGGCCTCCATGTTCAACGGCTGCACAGGCTTGACCAGCTTGAACTTGAGCAACTTCAGTACCGCAGCTGTGACTAGCATGAGCTCTATGTTCTTTGGTTGCACCAACCTGAGCACCATCGTTGCTGGTAGTGCTTGGAAAACCGATGCAGTCACCACTTCCGATTATATGTTCAGGAACTGCACATCGATTATGGGCGGCATGGGTACCACCTATGACCCGGCTTACATTGATAAGACTTACGCCCGCATCGACAAGGGCGCATCGCAGCCTGGCTACCTGTCAAGCTCCATGCCGTCGCGCTACACCTATGACAGCACCTCAGGCGCGCTGGCACTCCTCTGGGGCGAGTACAACAAGGACGACAAGTGGAGCACTGACGTAGTTGCAGCAAATGTCAAGAGCGTTACTGCCACCAACCGGGTAAGTTTCACGGGTGACTGCACCGATCTGTTCAAGGGCTTCAAGCAGTGCACGAGCATCGACCTGTCCAATGTCAACACCAGCATGATGACGAACGTGAACGGCATGTTCCAGTTGTGTCAGAGTCTGACTTCGCTCAACATGATGAACTGGGACACCGACAGTGTCGTCGACATGGGAAACATGTTCGCCGGTAGCACCAGCCTGGCAGAGCTCGACATTACGGGCATCAACACCACGAGCGTCACATCCATGGCATCCATGTTCGATGGCTGCTCGAGTCTAACGACCATCCATGTTGGCTCGGACTGGAGCACCGACAGCGTAACGAGCTCCGAGGGAATGTTCAATGGTTGCGTCGCACTGGTGGGTGGCATGGGCACTACCTATGACGAGAATTTTACTGACAAGACTTATGCCCGCATCGATTTGGGTGCATACGGGCCGGGATACCTCACTGGCGAGCTTCCCCCGCGTTACACCTATGACAGCATCACCGGCGAGTTGGCACTCCTTTGGGGCGAGTTCAACACCTACGACAAGTGGGGCGACGACGTGACAAACATGAATGTCCAGCGCGTGACCGCCACCGATCAGGTGAGCTTCACGGGTGACTGCTCGCAGCTGTTCTATAATTTCAAGAACTGCACGAGCATGGACCTGAGCCTCGTGAACACCAGCCAGATGACAAACGCAAAAAGAATGTTCCGCGATTGTGAGGACCTGACCGAACTCAATATCTCGAACTGGGACACTGGCAATGTCACCGACATGAACGAGATGTTCTTGTATTGCGTGAGCCTGGATTCATTCGACCTGACGGCATGGAACACGGCCAAAGTCACCGACATGGGACGCATGTTTGAAGGCTGTACCAACCTGGATTCGCTTGACCTGTCGGGCTTCAATACCGAGAATGCCACGACCATTTACTATATGTTCAACAACTGCTCGAACCTGGTATCGCTCAACCTGTCGGGTTGGAATACCTCCCAGGTCACTGCATTGACCCAGATGTTTAACGGCTGCGAGAGCCTGGCATCGCTCGACCTGACGGGTTGGAATACTGAACAGGTCATCGCCATGAACTATATGTTCGCTGGTTGTTCGAACCTGACCGACATTGACCTGACTGGCATCAGCACCGAGCAGGTGACCAACATGGAATCGATGTTCTATGGCTGCTCCAGCTTGACAAGTCTTGACGTGTCCCGCTTCAACACCAACAATGTCACCAACATGATGCAGATGTTCGCTTACTGCAACAGCCTGAACACCCTCAATCTCTCGAGCTTCAACACCGCTAATGTGTTGAATATGGAAGGCATGTTCCAGGGTTGCGACAGCTTGACTACCATTATCCCCGGTCTGAACTGGAACACCGATATGGTTTCAAGTTCCGCGGATATGTTCAGCGGCTGCGTCAATCTTGTGGGCAGCATGGGCACCACCTATGATCCCGAGCACACCGACAAGACCTATGCCCGCGTCGATATGGGCGAATACGAGCCAGGTTACTTCACGGGCGAACTGCCCCCGCGCTACATCTACGACGACGATAGCAGCGTGCTGACGCTCATCTGGGGCGAGTTCAACAAGGACGACAAGTGGGGCGAGGACGTGCTTGCTGAGGCTGTCAGCAGCGTCACCGCCACCGGCATGGTGAACTTCACAGGTGACTGCGGTGAGCTGTTCAGTGGCTTCAGCCAGTGCTCGAGCATGGATCTGTCGCGTGTCAACACCACCGGAATGACCAATGCCAGTGCCATGTTCCAGTCGTGCCAGAATCTGGCAGTGCTCAACCTGTCGAATTGGAACACCGACAGCGTCAGCGACATGTCATCAATGTTCCAGGAATGCGATAGCCTGCGCAAACTCAATCTCCTGGCTTTCAACACCAGCAAGGTCACTAACATGGCTTCCATGTTTGCAGGCTGCGACAGCTTGACTACTATCTATGCAGGTCCGGACTGGAACACCGACAGCGTGACCATTTCCGATGACATGTTCAACGGTTGTGTTTCGCTGGTGGGCAGCCAGGGCACGGTCTATGACGAGAACTTCATCGACAAGACCTATGCCCACATCGACGGCGGAGCCGAGAATCCGGGTTACCTGTCCGAAGAATACATCTTGGGTGATGTGAACGTCGACAATGGCGTCAACATCAGCGACGTGACGGCCTTGATCGACTATCTGTTGAGTGGCAATGCGGTAGAGGTCAGCTTGGCTGCTTCGGACTGCAACAAGGACGGTGCCGTCAACATCAGTGACGTCACCTCCCTGATCGACTTCCTCCTGTCCGGCGTATGGCCTTGATGCTCGCAGATTAGAGAATAAAGATTGGAGATTAGTGAGGCATCCGCGTTCCCGCCCGACGGAAACGCGGATGTCCCTTTGAGAATCTTGCATTTCTTGTTTTCAATTCATTCATTGTTGCAGCAGTTACAGTGAAAATCAAACAAATCCTTTGTTTTTAAGAAAAGATGAGGGGCTTTGATAATTTTCCTTAATAATTTGGGCAATCAGAAACTTTAGTGTACTTTTGCACTGAATTTTGAAGCGATAGCATGGGCAGTTAGCGCAGTTGGTTCAGAGCATCTGCCTTACAAGCAGAGGGTCGGGGGTTCGAATCCCTCACTGCCCACCATGTTTTAGATTAATAATGATAGCAATTCATTAAAGAGAACGGCCGCGAGGCCACTAATCAAAACCGTGTTATTTAGATTATTACATTACAATCAACTTACGCTTAAATGGAAACGATGGACGAGAATTTGAAGAAACCCAAGAGGCCCAGAATCGGTGAGGCTAATCTTGATGAGAACATGGAGAATGTCCGCTACGAGAAAGTGGAGTACAGTGCTCACGAACCTAACCAAGGTGAAGAACAACCCAGTGCTAGCGAGGGTTACCAGCAAGAAGGCTATCAGCCCCGTCAACAAGGTTATCACAATCAGGGCTATCAGCCCCGTCAGGGTGGTTACCAGCCCCGTCATCAGGGTGGTTACCAGCCCCGTTATCAGCAGCGCCAGGGTGGCTATCAGCCCCGTTATCAGCAGCGCTACCAGCAGCCCCAGGCAGCAGGTGAACAGGATCCCAATGCCGAGGGCAACACCATGAATCCCGAACAGCAGGGCGGCTACCAGCCCCGTCAGGGCTATCAGCCCCGCCAGGGTGGTTATCAGCAGCGTCAGGGCGGCTATCAGCAGCGTCAGGGTGGCTACCAGCAGCGTCAGGGCGGCTACCAGCAGCGCCAACAGGGCGGCTACCAGCAGCGCCAACAGGGCGGCTATCAGCAACGTCAGCAGGGCGGTTACCAGCCCCGTCAGGGTGGTTACCAGCAGCGTCAGGGCGGCTACCAGCAGCGTCAGGGCGGTTACCAGCAGCGTCCCGGTGGCTACCAGCAGCGTCAGCAGGGTGGCTATCAGCAGCGCCCCAAGCACCAGGGGCCCAAGCCCCAGATGCGCTTTACGCCCAAGCCCCAGCGTGTCATCTATGAGGAGCCCGCAATCGATCCCAACATGGAGGTTCGCCTGAACAAGTTCATGGCCAACGCCGGCATCTGCTCGCGCCGTGTGGCCGATGAATATATCCAGAAGGGTCTGATCAAGGTCAACGGCAATGTCGTGACCGAACTGGGTATGAAGATCACCCCCAAGGACATCGTAGAATATAACGGAGAGGTTGTAACCACCGAGAAGAAGTGCTACATCCTGCTCAACAAACCCAAGGACTGCGTCACCACCAGCGACGACCCCAATGGCCGCAAGACCGTCATGGACCTCGTCAAGGGTGCCTGTGAGGAACGCATCTATCCCGTGGGCCGACTCGACCGCAACACCACCGGTGTGCTCCTGCTCACCAACGACGGTGACCTGGCCGCTAAGCTCGCCCACCCGCAATATGTCAAGAAGAAAATCTACCAGGTGTGGACCGACAAGCCCATCAGCGAGGAGGACATGCAGCACATCGCCGACGGCGTTGAGCTCGACGACGGTCCCATCCACGCCGATGCAGTGAGCTATGTCTCGCCCACCGACCGCAAGCAGGCCGGTATCGAGATCCACTCGGGCCGCAATCGCGTCGTGCGCCGCATTTTTGAATCGCTCGGCTACCATGTGGTGAAATTGGACCGCGTTTACTTCGCCGGCCTCACCAAGAAGAACCTGCCCCGCGGTCGCTGGCGCTACCTCACCCAGGAAGAGGTGAACTTCTTGAAACAGAACTCGTTTGAATAAACAACAAACATTAGCTCTGAGATGAAACCGACTCACGCTAAGGCGCTAAGACGCTAAGTCATTTCATGAAGGAATTGATTTCTTTGCGACTTAGCGGCTTAGCGAGGGGAAGTTTTATTGACGGAGTAAACACAATAAAAGAATTCTAATAAAGACAATGGCTTTGAAACGTACAAAAATCGTCGATATCTTTGATCCCGCATTGGTGGGACAGCAGGTGTGTGTCAAGGGCTGGGTACGCAGCCGCCGTGGTAACAAATTTGTCCAGTTCGTCGCTTTGAACGACGGCTCGACCATCAACAACCTGCAGATTGTCATCGACCTCGAGAAGTTCAGCGAGGAGGAGCTCCGCCCCATCACCACGGGTGCCAGCCTCCACGTCGAGGGACTGCTCGTGCAGTCGCAGGGCAAAGGCCAGACTGTCGAGGTGCAGGCCCAGACCATCGAGATCTACGGCACCTGTGCCGACGACTATCCCATGCAGAAGAAAGGCCACACGCTGGAATTCCTGCGCACCAAGGCTCACCTGCGCATGCGCACCAACACCTTCGGTGCCATCTTCCGCATTCGTCACCACCTGGCATTTGCCATCCACAAGTTCTTTAACGATAAGGGCTTCTTCTACCTGCACACCCCGCTGATCACCGCCAGTGACTGTGAGGGTGCCGGCGACATGTTCCAGGTGACCACCCTCGACCTGGGCGACCTGCCTAAGACCGAGGACGGCAAGACCGACTACACCAAGGACTTCTTCGGCAAATCCACCAGCCTGACCGTGTCGGGTCAGCTCGAGGGCGAGCTTGGCGCAACGGCTCTGGGTGCCATCTACACCTTTGGCCCCACCTTCCGCGCCGAGAACAGCAACACCCCGCGCCACCTGGCCGAGTTCTGGATGATTGAGCCCGAGATGGCTTTCTATGACATCACCGACAACATGGACCTGGCCGAGGAGTTCATCAAGTTCTGCGTCAACTATGCGCTGGAGCACTGCCAGGACGACCTGGAATTCTTGAACAAGATGTATGACAACACCCTCATCGACCGTCTGCACAGCGTCCTCAAGGAGCCGTTCGTGCGCCTGACCTACACCGAGGGTATCGACATCCTCAAGCAGGCCAAGAAGAAATTTGAATTCCCCGTGGAGTGGGGTGTGGACCTGCAGAGCGAGCATGAGCGCTACCTCGTCGAGGAGCACTTCAAGCGCCCTGTCATCCTCACCGACTATCCGCGTGAGATCAAGGCCTTCTACATGAAGCAGAACGAGGACGGCAAGACCGTTCGCGCCATGGACGTGCTGTTCCCCATGATCGGCGAGATCATCGGCGGCAGCGAGCGCGAGGCCGACTATGACAAGCTCATGAGCGAGATCGAGCGCCGCGGCATTCCCATGAAGGACATGTGGTGGTACCTGGACACCCGCCGCTTCGGCACCGTGCCCCACAGCGGCTTCGGCCTGGGCTTCGAGCGCCTGATCCTGTTCGTGACGGGTATGGCTAACATCCGCGACGTCATCCCGTTCCCGCGAACGCCGAACAACGCCGAGTTCTAATGAGGCATTAGGCGTTAGGAAGCATCCGTCTTTCTTGCACAAGACATACTTTAGTTTATCATCAGCCGCGACAGCACCAATGCTGCCACGGCTGATTTCTTCATGCAGACATAACAACGCTGAATAGCCAAAAGCAAAAACAAGGTTACAACCCTAAGAAAAACGAAAAACGTCTCAAAAAAAACCGATAATTATTTCATATTTACAAAAATATCAGTATATTTGCAGCAATTCAAAACAATCAACATCCGCAATTAACATTATTGACACAATAAATCCAAAAGCGCTATGAAAAAGATTCTACTTACTCTCATCACTGTGCTGATGGCCACACTGGCGGCTCAGGCCGACGTCACCATCAACAGCACCTACTTCCCCGACGCGAACTTCCGTTCCTACCTGCTGTCGCTCTACCCCAGTGGCACTATCACCACTGCCCAGATCAATTCGTTGACCAATCTTGATGTCTCGGACAAAAACATCTCGTCGCTACAGGGCATCGGGTATCTCACCGGTGTGAAATATCTGGACTGCTCAGGCAATAACCTGACGACGCTGAACGTGACATCTAACACCAATCTGATTAATCTCTATTGTCGCAGCAACAAACTCACCTCTTTGAACGTGAGCAATTTGACCTCATTGAGTTGGCTGCTTGCCGATCACAATACCAACCTCAGCACCGTCACTGGTCTGAATACTTGTTCGGCGTTGACACTGATCAATCTGGAGTCTTGCGGCTTTACCGAACTGAATATTTCGGGACTTCCTAACCTGCATGCGCTCACGGTAGCCAACAACGTGAGGCTCGACGCACTGACCTGTACAGGCTATGGCAACGCCGACTTGACCAATCTCAGTGTAGCTGGTTGTATCAACTTGACCTTTATGAATGTCTATGGCAACCACAATCTGCAAAGCATTACTGGGTTGTATGACTGTGATCAACTTGCCACGCTCTATTGCAATGGTTGTGCATTGACCGGCACGCTCGACCTGATGGAATTACCCAGAGCGACAACGGTCAATTGCTCCAGTAACAAGCTGACCGGGATTAACATATATGGCAAGCCTACAATGATCACATTGAATTGTAACAACAATTTGCTCACTTCACTTGATGTTTATCTTTGTCAGAATTTAAAATATTTGTACTGTTCAAACAACCCGCAGCTCACCACTCTCAGTGTCAAGAATTGCCCGGCTTTGACTGAACTCGACTGCAGCAACACCAAGATCACAACGCTGGATCTTACCACAAGCATGGGCGGCCTGACTAAGCTCAACTGTCAGGATAACTCATTGTTGACCTCATTGAATTGTCAGTCAAATCAATTGACAACGCTCAACGTCACCAATAATACCGCTTTGACCTATTTGTCTTGTGGCAGTAATTCTGGTCTCTCGAGCATTACCGGTTTGAGCGATTGTGCTAATCTTACTGAATTATATTGCAGTTCTAGCGCCATCACAAGCCTCAACCTGACCGGTAAGAACAAGCTCAAGATATTGAGGTGCAATTACAATGATATGACGACTCTCACCCTGACGGGGTGCACCGCACTCGAGGAGCTTTATTGCACAAACAATAAACTCACTGGACTCAATTTCCAGAGTGCCTACACAAAGCTGAAAACCGTCACAGCCGATAATAATCCCTTAATGACTTCAGTTTCCTGCACTAGCCTTGCAGAGCTGACTTCGTTGAGCTTGAGATATTGCACAGCATTGAAAACCCTTTACTGTTACAGCGACTCCAAGTTGGCGACGCTTAACGTGACAGGTTCCAATGCCTTGACCACAGTGTACTGCTATGGAACTGCGCTCACTTCGCTTGACCTGAGCAACAGGTCAAATCTCAGCACTATCAGTTGCTATAACATACCAACTTTAAAGACCTTGAAATTAAACAATTGCGCCCTGGGCGAGCAGATTAATCTCACCAACGACTACGCTCTGGTTACATTGGATTGTGGCGGCAATTCAAATCTGAATACTATCCAAGGACTGACTGGTTGCACTGCGCTCGTTAATCTGAGTGTTAATAGCTGCAATTTTTCGTCGCTTAACATTTCCGGAATGACAAATCTTAAGACCCTGTACTGTAACGGCAACCAGCTCACGGCGCTTAACTTGTCCGGACTGACAAAGCTCACGACCCTGTACTGTGGCGGCAACCAGCTCACGGCGCTTACCTTGACGAGTAATAGCGCCATAACTTATGTTTATTGCCAAAACAACCAAATCACATCACTGAGCGTTTCGGACAAGCCTGAACTGATTAGAATTGACGCCTACAATAACCCGTTGACCAGTTTCTATGCCTACAACTGTCCCAAGCTTGCTACCGTGAATGTGAAAGAGTGTACCTCGTTGTACAACATGCAGGCCTATCACTGTGCGATCAGCAATTTGAATGTGACCGACTGCTCACACATGAATCTGCTCAATGTGTGCTACAACAAT
>JAEEGF010402234.1_pt1 | contig 10977 bp, 9 predicted proteins | sample 9134171 | NCBI WGS metagenome assembly JAEEGF01 (sample SAMN16246542, study PRJNA631951) | gut metagenome | biome: gut microbiome; feature: rumen; material: AP-attached | host: Bos | place: Iran: Karaj | collected 2018-10
CTGTGATATAACCAAATAATACCAAACCAAGATGTACTATTGTTCAGTTCTCTTTATTAAAGTAGGTTCGCTATATGTATATGTTACTCTAAAACCAATATATGTGCATCTGTCTCTTTGTATCTCATTTACTGTCTCAGACAACTCCTCTTGTCTGGTATTGACGAGCCATTCTACATTGATACCCTTTCGGCGCAGCGGACGCAAATTACCCTTGCATAGTGTCCACAAATCCATGGCAAACCACGTAAGCAGAAAGAAGAACAGGAAATCCCTGAAAAATTTAAAAATACTCCTCATAGGGTATAATTTGAGTTACAGACTTGATTTTCCCCTTGTTATTGAGACAAAAAGCAGCCCGACAGTCGAGGCAGGCGAACTTGTCAGTTATTATCGGGCCGTCATATTGCATGGAATGGCCAACAATCTGATATGTGTCGGTCAAAGGATCCGATACAAGCATCTCCTCAACATCTGCCCAGACCATACTACCACTGGGATAGTCACCCCATCGCATTTCACCAACCTGCGCTAAGGCTTCCACCCCTTTATTGGTTTGGAGCAGACGGTTCAAATGATTCGCATCAGGTTCCCTTATCAAATCGAGATTCCTTTTAAGCCAGCTCTGGGTGACTCCAGCATGAGAAAACAGATAGTGGATTCCACCCATGTCTGTTTCCCATGCTAGTTGGAAATATTGATGATTCTCCTGAAATAGGCGCTGAAGTACAATGGCTGATATTGGATCATATCTAACACCTCCTACTAATTCATAATAATGCTCAGAATAATAGTGGAGATCATGATTACCCAACAGCAGAACGACTTTGTCTGGGTTATTCTGTTTGTAGGCAATAATGGATTTGAAGTTATCTACAGCCCTTTCATTCGTTATTCCCTCAATATCATACGGATCTGTGTAATCTCCCAGGAAAACAATTCTCTCGTACTTGTTGCTGTCAATGGCTTCCTTCCAAAAGTCCCTACCATGGACATCAGGTATAATTAATAGCCCCTTTTTCATTCCTTCTATTATATTACGCTCCCAAATGCTTAAGCAAGAGTCTTGATTTTGGACTCTTTCTTACCTTGTCAAGTCCACGCTCACGAATCTGGCGGACACGTTCACGTGTTAATCCTAAGTCGTCACCAATGTCATCGAGAGCCCTCTCTTGACATCCTATGCCAAAACTCTGTATGACTATTGTTCTTTCCCTATCGTTAAGAACAGTACATAGTACCTGCATCAGGTCGCTACACATAGAGTCGTGGTTAACTTTACGGTCTGAGGCATATTCTGACGAAGAACTAAGCATGTCTGCCATTGTTGTGCTTTCATCTTCTGTGATAGGAGCATCGATGCTGGAGACATGCGCCTCTGCCTGAATGGCTTTCTCAATCTTATCTATCTCTAAGGAAATGATATCGCTCAGTTCTTCTGCAGATGGATAACGCTGATACTTCTGCATAAATGCATTGGTGGCATTTTTTATCTTGTTACTGATAGCAATCTGGCTTTGTGGTCTACGTACCATATTACTATAATCTGCTATGGCCTGAAGAATACTTTGACGAATCCACCAAATAGCATAGGAGATGAACTTGAATCCACGTGTCTCATCAAACTTATCAGCGGCTGTAATAAGTCCCATATTACCTTCACTTATCAGATCAGTAAGAGAAACACCTTGATTCTGATACTGTTTTGCAACAGATACCACAAAACGCAAATTGGCAGTTACAAGCTTGTCCTTCGCGATTTCGCCCTTCTTACCTCCAGCATGGATAGCTTGAGCTAATGCGACCTCTTCATCAGTCGATACCATAGGCAAACGGCTGATTTCTGTCAGATACTTGTCGAGTGATTCCTCAGACCGAGGGGTAATGCTTTTGTTAATCTTCAGTTGTCTCATATTCCTTAATTTTTTATTTCGGCGGCAAAGATAATAAAAGTAAAATACACATGCCTCCATTATATACGTATAAGACAAATAGATGGTTCATGCACCCATCCTCAAAACTCTTCCATGTGATTTGTGGTTATACGTATATATGGAAAAGGCAATCCAAGTTATTATAGTATCTTTGCCCCCAGAAATCCAAGGACTTGCCGCGGATAATAACTTTAAAATAATATATAATATGAATGTAAAGACTGCTACAGACAACGAGAACAAGCCTAAGGCTACAGTGAAGAATCTCCAGTTTATTGAAAAGCTGGATCAACTGATTGATATTGCTGAAAAAGAAGAGGAATCAGAAGAGGGATCTCCTGTTCAAGGACGTTCATCTGGTGATCTCCTGACTTTACGCGTAGGTTATATTGAGCGTTACGACTGGTATGACACCATCTTTGAGGAGAACGGCAAATATGGCACGAAGGACGTGACAGGCAAGGTAATATTGCCTGCACAATATGACGGGATTGGTGAACTGTGTCATCAGATATACTTCGGAAAACTACCTCGTGTAGCCGTTCTCAACGGAAAATGTGGACTAGTATTACCAGATGGCAGCGGCAAGGCTTTGACAGATTTTGAGTTCGATAGTATGTCTTACATGATTATCTTACCATATTTCAAGGTAAAGATGGGCGAGAAGTATGGCATCATTCGCAAAGACGGCAAAATCATTGTTCCTTGTATACTTGATGAAGTATGTCTACCATTAGGACACTGTGTTGTGTTTAAGGCAAATGGGAAATATGGACTTATAGACTCTTGGTGTGGTGATCTCTATGTCGCACCTGAGTATGACAACATTGAAATTGTCGATATGGAACAGCCTTATACTATGACCAAGGATGGCGTTGAAGGCGTCATCAATGAGAAGGGTGAGTTTATGACCCTTGAGGAATCTCTCGATTACGAAGATTACCTCGTTGGAGAATATAATCCAGACTTTTAATTGGTAAAATATGATCAGAGGTAAAAAAATGAAAAAACCGTTGCGCAGACTGAAGATCCAGGAAGAGACTGAAACAGACTTGGTTCCTGACTTCGTCGATGATGGTGAGGAGCTTACCCTGTTGACAGCTATCAACAGTATCGTGACTCTCGCTGAAGATTCTGCACTAAGTAACTCTTTCTTTGAGAAAGCAGACCGATTCATTACTTATTTTTCTGAGCGTCAGGATATCACTAAAATCCAGGCTGTGCTGTTGGCACTCTTCATAGAGTCGAGTGCTGCTGGCAACAAGTCTGATTTCTCAGATGTTGCACGTTATCTTGACTGTAACAATGTCCAGGTATTACAATACAAGGGTGAAGTAGATGAACTTGTTAGAAAAGGTATGCTTCGCATGATTAAGAACAACATGAACCGCAGTTATGACTTTGCGATTACTCAAGGTTTCATGGAAAATCTCGCAAAGAATGAACCTTATCAACGTAAATCATACAAGAATGCCACTGGAATCCAGTTTTTTCAGTATTTCTATGATATTACCCATCTGCGTCATGAGGATGAGCTATCTTCTGAACTAATGCTCGAAGAGATAGGGCGACTTATGGATGACAATCCTGATCTTTCGTATGTGAAGGCCCTACGTGGCATAGGAATGTCAGCAGCGAGTGAGGCTGTAGTTACTCACATGTGCCGTCATTTGGTTCTTTGTGGAACAGTAAACATCCCTATGAGTCATTTGGTTTTCCTTTTCGATGAGCAACACCTAAAGTATGACTTTGATAGAGCAATGTCTGATGGACGGCATTACCTCGTTCGGAATGGCTGGGTTGAAAATGCATTCTCAGAGGGCTTTAGGGAAAAAGATGAATATCAGCTGACAACTAAATCAAGGGAAATACTACTTCAGGAGTTTGAAATTAAACAGACTGACTGTAATAAAGGTTGTGACGTAATACAGAGCGATGGTATCGCTGAAAAAGAGCTATTCTTTAACAACGAGGTCAAACACCAACTCGATGGATTGGCAGAGCTGCTTGATGAAAGCCATTATTTGAGTATCTGTGATCGTCTGAAAGGAAAAGGGCACCGCCAAGGTTTTGCGTGTTTGTTCTACGGCGCACCTGGGACAGGAAAGACAGAAAGCGTGCTACAGTTGGCCAAGAAAACTGGTCGTGATATCATGCAGGTGAATATCTCACAAGTAAAAAGCATGTGGGTAGGTGAGAGCGAAAAGAATATTAAAGCCATCTTTGACCGATACCGTGCTGTGGCAAAGAACTCCAAACGTGTTCCTATCCTCCTTTTTAATGAAGCGGATGCTGTCATTGGCAAACGTAAGGAAGGAGCAGAGCGCTCTGTTGACAAAATGGAGAACTCTATCCAGAATATTATCCTACAAGAAATGGAATCACTGGATGGAATCATGATTGCTACCACAAACTTAGTTCAGAATATGGACGCTGCATTTGAACGAAGATTCCTCTATAAGGTTAAGTTTGAGAAGCCTGAATTGGCTCAGCGTACGAAGATTTGGCAATCAATGATGCCAGAACTATCTGAAAAGACTGCTGAGCGTCTGGCTTCTGCCTATGACTTCAGTGGCGGTCAGATAGAAAACATCACACGCAAATGTGATATTGAGAGTATCCTTTACGGAGATGACTTCGTGACAGACGAGAAGATTGAGCAGTACTGCCGTGAGGAAAATATTGTTAAAACGAGAGCAACACGTATTGGCTTTCTATAAGAAGGAGATACCCATGATAGTATTTAGAAAAGTAACCAAAGATGATGCGGTTCTTAATAATAGAATTGAAGAACTGAACAAGAAAGTGTTCCCTTCCACAGAGACCACTATAGATTTACATTTTCTATCAGATTATTATAAAGGGGCTTCAGTGGACTTTATTGCCATGGAAGATGATGGTACTTTTGTAGGCTATACTTATATGATAAATTTCTTCCAAGGCTCTTTTATATATTATTTGGCCATCGAACCCGAATACCAAAGCAAAGGCTATGGTACTGCATTGCTGAAATATCTCAGGAATATTAAAGGAAATCGTCCTATTGCCTTGACGGCATTCGCTCTTAATCCTGATGATGAAGAGTATGAGAACAATGTCAGAAGGAAGTGGTTCTATATTAAAAATGGCTATGTCGATCAAAAGATTCCATATCCATCTGAGGATTCTCATCGGTTTGATGTATACATGAATGGCTTTGGAATCAGTTACATTGAACTAATGGCCTTGCTCAATAAGGTCAATATGTTCTTTAATACGTTAGTATGTAGGGCAAGTCTTTTTATATGAAATAGTAGCCAATAAAAAGTAAGGATGGCAAGGCTTTTATACCCTGTCATCCTTTTCATTATTGAAAGCTGTAAAGGTTCTATCCGTTCAATAGCTTTGTCACGTCAGCCGGATTAAGCGCCCACTCGTAGGTGTATGCTTCATCGGCATCCTCTACATTCTCCACTACGGTAAGGTTCTGAGCCTTTGCCTTCATGTCGAGCAGCTGACCAATGGAGAGCTTCGCCTCCAACTTATGGAGCAATGCTTCAATGGATGCACTGTCAGCCCCTCGCAGCGTCTGAGCCGTAAATGGCATTTCGAGCCAGATGATTTCACGCTTTGCCACATCGAGTACACCGAATACCAAGCCCTTCGAGAGGTTGCCCTCGCTAATACGAACCATGTGCTGTACGCAGGAAGGATCGTAGGCCACACCCTTCTTCTCGGAAATCTTCATAGGATTGACTGAATCCATCCAACCTACTATCAGATTAGGAGACAAGGCACCGACAGAGTAGGCATTACAGGTGAAGGTGACATACTTGGCATCTACTGCCTCCAATTCAGGCAAAGACAACTCAATATACTCGGCTGTACCCACCATCTCAGGGATGGAACGGATGTCACCAGAGTGCTTTGCACCTACGCAAGTCAGACTGTAGTATGCACATTCTGAGACCTTACCGTTGGCACGGGCAATACGGGCACTCAAGTCCATGTCGAGGTGCTGAGCGTGCAAGCCCTTACCCCACTGGAGGAACAAACGGACGGCATCACCTTCTACGGGGAAGCGTGTTCCCATCAGGGCACATGACGTATCCTGGATGGTGGTCGAGCGGTCGCCAACACTGACAGGAATGTTGTAGAGCGAAGGATCTATGAAGATGGTCTTCGCCTCAGTTGCCTGAGCGGCAAAGCGTCTTGCCATAGATGCCTTGTACAGACCGTCAACAGCTACTGCCATTGCCTTACGAGCATCATCATCATAGAGAGCCAACAGTTTGTTGGGCTCTATCTTGTGCGTGACACCTGTGATAGGACGAGCCAAACGTGTCTCCTTGAAATCGAAGTAAGCTTCTGCGGCATTGCCCAGCGACAAGAGCAGACGAGCTGGCAACTTGTCGGCAATCTCCTCAAAGGCGGCCAGTACCTTATCGCTACCGAAGCGGAGCATGGAAGCGAACAGACAGCGAGCAAAGAGTCCTGGACGCTCCTTCAGCAGTGCAAGGGTCTTGTCGGCATCGTTCTCTGAGCGAGCCTTGTCCACACGCCCCTGCCACGTCGAGTAGTCCTGCTTGTAGAACACGTCAAGTATCTCAGCCAGATGGTCAAAACCATTCTTTCGTGAGTACTCACCCAGACGAAGAGCGCGAATCATGCGTACCCACATACCGCGCTTGGGGTTCATGTTCTCAGCAGCCTGCTTTGCTGTCAAAGGAATGGCGTTCAGCCACAGTGCCACGCGCAGACATGCTCTGCGGTCGTACTTCAACATGAGCTTCTTCTTCATGTCCTTGGCAGCATCTACACCACGATCCAGCGGCCCCCACATGTGGTAATACAGCTTACGGGCATGGGCCACAAGAGTTTTCGGCTCAATAATCTGTACATAGCCGGTCTTCTCATACCAGAGGTAACGCAGTACATCTGTGGGAGTCTTCAGTAACTTTGATGCTTCCTCAGCCTTATCCTGCTCTACCAACAACTTGATGACGAGCATGGCCGTTTCCTTCATGGTGATGTTGGCATCCTCAGGCAGCTGGAACTCTCGCAACAGTTGCTCCAGCGAATCCTTCTGGGTTGCATCCAGAGGAGTAGCAGAAACCAGAAGCGATGAAAACACATGCTTCATATCATCAACTGTGAACAAACGCAGTTCCTTCAGCTTACTTCCCTGTCCCTTATAGACAAAGTCAGCGGTCTCAAATGGTGTACCACAGAATGGACAGCCGTTATAGCGCTCGATGGGGAAAGTCCCTTCTGGAATGAGGTGTCCGCAAGGAAGTGTCGTTCCTTTAAAGCCTGCCTTTTCACCAAAGATGTTGGCGATGAAGGTAATAAGATGGTCAGCAAGTGTTTCGCTTGTAGACACATCCCACCCCTTAACGAGTGAAGCCCAGTTCAGGTTCACACCCATTACATCATTGATGCACTCGGTGATTTCTGCAAGACGATCAGCAGAAACAGCATTCAAGGCATGAAGCAGTTCCTCGCTGACGCAGAAACCATTCTCCTTCAGACGGGCAACGAATGCCAACACAGGCACAGAGGCCTCAGAAGCCATGTTGATGTCCTTACGATTGATGTCGAGGAACACGGCACGGTAGCGCAAAGCTACATTTGTCAAAGTCTTGTTGTTCATAACATATTTAATTTAAAAGGTAATTGGCTCGCAGCGACAGGTTGCATGTCTGTCTCAACGTAGAGCATAGGAGTATGCCAGCCTTGACCTTGTTAATACTATGAGGTAATTGAAGAACTTTTTTGCAGAATAGGGCGTACCCGATCCAAGGGAGTAAGTCCTTCTTAAACCTCGTTATCTATTTTGAGCTGCGAGCAGGGCTCGAACCTGCGACCCATAGTACCACTTTAGAAGTATGTGGCGATTGGTCCTTCTCAGGAAATGTCATCACAAACCTATTGCTCTACCAACTGAGCTATCGCAGCATAAAGAGAGGTAATTGACACTGCTATCCCAAAGTATTCGCGTTACCTAATAGAAGTAAGCAGCTCTTGACCTTCTCTTTAGAGGTGCGGGGCAGACTCGAACTGCCGACACTTGACGGAGTATGTGCTAATTGGCCTTGCCGTCTGGAAGGAAATCTCAGAACAAATTATCAATGCTCTACCAACTAAGCTACCGCACCATTATGTTAGAGCGGCGGGCTGGATTCGAACCAGCAGTAACCTTTTAGGTGTAAGCAAACGTTTGGGCCATCTCTTTGGCAATTGCGAAGCTTACCGCCGCTTATTGGAAAGACGGAAAGTGCGAGTCTAAACACGCCCCACAGTTAGGGCTCTAACCGGAAAGGAGTAAGATCTCGCTTAGTCCGCCTTTTTTATTATCCTTTAATCACTGCCACTGGCAACAATCTTGTTTTCACCTTAACCAGGTCAGTCTCATTAGCAATGACCTCCTCGATGTCCTTGTAGGCACCTGAAGCCTCTTGCATGTCCTCCTGAGAACGAATCGCATGTACGATACCTTTTGCTTCAAGTTGGGCTACCTCCTGCTTCAGGTTCAGTGTCTTGATGGCCATCGAACGGGACAATACACGACCAGCACCATGAGAACATGAACAGAACGAATCTGGATTACCCAGTCCTTCAACAATATATGATGCTGTACCCTGAGATCCGGGAATGATGCCAATGACTCCTTCACGGGCAAGTGTTGCACCCTTGCGATGTACAATGACATCCTGTCCGAAGTGATGCTCAAAAGCTGCATAGTTATGGGCGATGTTAATCATCGGTTCAAACTCTATGCCCTTAAGAGAATCTGCCAGTACCTCTTCGATTCGCTCCATCATGAGCTTCCTGTTGCATAGAGCGAAGTCTATGCAGTATCTCATCTCTTTCCAGTACATTTCAAACTCCCTGCTGCCTCTGGCGAGGAAAGGCAGATGAATGTCTGGAGATACATTAGAGTACCATTGCGCATTGAGGGTTGCTGCTATCTTGTTGTAGAAGTCACCAACCTGCTTACCCAGGTTACGTGAACCGGAGTGAATCATAATCCAAAGCGTACCCTCCTCGTCCTTCTGAAGCTCAATGAAGTGGTTCCCACCTCCCAAAGTACCTACTTCGTGACGGATAGAGTGCTGACGGCGATTAACAACCTCCAACTTATCTATGTCATGACCTTCAGGCAGGTATTTCTCATCCTGTGCCTCCTTATGGTGATCCATTCCGAGAGGAATACGCTCACGGATTCCCTTCATGATTTCCTTACGCAGTACAGTCATTGGGATTTCGTTTACCTTCCAGTTGGTCTTCACTGCGCACATTCCACAACCGATATCCACACCTACGGCGTTAGGGATTACAACATCCTTGCATGCAAGCACACCACCGATAGGCATACCCATACCAGCATGCACATCAGGCATGATGGCCAGGTGATGGAAGAGGAAAGGAAGTGTGGTCAGGTTTTCAATCTGACGCATAGCCGACTCTTCCACATTGTCCGTCCAAATCTTGACTGGACGGTTGTTGATCATCTTAACTTCCATTGTCATTTTCGTTTTAATTGTTACACATCTTTAATAATAAGTGGTGCCTCGTAGCTCATCTCTATACGTATCCGTTTTTCAGGATCGCGATGCAAAGTTAGATATATACTACGCAATCTTTCTGCGTAGTCGGAAAAATCTTTCAAAAAACAGTGAAAAAAGTACAAATTTTAAGTTCTACGCAAATAGGTTGCGTAGAAATTGCTTATCTTTGTGACGTCTTAAACAAAAATGTGAGAATTATGCCTGCAAACAAGAATGCTTTGATTCGGTACAAAACCATCGATAACTGTCTTCGCAACTACTATCGTCGTTGGACACTTGAAGACCTCGTGGATGCCTGTTCTGATGCTCTTTATGACATGGAGGGAATCCGCAAGGGTGTTTCTATCAGAACCGTTCAGGGTGACATACAGATGATGCGTTCTGACAAACTGGGCTACAATGCGCCCATTGAGGTGTACGACCATAAGTATTATCGGTATGCGGATAAAAGCTATTCCATCATGAACATGCCGATGTCACAGAATGACTATGACGTGATGCAGGAGGCCGTTGACATGCTTCGCCAACTGGAGGATTTTGAGCAGTTCTCGGAAATGTCGGATGTGGTCAGCCGCTTGCAGGACAAGCTAGCCATCAGCCGTAATAATCGCAAGCCGATTATTCATTTCGACAGTGTTCCGAATCTGGCGGGTATTCGTCTGCTTAACCCTCTCTACAACTATATCGCCCACAAGCAGACGTTACGCATCATGTACCAGTCATTCAATGCAAGGAAACCTACGGAGTTTATACTTTGTCCGTATCTCCTGAAGGAATTCCGCAACCGTTGGTTCCTCTTTGGCTCCAAGCAGGACGACCTGAAGCTTTTTAATCTGGCGCTTGACCGCATCAAGAGCGTTGAGCCGACAAAGATTCCATTCAAAGAGAACCCAGACTTTGACCCGGAGCATTTCTTCGATGATGTCATTGGTGTCAGCAAGAACGTCGGTAATAAACCTCGAACGATTAAGTTCTGGGCCAATAGAGAGCAAAGCCATTACATCAAGACAAAACCTATTCATCGCTCCCAGCAGGTGATAAGTGAGAATCATGAAGATGGCAGTTGCATATTCAAAATTGAGGTGGTCATCAATTTCGAGATGTACTCAGTCTTCATGTCGTATGGCTCGGGCATTAAGATCATCTATCCGCGCAATGCCTCTATGTATATGCGAGACAAACTCAAAGAAGCCTTGACACTCTATAATTCTGAGGAAGAGAGATAGACTTTACGATAGGTCAGCTATTGCTACGCTATCATGCAGATAGCGTAGCAATATGTTTAGCCCTTCTTATAGCTAGCCCACATCAACCGGATTTCCATGCACGTGTCATACTGCTCTTTCTTGACTCCAGAACATGGAACCTGCAACCTTCCGTTCTGTATCCTCCATGTGCCAAGAGGATCAACATCGGGGAAGGCCTCGTTGATAGCCTTGATAAGTGCATCGATTACCCAGGAATACAGCATTCCCGTGACAATAAAAGAGTAA
>JAEEGF011180086.1_pt1 | contig 10977 bp, 13 predicted proteins | sample 9134171 | NCBI WGS metagenome assembly JAEEGF01 (sample SAMN16246542, study PRJNA631951) | gut metagenome | biome: gut microbiome; feature: rumen; material: AP-attached | host: Bos | place: Iran: Karaj | collected 2018-10
CCCTTAATGGTGATAATCTGCTTTATGTCGAGGCGGTTGGCAACTACTTTAAGGTGTGCCAGTGGCTCGGCGGAAAGGTGCAGACCGATATGCTGCGTGCCACGTCAAAGCAGATGGAAGAGGAGTTGCACGACTATCCTATGGTGGTTCGCTGCCACCGCGCCTTCCTCGTTAATCTGACTCAGGTAGAGAAAATCGTCTCAAAGGCAGGAACGATGCAGCTTTTGGTTCGCCACAGCGAGGAATGTTTGCCTGTTTCGCGCAGCAACATGGCTGGCATAAAAGATGCGATAAAGAGTTTGTAATTCACCACAAAAAATGTCCGCAGAAACAAAATCTCTGCGGACATTTTTTATTTCTTCTGTGCTCTTAGAAACTCATCGTGTTTTTTCATTTCTGCTAAATAATCATTCTCAGAAATTGGTTCATCTGTAAGGATGTAAGGATATTTTTGTTTAACCGTTTTTATCTTCAGATTTTTGTTTCCTGAATAATGTCTGAAAACCAGTTTCAGATACCATAAGCGGCTTTTTTTATCTGGATGTTTGAAAAAATACAATATGTCGTCGTTAGTCTTGAAACATATATATGCAAGGCTTCCATTGTATTTTATTAATGTAATGTCTTTGATGTTCTTCCATCTCAATGTGGCAGAATAGTCATGTCTGTTATATAAAAATACACCTTGCTTGTCGGCTTTGAATGTGGTGAATTTTGTTTTCTTCTTCAGAATATAGAAAAACATGAAATATGCATAGCATGCAATGGCTGTGATAAAGCAGACAAGCATAAGGGTTGCATTGCCTTTCAAAAATCTGACAGCAATCATTAGGATAAAGAAGAGGGTTATTGCATTATTTTTGTCTTCTTTATTGTAATCATTGTACTCAATTTTTTTCGGAAACAGACTGAATGTACTCTTATCTTCTGTAAAATCCCTGTCGCTATATTGATTTTCAGGGCTGTAATTATCGTTGGCATGCTTCCGTTTTAGCATCAAGAAATCTTCTTTCTTCACAGGCTCTTCGGGAAAATAGTTTGGACAAACTTCCTCATTTACGATAGCCATATTAAGACTGTCGTTTCCCGAAAGTTTCTTGAAATTCTTATACAGTTTATCGAAGGAGAAATTCTGAAAGTATATATTCATGTGGAGAGTGTATACATAGCCGTCGGTTGTGTAGAAACACAAGTATTCGTTGCAGCCACAGTATTTTCCGAATTCTATTTTCTCGATGTCCTTCCATTTCAGAAGATGGTACTGAGCGTCTTCTGGCTGTTCTTTTCGGTTCGGCTCAAGTGAATATTGGATTTTTGGCGTAAGAACGCCTGTTTCGTTAGCCTTGAATAGCGTTTCTCTTCCGTCATAACCACGATGATTGTTTTTTATAACGTATTCTTTCATTTGCCTTTATTTTTCAAAATAGGTGGCAAAGATAGTTATTTTATGCAGAACGATGCTCCAATCGCAGAAACAAAAAGCGGCGATGCCACAGAAAACACCGCCGCAACTGAAAAAATTCGTTTACGATTAGCCGATAATGCTTTGAATGTATTTGCATTTCATCTCGTTGCCGAGAGTCTTGCCCTTGTCGCAAGAGAGTTTAACGCAGTCGTGCCATTCTCTCGACTCGGTAATTCTTGAGCGTGTAAGTTTTACGACAATGTTCATCGGCTTTATCACTCCGCCGCCGCTCGTAAGGTCGCAAGTAAGGAACGTGCCCACGCCGAACGATGGAATAATCTTGCCTTTGGCATAGTTGTTAATCTCTATTGCGCGCTTGATATTCAAACCGTTCGAGAAGATAACTTGCTTTGTAAGCGGATTAACGCCCAGTTCCTTGTATTTTGCCACAATCTTGTCAATCTGCTCCTCTTCGTTGCCCGAATCCACTCTCAAGCCAGAGAACAGCATCGCCATCTTCTTAGAGAAATTGTTGAAGAAAACATTGTCGCCAAAGCAGTCGTAAAGATATATTCCAAGGTCGCCGTTATACACCTCGGCCCACTTCTCCATAACAGAGTGGTTCACCTCGAACACCGAAGAGCAGTTCTCCTCGAACGAGATAATCTGGTGGCTCATTGTGCCAAGCGGATTCAGTCCGAGTTTCATGGCAAACCATACGTTTGATGTTCCGGTGAAGATGCCGCTCCACTGTTTCTCCTTGTACACGCGGCTCATCTCCTCGAGCACCACCTTCTGATGCTCGAACGAGAAGCGGCGGCGCGTTCCCATGTCGCCAATTACGAGCGATGAAGAGAATATCTGCTCAGATTTCTTTCTGATGTATTCGCGCTCGGTCTGCTCATCGTATATCTTTGTGTCGCCGTTCAGAATGTGCATCAGTTCGCTCACGCAACTAAGTATAGGCATCTCCCAGATGATTGCCGAATACCATTTGCCCTTGACTGAGACGTGCAGATGGTTGTCCTTGTCCATTGAAATATCCACCTCGGCTGGGTTGAATCTGAATCCGCGCAGAAACACGTCGATGAACCATTTTGGCAGGTAGTAGCATTTCTGCTGCATGAATTCAATCTCCTCATCGGTTATTACTACGTTTTTCATCATGTCAACCTGCTCGCGCAGCAGAGCGTCGAACCCGTCGGGATAGACGGTCTTGTTGCGGTCGAAGAATGTGTATTCAACCTCGGCTCTTGGGTACGACTGCACAATGTAGTACATGCAGGTGAAAGTATAGAGATCGTTATCGGTAAAGTGCTTAACTATCTGTTGCATAGTGATTTTTATAAATTAAGAAGGTTGATGTTGTTCTCTTTGCAGAATGCTTCGAGCTTCTCGCCGCCGTCGATGCTTGCCGTAAAGTTCTGCGCCACCGCAATGTCGTCTGCCGTTTTGCGGATTTTAACCAAGTCGTTCAGCGTGTTCATCACGCACACATCGCCTGCAATTCCGCAGACTACAATCTGTGGCGAAGACGATTTAGCCAGAACGGAGATTATCTTTTTGCCGTCGGGGTTGGTTATCTCGCCGTCGGAATAAGAGAAGATGCTGTACTGCTCAACGCCCGAATCCGTGCCTTTGCGGCAGTATTCAACATTGCTCAAGCCAGACAGAACCTCTTGCAACTGCGGGAATACCTTGAAGCCCGAGGAGTCTCTGACGCAATGCACAGGCCATATTCCGCCGTTTGATGAAAAACTGCAGTGGTTCTCGGGATGCGAATCCTGAGTCACGAAGATGGTTGAAAACTCGGCAGAACTGTTTTTTACAAATTCTGCAAGTTGCTGCATTGCAGAGCGCGCGCCTGAAACAGGAAGCGAGCCGCCCTCGATAAAATCGTTCTGAGGATCAACAATGATTAAAAATTTTTCATACATAATAATCGCAGTTAAGGATTAAAAGATGTGGCAAAAATATTTAAAATCTTCTAAAAGGCAAACTTCAAAACATAACATTTTTTCAGCGGTGGGAATTCTTGCGTCCTTTCGGTAGCAAGCGAACAAAGTTCGAGCGTGGAAATTCGGCTAAACAGATGTTAATCTCCCCATTCTGTTCTGATAAATGTTGTACAATTGTTGATAGAAGAATCCATTTTGTAGAAATCTATTCCCAATTTCAACATGTATTCTTTGATTATGTCAAAGTTTATTCTGTCTTTAATTCTTCGGTTGTTGTAATATTCCATATTTTCAAACGGAAGTGGCTCGCCCTTCTGGAAGAATGTCCATCTGTCCTCTTTCAATGCCATTACAACTCTTTCTTTTTCATCCGCATTAGTATATTTAAATGCCATCTTAGGATATGGACAATGTCTGTTTGCGACAGAAAAGTTGATGTATTTACATTTCAGTATGTCGTAAATCGAATAACATCCAGTTAATAATCCATCTCCTTGATTCGAGGAGAGAAATACAATGTTGGGATATAAATCAGAAGTCCACCATGTGAATTGCTGAAGAACGCATCCTATTTCCGGATTGAAATATTTTTCCAAACAAATATCATCATGCAACTTTATATAAGCCTTTCCTTTTTGCAGAAGGTCGCCATAACTCTGCAAAACAGCAGCAGAAAATTCTTCAAAAGAGCATCCGAAAAAAACTGAAAAGGTGAAAAAAGAAAAATTATCAGTCATATTCTTCTAATTTAGAAATCACGTTTTATCAATTTTTACTGAACTTGGGAAGCAGTATTCTCATCACGTCATTAACACATTTTTCCATTTTGTATGACGAAAAACTGTTGCAGTTAAGTTCTTGTAATTTCTTTTTTAAAGCAACACAACTCAAATAGCCAATGCGAATGTATAAAATTTTTCCTCTTGTTGATATTCTCGTCATGTATATGCTTTTTGATTTCTCCTTAAATTGTATGAGTTTTATATTTTCACAATCTTGTCCTGTGTAAATAGTCCAATAGTGATATTTGTGTTTGTTTATCAGATTGATATCTGAGATTTGCTCTGTTGAAGAATGTCCGTAAACTTTTGAAAGCTTATTTGAGTAATTCTTTTCGAAAGCAGAATATAAAACGTTGTATAACTCTTCTTGCGCCTTTGTTTTTATCTTTCCATCAGCATGCAAATATTGTCTGATGTCTTCAACGTAAACCACGCTGTCATTGATATTTTTGCTTGAATAATTCCAATCGTACGAAAGGATTAAAGAATCACAATAAGAATAAGCCCGATGTGCGTCATCTGAATATTCTTTTGAACTATTGAGAATGTCTGACAATAATGAGAATTTATTTTCTATGCTACCAATAGGGTACGCTTTCATTCTGTTCTGAAAATAACTCATAACAAAGGCATCGGGATTGGTTTCAGACATGCCGCAACAATCTTGAATGTAAAATTTGTAAACTTTTCGTTCGTTTGACGAATACAAAGGAAATATAAGTTTTTCGAGATCTGTATTGTCGTATGCGTTTTGGGCACATGAATCAATTTTGAAACCGAATTGTTTATGAATAGCTTTCATATCTTTCCGTAAACGTTCTGCATCTTCTTGGCAATAGCAAAGCGAGTGGATAAAAAAGCACATGAATAATATAAGTATTTTCTTTATCATATTTATCGAATTTCCGAATTCGGAGAAACAGATGTTGGCATCTGAAATATTCTTTGCAAAGATAGGTAATTTGAACAGAAAATGAACGTCGGCATAAATAAAAAATGGGAACGCAATAATCATCCGACTGTGCGTTCCCGAAAACCAACTCTAACTTAAAAATAAACAGTGCATAAAGAATTTATTACAGATACTAATCACATTCCTAATAAGGTCTGTCGTCGAGCGGACGGGTGCAGCCCCATTCCGTTGCCGTGCGACTGAACTTTCTGTGCCCCACAACCTTGTAAGACAGCATTATGAACTTGCGCAGCACCAGAGGGAATGTCTCCAGTCCCACAAACTTGGCTGCCTCGGGCGAGAGGAAGTTGCCCTTTTGTGCAAAACTGCGCCCCATGTCGGCGTATGGCTTTAGAAGTTTGTTGCGCTCGCCCTCTTTTACAATCCTTATGCCGAAGTTGTTGCCGCGCAGAAGGCATCCGCCGAATGTGCAGCCAAGCTGGGCAGGGAGCGACTTCAGAAAAGCCTCGCCGCAACGCAACTGGCAGCCCTCGGCAAAGCCGCTCTGAAGAATGAACGACAGCGTTGCAGGCTTGCGTCGCTCGGTTGGAAGGGTTGACAGAAACTCCAGAAGGAGCGACGGCGCGCACTCTACATAGAGCGGCAGGGCGATGATTATCTTGTCGTGCGTCATGAAGGCTTCCCACGCCGCTTCCCACTCGCTGCGGTTAGAGAGGGAATACACCTCGCAGGTTGAGCCTTCACTTTGCAGACCTTTTGCAAACGATTGTATAATCTTGTCCGTATTGCTGAATTTCTTTGTTCGCGGACTTCCGTTTATTATTACTACATGCATACTTTTACCTCCTTTGTCTTGTTTACCGAATATGCTCCCAGCGAGTGTCCGCCCAAGTTTGCCGATGAGCGGTAGCACCAGAAGTCGAGCAGTTGCTGATTACCCTCGCCGCTGTACAGAACACCCACGTTTAGTGCGCCGTAGCGCAGCGTGTGGCGCATCTCGCCGTCTCTGAAGCACAAGTCCATGTTAAGCATTGGCAGAATACGGTCCATCACCCGCTTGCCCTTGTAGTCGAGAAAGCCGAAGCGTGTGTCCGACACAAGCCAGAGGCTGTCGCTGTGTGCCAGTTTCTTCAGAATCTGCGCATAATCGTCCTTTATGGCACAAATGCCGGGCGTTTTCAGAAAGCAGTGGTTGCAGCCCATGCAATGTGCAATCTTCATGTCTGTGGTGTCTACAATCTCAGCCTCTTTATCCTTAATCAGAGCCTTTATCTGCTCTGTATAGTCATTTCCTAATGTGTTTAATACTAATGTTTTCATCCTTTTATCCAGTTATCTAAGAACGCCATCTGCTCATCGGTGTGAAACCAGTGCTCGCCATTCTCCATGACGGTTAGAGTGGCTTGATGCTTATTGGAAAAGTCGGCGATTGTCTTGAACGATGTCAGATTGTCGTTGCTGCCGTAGAGAATATGTGTTGGCACGTGCCATTCTATGGGGTGACTTCTGACGTAGGACAGATAATCCCACGACAAATCCTCGCCAAAATCGGTGCGGATAGTGCCTGCCGATTTCAGTTGCTCCTCGGTAACGCCTGCCCACGTCATCATGTTGGAGATGAGGCTTTCCATGTCAACGATGGGCGAGATGAAGAAGGCTTTCTCTATCAAGTCATCGATGCCGGCATTCATGCTGAAGAATGCGCCTATGCTGTTGGCTATCAGAGTTATGCTGCCGCATCTGCTTTTTAGTTCTTTTACGGCATCGTTTATCTCCTTGCCTGTGTCCCAAGGACTGAACGTCTTGTAGTCCAGACCTATGACATCGCAGTTGGGGCAAAGCGTTTTGTAGTGCTCGCTCTCTGCTGCACTTCCTCCTTTTCCGTGAATGTATAGTATTGCGTTCATTTTTTATTCAAGAGCCAGTTTCCATTTATTGATGATGTGGATTGTATCGGATAATGCTGTGCGCCGTTCGTAGTCTTTCCGTCGTCGGTGTCGGCTAATCCATTATCATCTGCACATTTTTCTCCATCGCCTTAGCATCGGGAAGAAGTTTTGCATCATCTGCTTGTATTCGTCCTTTGTCATAGGCTTTGGCATGTTCTTGTTCACCTCGTCTACAAACTGAAGGCAATGCTCAATCATCTCGTTCATTGTGCAGTCTTGCTGAAATCTGCCGTCTGAATAGCAGAATTTGCAGTAGTCGAAGTTCGTGCTTCCGTCGGCATTCGTGCCGCAGTCGCCGATGCTTGTCAGAGGCATTCCGCAACTTTGGCAGAACTGCGGAAGCTGACCGTCGCAGAACATTTTTTCTTTCTTCGGAAATGTTGATTCGTATGCCTCGAATGCTTCGGGATTATCTTCGGCCACGAAATATCCCAGCGGCGGAGTGTATGTAGCCTCAATGCCGCCAAGCCAGCCCGGAATCAGTTCCTGCGCAAGGAAGTAAGGCACTTCGGCATCTTTCGGCTCGGCATGATAGTGGATGTTCAGTTTGCTTGCAAGTCCGAATCCGGCATGTTTGTAAAACTCTATGTTACCTTCCATGCAGATGAATCCGATGCCCATCTGCCGCGCCTTGGCGAGTGCGTGGTTTAGCAGTTTCAGTCCGTAGCCCTTTCGCTTGTAGTCGGGGTGTATGCTGATAGGACCGAACGTCCACGATTGTCGGCTCGTTCCGTTGCCGAGGTCGAGTTCGGCTTTCGAGAACATTACGTGCCCTATTATCTTGTTGTCTTCCTCCATCACGAAGTCGAGTTCCGGGATGAAGTCGGGATTCGTTCTGTACTGGTTAAGTACGAAGTGCTCGGTACATCCCGGTCGGTAAACGTTCCAGAATGCCTCGCGCGTAAGGTTTTCAACCTCTCTGTAGTCTTTTGTTTCTTCTAATCTAATGTTCATTTTCTTTGATTTTTTTAGAATTTCCTTGTTTTCCCGTTCAGCGAGTGCAGTTGCCTTCAGCAAAGAAAACTGAGTAGGGAAGTGGCAGAGGCAGTACGACGTAGCATGCCAGTGCCTTGCCCTTCTCGTTGATGGTTTTGCCGTATTGTCTGTGTGCTTGTGCAATAGCGAGTGCGGTTACAACAATAATAACCGCAAGCACTGTCAGTTCTTTGTTGAGTCTTTGCATTTTCTCGTTGTGTTTTTGTGTCCTAATCGCTGTTTCTTATGTCAATGCCGCCGATAATGTTGCTTGCAATGATGTGGATGCACGGAGCATCGGGCTTGACGTGGCGGTCGGTATGGTTGCCTATGCCGCCCAGAATGCTGCGGCTCTTCACCACCACGTTAACCGTTGGCGGAATGAGCAGTTCAACGCCTCCGCAAAAGGTGTGAATGTCAATCTCCTCGTCCTCGGTTATGGTTGCTTCGCGAAGGTCGAGGCGTATTCCTCCGCAGCACACGTCGAGGCGCGCCCCGTGAAATGCCTCTCCGCGATATATGTACTCGTCGCCTCCGTAGTGAACCGAGCAGCGTATGCGCTTGCCGTCGTCGCCTATTGGCAGCGGACGCTGAAGCCACTGGTCGCGGTTATCAATTATGCTTTCAATTATAAGATGCACGCCTATGTACAGAAACACCGCCGGGGCAACGTATTCGAGCCAAGGCTGCTGCCATAGCCATCCAAGGTTTGCCAAGCCCCACATGTCGGCAAGTTTCAAGAGTGCGCCTGCCACAAGTATTATTCCAAGAATAGTTCTATTATTCATGATATGTTTATTTTCGTGTTTTTTTCATGGCGCAAAATTATAATGCCGTCTGCTGTAATGCAAGTTTCTGGGATATTCTGCATGTTTATGTGACGAATGGTGCGTTTGCCTTGACGGAATGCACGTTTTGTGACGAATGGTCTGCGTTTATGGCTTCTTGCCATGTAAGATTTTGGCAATGTATTATATAAAATGAGCACTTTCAGAAAAAAAGCAAACATTTTAGATTAAAATGAGAGTGAAAATAATTTTTTCTTAATTTTGCAGCCGAGGTTTATGCCGTTTTCCAATTAGGATAGCTTTTAACTTGGATGTCTAAAAAATGTTTTATAAGTAAAAAAGATGAGAAGGTTAGTTTTGATTATTTCGGTAATTGTATCTGCCGTTTTGCTGCTTGCCGACTGTAAGTCGCAGAATCAAACCGGGGATATTCCTTACACGGTTTGCGAAGGATATTTTGTAAGGAACGATGCAGACAAAGTTCCACTTGGAAAGATTACATCGCAGAGCGAGTTCGACAAATTGTTTGGCATGGCTGCCGTAATGGGCAGAAGCATCACGCCGATTGACTTCAGCAAGCAGTTTGTCATTGCCGTGAGCGAAAAGCCTACCGCAAACTCCACAACCTATTCGCCATTGTCGCTTGTGCGTTCGGAAGGCAGGATTGTGTTTTCCTACGGCATTGAGCGCGGTTCTAAGATTTCGTACGTCATTCAGCCGCTTCTGCTCATCGTGGTAGACAAGAAATACGAATCGGAGGTCGAAGTGGTTGCCAAGTAAAAAGATACACGAATTAGGGATAAAAAGCTGACAATTCTTACACCATAGTTTAAAATCCGTCTCGTTTCAAAAGGAAATGCGGCGGATTTTTTGTTTTTCATTTTTCACTTTTGTATAGTCTTTGCCGATAGAAACATATTTGGGAAACCGCTTGTTTTCTGATAAATGACTTGTTTTTTTGACAGATAAGTTATAATTTTGTGGCCTTATGACTAAAGGCAAGAAAGAAGTTTTGAAGGTACGCATAGTAAGCGTAAGTTTTTTTGTGTTCTCGATGGCAATTTTCAAGCCCTTCGGGTTGGGTGCATGGCAATGGAAGGCTTGTATCCATCTGGTTGCGTTGTGGCTGTTAGGCTTCTTGGTGTGCTTGGTTTCCGAGGCTATGGTTGAGTATCTATTCAGAATGCCGCATACTAACGAGCGTGGCGTTGAGTACATCATACGCCGGAATCTTAGGTTTCAGGTGGTAAACACGCTGCTTGTATCGCTCATGGTGTGTCTCTATCGCCATTTCATGCTTAGCAGTCGCATCGAGGGCAACCGGCTGTCGTGGGCAAACTTTCTCGACACGCTTGGCATCGTGGCTTTCAGTTCTTTTGCCATCGGAATATATTGGCGATTCAAGTTCCGCAGCCGTTACCTTAAAAGCGAGCTCGAAGAAACCCGACAGTTCAACGAGCAACTTCAGAAACTGCATCAGATGGCAGAGCAGCGCGCCAAGAATGTCGAGACATCTCTTGCTGCCGATGCTGCCGTTGTTAGCGATGAGGCTCAGCAGTCGTCGGCTCCGTCACAGCCTGCCGATGAGATAACGCTTTCTGGCTCCACAAGCGAGTCGGTAACGCTCAGTATTCAGAATCTGCTTTATGTTGAGGCTGTTGGCAACTATGTAAAAGTCTTTCAGTGGCACGACGGACGGCAGCGGGTAGATATGCTTCGCACCACGTCTAAGCAAGTAGAGGAGACGCTTGCCGCCTATCCGATGATTGTGCGCTGTCATCGCGCCTTCATCGTGAATCTCTGTCAGGTCGATGAGATAATATCAAAGGGTGGCGCAATGCAGCTCGTAATAAAGCATTGCAACGACGCTCTGCCTGTTTCGCGCAGCAATATGGCTGGCATTAAAGAGGCGGTAAAGACGGTTCTTGGCGAATGAGAGTTGAAAATTCACAGTTGACAATTAACAATTCAGAATTCATAATTCAAAATTGCTTTCTTAATTAGAGAAAGTTGAAAATTCTGAGGCAATTCACGATTGACAGCTTAGGAGTTGTAACGAACAATTTCGTCAGAAATTGTTCGTTTGGTATATGCAAAATAGAAGGTAGGAAGAAGGTAGGAAGAAGGTAGGAAGAAGGTAGGAAGAAGGTAGGAAGAAGGTAGATAGAAGGAAGGTAGATTCAAGGTGCATTCAAGTAAGCCGGAAG
>JAEEGF011939366.1_pt1 | contig 10977 bp, 8 predicted proteins | sample 9134171 | NCBI WGS metagenome assembly JAEEGF01 (sample SAMN16246542, study PRJNA631951) | gut metagenome | biome: gut microbiome; feature: rumen; material: AP-attached | host: Bos | place: Iran: Karaj | collected 2018-10
CGATGGCCAGTTCACGAGATAGAGTTTCTCGGTGGCGCGGGTGAAGGCAGTGTAGAGCCAGTGGATATAGTCGGGCGTGAGCATATCATCCGTCATATACCCCTGATCCAGATACACATGTGCCCACTGACCGCCTTGGGCCTTGTGACAGGTTACGGCATAGGAGAACTTCACCTGAAGGGCGTTGTAGTAACGGTCGCCCTTCAGTTTTTTGATGCGTTCCGTCTTCTGAGGAATGTCCGCATAGTCTGACATCACCGCATCAAACAACTGCTCCTGTTGTTCACGTGTCAGGGCAGGTGCCTCGGTGGTGAGCGTATCCAGACAGACGGTAGCCGTGAGTTCGTAGTCATCGTAGTCGGGCAGCGTCATCGTCACCTCTGCGAAACGGAAGCCATAGAGCTCATGCACATGTCGCACGCGCTGCACCACCGCCCTGTCGCCATTGGCAAGGAACGGTATTTCCTTTGTCCCCTCCGTCCAGAAATAGTTATTCTTTACGATCATCAAGAGGTCCCCGCGACAGAGTTCTTCATCCCGGTCGAGCACCATGTTACGGATACCCTGGTTATAGATGTTCGCCCGTTTATTACTACGGGTGATCACGATCGTCTCGTCCATCCCCACGTGGTAGTAACTCGAGGAGAGCGTCTCGATCAGTTCATCGCCCGTCACCACCTGGATATCTGCAAACCCCTGGAACCGAATCCTCGGCAAAACGATTCTCTCTCCACGCTCCTCTCTCCACGCTCCTCTAATCCTTGTGGCATTCCACAGGATACCTGAGTCTTCACTCTGACGAAGCACCTGATTCAGATCCGTCTCATACACCTGCATGCCATAGCCACGTAGCACATGTGCCGACAATGCCGGACTCTCCGTCTCGCCCACCGGTGGCAACTGAGCCCGATCGCCTATCAGCAACAACCTGCAGTTTTGTCCGTTATACACAAACTGCATCAGGTCGTCTAATAAGCAACCAGAACCGAAGGCCGACTCGCCGAGACCGAGGTTAGCGATCATCGAGGCCTCATCAACAACAAACAGGGTATCGCGATTAAGGTTATCGTTCAAGTTGAAGGACGATAGGTCGCCTGCAGACTTCTGACGGTAGATACGCCGATGGATCGTATAGGCTGCATGGCCGGCATAGAGGGAAAATACCTTCGCCGCACGACCTGTAGGTGCAAGCAGGATGAGCTTCTGCTTCAAGGCTGCCATCGCCTTCACGATGGCACCCGCCAGCGTGGTCTTACCCGTACCGGCTGAGCCGCGCAGGATCATCACCACCTGGTCGGAGCGGTCGGTCATGAACTGCGTGAACACGTCGAGTGCCTGCCCCTGCTCGGGCGTCGGAGGCAGTCCCAAGGCCTGAACGATGCGATATTTCAGTTCGTCTTGTATCATTTTGCTTGCAAAGATACGAAAAATTAAACATTAAACACTAAACATTAAAAAAAATATCGTATCTTTGCAGCCGATATGCAAAGCAATAACCGACTGATCAATATCATACTGGCTGTTATCGCTGCGGGACTGTTGGCAGTCTGCGTGGCCAGTGTGATGAGTGCAAGATGATGGACAAGCGGAAAATCACCATACGTATCGGGAGAAGCAGTCTCTCCTTCACCATGCTCGACGCCACGAACACGGTGCAGCCCATCGTATATGAGCCTTACGTTGTGAAGGCCGGTATCTCGATGGCTGTCAATTTGCGCGAGGCTTTCAAGAGTGATCTCCTGTCTGGTGCAGATGTCAATCATGCCGATGTGCTGTTGGACACCCCGCAGATGTTGGTGCCTATTGAGCAGTTTGAGGAGGACGACACCAAGACCCTCTTCGACCATGCCTTCCCCACAGGTCAGGAACAGCGTATCGTGCGCTATAACGTGTTGCCAGACTTGAAGGCCGTTTGTCTCTTTGCCATCAACAAAGACCTGAATAACGTGATCAACGATCAGTACGACCATGTGCAGTATATCCAAGCGATGACGCCCGTCTGGCACCATCTTCACCAGCGCAGTTTTACGGGGCATCGCAACAAGCTCTACGGCTATTTCCACGGCAAGCGCCTCGATCTCTTCAGTTTCCAGCAGAACCGCTTCAAGTTCTGCAACTCGTTTGAGGCCAGCCATGCCTACGATGCCCTCTACTTCCTGCTCTATGTCTGGAAACAGCTCCATTTAGAGGCCGAGCACGACGAGCTTCACATCGTGGGCGACATCCCTGAACAGGCATGGCTCGTCGAGGAACTGAAACGCTATCTCCGGAATGCTTATGTGATCAATCCTGCGGCCGATTTCCAGCAGGCACCAGTCACTGAGATAGCAGGCATGCCCTACGATCTGATGACACTAATCGTAAAAGGAAGATGAGAATCATCACCGGCAGATATAAGGGACGGCACTTCGATATCCCCAGGTCATTCAAGGCAAGGCCAACTACCGACTTTGCCAAGGAGAATATCTTCAATGTGCTTAACGCTTATATCGACTTTGAGGATACCACCGCCCTCGATCTCTTCTCTGGTACCGGCAGCATCACCCTCGAACTTGCCTCGCGCGGCTGTGCCCATGTCATCAGCGTGGAGATGGACCGTGATCACCACCGTTTCATTCAGGACTGCCTGAAGAAACTTGACGATGCCAACGTGCTACCCATCCGCGGCGACGTGTTCCGTTTCATCAAGTCATGCAAACAGCAGTTCGACTTCATCTTCGCTGACCCGCCCTATGCCCTCAAGGAACTGCCCACAATCCCTGGCCTCATCTTCGAGAAAGGTCTGTTGAAGCCCGATGGTATCCTGGTGTTCGAGCATGGCAAGGATCATGACTTCTCTGGTGATCCCCACTTCGTGGAGCACCGCAGTTATGGCAGCGTAAACTTCTCGATTTTCAGAACAACGGAGAAAGCATCCGAGTAACGCTTTCCCACAATCTTACAAAGAATCCCCTGCGCATCCTTTCAGGCACCTCTTCCAGAGGCACGGCCTGTTCGATGTCTTTTAGGAACAGCTGTTTCATCCTGAGGGCAAACGCCTCGTCGTAGAAGAAGATGTTGGCCTCGAAATTGTTCTCGAAACTACGGAAATCGAGGTTCGTAGAGCCACAGGTGGCGATGACATCGTCGCACACCATCAGTTTCGAGTGCAGGAACCCCGCTTCATAGAGACTCACCTTCACGCCTGCCTCGGCAACCTCACGCAGATAACTGCGACTCGCCCACTCCACGAATTTCGCATCGCTGTAACGCGGACAGATCACCCGCACATCGACACCGGCCAGCGCAATCGTCTTCAGGGCAAGGAGCACCGGCTCGTTGGGCAGGAAATAAGGGGTCTCTAAATAGAGATACTTACGCGCACCCATGATGATACGCACGAAGCCCTGCATAATCTCTGGATAGGGCGTCACAGGACCGCTGGTCACCACCTGTGCCAGACAGTTGTTCTCCAGTTCGGCATGCGGATAGAACTTCCGGTCGGAGAGCAGTGTACGATCCACGAAATACCAATCCACGAGGAAGGCCCTTTGCAACGCAGCCACGGCACCGCCCGTCACCTTCAGCATCGTGTCACGCCAGGCATGTCCATCGGTCCCCTTTACATAGCGCAGGGCGATGTTCATGCCGCCGATGAAACCCACACGACCGTCAATGACGATGATCTTACGGTGGTTGCGGTAGTTCACCTTACTCGTGAACGACGGGAAACGCACAGGCATGAACGAGGTCACCTCGATACCCTCTTCACGCATCCGCTCGAAGAAATGATGACTCACATTCCAGCAACCCACATCGTCGTAGATCACCCTGACCTCCACGCCCTCTCTCGACTTCGCGATCAGGGCATCCGACACCAGATAGCCTAAGGCATCTTCGGCAAAGATATACATATCCACATGGATATGGCTCTTCGCCTCATGGATGGCAGCCAACAAAGCAGGGAAAAACGCATAGCCGTCGGTATAGATCTCCACCTGATTGTCCTTGAACGGCAACGCCAGGTTCTGATTCACAAACAGGTCGATCAAAGGTTTCTGCTGTTCAGGCAGATACAGGTTCTGTTGTTCAGCAAACTCCAGCATCGAGCGTTTCGTCAGGAAGTTCATGCTGCGCTCACTCACATAACGCTCCTTACGGGTGTTGATGCCGAAGAAGAGATAGAAGACGAGTCCTACCACTGGTACGAACCAGATCACCAGTGCCCAGGCCATCGTCTTGGCTGGCTGACGGTTATCCATGACCACGTGGACGACAGCCAGGATAGCTATCACCTGCCAGATCAGGAATATGACGTTCAGCCAATGCATATTATCTTACCACTCCTTTTCCCAACTGCCGTGCCAAGGCATCGCGTATCAGTTGGGTCTTCTTATATTCTTCGAGCAGGGCGTTAGCACGCTCCATATCGTTACCCACCTGTCGGAGCTGCTGCTGCACCTCCTTCATCCGCTGCTCGATGATGTCGAGTCTGAGGTCGAGCACCAAATGGAGCACGTGCTGTTTCAGACCACTGTCACGCTCTTTCAACTGGAAACCCTTACCCAACTGATGACGGTCGATAGCAAGTTCCACAGCCAGTGCACTGATGTTCACATCAGGATGCTGCATAAAGTAGGTCTCAGCCTTGAAGCCCTCCTCACCGCTATGCGCCACCGCCTCTTCTAAGATCTGGTTGTATCGGGCGTCGTGGAAGGTCAGGTTGTCCTGCCCCAGGTCGTAACTGATATACTGTGCCACCGTCAGGTTGATCAACTCGCCGTTGTCTGTCTCCACGTTCTCATAGATCACCTTTTCCCCGTCGCGGATCACACTCTGGATCAGCAGGCGTTCCACTTCTGCTGATGCAGAGGTGAGTGGAATCTCTCTCTCCACGCTCCTCTCTCCACTCTCCACTGAACGTTCTTCTCTCTCCACTAAACGTTCCTTCTCCTCAAGATCCTTCCGGATCATGCTGTTCATCGAGTTCAGCAACGTCTGTTCCTTGATGCCCATACGTTGTGAGAGTTCGCTGAGATAGGTCGAACGCAATATCTGGTCGGGGATCATCGAGATACTCTTCACGATACCGCCGATCGCCTCACTGCGCTTCACGGGGTCGGCCACGTTCTCTACCGTCAGACGGGTCTTAAATGAAATAAAGTCCGTCTGGTTATCCTCGATATACTTCTTCAATTCCTGAGCTGAGTGCTTCCTACTGAACGAGTCGGGGTCGTCGCCGTCTGGCAGAAGCAGCACCTTGATGTTCATACCCTCTGCCAACAGCATGTCGGTACCTCGCATGGCGGCATGGATACCTGCCTCGTCGCCGTCATATAATAAGGTGATGTTCTGCGTGAAACGGCGCAGGAGCCTGATCTGATGCGTTGAGAGTGCTGTACCCGAGTTGGCCACGACGTTCTCCAGTCCGCACTGGTGCATGGCAATCACGTCAGTATAGCCCTCCACCATATACACGCGGTCTTCCTTCGCAATAGCCTTCTTCGCCTGGAAGAGACCGTAGAGCTCACGCTCCTTATGGTAGATCTCTGAGTCGGGCGAGTTCACGTACTTCTGCTGCACCCCCTTCGTTCGCGAGTCGAGCAGTCGGCCACCGAAGGCCACCACCCTACCGCTCACGTTCAACCACGGGAAGATCACGCGTCCCGCATAGCGGTCGTGTAAGCCCTTCTCACCTTTGATGCAAAGACCCGTCTTCTCCAGAAACTCTGCCTGATACCCTGCCTTTTGGGCTGCCAGGGCCAGGGCATCACGCTTCTGCAACGCATAACCTAAGTTAAACTTCTCGATGATATCATCGCGGATGCCACGACTACGGAAATACTGCTTACCAATGGCGATACCGTCGGGATCGTTCTTCATCACTTCCTGGAAATAGTGCATCGCCCAGTCGTTGACGATAAACATCGACTCGCGATCGCTCTGCTCCTTCAGTTCCTCCTCGGTGAGATCCTTCTCCTGGATCTCGATATTGTATTTCTTCGCCAACCAGCGCAGGGCCTCGGGGTAGGTGATCTGCTCGTGCTTCATCAGAAAGTTGATGACCGTACCGCCCTCGCCACAGGCAAAGCACTTGCAGATCTGCTTCGACGGGGAGACCATGAACGACGGGGTCTTATCGTCGTGAAACGGGCACAGACCCTTGTAGTTCACACCCGCCTTACGCAAGGTCACGAACTCCCCCACCACATCCACGATGTTTGTGGCGTCCATGATCTTATCTATCGTCGCCCTGTCAATCATTTCGATTTACTGGCACGATCGATATAGTCCATGATGACCTCTACGGCATCATCCTCGCTCAGGTCGTCCATCGAAATGACCAATTGGTAGTTGCGAGTGTCATAGCGTGACGTGTCCTCGTACTTCTTGATGTAGGTCTCACGGTCAGCATCCAATTTCGCAATGATGTTACGAGCTTTCTCATCACTGACATTCTCTTTATTCATGATACGCTTGACACGATACTCCATAGAGGCCTGGATAAAGATGTTCAGATGGTTAGGCCACTGGCGGAACACCATAAAGCCCGTACGACCAGCCACGACACAGGATGACTGGGCAGCCAGCTCCTGCAGAATGCGCTTCTCGGTCTCGAAAATGGAGGTATTGTCGAGCTTCACCTGGGCATCCATTGGCTGACTGGCACTGTTGACCAGTGTATTGTAGTAGTTGTTGATGTCGGTCCACCATGATTTCTTCTGTGCCTTGATCTCCTCGATGCGCTCGATAGAGAGACCGAATTTCTTCGTCAGCCCCTCAACGATGGCCTTGTCACAGTACTTCACACCTAATTTCTCTGCCAACTTGCGGCCTACAGTACGACCACCCGAACCTGCTTCGCGGTTGATCGTGATCACAAATTTCTCGTTCTTATTCATAATGTTTTTTCAGTCCTATGGGTCAAGATTATCGTCACCCTAGTTTCTTCATCATTAATTAATCTTTTTTTCGCCTGGAGCCCATTTCTGTGCGAGGATATCCCTGGCATAACTGGTTGCTCTTAATATATAGAAGTTAGCACCAGTTCCTACATGCAGGTAGGCCATGTCTGACTGGAAGGGATTACCATAGATCAGGTTTGTACCCCATGCCTCTTTCACACTTTCATAGTTGCAGAAAGGCACTACCTCGTCGCGTGTGGAGTGGAAGAAATGGTATGCATGCGGATAGGCACCGCTGGGCTTCCAGTCACCGTAAGTCAGGCTGTTCTCCTTGAGCGCCTGTTCCAGCGCCTTCAATTTCTCTTCAGACACATCGTCGGTAATCATGCCACTCTTGAAGTATTCGATTACACCAGGTTTGAAGCACTGGTCGACCGTGCAATAGTTCATCGCCTTGCCATTGGTCAATTTCCAGTTTTTGTCACCCTCTTTGATATTCTCTTGGATATAGGGTTTAAACTCATCCTTATACATGGCCATCATGGTAAAGCCCGACTCACCGCCATATTTTGCAGAGTGGTTGAGCAGTTTGGCCTGGATATCGTCGGTGGTATAAGTCTTGTCCTGTATCCAGTCGAAGATACCTGTGTCGTAGAACTTGTCGGTCACAAAGTCACTGTAGGTGCAACCCAGCGCCTTCATCTCCTTGTTGGTATCTACCATACCCTTGAGCAGCAGTGCGGAGGCTACTGGCATGTAGAGGCGATCGTCCTTGATATACTGTTTCAGTGTGGCCAGCGGATCGTAAGGTCCGTCGCCGCAGACAGCACCAATGAGATTCAGCCCTGTCAGTTTCTTGGCATTGTAATAGTTTAGCACGCCAGCTGCAACGGCTCCACCCTGTGAATAGCCCACAGCAACCGTCTTCCAATTTGGTTCCATCTTAGCGATATTTTTCTCAAACCATACAACAGCTGCCTTGGCCCCGTCGATCACCTGCTGAGCCGTTACGTCACGATTGCAATAGGGATGCGGGGCTTGGCTGGTTATACCATAACCCTCGTAATCGGGGATCACCACCAGACTTGTCTCGCTGCCCCCGATGAGCGTCAACATGTTGACATCGGTACCGAAATCCAGTTTCTTGAAATTGGTGGGGCGCTCTTTGTCGCTGGTGATGGTGCAGTGACAGCCAATAATCAGGTTCTTCAGCTTTTTGGGTGACTCCTTATCGACTGCATACTTGGTATAGGCAATAAGTTCAGAAAGGTCTTTCTCTGAACCGTCGGCACCCGTGGTCTTATAACGGATGGTGATATACTTCATTCCCAACATCGTTTCGCCTGACTCACCTTCGATTACTTCCTCATTACGGGTGCGCGCCTTGGCCTGATTTTGGTAAATTTCCAATTGTTCATTTCCCCATTCATAATAGATAGAGTCTTCGTCCGTTTCCAGATCGTCGTGGTCATTGACGATGTCCTTATAGATATCCATACTGCTGATGAATCCAGAGTCGATCAACTCAACATTCTTGATATCATAATCCAAATCCCTGCTTCCGCTAGAAGCATTGTCTACATTGTCGGAGATACAGGAACTGAACCCCGTCGTCATAAGGCTGCAAGAAAGGATGGCAACCAGCATCCATAAATACTTATTCATAACAAATGGATTTTAATGGGGCAAAGATACAATAAATTATTGGGATTTCCTTTGCATTTAACGTTTTTTTTTGTATATTTGCAGCCAAAATAGTCAACCTATTCATAAATACCAGAGATATGAAGCGTTTCTTACTCTATATAGCCATTACGATCTGCCAGTTATCTCTGACAGTAGAAGCACAGGCAGCAGACAAACAGGCGAAGGACACGACTGCCGCCCGACTCTCCATCGAGTTCCGACGACTGTATATCGACGGCGATGAGGCAAAACTCTATGCCAAGGCGCAGGAAGTGTTCGACCATATCAAGAAACAACCGGAGTTTGATCATCATCTATACTACTCCACCCTCATCGACGTGGTGTCGTTCGACATGAACAACGGCCACTACTACCGTGCCATGCAGAAGGCCCGTAAGCTGGTGGCTGAGATGAAGGAGAAGCAGCACACGGAGGAATACTATAACGCCAGCTACCTGATGGCCATCATCTACTGGTATCGTAACAACATCCCCATCGCCTCGAAATATTTCGACCAGGCCATCAAGGAGGTGCCGAAGGAGAACAAGATCGACCTGACATCCATCTATACCGACTATGCCAACATGATGACCGACGAGGATCCAAAGAAGGCGATGGACCTGGTGAACCATGCACTGGAACAGAGCGGCAGCAACAGCTACCGACTGACCTATGCCCTCACGATGAAAGGAGTGATCGCCTTCGCCCAGCGTGACGGTGCCACCGTACTCGACTGCTACCACCGGTACCTCGACCTAAAAAAGCAGAATACGCCTGACCAGATCTGCGATATGTATGAGAAGCATCTGGAACTGGCGGTACTGACGGTGAACGGACATGCCAAGGAGGCGATGGCTGAGAGTAAGAAGGACCTGGACAACACCGACCGTTACGCCATCCAATTGTCGATCTGCGACTATATCGGTGACAAGGCGAAAGCTTATGAGATTCTAAAGAAGCTGACAAAGGAAGAGGAGATGCTGAACAATCTGATCATGGAGGACGACATCAATGAGATGAACTCCGACCTGCAGGTGGTGGAGGCGAAGCGAGAGATGAGCCGCAACTGGATCATCTTCCTCGTGGTGATGTTCATCCTCTCAGTGATCATTATCGTCTGCCTCTCGGTAATTGTCATCAACCGCCGCCGCTCACTCCAAAGGATGCGCCAGCACAACGAAGAGTTGACCATTGCCAAGAACCGTGCCCAGGAGAGCGACCAGATGAAGTCGATTTTCATCCGGCACGTGAGCCATGAGATACGTACCCCGCTGAACATCATCACAGGTTTTACACAGGTGCTCAATACCCCAGGCTACGAGCCCTCGGAGGAAGACCGCAAGGACATGATGCAACGCATCTCAGAGAACACGGAACAGATCACGCAGATCGTCAATGAACTGTTGGAGATGGCCGATACGGAGAGTATGACCGTGATTGAACGGACCGACGAAACCACCGCCAGTGCCCTCTGTCAGAAGGCGATTGCCGAGAGTAACATCGCATCCACGGAGACGGTCGGTTTCACACTTCAGAACGAAGTGCCCGACACCCGTCTGATCAAGACGAGCACCGCCAGCGTAGTGAAGATCCTGTATAATCTGTTGCAGAACGCCGTCAAGTTCACCAACAAGGGACAGATCACCCTGAGGGTGACACTCGACGAGCCGAAGGGACAACTCTTGTTTGCCGTGATTGATACGGGTATCGGTGTGCCAGAGGAGGCACGCGAACGCATCTTTGAGCGTTTCGAGAAGGTGGATAGTTTTAAGGAAGGTATCGGACTGGGACTGAGCGTATCGCGTTCACTCGCCCGACGGATGGGCGGCGACGTAACCTTAGCCGACTCGAGCAGTCAGGGCAGCACGTTCCTGCTGACCATCCCACTCTGATCCTGGACGACGTCAAGGTTTCATGAACACGAAATAGACGGCAGCCACCAAGCAGAGGGCGGCAGCGGCATGGTTCCAATGAAGTTCCTCATGCTGGAAGGCGAAGTTGGCAATCAGGGCGAACACCACCAGTGAGATGCACTCCTGGATCACCTTCAACTGCACCAGTGAGAACGGACCTCCATTGCCTACAAAACCCAGACGGTTGGCCGGAACCTGGCAGCAGTACTCGAAGAAGGCGATCATCCACGAAAAGACGATAACCAGGTAGAGGGGCCAGTTGGTGGAGATGCCTGACTGCTGCAGGCGCAGATGACCATACCAGGCGAAAGTCATAAACACATTGCTCAGAATGAGCAGCACGATTGTATAAATACCGTTTACCATAACGACAGCAATTCTTAAAACGGCTGCAAAGGTACGATTAAATGAGAAAATAACCAAATATGAGAACGATTTTATTATCAATTATCTGTATGATGGCACTGGTCACATGCCTGGCGCAGACAACGAAG
>JAEEGF012187133.1_pt1 | contig 10977 bp, 10 predicted proteins | sample 9134171 | NCBI WGS metagenome assembly JAEEGF01 (sample SAMN16246542, study PRJNA631951) | gut metagenome | biome: gut microbiome; feature: rumen; material: AP-attached | host: Bos | place: Iran: Karaj | collected 2018-10
ACCGACCATGTGGGATGCCAGCAGCCTATGGTGGGACGTGCGGAGGCGATGACCGTCAGGCGGTCGTAATCTGCCTGGCTGTTGATGGGGCGCACGAGACTGATAAACGGGTCGGTGGAACCGGGGTAAGGTTCTGTCGACATAGTGAGGGCATCCTTGATGCGCCCGTAGTTCAGCGTCAGGTTCATCCATTTGTAGGCGGCGTTCAACACTACGCTGTGGGTGTAGGTAGGTCTCAGATAGGGATTGCCACTCTGGTAGGTGTAGCGATTGATATAGATTGTAGAACTGGTGAGGTTCGCATAGGGCGGACGCTCAATATCGCGGCGGTACGACAGCGACAACTGCACCTTGCCCACAGGGGCAGAGATGACGGCAGTGGGAAACCAGTCGCCGTAATCTCTACACATTTCGTCCTGTTTCTTCCCGAAATTGAAATAGTCATTCGTCAGATGCTCATAGCGCAGACCCACTTGGGCGAACACCTTGCCAAACCGTCGGCCATACTCTGCGAAGACAGCGGCCGATTTCTCGTTGATCTCTGTGTCGGTAGTCTTCACCGGAACAGCATCGGTAGCACTGAAGTCGTAGGCATCCGTACGGTGGTTGTAACTGTACTCGCCACCGAAGGAGAGATTGCCCTTCCATACGGGATAGCCAAAGATGAGTTTCGAAGCCCAGAAGTTATTGCTGCTGATGGTGTTGCTTTCGATACTTCGGTTGACAGGACTGCCACCTGCTTCCGTCGTCACTTCCTTGGTATTGCCAGGTGACTGGGTATCGTTGAACAGACCGTCGATATTCAGGTCGATGCTCAGTTGTCCCACCTTGCCACTGTAGTAGGCATTGAAGATATGCTTCTTAAACATGTCATCCTGCATGATATGGCTCTCGGAGCGTTCTTTGAAAATGCCGTTCTCATAACTGTCGGTATAGAACATGCTATTGTAGTCGCTTCCAGGGTGGCGGTCGTATTTGTAGAAGGCACCGAAACTGTGGTTCTCGTTCACCATGTAGTTGACTTGCAACTGCGGCGACCAGCCTTTCCAGATGCTCTTCGACTCCTGCGTACTGACTCCCTCAATCATATCTGGTCCGGCATAATAGGTCAGGGTGTTCTCCTGCAATGACTTGGCATGACCGTAGCGGCCAGCCCACAGCGAGGCAGTGATGTCGAGACCGCCAGTGCGGTAGTTCACATCGAGGTTATTGGTCAGGGTGTGGCCATACTGAAATATGCCTTCTACGTTATCCTGGAAACTGAAGCCTTCACCCTGGGCTTTCTTGAGCGTAATTCTTACTACGGCCTTTGTCGATGCGGCATAGCGGGCACCGGGGTTCTGCACCACGTCCACATGCTGTATCTGATCGGAGCGCAGACGGGAGAGTTCGCTGTTATCCTGCACTCGCCGCCCGTTGATATACACCTCGGCATCGCCACGTCCCAACACCTTCACGGCTCCATCGCGCTCTGCTTCGAGCGAAGGAATCTTCGACAGGGCATCACTCACCGAGCCTGCTTTCTCTAAGATGGTTCCCGCAACGGTGGTGCGCATGGCATCGCCCTTGGCATGGGTCTGCGGCAACTGACTCTTTACCACCACTTCACCGAGCATGTGGGTGTCTTCCTTCATCTGAATGGTTTGTCCGTCAATAGGCTTGGCAAAAACGGTTTCATACCCCATGCATGAGAGTTTCAAAAGTCCTTCGTTAGCATTGGTGACGATGCGGAATAAGCCATCGTCGTCGGTCACGGCTCCTTGCACGAAAGCGGAGTCGGGTAGCGAAAGCAACACCACATTAACGAAAGGCAGTGGAGTGCCTTTTTCGTCTGTCACTTTTCCACAAATATCTTGTGGCTTGGCAAAGCCAGATATGGCTGTCAATAATGCAACCATAAAGGCTGCGGTTCTGAAATATGTTTTTTTCATGTTGTGATATTGTTTGGTTCTTAATTGTTGATTTTCACTCCTCCGAAAAAGTTGCTTGCAACGATGTGAATACATGGGGCATCTCGGATCACCCTGTTTGTGGCTTCATTGCTCACGCCGCCGATGAAACTACGGCTGGTCACCTCCAAGTTCACTGAAGTGGGTACCAAGAGTTCCACACCGCCCATGAAAACATGAATGTCAATCTCTTCGTCTTCGCTGACAACGGCTTCGCGTAGGTCAAGACGTATGCCTCCGCAGAAGGCATCAATCCTCGCTCCTTTGAATACCTCACCATGATAGATATACTCGTCGGCGCCTAATCGTACTGCACAACTTATCCGCTTGCCGGTGTCATCAAGGGGAATCGGCCGTTGTAGCCATTGGTCATGGTCTCGACTGAAACCATTGATGATGAGATGTGTTCCTACATACAGTAGGAGGGCTGGTCCGATATACTCTGTCCACGGCTGTTTCCAAAGCCATTCCATATGTACGAAGTTCCACATGCTGGCCAACCTCAATAGGGCTGCCACCACGAAAATGAATCCGATGTATGTTCTTCTTGTCATATTTGTTTTCTTTTTTTTCTAAATGGCAGCATCTGTCATCCCGACAGATGCTGCTGATAATCATATTTTATGAGAGAGAAAAGACTCTTTCGATGGCAAAAGTATGATGATATATAATTCATTGCAAATTAATGGGATATTCTGCAGCAATATATGATGAATGACGGTTGGAAACTCTTTCCTTCATTGTTTTTGGGATATTCTGCAGGTGTCTGTGACGAATGGCTTGATAACAAAACAGGGTGACATGATGCATGTGAGTGTTTAGGGGCCACTTGCATTTCAGTCTATGGGAATTGATGCGAAGGGACGTAAGAATCGTGGATAATGCTAATCGTATCATAAGAAAAAACACAGATTTCTTTGGCTCTGCTCGCTTTTTTACGTATTTTTGCGACTGCATTCCGAAACACTTGATTTCGTTTTTCCATACCACTGCGACGAAAATATGGACAAAGGACAAAAAGAGACAATGATGACGCGAGTGATCAGTACTGGTTTCACGGTACTGACATTGGCGGTATTCAAGCCGTTTGGTCTTGATGCGTGGCATTGGCAGGCTTATGTGCATCTCTTGGCCATAGGCGTGATGGGTGTGGGTGTATGCATGTTGACTGATTTCATCTTGAAATATGTCGTCAGGATGCCGCGGTCATATAAAAAAGGAGTGAGTTATATTATTCGTCGCAATCTGTGGTTTCAGATTATCAATACGCCGCTCGTTTCTTTGGCTACATGTCTTTACCGCCATTTTATGTTGAGTGATAGGGTGGAGGGCAATTTGCTTTCCTGGACTAATTTTTTTGAAACATTGCTCATCTTTGCTTTCTGTTCCTTCGCCATTGGCTTGTACTGGCGGTTCAAGTATCGAAGCAGGTTCTTGGCTGCAGAACTGGAGGAAACACGGCTTCTAAACGAACATTTGCAAAAGATGCAGGAGACGGCTGGTACGGCAGCGACAGAAGCCTCCATTCCCACAGATACCACTTCCATCCAACAGAAAGTAGCGGAGAATATACAACCGCCTTCTTCGCTAGTTCTATCGGGTACAACCAGCGATACCGTGACACTTCAGATTCCTCACCTTTTATATTTAGAGGCTGTGGGCAATTATGTGAAAGTCTACCAACTACATGATGGCCAAGTGCGGTCTGACATGCTCCGCACTACGTCCAAACAGGTAGAGGAGGATTTGCGCGACTATCCCATGGTGGTTCGTTGTCACCGTGCTTTCCTGGTAAATCTGCAACAAGTGGAACAAGTTGTTTCCAAGTCGGGCTCCATGCAACTGCTCATCAAGCACTGCCATGAGTTCATACCTGTCTCGCGCAGCAATATGGCTCAGGTGAAGCAGGCCATCAACTCCAATTGCTGAACTTACCTGCATCATTTCCAAAATCGTATAACTCATAGGCTAAAACACAAGATTCTTTACATCAAATGACTGATTTGTTGTGATAATATGGTATTGTATCGGAATTTTTTGATTAAATTTGCAACATTATTACCCGAATAATCAATCATTATATCATCTTCCTATGAAAAAAATCCTGATATGCTTTCTGACCCTGATGCTGGCAATCTCTGCTACAGCACAGACACAGCCATTGCTCAAGACCCATGTGGAGACGGGCGACCTCGAGGGAATACTTGATGGCAATTTGGCAGTCTACAAAGCCATTCCCTACGCTGCACCTCCCGTAGGAGACCTTCGTTGGAAAGAACCTCAACCCGCCAAACCTTGGACTGGTGTGCTCAAGGCTGAAGAGTTCGGTCCCTGGCCCCCGCAGCCATCACGCCGTGATGGCTCACATCCCAAGATGAGTGAAGACTGTCTCTATCTGGGAATCGCCACTCCTGCTACCTCCGCAACCGACCGATTGCCTGTGATGGTATGGATACATGGCGGTGGTTTCCAAACTGAGCATTATGGCGGTGACCTGTGGAAGCATCTTGCCCAACGTGGTGTGGTTATCGTGAGTGTGGAATACCGTACAGGGGCTTTGGGTTTCATGGCTCATCCCGAACTGACCAAGGAGTCGAAAACCGGCCATTCAGGCAACTATGGACTTCTTGACCAGATTTACGCCCTGAAATGGGTGCAGCGAAACATCGCTAATTTCGGCGGCGACCCTTCAATGGTCACTATCTTCGGCGAGAGTGCCGGAGCCATCAGTTGCAGCATTCTTTGTGCATCACCTCTCGCCAAAGGTCTCTTCAAGGGCGTCATCAGCCAGAGTGGCGGCTCGTTTGCGCCTTGGAGCGACGAGAGCCGTTCGCTGACTGTCAACGCTTCGCAAAAGGGTGCAGAACAGCATGGGTTGGCATTCCAGAAGCATCTCAAGAAAAAGTCGGTCAAACAACTCCGCAAGATGGATGCACTTGAACTTTGTGGCGATAATGTGGGATTCGGTGGGTTCTGGCCATGTGTCGACGGTTATGTCATCACCGATGACCTTTACCGACTCTATGAACGTGGGGAGTACAACGACGTGCCAGTGATAGTGATGACCAACAGCGACGAGGGCGCTTTGTTCTCGGGCAACATACAGCCTGAGGCCTACCAGAATCAGGTGCGTGGCTTGTTTGGCCCTTTTGCTGACGAAGCACTGAAATTCTATCCGGGCAATACCGTAGATGAGGCTTTCCGGGGCAATGCCGATGCTTTCCGTGACATCGGCTTCGCCTGGCCATCCTACTCATGGGTAAGGCTTCAAGCACAGACGGGGAAGAGCAAGACCTATGCAGCATTCCTCGCGCAACCTTCTGCCATCAGTTTCTCTCAAGACCCACGCCGTCGTGGCGTGGCTCATGCCGATGACATTCTTTATCTCAACGGCACTTTCCTTACCCAACCCGACAAGTTCCCGACAGAAGCAGCAGTGGCTGAAATCTTGCAAGAATATTGGGTGAATTTCGCCAAGACAGGCAATCCCAATGGCAAGGGACTGCCTTACTGGCCTTCTTTCGACAAGGATAAACCCACTACCATGCAATTCTCAAATGGCGCATCTCTCATTATGGTGCCCAACCGCGAGAATCTGGAGTTCATCGAACGGTTCTATCAATGGAAGAGGGGAGAGACCGAGAAACAACGTCAAAAGTAACAACTATAAATCATGAGAAAAATCCTATTCATTACTGCATTTGTGGCTTGCGCCAGCGTCAATGCCCAAAAACAATTGCCACTCGTTTACGACGTGGAAGACACAGGGGCATCGTTGCCTATGCCTGCTACACCTGAGGCCAGCGAATTGCCTTTGGTCTACACTTTGCGAAATCCGCTCCTGTTTCAAAATGGAAAGAAAAAAGTAAAGAAGTTCAAAGACTGGCGTCGCCGCCGGCATGAAATTTCTTCGCTCATACAACATTATGAAATAGGCACTAAGCCTAAGGCTTCGGAATGTGACCTTAAAGCACGCATGGACGGCGACACGCTCATCGTTGACGTAACTCGTGGCGGCGAGACGCTTACCTTGAAGTCGTTGATTCATTATCCGAAAGTGGGTCAGGCTCCCTATCCGGTGCTCATAGGCACCAGTGGCATCTCACTGCCACGCCAACTCTACCAAGACATGCCATTGGCTACCATGACATTCCGGGAGGCACAAGTGAACGACTATCGTCAATGGGGTAAGCACCATGAGAGAGGTGAACACCACTTCGACCGGCTCTTCCCGGAACTCAAAGACAACGGGGCATACTGCGAATGGGCTTGGGGCTTGAGCCGACTGATTGATGGTCTGCAACAACTGGGTCCGGAGAAGACGCGCATCGACACCCGGCATATCGGCGTGACAGGTTGCTCGTATGCTGGAAAAATGGCGCTCTTCTGTGGGGCATTCGATGAACGTGTGGCACTTGTCATCGCTCAGGAACCTGGCGGTGGTGGTGCTGCTGCATGGCGTGTCTCCAATCGCCTCGACAGTGTGGAGACGCTCGACCGCACCGACTACCATTGGTTCAAGGAGTCGATGCGCGATGCCTTCGGCGAGGAGAACACCTTCCGTCTGCCGTATGACCACCATGAGTTAGTGTCGATGATTTTCCCGAGAGCGGTGCTGATGTTGGGCAATACCGACTACCGTTGGCTTGCTGATGAGTCTGGCTATGTGTCGATGAACGCTGCGATTCAGGTATGGCAACATTTCGGCGTGGCCGACAGGATAGGGTTCTCCATTCAGGGTGGACATGGACATTGCCAATTGCCTGAAAGCCAATATCCTGAGGTGAAAGCATTCATCAGCCGCTTCCTCCTGGGAGGTAGCGATGACACATCCAACGTGCGCCATGCTCCAGATTTCACGGGGAAAGTGGACTTGAGCCGATGGATAAAGCCATAAAACAAATTAGGTCATCTTAGGCCTCGTTACTTTTTTTTAACAAATCTGCCAAATAACTTTTTGCAGATTTGTTGTATTTTTGCACCAACAATAAAAATATGTTATTCTTGTCAATGAAAAAAATCGCATTTATCATCATCATAGTATGCTCAGCGCTGACTGCCCAAGCCCAGTTGCTTTACAGCATTTCGGGCAAAGGAAACGGCCAGAAGTCATACATCCTCGGAACCTATCATTTCGCTCCGCCATCGTTCTGTGACTCCATCCCTGGGTTGTGGAAGGCGCTCGATGAAGCGAAACAGGTGTGCGGCGAGTTGGTGATGGCCGATATGGCAAACACCGAGAACCTGACCAAATTTCAAAGCGCCATGATGCTGCCTGAAGGAGTGACCTTGCAGTCGTTAATGACCGAGGAGGAAATGGGGCGGCTCAATACGCTGTGTAAGGAAATCATGGGAACGGATTTCACCAATCCGCTGATTGCCAACCAACTGGGTAAGTTTACGCCTGGTGCGCTCTACGAGCAACTTATCGTGATGCTTTATATGAGCAAGACACCCAATTTCAATCCCAATGACGCCATTGATAACTATATGCAGTCAAAGGCGTTGGAAAAAGGATATGAGGTGACTGGTTTTGAGACTATCGACGAGCAGATAAACATTCTTTTCAAAAGTCAGACGCTTGAACGGCAAAAGACGTTGTTGATGTGCTTCGTCGACAACCGCGACTTTATGATGCAACAGACCGACGACCTGACGGCGGCCTATTTCCGCCAAGACCTCGAAAGCATCAAGACAATTACCGATGAGAAATTCAATGATGCCTGCGACTCTACAGAGGAAGAAGAGGAATTGCTCATCTCTGGACGCAATGCCAACTGGGCCAAGAAAATGCCTGAAATGATGAGCGCCAAAAACACGCTCTTCGTGGTGGGTGCAGCCCATCTCGTGGGTGAGAAAGGCGTGCTGCAGTTGATGCGTGATGCCGGTTATGTGGTTGAACCTGTTACAAGATAGTATCGATTAGTATTTGAGAACATTATTAAATATATGGAAAAAATGATAAGAAAGAACTTTGTCAAAACGCTGTCGTTAGTGGCTTGTGCCACAGTATTGTTGAGTGCCATGCCCGGTGATGAGGTCATCTCGCGCGAGGGAAAGACTTATGTAGTGAACACTACTTCGCTTACAAAGAGTATCAAGGGGTATCTTGGCACTACTCCGTTGAAAATCTATATCACTGACAATAAGATTGACAAGATTGAAGCGCTGCCCAATCAGGAGACACCGAAATATTTTGCCAAGGTGAAAAAACAACTGCTTGACAAATGGAACGGAATGACTGTGAGCAAGGCAATGAAAGCCCAGGTCGATGGTGTCACTGGTGCCACACTCTCCTCGGATGCCGTGAAGAAAAACGTGGTGAAAGGATTGGAATACTACAAGAAGAACAAGAAATAAACGTCTTGCTGCATTCTTGATACACCCCCGAAGTATCTTTGCAATAGATGCTTCGGGGGTGTCGTATTAGGATAAGAATGACTTCGCTACTTGCGCTCGTCTATCCATGTAAAATGTTTGTATTTTGTCGATGGAAAGGTAAAGGTGTCGTCAGGAATATTACCACTTCTAAAGTTGGATATCTTGACGGTGGTCCAAAACCATAGCAGTTTGATTTTCAAACTTTTAGGAGCACGTGTTTTCTTGTCGATAATAGCCTTGGCGTGCTTGATGTTGCTCTTTACGTTCTTGTGGGCATTGAGGGTAATGATGAAGTCCGAACCGCCGTCTTCAATATAGTAGTCGAATTCGTTGGGATTGAAGGTGAAGTTGCCAGAATATTTGGTCTTCCGGGGATGGGCAATATCATATAAGGTCACTGTCTTCTTCTTCAAGTCCACCCAACTGTCGTTCACGCCGTCGCTCCAACTGAGGTAACGCGGTTCCTCAAAGCGTTTCTTCTTTCCCTTATACCATATCTTGCCGCTTACCTTCATCACGCCGATAATATTGACGTGGTATTGTAAAGTACTTCCCTGCGGACCAAAAACCATGTCGTAGGTTTGGTTGAAGATACGCCGGGCTTGTTTGGCATTAGGGGTTTCATCGGCATTGACCCATGACGGGGCTGCCAACCATAAAAAAACAACAAACAGCAAAAGTCGCTTCATTTGCAATGAGTGTGTAAAAATACTATTCGATAACATTTTTCATTTCCATCCTTGATGTAGAGCCCAGTACTCAGGTCGTCGGTATACCCACTTTGAAACGCTCTGCCGATGTCGTCAGCAGGCTAAGGTCTACGGGGATGTTGTGAAAATGAGTCTCTCTATTTAATTTTTGTGCAAAATTAGATAAAAAATCCGAGTTTTTCTCTATTTTTGCTGATGATATTTAGAAATACTGATTATATCATGGAATACAATCATTTTCATTCCTTCGGCCAAGACGAGGAACTGCGTCGTGACGAACTTCTCCGTATCATCGAGCGGTCGGTGCAACAACTTACCCTTCAAGAACTTGAAGCGCTCTATTACGATATGTCAACCAAGAATTATATCCACGAGAGTATCTAAACCCTACTGCTTATGCTACCTTATATTATAATAATACTGGCAACTGTCATTATTTTGGGATTCATCTTCGGAAGACGCCACAATGACGAGAAATCCGACTACCAACCACCTGTTTTCAAGCATAGTGGACACGAATGGGTGTTCAACGGGATATTGGATATCGACCATCCACCCCTCGACGACACACCTTTCCATGATTACGAACGCCCCATTCAACTGATGGTGAAAAAGGGATATATGCATTATGACATGATACCGGAATCCACGGTTAGCGACAGTGATTGCGGACTTTTCCATGCCGTTGCGCAAGTTCTTGACGACGGTAGCATAGGAATCTACCGAGAGGGTAGGGTGGTGGCTCATCTGGAACGCAGGCCGGAGGCACTGCGTGAGGCTATCAATGCCCATGGTGGCAAAGCCGATGCATACGCTTTCATTGCCTCAAAAGGTAATCCCGCTGCATACTACGGAGAAGTGTGCATAGTCAAGGCATAGCAGCGTTAGGAAATTTGGCAAAGAAAAAGAACGAGTTCTTTTTGCTATGCGCTCGTTTTTTCGTAACTTTGCCGACAAATTGGAAATTGTGGGTCCAACCATATAGGTTTTACGTGTAATCATGACAATTCAGAACATATTCAAGGGACTGGGCATCGCTTTGGTCACTCCTTTCAAGACCGACGGCAGCATCGACTTCGAGGCATTGGAAAGATTGGTAGAATACCAACTCGACAATGGTGCTGACTTCTTGTGCATACTGGCAACTACAGGCGAAACACCGTGCCTCACTGCCGAGGAGAAAAGTACCATCAAGCAGCGTATCGTGGCACAGGTGAGAGGACGGGTTCCCATCCTGATGGGATGTGGCGGCAACAACACCGCTGCTGTCGTTGAAGAATTGCGCCATGGCGACTTCCAAGGCATCGATGGAATTCTCAGTGTGTGTCCGTATTACAACAAACCTTCCCAAGAGGGACTCTACCAGCATTTCAAGGCTATTGCTTCAGCCACATCGCTGCCAGTGGTGCTTTACAACGTGCCCAGCCGTACAGGGATTTTGATGAAAGCAGAAACCACTTGCCGATTGGCACGCGACTGCTCTAATATCGTTGCTATCAAGGAGGCCAGCGGAAGCCTTGAACTCGTCGACGAAATCATCAAAAACAAACCGGATAATTTTGATATCCTCAGCGGAGACGATTCTCTTACCTATCCCATGGTGGCATGCGGTGCGGTGGGGGTTATTTCCGTTATTGGCAATGCTTTGCCTAAGGAGTTCTCGCGAATGATTCGATTGGAGTTCAACAACGAATATGCTGCAGCGCGGAAGATACACCATCGCTTTACCGACCTCTACAGCCTTCTCTTTGTCGACGGCAACCCAGCCGGCGTGAAAGCCCTGCTCCACGAGATGGGCCTCATCGAGAATGTGCTCCGACTTCCCCTCGTACCCACCAGGGTGACTACTTTGCAGAAGATGAGTGAAATCCTGAAGAGCCTGAAACTCTAAACGGAGGACACTCTCTCGCCTTTGTTACCTTCTACGGAAAATCTTG
>JAEEGF010125334.1_pt1 | contig 10976 bp, 10 predicted proteins | sample 9134171 | NCBI WGS metagenome assembly JAEEGF01 (sample SAMN16246542, study PRJNA631951) | gut metagenome | biome: gut microbiome; feature: rumen; material: AP-attached | host: Bos | place: Iran: Karaj | collected 2018-10
ATTGGTGGTTTCGAACTGGATGAATTCCTGCATGGGATGCTTGCGTCCGCCCTGGGGAGGAACATTGGCCACTGTGCCCTCGAGTATCTTGAGCAGGGCCTGCTGAACACCCTCGCCGGAGACGTCCCTTGTTATGGAGACGTTCTCCCCTTTTCTTGCGATCTTATCGATCTCATCTACGTAGATTATGCCCTTCTGAGCCTTTTCCACGTCGTAGTCCGCAGCCTGCAGCAGCTTCAGCAGAATGTTCTCCACGTCCTCTCCCACATAGCCAGCCTCCGTAAGAACGGTGGCGTCGGCAATGGCAAAGGGTACGTCCAGAAGCTTTGCCATGGTCTGGGCAAGCAGGGTCTTTCCGGAGCCTGTGGGTCCTATCATTATGATATTGGACTTCTGGATCTCCACATCGTCCCTGGTCTGATCCTTGGGGAGATTTCTGTTCTTCTCCATCTCCCTGATGCGCTTGTAGTGGTTATAAACCGCCACAGCCAGGATCTTCTTGGCGCTGTCCTGTTCAATGACAAAATCCGAAAGAGCATCCACGATCTCTCTTGGAGTCGGGAGCTTTTCGTCTGTGCGAACGGGGTTTTCGGAGCTTGTGATGCTGTCTTCCCTTGTGAATATGGCAACTGCATCCTCTATGCAGTTTCTGCAGATGTATACGTCGGGGCCCGCCACCATGCGTCCGACCTGGGTAACAGGTCTTCCGCAGAAGGAGCAGACCACATTTTTGTCTTTATCGTAATTAGCCATTTCCGTCCTTTTAACTTACTTTCTGTCCACGATCTTGTCCACCAGGCCGTATGCCAGAGCCTCCTGAGCGTCCAGATAATTGTCCCTGTCAGTGTCCTTTGCCACCTGCTCGTAGGGCTTGCCGGTGTTCTCCGCCAGGATGCGGTTCATCTTCTCGCGGATCCTGAGGATGTGCTCCGCGTGGATGCGGATGTCCTCTGCCTGTCCCTGAGTTCCGCCCAGAGGCTGATGTATCATTACCTCAGCGTTGGGCAGTATATAGCGCTTGCCCTTCTTTCCCGCTGACAGCAGGAATGCTGCCATGGAAGCAGCCATGCCCACGCAGATGGTGCATACATCCGGCTTGATGTAGTTCATTGTGTCATAAATTGCCATGCCGGAGCTTATTACGCCGCCAGGGCTGTTGATATAGATGTTGATATCCTTTTCAGGATCCTCTGCTTCAAGAAAGAGAAGCTGAGCGACGATGAGGCTGGCGCTGTTATCGTCTATCTCTCCGTCCAGCATTATGATCCTATCCTTGAGCAGCCTGGAATAAATATCGTAGGAACGTTCTCCCCTGGAACTCTGCTCTACTACTATGGGTACGAGATTGCTCATGTGTTTTCTCCTATTAAAAAGCTGGCGGGGCAAATGAATGTCCCGCCGCAATCATTAAATTGACGCAAAATTTATTCTACTGCAGCTTCCTTCTGCTCTTCGGGCTTGTCCTCCACATCGGTGAGAACTGCCTTGCTGTAGATGTAGTCGATGGCCTTGCGCATGGCGATGTCTTCCTTGAGATACTTCTCGTTGGCAGCGCCGAATACGCTCTTCAGCTGCTCGACCTCCATGCTGTACATCTTGGCCATGTCCTCGTATTCCTTCTGGAGGTCCTCTTCGCTGGCTTCGATGCCTTCCTTGGCTGCGATGGCCTTTACCACCAGTCTGCTGGCAACGCGCTTCTTTGCGTCATCAAGGAAGCCGTTCTTCAGCTGTGCTCTGGTCTGGCCTGTGTACTTCAGGTACATATCGATGGAAAGACCCTGCTGCTGCATGTTCTGAGAGAACTCATTCATCATGTTTTCTGCTTCGTCGTTGATCATAACTGCGGGAACGTCAACGGGATTGGCAGCGTAGACCTTGTCCATGACAGCGTTCTTGCCGTCGTATTCTGCAGCGGCAGCAGCAGACTCCTCAAGAGTCTTTCTGATGCCAGCCTTGTATTCTTCGAGTGTATCGTATTCGCTTACGTCAAGAGCGAAATCGTCGTTGATCTCGGGGAGCTCTTCAGCCTTTACTTCCTTGACGGTGCAGTGGAATACAGCTTCCTTGCCTGCCAGGTTCTCTGCGTGATAGGTCTCGGGGAAGGTTACGACCACGTCCTTCTGCTCGCCTGCGCTGACGCCAACCAGCTGATCCTCAAAGCCGGGGATGAACTGACCGGAGCCCAGCTCCAGGGTCTGGTCCTCTGCGGTGCCGCCCTCGAACTGCTCTTCACCTACGAAGCCTGCATAGTCCAGAATAACGGTGTTGCCAAGCTCTGCGGGCTTGTCAACTGTTACCAGTCTTGCGGCCTTCTTCTGGGCAGCCTGAAGCTCCATATCGATGTCCTTGTCGGTGATGACGCGGATCTTTCTTTCAGCCTCTACGCCGATGTAGTCCTTGGGATCAACTTCGGGAGCTACAGGAACCTTGATGTTGACTGTGAAGCCCTTGCCCTTTTCCAGCTTTTCCTCTGCAAACTGGATGTCGGGTCTGTCGATGGGCTCGATGCCCAGCTCGTCCAGAACTGCGGTGTAATTATCGTTGAGAAGGGAATCTACAGCCTCCTCGAAGAAGATACCTTCTCCGTATCTCTTTTCGATGATGCTGCGGGGAGCCTTGCCCTTGCGGAAACCGTCAACGTTGATGCGGCCTCTCATTTCCTTATAGGCCTTATCAGTTGCTGCGTCGAACTCCTCTGCAGTGAATTCCATTGTGAATGTAACTATGTTATTTTCCTTGCTGACAAAAGCAGACTTCATATAAAAATGCCCTCCTAAAATGTTTTTTTCAGCAATTGTTTATAATATCACAAAATATCCGGACTATCAAGAGCGAAGTAGCTCAAGTCCTCTGGCAAATTTTGATTTGTTTTCAGGCTCCAGTCCGAAGGCCTCGGCTATGTGGGAGCCAAGGACCTTTATGGCCTCGGGTGTGCCGTTGTAGAGCTCCAGCTCCAGCTCGCAGATCTTCCGCTCGCCGTTGTCAGTGATTATCTTGCCTGTGTCTATGGCCAGCTCGATGAGGCTGCTGTTGTAGAACAGCCTTATCCTGCGCCTGAGGAAGCGGATCTCCAGCAGATTTCTGAGGGGCTTGCCGCCGATGATCTTCATAAGATCCAGACCGGTCTCGCTTTCCTTGAACATGTCCGCCGGAGGCTGGATGAAGAACTCCTCTCCGCTGATGGGGATGTTGACCTCTTCCCTTTCGTGAAGGCCCAGCTCTGCCTTTCCGCCCCACTTGAGTGTGGCAAAGGAACGCTCGCCCTCGGCCCGCACCCTGACGGTGACATTGTTCCGTGAAAGATCCATATCATCGGTATCGAAATAGACGGCCTTCATGACCACCTTTTCCGCCGAGCCGGTGTCAGCCATGTCTGACATGCTCAGCTCGTCCCATATGGTCCCCGCCATCTCTTCACCGGGGATGCTGTATTTCATTTCGATTTCCATAAATCTCTCCATGTAAAAAGTACGCCATATATTACTACCTCGGCGCACTTTTTGCAAGAAATTATTTTCGAGACATTCCCTGCGACTGCCAAGCGACAGCGACGGCAGAGCAGCGGAATGTCCGAGTCGCAAGCCAGCCGGCAAAAGCGAGCCTTTGGCGAAGCTTGAGCCGCTGCTGGCGGACGACTGTTGTCATCCGGACGGACGACTGTTGTCATCACTTCATCAGCTCCACCGGTGAAAAATAGGTGGGGATGAAGATGTCGGGGTCGAAGCCGCCGCGGAACATGGGCTCGCCTATGGTGGTATGGCGGAAGCCCGCGTAAAGGGATGCGGGAAGCCAGGCGTAAAGGGGCGCAAGGAAGCCGAAGCCCTCAGGCGGCATGGGAGCGTCCAGAAGGTGAACAGTTCGTCCGCTCTTTTCCGCCTCTGCAAGCGCTGCCTTCAGCTCTTTGGAAGGGAACTCCTTCCCTGCCGAGACAGCGATAGTCGTTATCCTTTCAGGGGCTTTTCTGTAGCGGCAGAGGAAGGCCAGCCCTTCGGCGTTTACTGCTTCGCAGGGGTCTCCGGAAAGTTCTGCAACCTTAGCCTGAACGAAGTCCGCGCAGCTTTCCAGAGCAGGATCTGCGGCTATCTCTATGAACTCCGTATCCATGCTCTTAAGAGCGCAGCGGAAGGCCTTATCATCCATGGCGGCAAAGGCTTCAGCCACCGACTGTCTGTATGCATCCACAGCAGGACCCAGTGCCTCCAGCCGGCTGCCGCCGTCCCTTGCATCCGCCATGGCAGCGGCGAGCATGGTGCAGCTGAGCACGTTGCTGAAGTAGGTCCTAAGGCCTGCGTTGTTGTCCCCGGGAGGGTTATTGGTAAGGAAGACTATGTCCGCCTCCTTGGCCAGAGGAGCTTCCTCCTTTACGGTCACAGCCATGGTCAGCACTCCTTTTGCCCTGCACTTCTGCATGGCCTCAAGGGTCCTGAGGCTGGTTCCGGAATAACTGATAAAGACCGCCAGGCAGCGCTTCCCAGCGCCGCTGAAATCGTAATGGCGGCTCAGCTCTATGCCCTCTGCCGCCTCGAAGCGGATACCCGGAAGATAATATTCAAAGGCATTCCTCGCAGCCTTTGCGGCCACATAGGAATCTCCGCAGCCGCAGAAGATGATGTGATCGCACTCCTTGAATATGGGATGCTCCCAGATCTTAAGAAGAGCCTCTCTTGAGCGCCTGTACTGCTCCATGCAGAGCTCATCCAGGGAGACGCACTGGGCGTGGAAGCTGTCCTGGAAGTAGAATTTGTTGTAATAAGCGATGCTGTCCAGTCTTTCGTACATTTACGGCACCTCCTTTACACTGAAAGCTCGGCTGCGATGCCTGAGGCATCCAGCTCCTCATAGGATGAGATGCTGCAGACGAACAGCTTATCCATGTTGGCTTCAGCCTTGTTTACGCCCTGCTGCTGACCATCCGGCTTGTAGACGGATTTAACATCAGAGCCGTCACGAAGCCTGAAGGCCGTCAGCTCCTCCTTCGATGCGTCGCTCAGCACCAGCACCGTCCGGCCCTGGGCCAGAACGCCATAAAGGGTATCCTTCGTCCTGTTGAAGGAAGGGTCGGACTTCAGAATTATGAATATCTCCCCCCACTTTTTAGGACTTCTGTACATCATGCCGATGTGAGCGAACTCCTCGCTGTTTGTGACGCTGCAAAAAGACCCGCGCCGTTTGATGATCTCCTCCCGAAGCCTTACCGCAGACGCTGCCGCAGCTCCGTCAGCCACGATCTCGAAGCGGTCAAAGCCCCTGACAGCCTCTGCAAATTGTTTCAGTTTTTCCATAAGCACTCCTGTAAAAGAAAGAGCCCTTTTAGGAGGACTCTTTCTACAATATTAAAATACCATTGCCTGTTCGATGTAATTCCGCAGCTCACCTATGGGCATTCTGACCTGCTCCATGCTGTCGCGGTCGCGGACTGTGACGCAGCCGTCGTTTTCGGTATCGAAGTCCACGGTTATGCAGAAGGGCGTACCGATCTCATCCTGCCTTCTGTAGAGCTTTCCTATGCTTCCGGACTGGTCGTAATCCACATTGAAGTACTTTGCCAGGTCCTGATAGATCTTCATTGCAGGCTCTGCCAGCTTCTTTGACAGAGGAAGCACCGCCGCCTTGAAGGGAGCGATGGCCGGATGGAAGTGCATTACCACGCGGCTGTCCTCCTTGCCGTCCTTGGAAAGATCCTGCTCTTCCCAGGAACTGCAGAGCATGGCCAGCGTAAGTCTGTCCACACCAAGAGAGGGCTCCACCACATAGGGGATATAGCGGTTCTTATTGTCTGAGGGATCCACATATTCCATGGATTCTCCGGACACCTCCTGATGTCGGGTCAGGTCGTAATCGGTACGGTCTGCAACGCCCCAGAGCTCGCCCCAGCCAAAGGGGAAGAGGAACTCAAAATCGGTCGTTGCCTTTGATTAGAAGACCAGCTCCTCAGGATCGTGATCCCTTAAGCGCAGCTTTTCCATATTCATACCGATGGACTTGAGGAATTCCCTGCAGTACTGTCTCCAGTAATCGAACCACTCAAGATCCGTTCCCGGCTCGCAGAAGAACTCCAGCTCCATCTGCTCGAACTCTCTGATGCGGAAGATGAAATTGCCCGGAGTTATCTCGTTTCTGAAGGATTTGCCTATCTGGGCTATTCCGAAGGGAACCTTCTTGCGGGTGGTGCGCTGTACGTTCTTGAAATTGACGAAAATGCCCTGGGCGGTCTCGGGACGCAGATATATCTCGCTCTTGCTGTCCTCTGTAGTGCCCTGGAAGGTCTTATACATGAGGTTGAACTGACGGATGCCGGTGAAGTCCTTCTTGCCGCAGACCGGGCAGACGATATCGTGGGAGGCGATGAAATCTTCCATCTCCTTGTTTGACCAGCCGTCAACTCCTGTGAGCTCTTCGCCGTGAGCTTCTGCGTATTCCTCTATGAGCTTGTCCGCGCGGAAGCGGGACTTGCAGGATCTGCAGTCCATAAGAGGATCGGAGAAGCTTCCCACATGACCGGATGCCACCCATACCTGAGGATTCATGAGTATAGCCGCGTCGATTCCAACGTTATAGGGGCTTTCCTGCACAAATTTCTTCCACCATGCCTTCTTGATATTGTTCTTCAGCTCCACGCCTATGGGGCCGTAGTCCCAGGCGTTGGCCAGGCCTCCGTAGATCTCGGAGCCGGGGAAGAGGAAGCCTCTGTTCTTGCACAGAGCCACAAGAGTTTCCATTGTCAGTTCTTTTGCCATAATACCACATCAAGGCCGTGCGCATTTTGGGCACACGGTCTTGTCCTTTCAATTGTATATTTGTGTGATTTGTATATCTGGAAATGCGGAGCCTGTCTTAAGGGATGCCCTGCAGCAGCCCGCATTTTCATGCCTTTTTAAGACGGTTTGGATTATTCCTCGGGCTTTACAGCTTCCTTGACAGCATCAGCGAATTCCACTGCAGCGTCTGCCACAGCCTCAACTGCCTCTGCGATCTCGTCTGCTCTCTTGTCTGCCTCGGATGCGAAGTCGTCAACCTCGCCCATCTCGGAGAGATCCAGGTCTGACAGATCGAAATCGTCGGTGCCTGCCGCTTCGTTTTCGGGGGCCTTCCACTTCAGCTCGGAGGTTTTTTCCTTTGCGAACTGAACTGCTTCGGCTCCGGCGGTCTTAGCCTTCTCGAAGGCATCCTCGCCCTTTTCCTTGGCGAATTCAGCGGCCTCTGCGCCCTTCTCCTTTGCGAACTCGACAGCACCTGCGCTCTTTTCCTTTGCAATCTCAGCAAACTCAGCGCTCTTGGCCTTAGCGAACTCAGCAGCCTCTGCGCCCTTTGTCTTGGCGAACTCGGCTGCGTCGCTGCCCAGATTCTTTGCGTAGTTTACGAAATCTCCGCTCTTATCCTTTACCTCGTCGAAGATGACGCCGCCCTTGGATACAGCTGTATCAATGGCGGAATTAGCCTTCTCGGAAACGTTTACAGAGCTGCCGTCTTCCTTTATGATCTCTATGCTGCACTTGGTACCGAGAGCTGCAACAGCTCCCACAAGAGCAGCCCAGGGGAAGATAACAGTGCCGAGGATGCCAATGGTAACGGGCAGATTCAGGACCACATCGTCTCCCTTCTTGATGCAGATCTTGCTGACATTGCCCTTGCGTACGACCTCCTTGACCTGATCTACAAGCTCTGTGGTCTTGCTTCTGGTCTCTCCCTCGCCGTTGATGCCGTCTTCGATCATGATAATAGCCTCAACAACGTTTCCCTCGGTCTTTTCAAGAGCGTCCTTTGCTTCTTTATAGCTTACTCCGGTCCTGTCCTTTACCAGTTCGATCTTTTCAAGGCTGATTTCCATGTTTTCATAGTTTTCCATCGTAATTCCCCTTTCAGTAAATACTCATTCCTTCGCTTTTGAGCTTGTCGATGCCCAGCTGCCAGGAGATAAATGCGCTCAGTATGCTTTTCATTTTCGCCGCTGAAGCCTCTGGTATGGCCAGCTTCTCCATCGCGTTTAGCGGGTGGCGGGAAATATAGCTTATCATTTGAATTATACCAGTGTTGATCTCAAATATCAATGGATTAAGCAGATCCTGATCCTTAAGGCTATCCCTTGATATCAGGCCGCCGTCCGCCACAGAAAAGAGATATGGACATGGGCCCTCCCCCTTAAGACTCCCGGCATCTATGGGCTCGCCCGTGCGCATGCAGCCGGTATAGCCTATACCGCTGCCGAAAAGTTCGAGAGCCTTTATCTGGTACGCTATCAGCAATGTGTCATAAGCCGTTTTCCTGTCCTCCAGCAGGCTGAGAAAGTCTATCAGCATCCTGAACAGTGCAGGCTGCGGTTCATCCTCTGCGAGTATCTGGTCCGTGAATTCCAGCACGTAGGATGCGGCAAAATACTTATCCACATCCTCCCCCAGCTTATAGAAGCTGCGTATGACCTCCGCCCCGTTGATATTGAAGCTGTCCTTGTTTTTGAAAAGCTCATATCTTCCGTAGCAGAAAGGCCTGAGCGCCAGAGCGGACTTGTTTTTTCCCTTCTCGCTTATCGATGTTCCTGCGCCGATTTTCCCATACTTTTGTGAAAATATGGTGATCATTCTACGGCCATTGAGTGTTTTTGTCTGCCGCAGTATAACGGCCTCTGTTTCGGTGTACATCTCTACTCTTTTCTGTAGCCGAAATTGCTTATAGCGATGTCGCTGTCACGCCAGTGTTCTTTAACCTTGACGAAGGTCTCCAGGTAGACCTTCGTGCCCAGAAGCGCTTCGATCTCCTCTCTGGCGGCCTTTCCTATGCCCTTCAGCTTGCGCCCCTGCTTTCCTATAATAATGCCCTTGTGGCTCTGGCGCTCGCAGTAGATGACGGCGCCTATGCGGGTGAGGTTCTCCCCCTCCTCGTAGCTTTCGATCTCCACGGCTACTCCGTGAGGAATCTCCTGCTCAAGATACATAAGGAGCTTTTCGCGGATGATCTCGCTCACCAGGAAGCGCTCCGGGTGGTCGGTTATCATGTCCTCGGGGAAGAACATGGGTCCCTCCTCCAGGTATTCTTCGATCTTTTTGAGCAGCACGTCCACATTCCTGCCCTGGGTGGCGCAGGTGCCGATTATGGCGTCGAAAAGACCCATTTCCTCGTAGGTGCTGTAGATCTGGGCAAAGGCCTCGGGACCTATGGTATCTATCTTGTTGATGACCAGTATTTTGGGCGTATTGGCAGCCTTAAGCATCTTCAGAATGAAGCCATCTCCGGAGTTTTCGCCCTCGTAAGGCGAATCGACGAGAAAAAGTATTACGTCAACTTCTTTCAAAGTATTAGCGGATACTCCAGTCATATAGCTCCCAAGCCTGTTCTTCGGCTTGTGGATGCCGGGGGTATCTATGAACACTGCCTGGGCGACAGGCTCACCGTCCTCCATGCGGGTCCAGATGCCGCGGATGGCATTTCTCGTGGTCTGTGGCTTGCTGCTGGTTATGGCGATCTTCTCTCCGAGGATCGAATTCAGAAGCGTGGACTTACCCACATTGGGGCGTCCTATTATCCCTACGAAGCCGCTCTTCATCTAATTCACCATCTGGCCTTCCCTTGCCAGTCCCAGCCGGTCCATGACATTCTCCTCCTTGGCCCGCATCACCTTTTTGTCATCCTCCTCCATATGGTCGTAGCCGAAGAGATGGAAGAGGCTGTGAACAAAGAGATATATGAGCTCCCGCTCATAGCTGTGGCCGAATTCCTCAGCCTGCTCCTTTGCCCTGTCGGTGCAGATGACCACGTCTCCTATCATAAGCTCCTCGCCCTCCATGTCCCAGTCAGAAAGATCCTCTTCGCTGTCGAACTGGGGGAAGGAAAGCACGTCGGTGACGGAGTCCACGCCCCGGTACTCTTTATTTAGCTGCCTGATGCTCTCACCATCAACAATGCTGAGGCTGAAGGAGATGTTGCCCGGGTCGAAGCCCTCCTCCTCGCATACGGAAATGGCAGCCGCATTCATGAGGGCGGCAGTCTGTTCGTTTACGCTGTTTTCGTCGTCAAAATATATAGTCATTAATACTCGTATTCCTCGTCTTCTTCTTTTGATTTTTTAGCCGGTGCATCGTAGTCAGGATGCTCGGAAAGGTAGCGGTCGTAGGCATTGACGATCTTGCGCACCAGGGGATGGCGCACCACGTCGCTGTCCGTAAGGCGGCAGAAGGCTATGCCCTCCACACCGTCAAGCACGTGCATGGCGTCGATCAGGCCGGAGCGCTTCCCTCTCGGAAGGTCTATCTGGGTTACGTCGCCTGTGATAATCATCTTGGAGCCGAAACCCATACGGGTAAGGAACATCTTCATCTGCTCCTTGGTGGCATTCTGGGCCTCGTCCAGAATTATAAAGGCATTGTCCAGGGTGCGGCCGCGCATGTAGGCAAGGGGGACAACCTCTATGGTCTCCTTCTCCTTTAGGCGCAGGGCGGCTTCCCGTCCGAGGATGTCGTAAAGGGCGTCGTAAAGAGGCCTCAGGTACGGATCAACCTTCTCCTGAAGGTCACCGGGAAGAAAGCCAAGGCGCTCGCCCGCTTCCACTGCAGGCCTTGCCAGTATTATCTTCTCCACGTCCTTGTTCTTCAGGGAATTGATGGCCATAGCCACGGCAATATAGGTCTTGCCCGTGCCTGCGGGGCCGACGCCGAAAACGATCATGTTTTTCCGCATGGCGTCGACGTAGGTCTTCTGCCCGACGGTCTTTGGCTTCACGGGGCGGCCGGAAACCGTATGGCAGATCACGTCCTTGTCGATCTCGACGATCTCGGAGCTGCGGTCTTCCATGGAAAGCGCGATCGCGTAATCCACGTTCTGTTCGGTGATCACGTTGCCGCGCCGGGAAAGTTCCGTCAGGTCCAGATAGACCTGTTTTGCCCTCTTTACGTTTTCTTCTTCGCCCTTGACGCGGATCTCGCCGTCCCGGAGCACGATCTCGACGGAAAGCGCTTTTTCGATCTTCCGGACGAACAGATCCAGCT
>JAEEGF010146775.1_pt1 | contig 10976 bp, 9 predicted proteins | sample 9134171 | NCBI WGS metagenome assembly JAEEGF01 (sample SAMN16246542, study PRJNA631951) | gut metagenome | biome: gut microbiome; feature: rumen; material: AP-attached | host: Bos | place: Iran: Karaj | collected 2018-10
CCATCCTGTTCAAAAATAAGTCCCCTGATAAAATCCATTCCCCCACTTTTGATTATTCGAACCTTAACGCCAAGCTCTCTCTCGATGTCACATACTCTGACGTCATCAAGAAGATAATCCTCTCCGGCCCTCAAGACGTTCTGAGGAAGAATCAGCGTATCTCCGAGCTTCTGCCCCTTAAGCTGCTCTATTATGTCCTGTCCTGTAAGAAGACCTGTAACTGTGATCCTCTCTCCGAAGAAATTATTGGTTATCTCATGGACATGAACCGTAAGCCCCGGAATAACCTCCGTAAGCTTCTCTGCCATCTCACAGATGTACGGATAAATCAGCTTGCCGCTGGCCGTAGAAACCTCACTAGTATAAGTATTTAGATCTATTCCTTCAAGTCCGTTCTTCTTAATATCTTCAAGACCTTCGTAGAATTCATCAAGAAGGAGTCTCACCATTCCAACGCCGTTTTCAAGCTGACCGTAGTCATCATATATCTCAGCACCCGGAATAGGAAGTCCTGCAATCATATACCACTCATCAGATGCATGAACAAAGTGATCTCCGTATTCCTTAAAGGATTTATCCTGCCAGTACTCAATCTCTGCTATTACCTTTCTGGCATCATCCCTTTCAAAGGGTTCTAAGGGATAAAGCCCGTCTCTGAATTTTGAAAGGCCAACAGGAACTACCGATACGCTCCTTAGATTCGGTCTGTAATTATACAGGTCAGTCAGTGATCGGTGACGCTCTGCTCCGTCATTTACATCCTTACAGAGAACTATCTGACCGTTAAGCTCTATTCCAGTGCCGGGAGCACATAGCTTATCAACCTTTTTAAGTGCTTCACCTGCAAAGCGGTTATTAAGCATCTTGCAGCGAAGCTCCGGATTGGTGGTCTGGAAGGATACGTTGATGGGTGATAAGTGATACTTGAGAATCCTGTCTATATCATCATCACTCATATTTGTAAGCGTGACATAGTTACCCTGCAAAAATGAGAGTCTCGCATCATCATCCTTAAAATAAAGGGTCTCTCTCATTCCCGGGGGCATCTGGTCTATGAAGCAAAATATGCATTTGTTGCAGCAGGATCTGTAGTCATCCATAAGTCCGTTATCAAACTCGATGCCCAGATCCTCGTCATAGTACTTCTCAATCTCAAGCTCCCACTCCTCGCCGTCAGGCTTTCTTACGAGCAGAGTGAGCTCTTCATCCTGTACCATGTACTGATAATCAAAAATATCCTTTATTGGTTCATCGTTTATTGCAAGCAAACGATCCCCGGCAGCAATCTCCATTTCCTCTGCAATGCTTCCGGGTTCAACCTTTTTAATTAAATGTCCTTCGTTTTTCATAATAGTGATTGTAACATAAATTAGGTTTGTGAGATACCTTATCTTGACGTATTGGGATATGATACAATAAAATAGTGGCGTAAAAAATCTATGTATTCATATATGTTAGGAGATAAAATGCCTGATTTTCATAAGTTAGATTCATCAATGCCCGTTGCTCCCATTGCACTTATTGTTATGGACAGCGCCAAGGAGCTGGGCGAACTTGTTAATTCACACCTTGTATCCTTTAGACACGATCTTCATGACACACCGGGTAATGATCCCGCTTTTCAGGGCTATGTTAAGGACGATTACAGAGTAAAATACTCAAATCCCCGCTTCGGAAGCGGCGAGTCCAAGGCTCAGATGCGTGAATCAGTCCGCGGTAAGGACGTTTTCATTCTGACAGATGTCATGAATCACAGCATGACATATAAAATGTACGGATATGACAATTACTACTCTCCCGATGATCACTACCAGGATTTAAAGAGAGTTATCGCAGCCATCAACGGCAAGGCAAGAAGAATAAACATCATCATGCCCTTCCTTTATGAAGGCAGACAGCACAACAAGAACAGCCGCGAGTCACTTGATGCGGCAGTAATGTTCTCAGAGCTTTATAAAATGGGCATCGGTAACTTCATTACCTTTGATGCTCACGATCCCAGAATTTCAAACGCTGCTCCTATCTGCGGCTTTGATAACTTCATGGCATCACCTCAGTTCATGAAGGCTCTCATCTCCGAGATTGACGATCTCACAGTTGATAAAGAGCACCTCACAGTAATAAGCCCGGACGAAGGCGCTTTGGACAGAGCCGTATACTTCGCTAACGTGCTTAACGTAGACACAGGAATGTTCTACAAGAGACGTGACTACAGCAAGGTCGTTAACGGCTCCAATCCTATCGTTGCACACGAATATCTTGGTTCATCCATAGATGGCAAGGACGTTATCATCATCGATGACATGATCTCATCAGGTTCAAGCATGATAGACACCTCCCGCCAGCTTAAGAAAAAAGGAGCAAAGCGTGTATTCATCTGCACAACCTTTGGTCTTTTCACAAACGGTATCGAGGTATTTGACGAAGGTTATAATAACGGAGACTTCGATGCGCTCATTACAACTAACCTGATATATCAGAATCCTGAATTTGTAAAAAGAGAATACTATCACGTAGCTGATATGAGTAAGTTCATGGCAACAATAATTGACTTCATGAACCACGATGATTCCCTGAGCAATGTTATTACTCCTACTGACAAGCTCCACAAGATTCTCGAAAAGTACAATTCACGCACAGCTAAAACTGAGGACCTGTTCGACTAAATGATTAATTAAGTAATCCCGCCGGCATATACCGGCGGGAAATTTTTAACCCTGTCTTTCAGATGCGGGATTACCGTTACTGAATTTACATGTCTCAAAGGATACATTCGCCTTGAACAGGTCACCGTCGAGAACAATCTCGAACTCTCCGCCCATGGCGGTGGTAAGACTCTTGGCGATGGAAAGTCCAAGTCCTGAACCTTCCGTACTTCTTGAAATATCTCCTCTGATAAATCTCTCTGTAAGCTCTTCAGCCTTGATATTAAGCTCATTCTTCGAGATATTCTTTACTGAGAAAATAGCCTTATGGGTATCGTTCTCAAGATCAACCACCACAAGATCCATATAAACTCTGGTATTCGGAAGAGCATATTTACATACATTGTTAAAGAGGTTCTCAATAACTCTGTATAGCTGTCTTGCATCCGCCTGAATTATAACATCATACTTTTCACACTTAAGGATCGGATAGAGATTGACGCTGTCAAACTTTTCATAGAACTCACCAAGAATCTGATTAACAAACTCGGCAAAGTTCAGCTCTCCAAAGGTAAGTGTAATGTTACCTGATGAAATCTTGGATGCCTCCACCAGGTCCTCAGTAAGCTGACGAAGTCTCTGGGACTTATTATCAAGGACTCTTATATACTCACTGATCTTGGGATCGTCGATATTCTCTCTTTTCAAAAGATCCACATAGTTAATGATAGAAGTGAGCGGCGTCTTGATATCGTGAGAAACATTAGTAATCAGGTCAGCCTTAAGCTTCTCATCTCTCATACTTCGGTTGACCGCTTCCTCAACTGATGAAGAAATATTGTTAAGCTCTTCACCAATGTATACGTTGGCACTGTGAAGCTTTGTGGTATCTATCTTAACGTCTATCTCACCCTTACCAATTCTCTGAAGTGCATCAAGGATAATGAACTTATCCTTATTCAGATTGACGATATAGATCAGTATAGCAACGTCAAACACTACTACGATCACTATTCCGACCATACTCCATCTGAGCACCAGATAAAGAGTCAGAACAGCTGAAATCATATATGGCACAACCGTTCTTACAAACAGGTTCTGCTTCAGCGTCATTTTGTCAAACAGACCGTGAACAGCCTCTGACATCATCTTCAGCAGCGAAGTCTTGTAAAGGTAGTGTGCCTTGGCTCTTCTTATAATGCTGTACAGCGCATAAGCAAGCGCATTGTCCGCACAGAATGCAAGTCCTCCCGCAACAATCGACATATTAAGTGTATTGCCACTGATAGAGGAATAGTTATTAATCGAAAACTGGAACAGTCCAAACAGGATTCCGAATACCGCTAAAGTAAATATCACCACAAGCTCAATAGGAATCATGTCTATTCGCTCAATTCCGCCCACCGTTCCGTCCGGATACTCAATTCTTCCCTCATAAATTGCAAGATGAACAAGTACTATCAGATACACAACCACAAAAAATGCAATTATCATGTGCAGCTGCCTGTAGTAAGGCATATAGCGGTTAAAGGCCTCTTTTCCCACCTTGAAATCATCTACATTGGCGGTCTTATTCACATCTACCGCAAAATAGAATTTCATCTGATCGGGATAAGTATATTGGAAATTGCCAAGGAGCTGTCTTAAGGTATCCTCATCTATCTGTGTGTTGGTGGAGTACTCTATATCATACGGGCAGTAATAAATGTATCTGCCGTAGGACTTAAATACATCCTTTAAGTTAAGACCATTGGTTCCGTTTTTCAGTGACTCAACGTTGGTAAATACCTCCGTTCTTGCATTGATAGTCCTGGTGATATAGTACCTTAGATTAGTCTTATAAAAACCGTATTTATCACTGTATTCAGCATAGCGGTCATAGCAGGCTGCCATGGTTGAAGCAGTCTCTGTGATGTTTGCGCATAGCTCGTTATACTCGTCCCAGTCTGATACGATGTCCTCTATATTTTCATCATAGATGGTTTTATATCTTGGAACCAGAACTGTGTGGAAGCCCGCTCCGTCCTTATCAGCTTCCTTAACATTGGTACGAACCGTATTGTTATCAAGCTGAGAATTGAGGAAGGCATTCATACCACCTTCAACATTGTTCTTCAGAAGATGCGTATAAACCGTTGTTGTAGCAAGATAGTTCTTGCTCTCAGAGCTGGTAAAGTTAACATCCTCATACTCGAAGCCGTTCTGTGACCACTTAATAAGGTTGGACACAGGATAAACAGCTGTTATGTAGTCAGATTGCAGAATACTGTTTCTGTTGATAAAAGCTGTAACATCTATGCTCTTATTGCCATCATATACACCATCAGTCTCAAAGAGCGACTGATAGGCCGAAAGCTCTACAACATTTCTTAAATTGTTTTTCAGAATCTCATTAAACAGTCCCGAATCCGAATAGGATAATTCGCTGTCCTCATTCTGAAGGTTGTAAACATGGCTGTCTGCGCCCTTAAAGGAAGATCCCTTGTAAATGTAAAATATCAGCGCAACTACAATCGCAATACATGTGTGCAGAAAAATCCTCAGAATGTATCTGCTGACCCAGGACATCGTCTTTTGTCTAAACAGTTTCTTAATCATTATCAGTCCTCAGTGTCGATTTTATAACCTACACCCCATACAACCTTAAGATACTTAGGATTTTTAGGATCGATCTCAATTTTTTCTCTTATATGTCTGATATGTACTGCTACTGTATTATCAACTGATACGGCATTCTCATTCCAGATATTCTCGTATATCTGGTTTATTGAAAATACCTTACCCTTGTTTTTCAGAAGGAACATCAGGATGTTGTACTCAATCTTGGTGAGCTTAACCTCTTCTCCATCCACTGTAACTGATTTGGAATTATCGTTAAGCACAAGTCCTCCTGCCTGGAAAATGAATTCATCATCAGCGTCCTTGTCATCAGCATTTCCAAGCTGAGTATAACGACGAAGGTTGGACTTTACTCTCGCAACAAGCTCAAGCGGATTAAAGGGCTTTGTAACGTAGTCATCAGCGCCGATATTAAGACCAAGGATCTTATCTGCGTCCTCAGACTTTGCAGAAAGAATAATGATCGGTATAGAGCTCTGCTCTCTTATCTTCATGGTGCACTGAATGCCATCCATGACAGGCATCATTATGTCTATTATCGCAGCGTGGATCTCATTCTTCTGAACGATCTCCAGAGCCTCCAGACCGTTGTAAGCCTTGAAAACATTGATACCTTCCTGCTTCAGATATATATCAATCGCCTCAACTATTTCCTTATCATCATCACAAACCAGTACGTTCTGCACTTCTAAAACCTCCTCTAAAAAATAAATATATTACCAACTCTTGGATGGAATATATGAAAATGCATTTTTATGCCATATTATATGAACCATCGATGTTTCGTCAACCTTTATAGCCACAACATCATATCTTATAGGGAAATCATCGCTGATTCCATAGCGTCTTCTATAAAAATCAGAAACGCGGCAGATTATCATTTGCTTGCGATAATCAACCGCTGCCTCCGCATCCCCGAATCGGGTCCCGGTTCTGTATTTTACTTCTATAAAAGAAATATACTTATCATCTCTTGCAACTATATCAATCTCGCCTGATTTACTCCTGAAGTTCCTGCATACTATCTTAGCTCCGTTTTCAGTAAGATAATCACAGGCGAGATTTTCATAGTAGGTTCCTGTCTGTCTCTTATTCATAAATCCTAGTGGGCAGCTTCCTTGGCCTTTATCTTATCCATAGCATCCACGAATACAAGTATCTCTGCCACAACCTCGTAGAGCTCGGGAGGAATCATCTCACCGATCTCAAGCTTGGAAAGTGTGTCAGCCAGCTTGCTGTCCTCATGAATGGGGATGTTCTGTTCCTTAGCAGCGTCGATAATCTTCTCAGCCACAAGGCCCTGTCCGCTTGCTATAACCTTCGGCGCCCCGTCTTCATTTGGATCGTAGGCAAGGGCTATGGCCTGCTTTGGCTTCCCATCTTTAGCTTTTCCTTTTTCTTTATTTAAATCTGCCATAATCCATACCTCTTAAGCTCTCGCATCAAAAGATGTCATAGATAAAAAAGCAGTTTTCTTGGCATCAAGTATCGCTTCTACCGGTGGATCCTCGCTGTCGGAATCCTGGTCCGTATGAAGCATCATTTTGGCTTCCATATTGTAGCCGCGTTTGTTAAGTCTGGCTGTCAGCTCATCTATGTGCTCTGCAATCAGATCAATTACAGATTCATCTGCCACATAGAAATTGGTCTTAACATTCTTGTCCTTCATCTTTACATACACATCGAGAGGACCAAGATTATCCATATCAAGATGTAAAATAGCGCTTACGGTATCTCCCGGCTCAAATTTTCTCTTGCCGTTGGAATATACATACAGGTCTCCATGAGCATCCTGATCAGCCATCTTGAGCGGCAGCTGAACATAGTGGAACATCTGGTTTATCTGATTCATGAAGTCGATGTTATTCTGAAGATTGGCAGCGCTCTGGGCCACCTTATTGCCGGGCCCAAGGCTCTCTGTAAGCTGCTGTGTCAGCTGCTTTGCCTGCGTGTTCAGTCTCTCGTACAGATTCTGTACATTTTCCTTAAGGCTCACATCATCAGGCTTTAAAAGCCATTCATCCTGCATGATACTCTTCATGAGCTTATTGTACTCATTATTTCCAAAGAGTCTTGTGAAGGCCTTCTCAGCGCCCTCAGAGGAGTGGGCTGATGTGTTGTATGCCTCTGCAAGCTCTTTTAAAAGAGCTGTCTGATCTATCTTTGCAAGATCACCTGAGGTGGTCTGCGCCAGGAGCTTTTGTATCTCAGGTCCGGTGGCTCCGGTGCTGGAATTAAGCTCTTTAATTATATTTGCGAAATCATTACTAAGCGTAATCTTGGGATTTTCAGCTCTGCCTTCCCTAACTACTGCCTCGGGATCTCCCTTTATAGCGGCATCCTCAGCATTTACCTGTTTGGAAGTAGCCTCTAATGCCTCACCATCTGCAAGCTTTGCATCCTGCAGCTTTGCATCCTGCAGCTTTCCTTCAACATTTTTTCCATCTGCTGCAGCTCCTTCTATGATCTCAGGATTAACGCCCTCAGCTGTTTTCATGGTTCCATCCTGATTAAGGGCATCTGCTACATTTCCCTGACCCTGAGCATTTTCCTGCAAAACTGCGGTATTAGGGGCTTCGGGATTAGCCATATTGGCATCCGTAGTAACAGCCTTCTCACTTAAAACCGCAGCCTCTTCCATCTGCTGTGCTCCCTTTGAGAGCATATCCAGAATGCCTCCATAGAGGTCGTTGGCAGCCTTTCCTTCGCCATTCTGAACAAGCTGGTTATATGCCTCAGGAAGATCATCCATTATGGAATTCATGGTTTCAACCACCTGATGTTCGTAGTTCTTATAGCTTTCGAACTGAGCAATATTCTGGTCTGTAATGGGAATATCAAGGGCTTTCATCTGAACAAGTGATGAAACGCCGGCATCCGGATTATTATTTACTATCTGATGCATGGCATTTAAGGAATCCTTGTCGATTCCCATACCATTTTCCATCATAGTCTTAACCATGTTAACTGTGTCCTGATTCACCTCTATACCGGCTGCATTCAGGGCCTTAAGTGCGGTTGGATCTATTGAAGTGTTTTCATAAAGAGGGGTAAGATTTATCTGATTAGATACTCCGCGAACCTCAAAGGAGAGAACCTGGCCTTCCTTAAGATACATGCCATCCTGCAATTTTGCAGAGATAACCATATCATCCCCAAGCCTTATCTGGGCGCTCTTAACACCGCCCTCATCAGTCATGGAAATGATTTTACCGGAAAGCCTCTCGCCGGTCTCTAAAGACCGCAAAGATTCCTGTGATTCAGACGTCTTCTGATTTATAATTCGCCCATCAACCTGTACTACAGGTCTGTTGGTGTTCAGATTCTGAATGATACTCATAGGCCTCTCATCCGTCAGCTGTGCTGACACCTTCTTACCAGTAAGAAGGCTTCATTTAACCTCTAAAAACAGGCATCAATTACAAAAATTCTTGATAAAGGATCTTCTGTGTATTTCACAGGGGCCGTTCTTCTTAAGCGCCTCTATATGATCAGCGCTGCCATAGCCCTTGTTATGTGCAAAACCATAACCCGGATACTTGTCATCAAGCTCAGCCATAAGTCTGTCCCTTGTCACCTTGGCAATAATGCTGGCCGCGGCGATGGAAACACTCTTGGCATCTCCCTTGATTATGGACTCCTGCTGATACTCCTCAAGCTGAGGAATATGAACAGCATCTATCAAAAGAATATCCGGCTTAACCGAAAGATTGGCAACAGCCTTGGCCATAGCCTCGTAGGTCGCCTGCAGAATATTGATCTCATCTATTCTGTTGTGATCACTACAACCGATACCTACAGAAATAGCCTTATCATAAATCTCCTGATAAAGCTCTTCTCTCTTTTTTTCGGATAATTTCTTAGAATCATTTATATAAAAGATTTCTGCATCCGCAGGCAATATTACAGCTGCTGCATAGACAGGACCTGCAAGAGGACCTCTTCCAACCTCATCAATTCCACAGATATACTTCTTATCTGCATGAAGTCGCTCGTATGCACGCATCTCATAGAGACGCTGCTTTTCATTTTCTATAGCTGTAATATGCTTCTTTGCAGACTCCACAAGCTTCACAACGCCTGCTCGTGAATCCGCCTCGTACTTTTCACAAAAAAGCTGATATCCTTCTGTATCCCCGATACTCTGTAATTCAGCCTTAATATCACCTATTTTCTCAGCCATTACTAGTATTTTCCTTATTCTTGTCTATTATGCCAAAGGATGAGAAGGGATAGATTCTAAGCCAGGTTCTGCCTATGATGTCAGAGCCTTTGATATTACCAACGCTGGGCTCTCTTGAATCCATGCTGTAATTTCTGTTATCTCCCATTACAAAGTACTCATCTTCGCCAAGAGTTATAGGCTCTGCAGCCCTTCCGGGATTCTGGATGATCTCTGCTCCGAAATGCTCCTCAAGAATCTCTCCGTTGATGTAGATATTACCATCATAATCGATCTGAACAGTCTCGCCGGGAAGTCCGATGACACGCTTAATGAAATATTCACTGGGATCCTGCGGATAAGGGAATATTACGATATCAAAGCGCTTAGGATCTGAAAATCTGTATGTGATCTTATCTGCCATAAGAACATCGCGATCATGAAGAGTGTACATCATTGATTCTCCATCAACGTCAGTTCTCTGTGCCACGAATTTCATAAAACACCATGTAGCAATTACTACAATAATGATTGTAATTATGGTACTTCCAGCATTCTCAAAAAACTCTTTCATCTTATTCATATCGGTCTCTCCAACGAAATTTTTCCAAGTCTCCCGTTTCTAAAGTCATCCAAAAGCTGCATGCAGGCTCTGTCTATATCAGCCTTGCCTCCCTGCTTTATAAGCTTTCTGTTATCAGCTATCGCAGTCAGAATTGATGACTCGGGAGTTTCATATGGGTCCTCCTCGTAGAGGAGCTTCTGCTCATCCGTAACACCGTACTTCTCAGAAAGTGTGCCCGGATACCAGTCCTCAAGGATCCTTATAAGATTAACAGCAAGTTCGCCCTTATCAAGGTTCTCATCATTCATTGAGCCTATGAGTGCAAGGTGAAGTCCCACAGTCTCATCATCAAACTTGGGCCACAGCACACCGGGTGTATCCAGAAGCTGTAAGTTCTTACCAAGCATTATCCACTGTTTTCCCTTGGTAACACCGGGCTTATTGCCGGTCTTGGCCGCCGCCTTACCTGAAATCTTATTTATAAAGGTGGACTTACCCACGTTGGGAATACCTGCAACCATAGCCCTTATGGGTCTGTTTACGATTCCCCTCTTTTTATCTCTCTCGATCTTCTCACGGCAGCTCTCCGTAACCTGGTCAAGAACCTGTCTCACCTGAGAGCCGGTCTTGGAATTCATCTCCATTACCCTTGCTCCGGTGGAAGTAAAATACTCAACCCATTCCTTGCTTATGGCCGGGTCTGCCAGATCTGCCTTATTCAAAATCACCAGCCTGGATTTATTCTGCCCAAGCTTATCTATGTCAGGATTCCTTCCTGACATGGGTATTCTGGCGTCAGTGAGCTCAATAATGAGGTCAACCATGCGTATATTTTCCTGCATCATACGCATCGCCTTGGTCATATGACCGGGATACCACTGATAATTATTCATATACTCTTCCTTTTATTCTATAAGACCTGTCTTGCCTTCCTTTGAACCGTAGGCAAACCATGCCTCTCCTGCAATGGTGGTGCTCTTTACAA
>JAEEGF011780244.1_pt1 | contig 10974 bp, 6 predicted proteins | sample 9134171 | NCBI WGS metagenome assembly JAEEGF01 (sample SAMN16246542, study PRJNA631951) | gut metagenome | biome: gut microbiome; feature: rumen; material: AP-attached | host: Bos | place: Iran: Karaj | collected 2018-10
GAGGCAGTCAAGTCCTTCCGCCTCTTCTCCTATGTGGAGTTCTGCCTCTGGGACGCTATGGACGACGGCTCCAACTTCCAGCGCAACTACTCCACCGGCGAGGTGGAGCTGGAGCCCCGGGCCATCTATCACAAGACCGAGTACCGGGAGCGGCGGGACCACTATTCTCTCTTCTGGTGCAACCGGGAGCCCGACGGCTTTGACACCCAGCGGGACGCCTTCCTGGGCGTCTACGGCAGCCCCGCGAAGCCGGAAGCGGTCTTCGGCGGCGGCTGCACCGGCAGCGTGGCCCACGGCTGGCAGCCCATCGCCGCCCAGCAGTTCGACCTCTGCCTGCAGCCCGGCCAGTCTGTCACCCTGCTCTTCGGCCTGGGCTATGTGGAAAACCCGGAGGCGGAGAAGTTCAGCGCTCCGGGGGTGATCAACAAGGACCGCGCCCACGCCATGATGGCCCGCTACGCCGATCCCAGCGCCTTTGACGCCGCCTTTGCGGCCCTTAAGGACTATTGGGACGCGCTTCTGGGCCGCTTCCAGGTCTCCGCCGGGTCGGAGAAGCTGGACCGGATGGTGAACATCTGGAATCAGTACCAGTGCATGGTGACCTTCAACATGAGCCGCTCCGCCAGCTATTATGAGAGCGGCATGGGCCGGGGCATGGGCTTCCGGGACTCCTGCCAGGACCTGCTGGGCTTTGTGCACATGATCCCGGAGCGTGCCCGGGAGCGGATCCTGGACATTGCCGCCACCCAGTTTCCCGATGGCAGCGCCTATCACCAGTACCAGCCCCTCACCAAGAAGGGCAACCTGGCCGTGGGCAGCGGCTTCAACGACGATCCCCTCTGGCTCATCGCCGGGACCGACGCCTATCTCCGGGAGACCGGGGACTGGAGCATCCTGGACGAGAGCGTGGACTTTGACAACGACCCCGCCCTGGCCCAGCCTCTGCTGGAGCACCTGCGGCGGAGCTTTCGCTACACGCTGACCCACCTGGGCCCCCACGGTCTGCCCCTCATCGGCCGGGCGGACTGGAACGACTGCCTGAACCTCAACTGCTTCTCCGCCCAGCCGGGTGAGAGCTTCCAGACCACCGGCCCCAGCGAGGGCCCCGTGGCGGAAAGCGTGTTCATCGGCGGTATGTTCGTGAAATACGGCCGCGCCTGGGTCTCCATCTGCCGCCACCTGGGGCTGGAAGCCGAGGCCGCGGAGGCGGAGCAGGCCGTTGCCGCCATGGAGCAGACGCTCCTCACCGCCGGCTGGGACGGCGCCTGGTTCCGCCGTGCCTATGACGCCTTCGGCCAGGTCGTGGGCGGCAGGGACTGCGAGGAGGGCCAGATCTTCATCGAGCCCCAGGGCATGTGCGTCATGGCCGGCGTGGGCAAGGAGACCGGAGAAGCCGCCCGGGCGCTGGAGAGCGTGCGGGAGCGGCTGGATACCAAGTACGGCATCGTGCTGCTGCAGCCCGCCTACACCCGCTACCACCTGGAGCTGGGCGAGATCTCCAGCTATCCCCCCGGCTATAAGGAAAACGCCGGCATTTTCTGCCACAACAATCCCTGGATCGTCTGCGCCGAGGCTGAGCTTGGCCACGGCGACCGGGCCTTTGAGGTCTACCGCCGCACCGCCCCCGCCTATATCGAGGACATCAGCGACATCCACCGCACTGAGCCCTATGTCTACAGCCAGATGATCGCCGGCAGGGACGCTCCCAGCTTCGGCGAGGGCAAAAACAGCTGGCTCACCGGCACCGCAGCCTGGACCTTCCTGAGCATTTCCCAGGCCATCCTCGGCGTGAAGCCCAGCCTGGACGGGCTGGAGATCGACCCCTGCATCCCCGCGGACGTACAGGGCTTCAGCCTCTCCCGTCTGTATCGGGGCGCCAGGTATGAGATCCAGGTGGAAAACCCCGACGGTGTGCAGCACGGCATCCGGGAGCTCTGGGTGGATGGGGAGAAGCAGCCCGGCTGCCTGATCCCGCTCCGTCCCGCCGGCTCTCTGGTCTCCGTCCGCGCCGTCATGGGCTGAGCGCCTCCCCTCTTTTCCGTACGTTTTCTCGTTTTTTCTCCTTTTCACGAACAGGGCACAAGGATCTTCCTCCTTGTGTCCTGTTTGTTTTTTGTCTGTGCTGCCGCCGTGACTGAGGGAGTCCCCCGCCGTAGGGGAGTCCATCGGTCGGCCGCCAAAAGCTCTCCCCCTGGGGGGAAGGCTTTTGACCCCCACCCCTTTGCGATAAGGTATTTATTGATCCAAAAAAGAGCTGCCGACCTTCCGTCAGCAGCTCATCTGTTATTCTTCGGCCTGCTTCTCTTTTCCGGTTTCTTCGGCCTTTTTTTCTTTTTCCAGCAGCTCCCTGCGCTTTCGCATCATGAAATCTGCCGTCCTGGCGGCCGCGCCCCCTCGCGGGGTCCAGCTCTGCTCTCTGGCAAGCTCCCTTCCCTCCCGGAAGCGCGGATCCTCCAGGCAGGCGCTTATGATCTCATCCAGCCGGTCCAGTCCCTCCTCCGTCAGCTGCATGCCCAGCTTCGGCAGGATCTCAAAGCTCCAGATCGGTTCATCCTTCAGCCAGCAGGCGTCATAGGGCGAAGGGTCAAAGGAGGTGTCGGCATAGAGGATGGGCTTGTCAAACACCAGCGCGAAGTCAAAAATCACGCCGGAAAAGTCCGAGATCAGGATATCCGAGCGGCGCAGCACCTCAAAGTTGTCCCGGTCCCGGTTCCACTCCAGCTTTTCGCTTTCGGGATAGCGGGCCATCAGATCCTCGATCATTTCCTTCTCGGAGCTGAAGGACTGGGGATGGGGCCGCACGATGACATGGTAGCCGCAGTTCAGCAGCGCGTCCAGGATCCTTCCCCCGTAGCGCTTCAGGATGGCGCTTTCGCCCCAGGACGGCGCGAGCAGCACCGTGGTCTCATGCTCCGGCAGAGGCTCCGCCTGCTCCAGGCGCTTGCGCAGGGTATCCATATAGGTGACGCCCACCAGCTCCAGCTCCTTGGGCGGCAGCCCCCGCAGGGCCTCCAGCTTCCTGGTCTCGCGGATCTGATGCTCGCCGCAAAGCAGCAGCGCGTCATAGTAATCCACGCCGAACATGCGGTAGAGCGTGACCTCACTGCAGGCGTGCAGGATATGGATATAATACCCCACGCCTTTGGAGCGTTTCCACTGGTAGACCTCCAGGCCCGGCGTCGTGGAGAGCAGCACATCCGCCTTGAGCATATTCAGCACGGCAAAGGCCTTGTTCCCTTCCCCGATGAAGCGGCATTTCACATGCTGAAACTCCCGCTCCAGCGCCGGATCGTCGGGAGAGGCGGTGAGGTAATGCAGTTCCTCTCCCCTGGCCTCGAACTCCTCGCAGATCGGGCCAAACACATTCCAGTATCGCTTGTTATCCGCAAAGATGGCATAGGGCATGCGCTCCTCTTCTTTCCGGACGGCGTGCCCGCCGCTGAAGAAAAAGCGCAGCTTTACCACTGCCTCCCGAGCAGCATAAAGCCCGGCGCCCAGAACGCCCACCAGAATGGTGAACAGCATGCTGCCGGTGCCGGGGTCAATATATGAAACGAGAGAAGGATGAATCATAAGGCTGTCTCCGGTTTTCCTGTCTTTGGTATTATCTGTTGTATTATAATTCCTTCTTTATTCTTTGTCAACTCGGAGCAACCGATCGCTTTTCGCGCAAAAGGCAGCGGCAGAAAAGCTGCCGCTGCCCTCCCGGGGCTGCCCATGCCGAAGCCGCCGGTTCCCGCGGGAAACGCAAGCCTCCCGGCCATCAGCGCTTCCGGTTCTGATAGTCCCGGTCCACTTCCGCGCACCAGTCGGCGGAGAGGGGCTCGGCGCAGGCCCGGCGGGCGCTGACCGCGTCGCACACCGCCTTATAGGCCATGCGGACGCCCAGCTCGTCCGGGTGGTAATTCACCGCCCGGTCCCGCTGGATGCCGATGCGCTCCGCCGTCTCCACCGCGTCGATGTTGGCCGCGAGGAAGAGGAACTCCCAGCCGTATTTCTCCTTCTCGTGGCGGATCATGCGCTTGACCTCGTCGCTGCCGAAGCAGCGGCTGGCATTCTCCAGGCCGTCGGTCATGATGACGAAGGAGGTGCGGGCGGGCACGTCCTCGGGCCGGGCATAGCGGTGGATGTTGGCGATGTGGCGGATGGTGCCGCCCAGGGCGTCCAGCAGCGCGGTGCAGCCGCCGACGCAGTAGTCCTCCCGGGTCATGGGGCGCAGGTCCTGCAGCTCCACCCGGTCGTGCAGGGTCACGACCCGGCTGTCGAACAGCACGGTGGTGACAAGGCACTTGCCGCGCTGCTGCTTCTGCTTCTCCACCAGGGAATTGAAGCCGCCGATGGTGTCCCCCTCCAGGCCGCTCATGGAGCCGCTGCGGTCCAGGATGAAGACCAGCTCCGTCAGGTCCTCTCTCTTCTCGTTCTGCTGATCCTTTTTTTCGTTGAACATATGCTGTGTTCCTCCTTTTTTCTTGATTGCAGCCTGAGTATAGCGCGGCTTCGGTCGGGAGAGGTCGCGCGGCAGGCGACAAATACAGGCGCCGCCCGGTTGCGTTTCCGGGCGGCGTCTGCTATGATGTGGGGGCAAGAAAGACGAAAGGAGCAAGCATCATGAATCAACGCGCTTTGAAAAAGATCTTTCTGGATACGGACTACGTCCACCGCAGCGGCACGCCCCAGGAGCTGCAGGCGGCGGAATATCTGAAGGCCCGCTGTGAGGAGCTGGACGCCAAGGCCTGGCTGGAGAGCTTCCCCGTGCCCATGGCGGAGATGGAGGAAGCCCGGGTCTTTGCCGACGGGAAGGAGCTCCCCTGCAAGGGCTTTTTCTGCTGCGGCAGCGGCGAGGTGGAGGGCGAGCTCTACTACATGCCCGGGCTGGACAAGGTCTCCATCGCCGGGGCCAAGGACAAGATCGTGCTGCTGGACAGCCAGGGCATCGGCTTCTTCCCCTATCAGGACCTGATGAAGGCCGGGGCCAGGGGCATCCTGTTCCAGTACGGCAACATCCACTTCCCCAACCGGGACATCGACGAGCGGGACCTGCGGGCCCATGTGGTGGGCGAGGAGCGAAAGGTGCTCTGTGCCTTGATCCACAGCGAGAGCGCGGTGGCCCTGGTGAAGAACAAGGTGAAGCGGGTGCGCATCCGGATCCGGCAGCGGGAATACGAGGGCGAATCCCACAACGTGATCGCGGAGCTCCCCGGCGAGACGGAGGAATGGATCGCCCTCTCCGCCCACTATGACAGCACCGCCCTCTCCCACGGCTCCTACGACAACATGAGCGGCTGCGTGGGCCTGCTTGGCGTGCTGGAGGCCATGAAGGGCAAGAAGCGGCGCTACGGGCTGCGCTTTGTGTTCTGCGGCAGCGAGGAGCGGGGTCTGCTGGGCTCCAAGGCCTATGTGAAGGCCCACGAGGAGGAGCTTGCGAAGATCGCCCTGAACATAAACCTGGACATGATCGGCACCATCATGGGCAAGTTCATCGCCCGGGTCTCCGCCGAGGAAAAGCTGGCCCACTATCTGAGCTACATGGGCGCGGAGCTGGGCTTCCCCCTGACGGCCAGCGTCGGCGTCTATTCCAGCGACTCCACCCCCTTTGCCGACAAGGGCGTGCCGGCGCTGTCCCTGGCGCGGATCGCCGGCACCAACGTGGCGCCCATCCACTGCCGCTACGACCGGCCCGAGGTGCTGAGCATGGAGCAGCTGCAGAAGGACATCGCCTTCATCGCGGAGTTTACCCGGCGGATGTGCCAGGCGGCGGTCTGCCCGGTGGCCCGTGAGATCCCCGAGAAGGTGAAGAAGGAGCTGGACGAGTACCTGTTCCGGAAAAGGAAAGAGCAGTGAGCGGGCGGGAAGGCCGGCCCGGATAAGGAAACAGCAGAGGCGAAAGCCTCTGCTGTTTGCGTTGGGGGGGGAAGTGCAAGCCGCTCAACGCATAAAGCGGAGAGATTTATGCCTTGCAGGATAGATTCCGTGCTGATATAATGCATGTGAGAAGGGATTTCTCCGGCTTCTTTGATCTGGAGTCCCCAGAGCAAATAAAAAAGCCCCTTTCGGGGCTTTTTCTCACACACTGTGAGTTCGCAGATGCGATGATTTCGCTGCAAGCTTATTTGAACTTGTAGTGTAATCTCAAGTGGTAGCTCAAGATCAATTGCATTATAAAGTCTTCCTGAACGGTTGTCAAGGAGGGTTTTCTCATGAAGCAAAACGGAAACGACAAGAAGACAGGCGAATACTATCTCGGTTTGGACGTTGGCACCAACTCGGTAGGCTGGGCCGTTACAGACCCGGAGTATCGGGTATTGAAGTTCCACGGGAATGCCATGTGGGGCGCCCGGCTGTTTGATGAAGCGCAGGATGCCTCCGGCAGACGGAGCAGCCGCGGGGCGCGGCGCCGCCTGGCCAGAAGGAACCAGCGGCTTCGGATCCTTGAACTGCTCTTCGCGGAAGAGATCGCCAAGGTCGACCCTCTGTTCCTGCGCCGCATGGAAGAGAGCGCCCTGTGGCTGGACGACAAGACGGACCGCAGCTGCAGGTTTTCCCTGTTTAACGATCCCGCCTTTACAGACAAGGACTACCATCGCAGATACCCCACGATCTATCATCTCCGGCAGGAGCTGATGCAGTCTGATGAGCCGCACGATATCCGGCTGGTCTATCTTGCGCTGCACCACATTCTGAAGAGTCGGGGACACTTTCTTTACGCCAATGCAGGCGACGATGGTGAGATCGTGCCTGTTGAAAAGGAGCTGGAGGAGCTGCGCCGGATCCTGGAGGAAGCATATGCCGTTTCCTTCACTCTGGAGGACGAAGAAGGCTTCGTGTCCGCGCTGGCAAGAAACGACGTGGGGATCGGGGAGAAGCAAAAGCTTCTGAAAGCCGCCTGGAACGGGAAGGACGCGGAGGACGCGCCGCTCAGCTTGTCTTCCATGATCGACCTGTTGGCGGGAAAGAGCGGCGTGAAGCTATCGTCTCTGTTTGCCGATGAGAGCCTTGATCACGCGGAAATCAGCAAGATTTTCCTGAAAGCCGATCTTGAGGAGCAGTTCGACCTTTTGAGTGCGGCGCTGGGTGACCGGGTGGATCTGATCCTGCAGATGAAGGACGTCTTTGACGCGGCCAGACTCACCCAGATGCTGAGAGGCCACGCCACGCTGAGCGAGGCAAAGATCGCCCTTTACGAAAAGAATCGGAAGGATCTGCGTCTCTTCAAAGCCTGGGTACGCAGAACGATCCCGAAACGATACAAAGAGATCTTTTCCCTGAAAAAGGAGAAGCTCAACAACTACGCCGCCTACAGCGGATATCAGAGCAAAAGCGGCAGCTATTCCTGCACCCAGGAGGCTTTCTGCAAGTATCTGAACTCCCTGATCCCCTCGCAGGAGCAGGGCAAGGGAGAAATGGCGCGTATCTTCCGGGAGATCCGGGAGGGCAGCTTCCTCCAGAAGCTGAAGGGATCGGACAACGGCGTGATCCCCTTCCAGCTTCAACGACAGGAACTGAACGGGATCCTGGACCGGTGCGGACGCTATCTGCCCTTCCTGAACACGAAGGATGAGGACGGCTTTACCGTTTCCGACAAGATCCGGATGACCTTTGCGTTCCGAATCCCCTACTACGTCGGCCCGCTCAACAGCAAAGCCGGGGCCTATTGGGCCGTTCGTTTTCCCGGCAAGGAGCATGCGGCGATCACCCCCTGGAACTTCCGGAGTGTGATCGACACGGAAGCGTCCGCACGGGCGTTTATGTTCAACCTTGTCGGACGCTGCAGCTATACCGGTGAGCGGGTGCTTCCCCGAGACTCCCTGCTTTATTCCGAGTTCATGCTGCTGAACGAGCTGAATCCGCTGCGCGTTAACGGGAATCCCATCCCGCCGGAGGTCAAGCAGCGTCTGGTCCGGGATCTGTTTATGGCATCCCGCAAGCCGGTGACCAAAAAGCAGATCCGGAACTATCTGCTGAGCGAGGGTCTGATCGGTCCCGAGGACGAGATCAGCGGTATAGACGATCGGATCAAATCCACGCTGAGATCCTATCATGATTTCCGCCCGATCCTGGAAAAGACAGGAGACACCGAGCTTGTGGAGCAGATCATTGAGCATGTGCTGATCTTCGGAGAAGACCGGCGGATGCTCAGAAGCTGGCTGAAAAAGATCGCGCCCATGCTGGAGGACGAGGAGCTTTCCCGGATCTGCCGCCTGAAATACCGGGAATGGGGGCGGCTGTCCAAGGTGTTCCTGACCGGTCTGTATGACGCGGCCCCGGAGACCGGGGAAGCCCGCAGCATCATGGACCTGCTGCGCAGCACAAACGAGAACCTGATGCAGCTTCTCTCCACCCGTTCTAGCTTTGCGGATCAGGCGGAAGAGCACCGGAAGGAGTTCTTCGGATGCGGAGAGAGCCTGGACGCACGGATGGAGAGCCTGTATCTTGCGCCTGCGGTACGCCGCAGCGTGCGCCAGACGCTTCGCATCGTTGACGAGATCGTGGATATTCGTAAAAGCGTGCCCAGGAAGATCTTCGTGGAGATGGCGCGGGACAGCGCCAAGGAAATGAAGGGAAAACGCACGGAATCCCGAAAAGCCAAGCTGCTTGCCCTTTACGCTTCCTGTCGGGAGGAGAGCGCGGCCCTGCTGCCCCGGCTCCAGGAGGAGGACGAAGGACGGCTGCGCAGCGACAAGCTTTACCTCTATTACTCTCAGTTCGGAAAGTGCATGTACTCCGGAGAGCCCATCGATCTTGACGCGTTGATGGACGGCAGGCTCTTCGACATCGACCATATTTTCCCGCAATCGCGCATCAAGGACAACAGCCTTGACAACCGGGTGGTCGTGAAGAACACGCTGAACCGGGAGAAGACGAACGTCTATCCCATCAAGGCGGAGATCCGCAGCCGGATGCGACCGTTCTGGGAGATGCTGCGGCAAAACGGTATGATCAGCCAGAAAAAGTATGACCGGCTGATCCGGCAGACGCCGCTCACAGAACAGGAACTGTCCTCCTTTGTGGCCCGGCAGCTTGTGGAGACCCAGCAATCCACCAAGGCCCTGACGCTGCTGCTGCAGGAGCGCTATGGGGACGCCACCCGCATCGTCTTCTCCAAGGCGGGCAATGTGAGCGATTTTCGGCATGATTTTGATCTGCTCAAGTGCAGGGAGGTCAACGACCTGCACCACGCCAAGGACGCTTACCTCAACATCGTGGTGGGAAATGTGTACTGCACCCGTTTTACAGACCGCTTTTTTGCCAACATCGGGAACGAGAATTACAGCCTGAACCGGGTGTTTGAATACGACGTGCCCGGAGCCTGGGACCGAAAAGAGACCATCAAGACCGTGAAGCATTTCATGGCGAAGAACAATCCCATCGTGACTCGCATGCCGCGGGAAGTGAAGGGACAGCTCTTCGATCTGCAGCTGATGCCGGCCGGAAAGGGCCAGCTTCCCCGCAAGGAGGGCATGGAGATCGCCCGATACGGCGGCTACAACAAGCTGACGGGAAGCTATTACTTCGCGGTGGAGCACACGGAAAAGAAAAAACGAGTCCGCAGCATCGAACCCGTCTATCTTTACTGTGAGAAGCTCTATGAGAAAGAGCCTCTGCGTTACTGCACCGAGGTTCTGCAGCTGCAGGAACCGCGGATCCTCTGCGCCGAGATCCGGGCGGACGCACTGCTGGAGATCGACGGCAGCCGTCTGTATATTTCCGGACGCACAGGCAGTTACTATGTGTGTGAGCACGCTTTCCAGCTTGCCATAGATCCGGAGCGGGAGCGCTATATCCGGAGCATCGCCAAATATGCCGAGCGCTGCGCCGCCAGGAGAACCGAGCTGCCGATCACGGAATATGACGGGATCTCCGCCGAGAAGAACGCGGATCTCTACGCCTTCTTCCTGAAGAAGCTTGAGACAGGTGTGTATCAAAAACTTCTTGCCAACATGAAAAAGGATCTGGAGTCGTGCCAACAAAGCTTTCTGGAAAAGAGCCTCTATGAACAGGTCCTGCTGCTTCTGGAGATCCTGAAGCCTTTCCGGTGCAACGCCCAATACGCCAACCTCTCTGCCCTGAACGGAAAAGGGACCGTCGGCCGAGTACAGATTCACAAGAAGCTGAGTAACGCCGCTTCCGCAAGCCTGATCCATCAATCCGTGACCGGTCTTTACGAACGCCGGGAAGATCTTTTGAAATGAGCTGGCGCATCGTCTCCGTCTCCAGCATGTGCAAGCTGGATTTCAAGATGGATTATCTGGTCGTGCGGAATCGGGACGGCGTCACCCGCATCCATATGAGCGAGATCGCGATCCTTATGCTGGAGAGCACCGCGATCTCGCTGACGGCCTTTCTGCTGCGGGAACTGGAGCGGAGAAAGATAGACGTGATCTTCTGCGACGAAACGAGGACACCCTACGGGATGCTGGCCTCTCTCTACGGCAGTCATGATCTCTCGATTTGCCCGCCTTATTGTTGGAATGGATGCGGCTGCATAGAGCTTTCTTTGGAAAGAAGCTGTTTATCCTGTATGGATTGAAGAGCCTGCTGAGCGAAGATGAACTGGGCTCCTTTTACCGCAGTGTCTTTTACGAAAAGCTGGATCTTCTGCTGATCGAAGCCTGGCAGCAGCTGCCTCCCAGGCAGGAGGAGGTGACAACAATCATAGACAGGGACCTTTGTGTCCTTCAATAAGCACAATGCTCCTTTTTCTGCTTGAAATGGCACCCGCTTTGTAGTGGCGGAAACACTGTCACCCGATTTAAATGAGCGGCCCATAGCGGTCTGCAATATGCAATTTGTGGTTTGAGGTTTGAGAGTAGTGTAATTTCAAGTGGTAGTAAAACTATTAACAATAGTTGCCACCTGAGAAATATGTTTGAGAGTAGTGTAATTTCAAGTGGTAGTAAAACTTTATTTCAGACGATAAATTACAGGCCGCAGTTTGAGAGTAGTGTAATTTCAAGTGGTAGTAAAACACACCGT
>JAEEGF010672053.1_pt1 | contig 10972 bp, 5 predicted proteins | sample 9134171 | NCBI WGS metagenome assembly JAEEGF01 (sample SAMN16246542, study PRJNA631951) | gut metagenome | biome: gut microbiome; feature: rumen; material: AP-attached | host: Bos | place: Iran: Karaj | collected 2018-10
TCAGCCTGCAGTTCGTGCAGTCGCCCTTCGAGGGCATCCCGGGACGGTGGGCTTTTACCTCGGTCATCCCCTTGTGCCACACCCTCCTCGAGATGTATCCCAAGGAGGTGCTCACCCTCATGCGCGGCGAGATCTACGCCCGCCACGGCGACACCTTCAAGGACCCGAAGACGCAGCGCTACTTCAACGCCCAGCCCTGGTACAAGAAGTCAGGGCAGGCGGTCACGCTCACCGACCTGGAGCGCTTCAACTACCAGCTCATCAAGCACGTCGAGTCCACCAAGAAGTGAGGATTTGCACCCAATCACACAAAAAACGCCCACCGTCAAGGATGGGCGTTTTTCTTGTAGGATAAGACCGGTGATTACCAGGCACTCGTCAGCAGGTAGTCGATGAGTCGGGCAACGTCGCCGATGGCGACTTCTCCGTTCTGGTCACAGTCGGCATTGGCCTCGTTGACGGGCAGTCCGGCCAGCAAATGGTCGATCAGCAGCGAGGCGTCGGTGATGTCGATGCTGCCGTCGGCGTTCACGTCACCGCGCAGGACGGGCGTCCAGCGGTCCACCACCAGGATGCCCTGGCTCAGGTAGAGCGTCAGGTTGTACTTGCCCGTAGCCACCCTGAAGGCGTTCTCGCCAGCCACCACGGGAAGCGGCGTACCCAGGCGAGCCTCGGTGATGAGGAAGTTGTTGCTCGTGGCACCCATGCGGTTGGCGGCAATCTCGCTCCATGCGGTGGCACTCGAGGCCAGGGCGGTCGAGAAGCTGAAGAAGCTGTAGCCGCCGTAGGGATCGACAAAGTTGATGGTAGCGGTGTACTTCTCACCATTGGTGGTCGTCATCTGGTAGCCGTTGTTGGCAGCCCACCCAGTGGAATTGATGTTACCCAGCACGTAGACCTTCTCGTAGCTGGCGGCTCCTGCACCGGCATACCTCTCGGTCACGTCGACGTAGGTGTCGGCAGCCGCATACTTGAAGGTGGTCAAGTCGCTGTTGGGATACAGGAAGAAGGCGTCACGGTCGACGGTGATGTCGGCCGTCTGGTTCTCGAAGCCGAACTCGCCGTTGTTGAAGTTGAACGACACCTCATCGGCATCGACATGCAGGCAATACCACTCGATGTCGTTGACCTTGACCTTGTTCAGGTCGCTGATGGCCACGCCGGGCCAAGCGGTACCCGTCACGCTGCCCTCGCTGGTCCACGCCCAGATGTGGGCACCTGCCATCGAGCTCTTGACATAGACGTTGATGCCCGTGGTGGCGGCATCGGTGATGGTGTAGATGTAGTGCTCCACGTTCTCGACCTGGTCGCCGTTGAGCACGCCCACGCGCAGGGTGGTGTTCTCGCTGAAGGTCATCGAGGTCGAGGTGGTGATGGTGGCGCTGGAGGGGGTGGGCTCGCTGCCGTCGGTGGTATAGACGAGCGTCGTGCCGCTCTTGCTGGGAGCTACGGTAAGGTCCACGCTGCCCACATAGTTGCCGGCGGCCTTGCTCACCACGGGATAACCCAGGATGCTGCCGTCCTTGGCCACATGCTGCCAGTCGATGCCCTCGCTGATGAACAGGTTGTAGCCGTCGCCACCCTGCACCAGGGTATAACCTGCCGGGGTGCCGTTGAACACGGCGCCGCCCACCTGCAGATAGAGGTTGCCGCGGGTGCCCTCGGTCTCGAGGATGTAGCCACCGCTGCTCTCCTGCTGGGTGAGGATGTCACTCTGGTTGTGGATGCCGGCGGCACGGCGGGCCTTGATGCAGTTGTTGATTTCGTCGGTATACACCAGGTAGTGCTTGTAGAAGATACACGGCGTGCCGGGCATGGTCAGAATAAACGCGTTGGCAGGCATGACGTTGGCCTTCAGGCAGTCGTAGTTGGTGTTCTGGCCCGTGTCGTGATTGTCGACGAAGGTCACCGAGTAGCGCTGATAGTTCTTGTCGGCAGCCAGGCCCTTGTCGCTCAGGGCGCTCCAGTTGCCGGCGGCAAAGGCGCTCTGCAGCGGGTACTTGAGGGCGAAGTCAAACACGGCGGTCTGGATGCGGCCGTCCTGCTTGGTCTCGTTCAGCCACCAGCGCAGGGTCTCGGCATTGCCGTCCCAGTACTCGCCCACCGAGAAGGTGGGCTCGGAAGCCTTGTTGTACAGGCCCACGTAGTAGCCGGCATAGCCCTTGCACATGTCATAACGGAAACCGTCATACCCCAGTTCCTTCAACACGTACTGCTGGTAGGTCTTGACATTCTGCTGCACATTGGCGCTGGTGTGGTCCAGGTCACGGCTGCCGTCGAAGTTCTCGCCCTCGTCGGCAGCACCTGTCGGGGCATAGCCCGAGCCCACACACTCATCGTTGCTGCAGATGTCGGCCAGCGACCAGGTCATGCTGTAGGTCTCACCGGTCACGGGGCCGGTCACGGTCTCGTTGGGGAAATCCACCCACCCGTTCTTGCCGCTCTTGTGGTTGATGACCATATCCATCAGCACACTGGTGTTGTGGGCATGGAAGGTGTCAATCATCGTGCGCAACTGTGACTCGGTGCCGAAACAGGTGTTGTGCTTCAGCCAATAGACAGGCATGTAGCCCATGCTCTCGGCGGTGCCGTTCGCATCGACGCTGCCCGAGTTGGGCACCCACACGATGTCGAAGTACTGGCCCAGCTCCTGCACGTTGTCGGTGAGGGTGGCCCAGCGCGTGGGCTTGTAGCTGTCCCAGTAGAAGCCCTGGAGCATCACGCCACCGTACATCCCAGGCCAGCCCTTGCCGGCGACAGGCGTGCTGCCTCCCTCACGGGTGATGACGCAAGTGAGGGCATTCAGGTCGACGGTGAGCGTATAGGTGCCAGCGGGGATACGGAACGACACATCGACGTTCTCGCCGAACGGATTCAAGGGAATCGTCTGGCCCAGCGTCGTTGAGGTCACCCAGTAGTTGCCCTCGCTCACGGGAGAGAGACGGTAAGGCAGGATGGCGTTCCAGTCTTCACTGCTGCCGGACAACTTGGTCGTAAACGAGAAATAGCTCACGTTGGCATCTTCCTCCGACCACTCGCCGTTGAAGGTCACCTGGGCGGTGAAGACGTTGCCGTCGGCCGTATTCATCTCAACGCCGACCGAAGGATCCCAACTGTTGCCCTGGGCTTCACCCAGGACGTAGAGATGACCGGTCAAGGGATTGATGGGCTCGCCACCATTCTCATTGTAGATTCTGAAGCGCTTGTTGATGGTATCAAACGTAATGGTGTAGTTCGTGCCATTACCTGTGATGTAGTAAGCGCCGCTGGAAGTCTTCTGGGTAGTAATCCAAGTGTCATTGGCAGTAACCGCCTGATTGTTACCATTGAGAGGACCATAACGGTAATTGTTGTTGAATGTGTCCCAGTCATCGGTCGATGAAGCCTGGTTGTCGGCAAACACAAAATACACCTTGCCGGTGATGGTCGTCGTCAGGTAGTACGTACCGTCGGCCTTGGCGTTCATCCGGACACCGCCGGCAGGGTTCCACCCGCCGAACGGCCCATCGCCCACGATATACATCTGGGCGCTGGCCTGCAGTGCCAGCATCGACACCACAAGCGCGAGAAGTAGTCTAAACGTCTTTTTCATATTCTTGGCTTTTATAGCTATTGTTTGGTTTGGTTATTCCGATGGTGACGGGCTCAGAGCCCCTTTTTCCTTTAGCGTGTCCAAAATTACTGATTTCTAGCCAAATGATAAATACACTGCCGCTCTATCCAAGTCCAAAAAACAACGCAAACGATTGCACGGCCGCTTGGATTTCAGCCGATTATTCACCCGAACGCGATTCATGACAATAGCCCATGATCCGCTACATCTAAAACAATGCTCCATAACGTCTAAAACCAAAAAAAACGTTATCTTTGCAACATTGAACACAACATGATAAAAACCGAAAGGCTATGAAACATCTCATCCATACAATCATGCTGATGCTGGGCCTGATGCTGCCGACCACAGCCCTGGCCTATGACCTCGAGGCCGACGGCATCTACTACAATATCAACGGCCAGAATGCCTCCGTGACCAGCGGCCCCATCTACTATAGCGGTGATGTGGTCATTCCCGCAGCTATCACCCACAACGACAAGGCGGTCAATGTGACCGCTATCGGCAACTCGGCTTTCCGCAACTGCACCGGCCTCACCAGCATCACCATCCCCACCTCGGTGACCGAGGTGGGCGAGCATGCCTTTGCGGGGTGTACCGAACTTGACAGCGTTGACATCGACGACATAGCAGCCTGGTGCAGGATTGAGTTTGCATCCAGCCTGTCTAATCCGTGTTATTTTGCCCACCGCCTGTTCCAGAACGGTCAGGAAATCACCCAAGTCGACATCCCCGATAGCGTAACCGCCATCGGTTCCCATGTGTTCTCGGGCTGCTGGGCCCTTAACAAGGTCACCATTCCCAGCACGGTCAACACCATCGGGGTATCGGCATTCAGCAACTGCCCCGAGCTCACGAGTATCATCGTGGCCGACGACAACCCCACGTTTGACTCACGTGACGGCTGCAACGCCATCATCGATAGCGCCACGGGCACCCTGATTGCGGGCTGCCAGGCGACCACTATCCCTGCCACAGTCAAGGCCATCGCTGCATGGGCATTCTATGAATGCACCACGCTGACGGGTATCAATATCCCCAACTCGGTCACCAGCATCGGCATGGAGGCCTTCTATCGCTGCACAAGCCTCATGGGAGTCATCATACCCAACTCGGTGACCACAATCGGTTTCCAAGCATTTTACCACTGCTCGGAGCTCCGTGGCATCCACATCCCGCAATCGGTCAGGAGCATCGGCACATCGGCACTGGAATTCTGCCCCGCACTCTCCAGCATCACCGTGGCCGACGGCAACCCCAGATATGACTCCCGCGACGGGTGCAACGCCATCATCGAGACCGCAACAGGCACGCTGATTGCAGGCTGCCGCAATACCGTCATACCCACTACCGTCACCGCCATCGGTGACTACGCCTTCTCCGGGGCATCGGCACTGCACAGCGCCGACATGCCCATCTCGGTGAAGGAAATCGGTGACTATGCTTTCCGTGGCTGCCACGCCCTTGCCAGCGCCACCCTCCCCGACTCGCTCACGGCCATCGGCTCCTCGGCATTCTTTGAGTGTTCCTCGCTCAAGGGCATCAACATTCCCGCGACAGTCACCAGAATCGGCCCCTTTGCCTTCGAGCATTGCCCCGCGCTTGCACAGATTACCGTGGCAAGCGACAACCCTATCTATGACTCGCGCAAACGCTGCAACGCCATCATCGAGACTGCGACCAACACGTTACAGGCAGGTTGCATGAACACCGTTATTCCCGGCACGGTTGCCCGAATCGGCGACAACGCCTTCAGCGGCAGTCACATGCTCACCGAGGTTTACATCCCCAAGTCGGTCACCGTCATCGGCGATTTCGCCTTTGCGGGCTGTTCCTCGTTGGCCAGCGTCAATATTCCCAACTCGGTCATCAGCATCGGTTATGCCGCCTTCAGCGAGTGCTCGGCGCTCACGAGCCTCGACATCCCCAATTCGGTGGTGAGCATCGGCCAGGCCGCCTTCGGTGGCTGCGTTTCCCTGACCAGCGTCAGCCTGCCCAAGTCGGTCACGGCCATCGGCGATTATGAGTTCCACGGCTGTGCCCAGCTCACCAGCGTGATCATCCCCAAGACCGTCACAGCCATCGGCCAAGCCGCCTTTGAGGGTTGCCTATCGCTCGAGAACATCAGCCTGCCTTCCACGGTCACCACTATCGGCGCCTCGGCCTTCCGCGGCTGCTCGGCCCTTAAGAGAGTGAACATCCCCTACGGTGTCGCCACCATCGGCAGCAACGCCTTCCGCAACTGCGCCGGCCTCACCAGCGTCACCATCCCGAGCACCGTAGCCGGCATCGGGCATACCGTCTTCAGCGGCTGTTCTTCACTCTCAACCATCATCGTGGTCAACGACAATCCCGTGTATGATTCACGCCAGAGATGCAACGCCATCATCGAGAGCGCCACGGACAGGCTGATTGCCGGCTGCAAGAGCACCGTCATCCCCAGCTCGGTCATGGCCATCGGCTATGCCGCCTTTGAGGGCTGCAACGGCCTCACCCGCATGAGCATCCCTCAGTCGGTCACCGCCATCGAGAAAAAGGCTTTCCACGACTGCCCCGCCCTGGAAGACGTGACCAGCCACATTGCAGACCCCACCCGAGTCACCGTGGCAGCCGACGCCTTCAAACTGCCATCGGGCAATTACACCGACCGCAGCCTCCACGTCCCCTTCAACAAGGCTGACGCTTATCGGGCCATCCCGGCCTGGAGTGAACACTTCGGAACCATCGATGAAACAATCCCCCAACGATAAGCTTTTTCCCATTCCATAGCCGTCCAAAATAAAAATCTCATCTGAGCGGAAAACTATTCTCTGTCCACTATCCAGTAAATGCTAAAAAAGCACTACCTTTGCAACATCATTCTGGAGATCATGACATGAAGAAACTGGTGATTTTTGACTTGGACGGCACGCTGCTCAACACCATTGAGGACTTGGGGCATGCAGCCAACTATGCGCTGGAGCGCAACGGCTATGCCACTCACAGCATGGCCAGTTACCCCTACTTTGTGGGCAACGGCGTGCGGCGCCTGATGACGCGCGTATTGCCCGAGGATGCCCGCGACAATGAGACGGTGGACCGCGTGCTCAGCGACTTCCTTGAGTACTACGACGAGCATTGCACCGACTGCACCAAGCCCTATAATGGCATGCCCGAACTGCTGCAGGACCTGAGCTATCAGGGCGTGGCTATGGCCGTGGCCAGCAACAAGTACCAGAAGGCCGTCGACAAAATTATTCCCCACTTCTTCCCCGACATCAATTTCATTGCCATCGAGGGGCACCGCGAGGGCGTTAACGTCAAGCCCGACCCCAGCGTGGTGTTTGCCATCCTTGCCAAGGCCCAGGTTTCCAAAGCCGACACGCTCTATGTGGGCGACAGCGGCGTGGACATGGAAACTGCCCGCCGCGCCTGCATCGACTCGGTGGGCGTGACATGGGGATTCCGCAGCAAGAAGGAGCTCGTCGAGTACTATGCCGATGTCATTGTCAACGACCCCGTGGAGATTTTCGATATCGTCGAGAACGGCATCAAGATCTCTTAATTACATTGAGCCGCCGCTGGCGGCAGTTTAACTCATAACAATAACTAAGGCCTCTAATACAATCATGGACTGGTTTACTGATTTATTCATCGGCAATAGTGTGGCCCACACAATCATCATCTATGCCATCGTCATTGCCATGGGCGTCATCCTGGGCAAGGTCCGCATCTTCGGCATCTCGCTGGGGGCGACTTTCGTCTTGTTCTGTGGCATTCTCATCGGCCACCTGGGGGTGACCGTTGATGGAGCGACGCTCAAGTTCATCCAGGAGTTCGGCCTCATCCTGTTCATCTTCTCTATCGGTCTGCAGGTGGGTCCCAGTTTCTTCTCGTCGTTCAAGCACGAGGGCATCCAGCTCAACGGCATAGCGATGCTCATCGTGGCCCTCAACGTTGTAGTAGCACTTGCCATCTACTTTTTCGCCGGCAACATCACCATGACCGACCTGGTGGGCGTGATGAGCGGCGCCGTGACCAACACTCCCGGACTGGGTGCCGCACAGCAGGCACTCATCGAGACTGTCGGTGACCGCGCCGGTGACCTCAACGAGTCGATGTCGCTGGGTTATGCCGCGGCCTATCCCCTGGGCGTCATCGGCATCATCCTGTCGATGGTGCTGCTGAAGGCCTTCTTCCGCATCAACGTGGACAAGGAAATCGAGGACATCGAGCGCGAGAAGGAGGACAGCCAACTCAAACCCCACGTCATCACATACCAGGTGACCAACAAACTCATCTACGACATCCCCGTGACGCGCCTGCACAGCATCATCGACCACAACTTCACCATCTCGCGCCTCAAGCGTGCCGATGGCACCGTCGAGATTCCGCAGGGCGAGACCATCATCCGCAAGGATGACGTGCTGCGCATCGTCATGAGCGCCCACGACCAGGACATCTTTGATGCCATCATCGGTCCCCATGTGGACTTCGACTGGCAGCTCGAGACGTCACCCAAGGGCATCGTCAGCAAGCGCATCGTCATCACCCAGAACGAACTCAACGGCCGCAAGATCGGTTCCATCCGTCTGCACGAGGGCTACAAGGTCAACGTCACCCGCGTCTATCGTGCCGGCGTCGAACTTCTTGCCAGCCCCAACCTGTCGCTGCAGGTGGGTGACCGCCTCACCGTTGTGGGACGCGAGGAGGACGTGGATCGACTCGGCAAGCGCATGGGCGACTCCTACAAGCGCCTGGAGCATCCCAACCTGTTCACCATGTTCATCGGCATCGTTCTGGGTATCATCGTGGGTTCGATACCCTTCATGCTGCCCGGCATGTCGGTACCCATGAAACTGGGCCTCGCCGGCGGCCCGCTGGTCGTTGCCATCCTCATCGGGCGCTATGGCCACAAGGCCAAACTGGTGACCTATACCAGCACCGCTGCCAGCCTGATGTTGCGTGAACTGGGATTATGCCTCTTCTTGGCCTCGGTGGGCATCGCTGCAGGCGGCAGGTTTGTCTCGACCATCCTGAGCGCCAACGGCGCCATGTGGGTACTGTACGGTTTCCTGATCACCATCATCCCGCTGATCATCGCCGTCATCGTGGCGCGAGGCAAACTGCATCTCAACTACTGCACCATCATGGGCCTTGTCGCCGGCGCCACCACCGACCCGCCCGCCCTGGGCTATGCCAACACCACGGCCGGCAACGACGCGCCCGCAGTGGCCTACGCTACCGTCTATCCGTTGACGATGTTCATGCGCGTGCTGATTGCCGAACTCATCATCATCTTTGCTGTCGCATAGCACCGAGGGGCAATACCCACAAGTTACCCTATCAGACACAACAAATCAGGCGGCCCGCAATGGGTCGCCTGATTGACTCATTATTTGCTAATAGCTAATAGCTAACAGCTAACAGCTAAAGGCTAATTAGCTTACTTCATCACCTTAACAGCGCTGGTGGTGCCGTCGGTGTAGGTGGTAACCACGATGGTCATGCCATTGGCCTGGCTCATCTCCTCACCTGCCATGTTGTAGTAGCGTACGCTGGCTACACTCTTTTCGGCGGTCATCTCCTCGATGCCGGTCGTCGGGCTGACGTTGAACTCTACAGCACCGGGCTCGCTGGGCAGCTTGTCATCGGCTACAGCGTAGAACTCTACGCGATAGTGGCCATCGGCGGTAACCGAGAAGGCGTCAACATAGGGGGTCCAGTCACCCTCGGTAACATTACCGTCGGGATCGGTGTAGATGATGCGGTAGTAAGCATCGCCCTCATACGGAGTGATGGTAACAACAACCTCGTGCTGGCCAGGTACTACAGAGTAAGAGCCGTCGGGAGTCTGGGTCTGCTCGTAGGAGATGTACTGGAAGTGCGTCAAGGGAAGATCGACGTTGGTGCCGCAACCCAGCGTAGCAGTAGCATCGGGGAAGTCAGGACCCTCAGCATAGGCTTCGAAGCCGGTCCAGTTGTTGGTGTAGGTCATGGCCTTACCACGAACGCCCGAGGTGTAGAAGGGAGCATAGTCACTGCCCATGGTGCAGTTGTCGTCGTCCAGAGCGTCACAAACGATAGTCACCAACAGGCCCTTGCCAGGGTGGTAGGGGAAGTTCAGACGGAATGAGTAATCCACGTCGTCACCATACATATAGGACAAATCCAGGTCACGCTCCTCTTCCCAAACGATCTCACCCAAGGGGAAGAATTGCTTCACGCCATCCACTACAGCAAACTCAGTAGCGTCGGTTTCCTGCATGTAAATCCTCACATTGCGCATAATCTCCTCAAAGGTCTCATTCATGAACCTGAAGCTGATCATGTTGATGGTCACGTTCTGCTTACCATTCATGTCGCTGAGCAGGTCAGGCGTGTAAAGCATCTGGGCGCCAGTGTGAGCCACATAGAAGTTGGTCGGTGCCATGTCAAAGTAGGAACCGTTGTAGGTGGTGGCATTTTCGGGATCGCCAACATAGAAATCACCCCAGATCTGGGCATTGGCTGTCATTGTCAGTGCAGCGATTGCTGCGAGAATCATGTAAACTTTTTTCATTTCGCAAATAAAAATAAATGGTTAATAAACGTTGATTTCTAATTCATTATGGGCACTGACTGCCCAGTTATTGTCGGTTATGATGGCACAAAAGTAACATTATTTTAAATATTACACCAACAAATCAGACTAAAAAACAATACAGATTTGCTGATTTCATGAAAAAGAAGATGAGCCAAACCTCGGCTTGGCTCACCCTCATTTTCAAATTTAGCCAATAGCTAAAGCCTAACAGCTAATAGCTAAGGCCTAATAGTTTACTTCATCACCTTAACAGCGCTGGTGGTGCCGTCGGTGTAGGTGGTAACCATGATGGTCAGACCATTGGGTTGGCTCATCTCCTGGCCAACAGCGTTGAAGTAGCGAACGCCAGCAACGGTCTTGCCGGTGGTCATCTCCTCGATGCCGGTCATCGGGCTAACGGTGAACTCTACTGCACCGGGATCGCTCGGCAGCTTGCCATCGGCAATTGCGTAGAACTCGATGCGATAGCGACCATCCTCGTATACCGAGAATGCATCAACATACTCCATCCAATCACTCTCGGTAACGGTGCCGTCGGGAGCGGTGAAGATGATGCGATAGTAAACAACGCCCTCATACGGGGTGATGGTTACAACTACCTCGTGCTGACCAGATACTACAGCGTAAGAGCCGTCGGGGGTCTGGGTCTTCTCGGTGGGCAGTGCACCAGCCTCGAGGGTGGTGAAGACAACGGTCTCAGTCCAGTCGCTGGTGCGGCCGTCCTCGCTTACAGACTGTACCTCAACCTCATAGGTGGTCTCGGGGGTCAGGCCCTCGATGGTGTAGTTGGTTCC
>JAEEGF010798607.1_pt1 | contig 10972 bp, 10 predicted proteins | sample 9134171 | NCBI WGS metagenome assembly JAEEGF01 (sample SAMN16246542, study PRJNA631951) | gut metagenome | biome: gut microbiome; feature: rumen; material: AP-attached | host: Bos | place: Iran: Karaj | collected 2018-10
TTCAAATACATGGACAGCAGATCTGTCGATCTGATCACGTATTTGCGCTTTACTGTATAAATACGGTCTTCAAATCGATAAATGAAAAGAAACATATGGTACAATTCACAGAATTTTTACTACACTCCTTCCGGCACAGCGCTCCCGGCACAGGACTGGCATTTTTAATAAAATTAAGGAAAGAAAATGAAGTTATTTAAAACCGTACTGCTAGCATCAGCACTTGCGCTGTCAGCAAATGTATCAACTGCAGAGACAGCCGCAACAGCATCCCTTAGCAAGGCGGACATTGAAAAGATTGTTCACGACTATCTGATTGAAAATCCTGAAATTCTGATGGAAATGAATGTCAAACTCCAGAAAAAGATGGCTGAAGAGGCTGTCAGCATGGATAAGGCATATATTAATGAATACCGCGACTATCTGTTCAACAATCCTGCAGATGCATCAATCGGACCGAAGGATGCCAAAAACGTGATCATCGAATTCTCCGATTATAACTGCGGCTACTGCAAACGTTCAAAACAGCTGTTCTTCAAACTGCTCAAGGAACATGAAAAAGCCAACGATATCCGCTATATTTTCAAGGAATATCCAATTCTCGGCGACGGTTCCACCATAGCAGCCAGGGCATCCCTTGCTGTTTACAAACTGTATCCTGAACAGTTCCTGACCTATCATATGGAAATAATTGACGGCAAGAGAGTTGAATCTGAAGATGATATCAAGAAGGCGGTTGTCAAGCTCAACCTCAAATGGGATAAAATCAAGGAACTGATGGATTCCAAGGAAATCAGAGAAATCATCAAGCTCAACCAATCCAAGGGTCAGGCCATGAATGTTTCCGGAACACCTTGCTACATTATTAATGATGAATTTGTAAGAGGTGCTCCTACCTCCCTAGACTACATCAAAGATAAATTGAAATAATACGGAAAATATCATAACATTGTTCCGATGAACAGAAGACAACAGGGTTAAGCTTTACTACTTAACCCTGTTTATTATCGGAACTATCTATATGAATCGATCAGAAATTTTCACTCGCGAAAAAATTAAATACTTTCTGCGCTACACTTTTTTTCTCATGGTAAGCTTCGCCATAATCTACGGGTTTCTGCTCTCCGGCAGATATCTCTCCCGCTGGATCCCGCTGCCCGGCTCACTGATCGGCCTTCTATCTCTGTTTCTGGCACTGGAATGCAGAATTATCAAACTTGAATGGCTTCAACCGTCAGGACGACTGATCCTTTTCTATATGGCACTGTTTTTCATACCAGCTGCAGTAGGCATTGTGCAGTACAGAGACTTTGTCATGGACAATGCCGTGATTATCACGGTTACAGTTGTGCTCGGCATAATTGTCAATATTGCAGCGGTAGGCTACACCTTTGAATATCTGGCAAGAAAAAAGGAACAGAAGAAACAGGAGATTTCAAAATGATCTACATTGCACTGCCGCTTACTCTGCTTCTTTACGCACTGACCAAGAAAATGTACGCTTTCAGAAGAATTCCGCTTCTCAATCCGGTGCTGATCCCCTGTATTCTGATAATAATCCTGCTGATCAGTGCAGATCTGTCCCTGGAGGATTACCAGACGGGAACCTCGGCACTGACTTTTCTGCTGGAGCCGTCAATTGTTGCCCTCGCCATACCTCTTTATCTGCAGTTCAAGGAAATAAAGAAACAGGCAGTTCTGATCCTGCTGTGCTGTCTGCTGTCGGTTTTCATATCCGTCACTTCAGCCGTGTTTATATGCCACTTTCTCGGCATCGACCGAATGATTGCATACGCACTGACAACAAGATCCATCACCACCCCGCTGGCTATCAGTGCCACCAATGAACTGGGCGGGATCCCTTCCATCGCTGTGGCAATTGTCTGCATAGCAGGGATCTGCGGTGCGGTTATGGGCTTCCCGCTGATGAAACGACTGAAAATCACCGATCCAAGAGCACAGGGCCTTGCCATCGGCTCATGCTCACACGCTGTTGGTACCTCGTCCGCTCAGGAATACGGTGTTGTCCAGGGGTCCTATTCATCCCTTGCCCTGATCCTGTGCGGAATCATAACATCGGTAGTTGCTCCTCCCTATATCATATTTCTGTACAGTCTGCTTGACTGATCCATTAAACGGCACCGGGCGATGGCACACTCATCTGAATAGATATTACTCGATCAGGCAGGATGGAACTTGCAATAAAAATCATTATCGGGTAATATACTCTTGTTTTCAGTTATGGGGGCAGGTTCTTTCGTATTGGCGTGTTGGTCACCTGGTCAGGTTCGGAAGGAAGCAGCCAAATCAATTTCGCTAAGTACCGGAATGCAGCTTGTCTCCACCCGATTGATTGTTTCAATCTTTCTTATGAATCGGGAATTTCATATTTTTTCTTTTGTGTTTGATTTTACTGTCATTTTTTAAACAATCAGGCTTTATCAACACTGTTATTTTTAATTCCTACTAAATTGATATTGAATTTAACAGTCAAACCATTTATCATATTCCCTATAGGTTTAATAGGTTTTAAATTATACTATACATAAGGAATATGATATGTGCTGTTTCTTCATACCCCTGGCTGAAGCTTCTGTGCTGACTGCTGCAAACAGTCTGCTGAAGAAGACCGGCAAAGGCAAATCTCTGGTTTCGCATTTTGACAGCCTTTCAAAACTTCTCTACGGCGGTTCACTGCTGCTGGCTCTTGAACATATATGGCACGGGGAAATAATCTTTGCCCCTCCTTTTATTACAGCAATGAAAACACCTGAAGATCTGCAAACCATGCTGGATGAACTGTCCACCACCGGCGTAGGCATGGCTCTGGTTACAACAGTAGCATATATCGGCTTTGCCTGCCTTGAAAAATATCTGAAGAAGAACACTGCCGGTACAACTGCAACAGCCGGACAAAACTGATAGACACAGGATAAAAGATAATGATTTTAGTGGTATTCATGCTCATAGCTGCTCTGATTGCAACACTCGGATATGTAAAAGACAGTAGCGGCAAATTCAGATTCAACACTCTGTGCTACCTGTTCTACGGAAGTTTCCTGATGTGGTCGGTGGATTTATTTGTGGAACTCAGAGAGGAAGGAATAAACGCTCTTGAAATGTCTGCAGCAGACGTATCTGACGATCTGCTGCTGACAGCATCGGTAACCGCTCTTGCTCTTGCAGTATGGGGGTTGCAGCATCTTGCTGCCGCGATTGGTTCCCGCAGATGTGAAGCTGCCTGATCGCAGGATCCGGAGCTGATAAGGCCCTTGTAAAAAACACGTAATTTCCCTGATAAAGGATTTAGTATGACGGATAAACATTCCCTGGTAATCACCGGAATCACCAGTATGACCGGAACAGATCATTCAAATGTGGTCAATCCGAAGGTCACCATCAATGCCCTGAACGGTCATGAACATGACGGACACTTCCATACCCACAACGGACTGGATCACTTCCACTCACACCGCAATATTATCGGATTTGATGAGCACGGTATTCCGGAAGTAATTTTAAAAGCCGATCACAGTACCGGAGATCCGGTGGAGGATGCCCAGGCATTCGTTAAAGACTACAACAAAGCGGTCAACGAGTACCGTAAAACCTTCCCGTCAAAGCAGGATGTTATCGACAACACTCCAGATCCGGCCGTCAGGGAAATGATTCTGAGAGCTGAACAGATCGGGTTTGATACCGCATTCGACCGTTTTGACAAACAGAAGCCTCAGTGCAGTTTCGGCCTTGCCGGGATCTGCTGCAAAATCTGCAACATGGGTCCGTGCCGAATAACACCGAAGGCATCCAAAGGTGTCTGCGGAGCCGACTCAGATCTTATTGTTGCCCGCAATCTGCTGCGTTCAGGAGCTGCCGGTGCCGCACAGCACGGTATGCATGCCAGGGAGGTGATCCTTAACCTGAAGTGGGCGGCAGAAGGCAAGCTGGATATTCCAATTATCGGGAAACAGAAAGTAATTGCCGTTGCAAAAGCCTTCGGTATTGAAACTGAAAACAGGGATGTAAAGGAAATTGCCTCTGAACTTGCCGATACTCTGCTCGAGGATCTCTCCAGGGCCGTTCCTGATGAATATAAAACCATCAGGGCACTTGCACCGAAGGAAAGACAGGAGACCTGGAAAGATTTGGATATTATTCCAATCAGCGCCTATCACGAAGTTTTTGAAGCCTACCATAAATCAGGATGCGGCATTGACGGTGACTGGCGTTCAATCATGCAGCAGTTCCTGCGCTGCGGACTGGCGTTTACCTTTACCGGTGTGGTCGCAACCAATATTGCAACCGACTGTCTGTTCGGCGTCGGTGACAGAGTTACCTCAATGGTAAACCTCGGTGCGCTGAAAAAGGGATATGTAAATATTGCCGTGCACGGCCACCTGCCGCTGCTGGTAAGTGAAATTGTAAAATCCGGACAGTCGGAACAAATGCTGGCACTGGCTAAAGAAAAGGGCGCTTTGGGGATCAGATTCTACGGTATCTGCTGTTCAGGTCTTGCCGCTATGTACCGCTATGCCGGAGTAATTCCGCTGTCAAATGCGGTTTCCGCCGAACTGGTACTGGGAACCGGTGCTCTGGATTTATGGGTTGCCGATGTTCAGGACGTATATCCGGCCATAATGGATGTGGCAAAATGCTTCAGAACCGCCGTGGTAACCACCTCGGAAAGTGCAAGACTTCCGGGTGCAGAACGATTTGAGTTCGATCACCGCCACAGCAATATTGCCGACGCACGTAAACTTGCAGACCGGATCGTGCTTCGCGCCATCGAAAGTTTTGAACAGCGAAAAGGGATCCCGGTATACATTCCGCCATACGAGGTTGAAGCGGAAATCGGATTTTCCGTTGAATACGTATGCAGGAAATTCGGCAGTTTCCAGCCGCTGCTTGATGCGCTGAAAAGCGGGAAAATCCTCGGAATCGTCAATATGGTTGGTTGCAACAATCCTAAGGTTGTATACGAGAAAGCCATAATTGATGTTGCCGATGTTCTGCTGAAAAACAATGTACTGATCCTGTCAAACGGCTGTGCCTCATTCCCTCTCATGAAGCTCGGCTACTGCGCAAAATCCGGTATTCAGAAAGCCGGAGACAAACTAAAGGAATTCCTGCAGCCGGATCTACCTCCGGTATGGCATGTCGGAGAATGCATAGACAACACCCGCTCATCAGGTATTTTTGCCGGCATTGCAGGAGCTGCAGAGAAGAATATTTATGAAATGCCGTTCGGATTCGCTTCACCTGAATGGAGCAACGAAAAAGGCATTGATGCTGCACTCGGTTTCCGTCTCATGGGGGTAAATTCATACCACTGTGTGGAAGCTCAGATTTACGGTTCCAAGAACGTGATTGAATTTCTGAAACACGGGACCATGGAAAAATTAAAATCTGTAATGTATGTAAACACCGATCCGTTCCTGGTGGGTAAAAAGATTGTGGATGACATGATCACCAAGAGGAAGGCTCTGGGATGGTATGTTCCTGATCATATAGAAGATCCGCGTACCGGGGAACAGCCGCAGGACAGCTAAAAACAACAGCAGTATAAATATAAAAACAGACATAAGGAGAAAACCATGTTCAACAAATTTATTGCAGGCGGAATTATTGCACTGTCATTTCTGCTGACAGCCTGCGGAGAAAAGGACAGTACCGCCGCTACAGAGAATGCCGCAACAGCGCCGGCACAGTCACAGGAAAGTCAGAAGGATGAGGAGAAAACCACAGTAAAAATCGCCTATCTTCCGATAACCCACGCACTTCCTGCTTTTGAACTGGCAGAAATAGAAAAACTGAAAAAAGATACCAATCTGAATGTGGAACTGGTTAAATTCGGTTCCTGGACCGAACTTGTCGATGCGCTGAACACCGGCCGCGTTGACGCAGCCTTTGCACTGGTTGAACTTGTCATGAAGGCAAGGGAACAGGGCATCGATGTATATCTGGCAGCACTTGGTCACAAGGACGGCAATGTTATCGTGGTAAACAATGACATCACCAGCATGAAAGATCTGCGCGGAAAAACTTTTGCCATTCCGCACCGTCAGTCATCACACTATATTCTCCTGAATGATGCCCTGGCTAAAGAGAATATTGAGATCAGCGAAATCAACATTGTAGAGCTGGCACCTCCGGAGATGCCGGCAGCCCTGGCATCGGGACAGATTGCCGGATACTGTGTGGCCGAACCGTTCGGAGCCAAGGCCGTTTCACTTAAAATAGGCAAGGTTCTCTACAATTCAAACGAACTGTGGCCGGATTCGATCTGCTGCGGTCTTGCGCTGAGCGGTAAATTCCTCAGCAGTCATCCTGAACTGGCAAAACTGCTGGTTGCAGGTGTCAGAAAAGCAGGTCTGGCTCTTGATGAAAATCATGATCATGCCAGAGAAACCGCCTCAAAATATCTGTCTGTAACAAAAGATGCACTGGATGTATCACTGAAGTGGATTTCTTTCAAAGATCTTACTATCAGCAAGGAACATTTTGAGCTTCTGCGCGAAAAGGTAAAAAAATACGGATTATCAGAAAATCCGGTAAGCTATGAGGATATTGTAAGAAATGTCGACTAGAGGACTTCTGCGTCATCTGCGCAAACAGACTGCAAATCTGAAATATATCGCAATCTCGTTTCTGTGTCTGATTGCGGTATGGGAACTTGCCGTCAGACTGTCAGGAGTGAATGAAGCCTTGTTTCCATCCCCAGCATCCGCATGGAACGCTCTGCTTGAAATATGCGCTGACGGAACACTGGTAAACCATATATACACCAGTATGCTTAGATTCTTCGCGGGATTTATTGTGGCAACCGTACTGGCTGTAGTAACGGGGGTTATATTCGGATGGTTTGACATTCTGTTTAAACTGGTAAATCCGGTGGTACAGCTGCTGCGTCCGATTTCACCGATTGCATGGATGCCGTTTATTGTGCTGCTGTTCGGAATCGGCGACATGCCGGCAATTGTGACAATATTCATTGCTGCATTTTTTCCGGTGTTTCTATCAACGGTATCCGGGGTAAAAAACATCCCTGAAATCTACCTTAAGGTTGCAAGAAACTTCGCGGTCGGTAAAGTTGAAATATTCTGGAAAATAATTTTTCCAGCCTCATTTCCACAGATAACCAGCGGTATCCACCTTGCACTGGGATCAGCATGGGTATTTCTGGTCTGCGGCGAGATGATCGGTGCTCAGTCAGGTCTTGGATATCTGATTATAGACGCAAGAAACAATTTAAGAAGCGATATTCTGGTTGCAGATATCGTGATTATCGGATTGATCGGTCTCCTGCTCGACACAGCGCTCAAATATTCCGAAACACTGCTGCTGAAAAGATGGGGGCTTGTAAAAGAGTAAGTATGTATATAGAAATCAACAATGTTAACAAGCAGTTCACCCACAAGGGAAAACTGTTCACAGCGCTGCAGAATGTAAACCTTTCCATCGAGAAAGGGGAATTTATCTGTCTGCTCGGTCCTTCAGGATGCGGCAAAAGTACGCTGCTCAACGCAATTGCCGGTTTCAGTATTCCATCGTCAGGAACCATAACCATTGACGGGAAAGAGGTAAAAAAACCGTCAAACCGCAACGTGACCATATTTCAGAACTACGGTCTTCTTCCGTGGCGCAATGTACTGAAAAATGTGGAACTTGCTCTTGAATCAAATAAAAAGATCAAGGCCAGGGAAAGGACAGCCATTGCAAAAAAATATCTGGATCTTGTTGGTCTTGGCAGTTTCTGCGACGCCAGTCCAAATCAGCTTTCGGGCGGCATGCAACAGAGAGTTTCAATTGCCAGGGCTCTTACCGCCGATCCTGACATTATATTCATGGATGAACCATTCGGTGCTCTGGATGCTCTGACCAGAATGAAACTTCAGGATGATATTCTCGACATACAGAAGAAGGAAAAGAAAACCATTATTTTTGTTACACATGATATAGAGGAAGCTGTATATCTGGCAGATCGCGTAGTGGTTATGACTCCTAATCCCGGAATGATTAAAAGCATTCTGAAAATCGAAATCGGTTCAGAACGAGATCGAACTTCAGAAGATTTTTTCAGAACTCGGGAGAAGATCTTTGAAATATTCAACATGAAGCATACTCACCAGATCGAATATGTAATCTAAGCGTTTCCCATTCAATCAAAATTAAATATACATGGTGCGAAAGTTCTGTTTCGCACCACTTCAATCACCCTATTCCCTCATAAAATATGTGATATTCAGATTTATTCCCTCATGAAATGTGTGATATTCAGTTTTATTCGCTCATGAAATGTGTAACAGCTTTATTGATTGTTTGTGAACTTCGATATGTTCCATTTAGCAAATGGTTTATTGAAGAAAAATGCACCAGAGAACATGTCGCTCATATCTTTAACTCTAGAAACATTCCAATTTTCGAGAGATTGATTGAAGGAATCAGCGTTTTCGAACATATGACTCATATTTTTAACCCTAGATGTATCCCAACCATCTATCCGTTGATTAAATGAACTAGCACCTCTAAACATAGAACTCATGTTTGTTACTTTTGATGTATACCAATTACCTATAAATTGATCAAAGTTTGCTGCATTCCTGAACATTGAGCTCATGTCGGTAACGTGATAAGTATTCCAATCTCTAAGTGGCTGATTGAATGATGTAGCTCCTTCAAACAAATGGCTCATATCTTTAACTCTGTAAGTATCCCAATTCCCAATTGGCTGATTAAATACTTTGGCCATGAAAAACATGCCTCTCATATCAGTAATATTAGACGTAACTTCAAGATTTATAAATGTTAGATTGGTCTGCCATGCGAAAGCGCCGGCAAGAGAATGCACGTTTTCACCTAATATAATTTTAAATTCAATTCGATACAGAGACAGTCTCCAAAAAGGATTTGTTCTATACTGTTCTTGCTCCCATGAATCACTCAAATAAAATTCATTCTTAGTCCTATCCCAAAATCGAGTAAATTCATAATTGATAGTAAGTGTTTTAATCCGATTATTGATGATATCAACCCTTAATTCGTCTGTAATATCATCCGGTGAATTTAATATCGGATTAAGAGTTTTATCAGTATGGTAAATCAAGAAATCTTTGCGCAAAACTTCCCATATTTTTTTGATAGCAACACACTTATTTATACTGTCTTCATGGTTTAAGTTATGTTCTACACCACATAGACATAAACCATCCTCCATACTGTAATGCTCTTTGAAGGTATAATCCATATAATACTTTTCCATATACGAACCAACTTCTTGTTGAAATACCAAATCTCCAACTAAATCTGATAAATTACTCTGGCAACAATACAATGAATTAGCATTGCTTAAGATATCTCCCAAGAATTTTTCAACAAACTCCATTTTAAATGCAACAACATCCATGTCAGAAAAAAGAGCTTTTAATTTCGATTCAATTTCAGAAAAATTAGGCGCACTAATAACCATTGGCGGTGTTATTCCATTATAAGCAGTTCCTACCCAATAGCTATCTAGGGTATCATATGAATAATCACACTTGTTTTCTTCTAGTTCATGCAATAAATCTTGTTTTAAATGTTCATAATCTAATTTATTTTTTGAAGGTCTTACGAACGAATCAAACAAAATATTTTCATCATAATCAATAACAGAAATTCGTAAAATTTCATCGTCATCTTCAATTCCTGTTGTTTCAACTACCACAAAACAAATTTTTTGAAGAGATTGTTCTCTCTCAACGATATCACAATTATTAGGATCATACGATGTAGCTCCCTCAAACATAAAATTTTTGCTAACCACATTAGCCATATCCCATTTTTTTATAGACTGATTAAACGCAATGGCACCATAAAACAATCCGTCCATATATTTAACTTTAGCAGTATTCCAATTCCCGATGGATTGATTGAAAGATTCGGCACCTCGAAACATAAATCTCATATCTGTAACATTCGAAGTGTCCCATTCCCCTATATATTGGTTAAAGGACTTAGCATTTACGAACATAAACCTCATTGAAGTTACGTTTGATGTATTCCAACTTCCGATAGGTTGATTGAAAGATAATGCATTCCAAAACATTTCTCCCATATCAGTTATACCTGATGTATCACAAAGATTTACAAATTCTAATTTTTTAAACTCTCTAAATGCACCAGCTAGTGAATGAACATTCGAACCAAGTATAAGTTTAAATTTTATTTGTGCTATTTCTTTTATCTTATTGGCTCGAAAGAATGGATTGTTTTTGATTTGTTCATGTTCCCAATCATCAACACTTTCTTTTCCTTTGGCGCGCGTAAATTCATAATTGATTGTCAAAGAATCCAAACTATTATCTAAAATATGGTTTATCAGTTCATCAGTAATATCATTAGGAGAATTAAGTATTGGATTACGATTGTAGGTAGCCTTATAAGTATTGTCATTACAATGGTTTGAAAATGCTACAATTTTGGTTCCGCAATAACCACAATATATAAATGAATCTGGAATTTTCCTTCCGCACTCATTGCAATACATATGCTACCTCTTTTTTTAACCCCAAAAATTCTTTATATTTTTCACGTTCGAATATATCACTATCGTTTAAAGCAATATGTTAAATATGGCAATATTTTATAGGCTAAATAAATATTTATTAACCAACGTTTGCAAATCAAACACAAGAATTTTATTCCTAGAGAACCCTAAGATCGCGGTCGCAGATCTTACACTATTTTAAAATTGTTAGAAGATCTAATATTTGATCATAATTCTTTGATTTAATTAAAAATAATTCCGAAAACAGCTTTACTTTTATCTTATAATCGTGTAAGATATGTATTACACTATTTGTTTTGTTTTCGGAATAATACTATGAATCTTGAAGAAGCTTACGGTTTATTAAATAACATATACGTCAATTTCAGTAAGAGCGCTAAAAGCTATTATGTTTATTCCTATAGACCTCAATACGATACTGTCACC
>JAEEGF010832596.1_pt1 | contig 10970 bp, 10 predicted proteins | sample 9134171 | NCBI WGS metagenome assembly JAEEGF01 (sample SAMN16246542, study PRJNA631951) | gut metagenome | biome: gut microbiome; feature: rumen; material: AP-attached | host: Bos | place: Iran: Karaj | collected 2018-10
CGATAAATATGATGCATTCTTGAAGCTGCCTGTGGAAAGGACTGTATCCACCGCAAAGGTACGTCTTACATCAAAAAGGGAGATCCAGTCATACCGGCGGGCATTCCTGTAGACATCCTTCTCCTGCTGGATATCAAAATCAAAAAGCTTTAGGAGCACCTTTGAGGCTACACGGGACCAAAGACATACCTTGAGCCCTTCTGCTTGGGTGCCAGAGAAGGTGACATTTCCTTTTCCCATTGAATATTTGGCTATTCCCAGAGCCTCCAGCTCCTTGGCTACCAGGCTTTCGTATCCGTTTGCAGATGTGACGGAGAATGTATAGAATTCCATACTCTTACGATACCTTTTTTCCGGCGTATAAACAATAGGCAGTTGTATTTCAGCTGAAATTCTTTTATTCTGATAGCATGGAAAGGAAAAAGGCTGAACTTCTTGCCCCTGCCGGGGATTACGACTGCGCTAAGGCGGCCATTCTGGCTGGAGCAGATGCTGTATACATGGGACTCAAGAAGTTCAATGCCCGGGAGCGCGCCTCAAACCTGGGACTGGAGGAGCTTAAAGAGATAGTCTCTATTGCCCACAGCCACGGAACAAAAATATATGTGACAATGAACACGCTGCTGACCGACAGTGAGCTTTATGAGGCAGTTCAGTGTGCTTCCGAGATTTTTGGAGCAGGGGCTGATGCCCTGATTGTGCAGGATTCCGGCCTTGCCTATGTGCTCCACCAGTATCTGCCGGAACTTGAATTACATGCTTCCACACAGATGACCACACATAACTGCCTGCAAGTTGACTTCCTCGAGAAGCTTGGGATAAAGAATGTGAACTTTGCCCGGGAACTTTCTGCCGAGGAGTTGGAACCGATAATCGCATACACAAAAAAGAAGGGGATAAAGACCGAGATTTTTGTCCACGGCGCCTACTGCATTTCCTGTTCAGGAATCTGCTACATGAGTTCTTTTATTTCATCCCAGGCAGGGAACCGTGGCAAGTGTCTACAGCCCTGCAGAAGACGTTACAGTTTGACACCCCATGGGGAGAAGAGCTACTTCTTCAGTTTAAAGGATAACAATGCGCTGGCCAATTTGGACAAAATAAGGGAGCTTGGGGCTGATGCCCTAAAGATTGAGGGGCGGATTAAGAACTATGGCTATGTGCACACTACAGTTTCGGCTTACCGCCACGCGTTGGATGGGGCTGGTCAGGAAGATGATGTGAACCAGGTGTTCAACCGGGGCTTTACCACTGGCTACTTTGACAGCTGTATCAGCCCAGATATGTTCGTGGAGTCGCCCCTGGACCAGTCCATGGTCCAGGCTGGCACAGTGCTCTCTTATACCGCCGACCGGCAGGAGCTGGCGGTGGCGCTGGAGAAGGATATTGTGGAAGAGGGAAGCCGGATAAGCATCTACACTCCGGAGAACAGCTTTATATGCAGCGCCATAGTGGACCGCGTGCTGGGGCGTGGGGTCTATCATGTGGTGATAGAGAACCTGCTCCACGGGAAGATATTGAAAGGGCAGATTGTGGCACTGTTGCCCCAGCCTCAGCGGATGCAGGCCCTGGCCCGCCAGCTCGCGGAGCTGAAGCCTGTGCCAGCCGTAGTTGACGCCGAGGTGTTTGCCGCCCGGGGCGAGCCGCTGAAAGCGGTGTTCAGTTGCAACGGCCGGAAGGCCGAAGTTTATAGCGAAGCCCCGATGGAGCCGGCGCAAAACAGGGGCCTCTCGGCGGAGGGCATCCGAGCCCAGTTCCAGAAAACTGGCGATGCGCTCTGTACCCTGGGTGCATTGACCTGCCACGGCCTCGAGGAGCCCCTGTTCCTCCCGGTTAAGGAGCTTAACCGGGTGCGGCGCACAGCGCTGGAGGCGCTTTTCGCCGCGGCGCCGGAGCCACAGTTGCCGCACCTTGCTTACCAGCCCCACACTCAGAAATCGCTTTCCGTGCTGGTCTCCACTCAGGAGGACGCAGACCTCTTTGCTGGCCGGTGCGACACTGTGTTTGCCGAATGGTTGCCGAACTGCGCTCTTAAACTTGGTAAAAACATATACCCATGGATTCCCGCATTCATAGAGGATACAGCCGTTCCGGACTACCTGGCCATGCTTGATACCAAGCCTGCCCTGGTAGTTTCTGACAACGTGGGTCTCGGCCTTGAGGCCTCGCGCCGGGGCATACCTTGGATTGCAGGTCCTATGCTGAACAGCTCAAACAGCTACACCCTGCAGGCCTACCGCACCCTGTGCGGCGCAAGCGGTGCATTCCTCTCCACAGAGCTCAACAAGGAGCAGCTTGCCCAGATCTCGGCTCCGGCCGATTTCAAGCTCTTCCTGCAGGTCTTTGGTCCCATCACTATGATGACAACACGGCAGTGCCTCCTGGCCTCCGCCGGCCGATGCCGCAGCGGCCGTAACCGCTTCACCGAGCAGTGCAGGGCCTGCAGCGGTGTTGAAACTTTCTACGATGAGAAGGAGATACCGTTCCACATAGTAAAGAGCCCCGGCTACATTAATCGGGTATTCAACGATGCGCTCCTCTATATCCCCGAGGCCGTGAACCAGGCGGCTGCCGATAGCTTCCTCCTGGACTTCCGCTCGCTTCCATTCATGCATCTGAGTGCGGATGACAAGCTGGCAATCTTCGACTGCTTCAATGGCGACCGCAGTGCCCAGGAACGCGCAAAGGCAGTTGCCGGCTCTATAACCCGTGGCAACTGGCTCCGCGGCTTTTAACCACTTCATTTGACGCCGGGGGCTACAATATAAAAACGCAAACAAACAGCATCACTGCGGTAGAGTCTACCAGAGGCATTGCGCTCTGCAGCAACAAGGCTGTCACCCTGAACCCAAAAGAAACAAGTTCAGGGTGACATGGGCTTGTCTGCAGGGTACGCACTCTGCCGATGGTAGACTATACAAGCAGGGGTGTCTTATTGCTTGGTTGTATTATTTCTTTTTTTATATTATAGTCCCTGTAGGAGAGTGTATGCAGAAGGTTATTTTCCCGGGGTCCTTCGACCCTGTCACAAACGGACATCTCAACGTAATAGACCGGGCCACCAAGCTCTTTGACAAGGTGGAGGTCGTTATCTCGGTCAACCCGCAGAAGCAATATCTCTTCTCGGTGGAGGAGCGCTTTGACATGATGGAGAAGCTCACATCCCACTATGACAATGTCCACATTTCTGTATGGGACAAGTTGATTGTAGACTTTGCCAAAAAGATAGACACCTTCCTGATCATCCGTGGCGTCCGCTCAATCACCGACTTCACCTACGAGTTTGAGCTCTCCCTCATGAACCACGGCCTTGATAACCGGATCGAGACCCTCTATATGCCCACCGACTCCAAGTACTCATTACTCAAGTCATCGGCAATAAAGGAGCTGGCTTACTTCGGCGGAAATATCTCCAAAATGGTGCCTCCGTTGGTGGAGGAAGCCCTCAAGGCAAAATTTAACAAGGGTTCTTGACAATCTATCCCTATTTATTTTAAATTATACAATGCATAATTATTATTATGGAAATATAATTTTTGGTTATAAGAGGTAAATAAAATGGCTGTACCTAAAAGAAAGCCTTCAAAAGCAAGAAGTAGAAGAAGAGAAGCAATAAACATGCGGCTGGAAAGCCCAGCTTTGACAGAATGTCCAACCTGTGGAAACAAGGTTGCACGGCATCAGGTTTGTCCAAAATGTGGTTTCTATAAAGGCAAACAGTACATCGACGTAGAAGAGATGGCATAAGGAGAACCTCATGGACGAAGTATTTGAGAAAGTAAAGAAGATTATCGCTGAAAAGCTTGATATCGAAGAGGATAAGATTACAATGGAAGCTTCCTTCCGCCAGGACCTGGGAGCTGACAGCCTTGACACCTACGAACTCATCTACGCCCTTGAGGAGGAGATGGGAATCCAGATTCCAGACGAGAAAGCCAACGAATTTGAGACAGTAGGCAACGCTGTAGAATTCATTAAATCAGTTGCAAAATAAGTTTTTCCGTGTTTAATTTTCAAAAGAAAATTGCTGTAAAAGCTCCCCGGATCGATTCAAAGAGAAAAAGGGAGCTTTTGTTATTTCAAAGCCAGGTTGGACTTGATTTCATCAACCTGGATCTTCTCAATCTTGCATTCTGCCACCGCTCCTATGTGAACGAGAGCTCAGAGGACATTAATAATAACGAGAAACTGGAGTTCCTGGGCGACTCTGTGCTGGGGCTCATCACCAGCGAATATCTCTATCTGAACCTGAAGGACAAGGCCGAGGGCGACATGGCCCGGATCAAATCCTTTGTGGTCAGTGAGGCATCCTTAAGCAAGATTGCAAAGGCTATCCGCATAGATAATTTCATCCTTATCGGGAAGGGTGAGGAATACTCAGGAGGCCGCTCCAAGAAGGCTATTCTGGCCGACTGCATGGAGGCTCTTATCGGCGCCTACTACCTGGATTCCGGGTTCAAGCCGGTGCAGGAATTTGTCCTCAGCTATCTGGTGCCCGAGATAATGAATGTGCTGGAGAACAAGCACGAGCAGGACTACAAGACACTGCTCCAGGAGTATGTTCAGAAGGCATATAAGACCTGTCCTAAATATAAACTTGTGAAGAAGACTGGACCTGACCACGACAAGACATTCCTGGTTGAGGTTGTGATCAAGGACGAGGTTTTCGGACCGGGCGAGGGGAAGAACAAGAAGACTGCCGAGCAGCATGCTGCCCATATCGCTTACGAAGAGTTCAAGAAAAGAGATTCCGAATAATTATTTTTTCAGGAAATTGTGGGACTGAGGCATCCGTCTCTCAAGCTCTGCCATCTGACCTGCCACCTTCTTTATCTCATCCTTAAGAATGAAGATGCAGTCGGTCTTCTGTGCCTTGCCGGTAACAATATCCTCGGCCAGTGAATGGCAGGTTGGTGCACCGCAGGATCCGCAGTCAAGGCCAGGGAGCTCCGCATCTATCTTGTCGATCTCGTCCATCATCTTGATAGCTTCGGACATATTCTCGCTGAGCTTGAGGACAGGGTGGGAATAGATTTCCTTAGTCCAGGATATATCGAATTCGGTGAGCTGGTCGGAGTCCTTGATTCCCCGGTTCTCGCAGGCCATGCTGTACCGCTTAAGTCTTGAGCGGGCAATGAAGGGGTTCTCCACTGCCAGTGTACCGCCTACGCAGCCGCCAGGACAGGCCATTGCTTCGATGAACTCAATGTGGTTGAAGTCCTCGCTCTCTATCTGCTCCAGCACCTTGATTACATTGTCGATGCCGTCCACCGAGATACTCTTCTTGGAGTTCACAGCCTCGCTCTCGCCATCGCTGTGTCCCCATCCTATTCCCAGGCTGGAGGCCTTTGAAAGGTGCTCCGGCTTGTCGATGGTCTTTATGATCTTGCGAAGTGCAGGGTAGATATCTTTCTGTGCAATTACGCCGTCCACCTCGGACTTCTCATTTCCTAATGGAACCCGCACGCTGGTAACCTTTGCAGGACATGGGGAGATGAAGAATACACCAAGGCCGCGCTTGTCGGGGTAGATCTGGTTCTTAACGATGCGCGCCGCAATCTCCATAGGTGTCTGGATTTTTATTACGTGCTCGATAAGGCTTGGAAACCGCACCTGGATAAGGCGCACCACAGCAGGGCAGGATGAGGATATCATTGGGCGCGGAGTCTTCACTTTTTCAAGGAGCTCAGCTGTGGCAAGAGTTGCGATCTCGGCTGCGCTTGCCACCTCGTACACATCATCAAAACCGAATTTTTTCAGGGCTGTGAGCACTGTATCTATAGGAACATTCTTGAACTGAGCGTAGAAGCTTGGTGCTGGCAGAGCCACCTTGAAGGTGAACTTGTTCATCATGTCCAGAGGGTCGCTGACTGCCTTCTTGGCGTGGGATGGACAGGTTCTGATGCACTGTCCGCAGTCGATGCACCGGTTGGAGATGATCATGGCCTTGCCGTCCCGCACACGGATAGCCTCGGTAGGGCAATGGGAGATGCAGTTTGTGCATCCTTTGCAGAGATCTTTATCCAATGTTACGGAATGTAAGTACTCTTCGCTCATTCTGTCATCCTATCTTTATCATTATCTTGACGGTGGTTCCCTCTCCAGGGACAGTGTGGATCTCCATGTGGTCCGAGTTCCTCTGGATGTTAGGCAGACCCATACCTGCGCCGAAGCCCATCTCTCGGATAGCGTCGGTGGCAGTGGAGTAGCCTTCCTGCATAGCCAGGTTCACGTCGGCAATACCAGGGCCGTGGTCAGTAAGCTCGCAGTTTATCTCGGTAGGGGTGACATCTATAGTAATATCACCTCCGCCACCATGGATGACCATGTTGATCTCGGCCTCGTAAAGGGCTACAACTGTCCGCTTTATGATGGAGTTGTCAACACCGATCTGCTGAAGTTTCTTCTTAAGTGTGCTGGATGCGATTCCAGCCATGTCCATGTCATCGCCTGGTATAGAAAAATTAAGCTGCATAAATCACCAACATTACAATTATAACAGTAATTGGGATAAAATACAACAATAATTGTATATAGAGCGGTTTCTTGAGCTGGATAGGCCTGAAAACAGTGGGTTTTGCCTTGCCTACGCCCCTTATTTCCAGCGCCATTGCCAGGGTAGGGATGTTCTTCACGGCCTGAATCAGAACCGATGCCAGTACAGGGAGAATGGAACGGAAACGGGCAATGAAGTTCCATCTGCTTATCTTCGGACAGTTCTCTGTGTAGCGCAGTTTGTGGGCATCCTCGGCATCGTGGTAGGTGTCCAGGAGCAGAGGGATGTAGCTGGTGGAGATGGATATGATGAGGGCAAGCCGGTAGGGCATGCCGAAGAAGCGCAGTGTCTGTATGAACTCGTCCGGGTCGGTTGTCTTGAAGTAGAGGAAGAAGAGTGCTGTTATGCCGATGAACCTCAGGATGATGCGTCCAGTCTCCTCAATTCCCGAGAAGAGAGGTGTGAGGATTGCAGTCAGGATCAAGAGCGGCAGAATAAGCTTGAACACCGACAGGAACTGTCTCCAGCCGCAGGTGATGAATCCTGTTGCAAGCACCGGGATAAGCAGAAGCACATATCGGATGAGGGGCAGGGGACAGAAAAAGGCCACGGTGTAGATAATCATAAGTATGAGCTTTAAGCGGGGGTCGGCCTGATAGAGGAAGGATTTTCTCATAGAGCCCCCATCCTGTAGATATTGTCTGCAACCAAGGCCGCCAGCTGTATGTCGTGGGTTATTATAAGTATGGCCGGGTTCGCAGGTGACTTTTTGAAGGCCTCTACAATCTCACGGTATTCCTTGGAGGAGATGCCGGAGTCGGCCTCATCTATGATTACTATTTTCTTTTCCAGGAGCCAGTAGATGGCGGCCTGCAGCTTCTTCCGCTGGCCGTAGCTCATTAGGACGGGCGGAGCGTCTGGGTGCTCTATGCCGAATATTTCTATTGCTTCCTGTACTTTCTGCTTTATCAGGGCGCCATCCAGCTTCTGCAGCCTGAGGCCGTATTCCAGCTCAGCCCGGGCTGTGGGGAGGAAGAGCTGGTAGTCTGGGTTCTGGAACAGGTAGGAGCAGCTGCGGTTAAGGCGCTCAGCCGAAGCCGCCTCTCCCCCCAGCCGGACCTCGCCCGCTGCCGGCTTTAAAAGCCCTGCGATTATGTGGGACAGGGTTGATTTGCCGCAGCCGTTGGTGCCGATAACCGCAGTGGTCTTCCCCTGAGCCAGGGCAAAATGCTCCACGTTCAGGGCAAAATCGGAGTCGTCGTCGGGGTAGACGAAGCGCAGCCCCTCGACTTCTAAAATTGGGTTTTCAAAACTTTTGGCCTCCAGAGCCCGCAGGGCTTCCTCATCCGGCAGCGGTGCATCCAGGCAGAAGCCCCCCTCCTTCACAGCACGGGCAAACTCAGGACCCGAACCAGCGGGAAACTCCCTCAGGGAGCCGCCGGTGTAGACGAAGAAGGTGTCGGCATACTTTTTATACACATCCAGCATCTTGGCTGTGAGTATTAGTATAGTTTTCCCGCTGGCCTTGAGGAAGGCGAGAATCTCCTCCCGCCCCCTTATGTCGATTTCCTCCAGCGTCTCGTCCAGGATCCACAGATCCGGGGCGGTGGCGCACAGTACGCTGACCAGGAGCCGCCGCTTCTCGCCGCCCGAGAGGTGGATGGGCTTCTTGAAACGCAGATACTCTATCCCGGTCTTCTGAAAGGCGTCATCGGTGCGGCGCCCTATCTCCTCCCGGGGCAGGCCGGCGGCCTCCAGCGGGAACACCACCTCTTTCTCGGCAGTGCTGCAGAACAGCTGTTCGTCGGGGTTCTGGAACACAATGCCGGTCTGGCCCTGCTTCTCGATTGTGCCCGAGAGCTGGCCGCCGGTGTAGGCCGGCACAAGGCCGGTGAGTATGCGGGACAGTGTGGTTTTTCCTGCGCCGGGCAGGGCCAGGAACAGGTTCAGGCTCCCTTTCTCAAGCTCAAAGGAGAGACCGTTGAAAAGAGGGCTGCTCTCCAGGCCTTGATATGAGGGATATTGGAATGAAAGATTTTTTACAGAAAGGATGGCTGCCATAGTATCAGAGCTTGTTTTTCAGGCTCTGCTCCATCAGACTCACCACATCCTTGAAGGTCTGCTGGTTCTTTTCGTTGATGTTCATCAGGCACCGGTGGGCATCCAGCATCATGATGGTCTTGTCCTTCTTCTCGAATTTATCGGCTTCAATCTCGCCAAATATATCGTCCAGGTTCGATTTGCCCTCCACCAGATTGAACACTTGGTCAAAACCCACTCCGCACAGGGTCTGGTTCACATCCTTGTTGGTGGAGTAGATGGTGGTCTGGCTTCCGTTTTTATCCAGCATGAACTGGGCTATTTTGGCCAGGAACCCCAGGTTGGTGCTGTCCAGGTATTCAGCTTCGGTCAGGTCTATGGCAATGGACTCAACATCAGAGGCATGGGCTATGAAGTCGTCAAGGAAGGCGTCGAAATGGCCGCAGGTTGTGTATTTGAGCACACCGGTGAGTTTGAAGAAAACTTTGTTGCCGTCCTTTGCAAAATAATAGTTTCCCATCTGCTCTCCTACTTCCTGATAAGCATGAAAGTTATATCATCAGGCAGACTGCCATGCTCTTCTACTTTGAATGCCTTAATGAGCTTTTCCAGAGAATCACCGTTCTCTGCCAGGGTCTCCAGAATCATGTTGTTCTTTGCGTCCAGGTCGCCCTCAAGAATGTCCAGAAGACCGTCGGAGGTCAGGAGCATTGTGAAGTGCTCAGGCAGCTGAACTGTATTGGTCTTGATTATCGGCGATTTGAAAAGACCCACCGGAGTTCCCTTGTCCTGGAGGAATTTCTTCTCGCTGCCGGAAACGAAGGCCGGGTATGGGAACTGGCCGCAGTTGGCGTAACTAAGGGTATTAGTTTCCATATCGATTATACCGAAGAAGATGGTCAGGTATTTTCCCAGGTTCTCCCGCATCAGGATGCTGTTTATGCGCGTGCAGATCTCCTGTGGGTTCAGCACGGTATTATCATCAAAGAGAGCATATTTCTCCACTTTGTTGTCTATGAAATTTTTGAGGAGCACTGTGACGATGGCCGATGACATTCCGTGGCCCGACACATCTGCTATATAGAAGCCGATGTGACGGCTCGAGATTGCGAAGTAGTCGATGAAGTCACCGCTCAGCACCAGGGATGGGAAGAGACGGCTTGCGAAGCAGTACGGCCCGATCTCTTTCTCCGGTTTCGGGAGGATCTTGTTCTGAAGCTTCTTTCCTGCCTCCTGGTCCTCCAGCAGCTTGCGGTTGGATTCGTCCAGCTCGGCCACCCGGTCTGCCACCTTCTGTTCCAGTTCGGCGGTCAGCTTGTTGAGAGCGTCGATATATTCGTAATTGCGGATTGCGGCGATGACACAGGTTATGAGCTTCTGGGCCGACATCTCGGTCTTTTCCTTGTAGTCATTTATGTCATAGTCGATTATTACTTCTTTCTCGGGGGCATAGCCCGGCTGGCCGGTGCGCAGTATGATGCGGACAGCCTTATTGTTCATGATGTCCCGGATGTACTCAACCAGGCGCAGGCCGGCGTCGTCCTCTTCCATGACCACGTCCACCAGGGCCAGACACACGTCCGGGTTCTCAGCCAGCACCTTCTTGGCCTCGGCTGCGGAGTAGGCGTCGCAGAATTCGATCTTGCGCCCCTTGAAGGTCAGGTCCCGCAGTACCAGCTTGGTGACAGTGTGCACCTGGGGTTCATCGTCCACCACCAGCACCTTCCAGCTCTCTTTCGGTGCCTCGGGGGCCGCCGATGCTGCGGGCGCTTCTGCCGATGTGCTGATTTCGTCTGCAAATATAAGCTCATCATCCTGTGGGTTCACAACTATCTCCGCTTAAAATTATATTATAGTATCACTATATTTACAAGTCAAGGCACAGCCCGGGCAATAAGACACACCCGCTCGATAGAGTGCGCTCCCGCTGGTGGTTGACACTCACCGCCCTTTTTGTATATATAATATTATTCTAGGGCTTGGAATATTTATGCTAGATGGAATATCGAATAAGTTCAGTGATTTAATCAGAAGAATCTCGGGCAAGGCATCCATATCGGAGAAGAACGTACAGGATGCAGTAGAAGAGATCAAAGTCGCACTCCTTGACGCCGACGTGAACCTGCGTGTGGTACGCCGTTTCATCAACTCCACACTGGAAGAGGCTGTTGGCGAGAAGGTACTGCGCTCTGTAAATCCAGGCCAGCAGTTCACCAAGATTGTCTACGACAAGATGGTATCCTTCCTGGGCGACGAGAAGCAGGACCTGCAGCTCAAGGGCCCAGACACTGTTTCCCCGATCCTTATGCTGGGTCTCCAGGGTTCTGGTAAGACTACAGCCTCGGCCAAGCTGGCATACAAGCTCAAAAAAGAGGGGCGCAAGGTTCTCCTTGTAGCCGCCGACCTGGTGCGGCCAGCCGCTGTTGAACAGCTC
>JAEEGF010434252.1_pt1 | contig 10969 bp, 8 predicted proteins | sample 9134171 | NCBI WGS metagenome assembly JAEEGF01 (sample SAMN16246542, study PRJNA631951) | gut metagenome | biome: gut microbiome; feature: rumen; material: AP-attached | host: Bos | place: Iran: Karaj | collected 2018-10
GATTTTCACATTGATCGGGCCGTCATGCAAGTCTGGCTCGCCTTTGTATCCACAACGAAAATAGACAGGCCCGTCATATTCCATCATCGCATCCGTCAAGGCAACCGTTTCTGCCTTGTCGCATGGCGCGAGAACGACCATGTTCGGCAGTGCGCGCATGATGGCGATGTCCTCCGTCGAATGATGGGAGATGCCCAGTTCGCCGTAGGCCATGCCGCCGCCGATGATGACAATTTTCACGTTGGCATTATGGTAGCAGACATCGTTGCGAATCTGCTCCAAACAGCGCAGTGTTGGGAAATTGGCGATGGAATACGTGACAGCGATATTGCCCTCCATGGCGACACCGCAGGCGACGCCTGTCATGTTCTGCTCCGCCACGCCGCAGTTGATGAAACGGTCTGGAAACGTCTCCGCGAACTCTTCGATTTCACCGTAGCCAATGTCCGCTAGAATCATGAAAACGCGCGGATCCCGCTTCGCGATGCTCAACAATTCCTTATTGAATGCCTTTCTCATATTGCTTCCTCCACTTCTTTCAACGCCTGGGCCAGAAGTTCATCCGTCAAACCACCATAATGCCACCGATAGTCATTCTCCATGAACGACACGCCTTTGCCTTTCACAGTGCGGAAAATCACGGCCGACGGCTTGTTGTCACACAGCGGAAGATCTCGCAATGATTCATAGACGGCCTTCTGGTCATGGCCGTTTTCTTCCCGTGCCGCCCAGCCGAATATCTCCAACTTCTGCTTCAGTGATTCCAAGTCAATGATATCACGTGACTTGCCAAGAGCCTGCAAGCGGTTGTAATCGACCAGCATGATGAGATTGTCCCAATGATGCTGCGCCGCCAGCATGATGGCCTCCCATGTAGAGCCTTCGTTTAGATCCCCGTCGCTACACAGACAGAAAACGTGATGCTTTTTACCCGCCTGCTTCGCGGCCATCGCCATGCCGCAGGCGACTGGCAACCCATGCCCAAGCGAGCCCGTGGAAAACTCCACGCCTGGAATATGATGCGAAATATGGCCGCTCAGCTTGCCGTTGTCACAGTAATATTCGTTCAACCATTCCAACGGGAAGAAGCCAAGCTCGGCAAGCGTAGCCAGCAACGCCGCACCGCCATGCCCTTTACTCAGAATGAAGCGGTCACGATCTATCCTTTTGACGTTTTTCGGATCCACGTTCAGTATCTGCATATAAAGCACAGGCAGAATGTCCGCCATAGACAGCATGCTGCCGATGTGTCCGCTCTTGCCTTTATGAACCATTTTCAGGCAATGGATCCGCACTTTTCTAGCCAACTCATGGCATTTTGTCAATTCTGCTTCATTCATTGGTTTTCTCCAGTTGTTTCCAACTTGACTAAAATGATTTTTGGTATTTATTTTCACTTGGAAAATAAATTTAACCCACGACTGATTATTGTCAAATCAATCCCTAAAATGATTTGCTTTTCCTCTGCAAATCGCGTATTTTATAGATATCATGAAAGAGAAGATATTAAAACTGAATGACATAAAAAGCACCAACCTGCAGGCCGTGCTCGACATTCTGCTGCAATCTGACGGACTGTCTCGCGTCGAGCTCGCCCGCCGAATCGGTTGCGACAATACGACGGTGACTCGCGCCGTAAGTGCTTTGATTGCACATGGCATTGTCGTGCAGGGTGAAAAGATGGAGCAAGCCTTGGGCCGGCCACGTGTCATCCTGCGCATCAATCCAGATGGCCCGCTGCTGCTTGGCATCTCCCTTGAATTGGAACACATCACAGGCGTGCTGACCGATTTACGCGGCGTGCCACAGGAGCGTTACCAGATTGATTTCAAGCAACTTCCATCTAAGACAACTTTTCTGAACGCTGTAATCAATGTTATCCAACATCTTAAGAACATGACAAAAGACCGTCTGTGCGGTATCGGTGCCGCTGTGTTCGGCATTTATTCAGGAGACGACTTCAAGCTGGAAAACGTGGCCGCCCTGCCTTCCCTCAACGGCCTTGAGCTACGGTCGTTTTTCGAAAAAAACGCAGACTCAAAAGTCACGATATGCGATCATCTTGTGGCGAAAATGTCATATTTTTCCAGACAGCTTCCACAACTGAATTCAGGCACAGTCATGCTCGTTTCGGCAGGAAACGGCATCGGTTCGCTCATGGCGGAGGAAGGACGGCTCATTTTCTCCCGCAACAATCACGGTGGCGAGCTTGGTCACACCATCTGCCTGCCAAACGGCATCTTATGTTCCTGCGGACGACGCGGCTGTCTGGAGACCGTCGCATCCATTCCCGCTCTTCTACGTAGGTGCCGCGACAAGCTGTCGATGTCACAACTGGATTTCAATCATATCTGCCAATTGTATCAGTCTGGCGACAAAACCATCTGCCGCGAAGTGAAAACCGTCGTGGACTTTTTGGGCATTTCCATCGCCAACCTATTGAACAACAATCCTGTGCAACAGCTGGTCATCACAGGCAGAATTCTTCGGCTCGGTCAAGATTTCCAAATTACTTTGCAGGCAAAAATCAATTCGATTCTCTTCGCCTCCGTAAAAAATGGCATGACGACGCATTTCCTCCTGCCTGAGCAAGAGGACTCTTTGGCCTGCGGTGCAGCAATTTTCGCAGGACAACACACTAACTTTAGAACATGCGAAAAGTAGAACTAAACAGCCGTACAGCAATGGGAAAAATTCATTTTAGGTCACAAATAAAACCGAAATAATAAGAACATGTGTTTGCAATCGGTAAATTAGTGATTATTATATATTGTTTATTATGTATCTCCGCCTTTTATGGCGGTATCTTTTCAAAACAACCAGGAGTAAAAACATACCTAAAAAAGCGTCTTCTCTCTTTTTACATTGCTAACTAGCGGTTTTTGTCCGCTGGCACTTGTGCTTTGTGACAATCTGAAATTAGCACTTTCTAAATCACACTAAAGCACACGTTGAGCACGTTCATGTCTTGAGCGTCACTTTTCGTGCTTTAGTGTAGGTAGTGCTAAACCTCAGAGTGTCACGGAATGGGACGCTCTTTTTGTACAAGAATAGTAAAAACAAGGAGAAGACGATGAAATGTAATATTGGAATCGTGTCAGTCATCGTGGTTGGATTGCTGTTGGGGTGTTCCGTCAATGTGAACAACACCTCCAAGTCAGATAAAGACAAGGAACAAGCCACTGTAAAAGAAAAACGCGAGCCAACTGAAGCAGAACTTCTTGAAGCGAAGCGCGATGCAGAGGAGGCGAAATATTCAAAGACAAATCCTGTGCCGCTTTACGTTGAAAAGCCCATGGCCTGGTTCAAGGAGACAAACGAACAGATGGTGTTCACCCGCAAGAAGCTTCTTGAGGCGCAGGCTCGCATCAGCATCATCTATGGAAAATATGATCGCCAGGTGAAGGCAGGCGGCGACAAGATGAAAGGGTATCTTGACCTTCTTGACAAGGCTGAAAAGGCGCGCGCGGAAGGCAAGTCCAAGGGATGGCCGGTGGCTTTTGACCAGTGGGTCATGGACGATGAGGCGGCATTGGATGCGAAAATCGCCGAAATCAACACAGCCATGGGCAAGAATCATGTCATGAATGTAGAGGACTTGGCCATGTACAATGCAGCCAAGAAAGGGCTTGCCAACTCCCGCGAGACGCTTGTGCGCTTTGATGAGGCATATCAGTCGTTTACACGTACATGGGACAAGGTCAAGCTCGGTCAGTTGGGAGGTATTCCAATAGAATTGGAGAAGGAAGTCAACACGGCGCTTGATATTACGCAGATTTTCATTAATGAATGGAACAGAGTGAAATGACGCCATGAAATCCTGCTTGATAGTTATCATCATCGTTGCACTTGTTGCCGCATTGGCAATTGCCCTGACCCGCCTTGCAGCAGTGGAAAAAGAACGTGAAGACGAGAAGCGCGCGGCAGAAGCCAAACAGGAGGAAAAGACGCCTCAGCAGCTCCAACAGGAACGGATTGACGAGATGTTGTCCGATAAGGCTCCTGATTTAGGGGCTGATCTTTCCAAGGCTTTGGTTGACGGAAACCTAGCAACCATGAAATCCGTAAGGGACAAGACCATCCAGCAACGTACCACAATCAAGTCAAGGCTTAAAAATGCAGAGGAGTCGTTTTTACGTCTTCGTGGTGAACAGAAGCAATTGGAGCAGAAAATTGCAAAACTGAAAGATGAGTTCAACCGTTTCCCCGATGATGAGCAAGTAGGAGACGATCTTGCGCAGTGCGATGAGGATCTAGAGATGAAAAAACGAGAAATTCTTCAGGCACAGGCAGATATCAATGTACTGAAGAACTATGATTATCGTATGGAACGCGAAATGGCTGTGCTGTCAGCAGCCATTCGCCGTTGTGAGGCCGACAGGCGTACCATTGCAACTGCCTCCGAGTATGAAACGTTGAAGAAGGATCTTGCTGAAGCGCACGGAGCTTCTGTTGGCATCGAGGAATTGCGCAGGAATATGGATGGCAAGATAATGGATGTTTCAGTCGGCGTTGCCGATGAAAAAGGACGCAAGCGGGAACGCTTGAAGAAATATAGAAATCAAAACCATGAATGACAAGCCATGAAACCGTTTGTGTTTGCATTGTTATGTATTTGCCTTTGTTTGTGTGGCTGCGGCGATTCCAAGCCAATCGACACGCCGCCTCCAGCTCCGCAGCAGCCTGTTCCCAAGCGTCCGCCAACTCCTGAAGAAGCGTTGGGCATTGAGAGGCCTGGAAAATTGGCCGCTTCCGTCGAGGCATGGGCGAATTCGAATGAACTGGGCGACTATTACCGTCAGTCACGCGACCGCCTTGCGAATCTGCATGCCCAATTGATAGAGGACTATAATGTGCGCATGGAATCAGAACTCCCGCCAACCGATTTCACATACGAGATGTTACGCAAATACCATGAGGCATTCGAGGCCGATTCCGCGCTTCGAAAATTCATGGTGGAATGTTATTCGCGCAAGGAGGTGCGTCCCCTGCCTAAGACGATAGCCCGTGTATTTACAACGGCGGTCGAGAACCGCGAGGAAATGCGGATGAATCTTCAGGCGGCTCCTGGGGAGATCACCCGTTTGAAAGCGGAATTTGAAACACTCAAATCCAGAATGAACGAAACGGGAACGATATCATGGACGCAGGAAAAGGAGCTTGGAGTTTGGCGAGACCTGAAAAATCGCATCGGTGACATTTCTTCCAGAGCCAACAAGGCCAGTGCCCAGGCATCCGCCTTGGCTGCCAATATGGCCCAAGTCCAGCATGTGAAGATTGGCGATGATGAAATCGAACGCCTTGCCGATGAAGCTGAACGGCTCAAGGCCGATTGGTCGTCATTCGCCAGCCAAGCCTCAAGGCAATTGGAAATTGTCAACGGCCAGATGCTTCTCACGAAATTCGCAGATGATTGCAAGGCGATGGCGGAAGGCATGACCAAAATTCCTGCGGCACTTGCCAAGAAGAAGGCTCGTCAGGCGGAAATACAGGAACTCATAAGCCGCATCACCTCATCGCGTACTCGTGGCTATGCAGATTTGGATGCGCTTGCACAGCAGGCTGCATCAATCAAGTCGCGTTCACGAAGCGAAGGAGAAAGAGAAACTGAACTCGGTCTGCGAGTCCAGAAGCTGGCGGGAAACTACGAAGGTATTTTCGGCGACTCGGCAATCTACCGCCTCAAAAGGGAACTGCCCGAGCCATCCGCACGAGCGCGGGTTGACTCATGCCTGGCGGCATTCAAAAGAACAGTCAATGCCCCGGCAAATTCCGACCTTGCCGGCGTTTTCGTCAATATCGAGTCCAAGTCCTACCAGCTTGCTGACCGCATGGAGGAGGAGGCCATGCTGAAACGGATGGATGAAACACTTCTCGCTGTCCAACGGCTTGCCGCCAGAAAACGGTAGGCTTTTTACAAAAACAAACAAAGAAAGGAACACAACAATGAAACAAGAAAGGAAAACAAACATGAATCCGACAAAACTTCTGACAATTGCGCTGTGCCTTGTGGCCTGCCTTGCCATGACAACCGCCTACGCCGCCGATGATGATTTCGGCATCGAATCGGCTACACCGATTGTGATTGCCGATCCTGTCAATCCGCAACCGGGAATGATTTTTAATGCTTATAGTTACCCTGAATATATGAATGATACAAGGATGAAAGAGAGTAATATTACACTTCCCAAACTGCCTGCATTAAAAACAGGTGTAGATAAAAGTGAAAAATTCGGAATCGAAATTTCAGATGGTGTACGGGCTATGGCTATAAGATGGGAGGGGTATCTCAAATGTAAGCGTGCGGCAGTATATACCTTTTTGTTTTATAAAGACAGAAGTGGCAGTTCATATAGTAATGGTTATTCTGTGAAAATAAATGGGAAAAATGCAATTCCTTTTGCTGCTGGTCAATCATCATGTGATGTTGATTTAAAGGTAGGTTGGAATAAAGTTGAAATTGTGTGCCAATTTGATGCAAGAGGACCTTTGAATATAACTTTCAGACCCAAAGGCTCTCTTGCCGAGCCTCGTCCTATCGCTCCGAAGGATTTGTTCTTCGATTTGAAGCCTGAAGAAGATTGGTAGGATATTGACCTATTGTTCTGCACACACAATTTTTGATAAAAACCAAATGTCATAATGTTTGGTCAATGCCACGCCACAAAGCGGTGTCCACCCGCGAGGCGCGATTTTCGTACCGTGGGCCAGCGACCGTAAGGAGCGCAGCCCACGGCAACCGTGCCACGGATATTGCGTCCGTCAAAGTGCGACAATGTAAACTGCGTGGCAATACTTATGTTAATTCAAATTGACTCTGTCTAAGACAATTAAATCTTGCCACTATCAAAGTCATTTTTGCAAAAAACAGCTTTTGAAAAGCTCTTGATTTTTTTTACGCAATCAACCACGAGGAGAACAATATCATGAACAAGACACTCCATATTTTATTCACGGCTATTGCCATCCTCTGTGGATGCCAGTCTGCACTCTTCAATGACACACAGGTATTCAAGGTCAATGACATCCGTGTCGATGGTGCCGAACTTGGCGAATGGACGCATGACTGGGACGCCGCTGTCGCCTCCGCGAAGAAGAACGGGAAGCCCATCTTCGTCAATTTCACGGGTAGCGACTGGTGCGGCTGGTGCAAGCTTCTGAAGAGCAGAGTTTTTTCGCAATCTGAATGGAGTTCATGGGCAAAAAGCAACATCTACCTTGTCCATATCGACTTCCCGAATGACGAGGCACTTGTTCCCGAGAAATATAGGGAACGCAATCAGAAGCTTGCACAGCAATACAACGTCGGCGGCTATCCGACATGCCTATTGCTCGACCCAACCACGCTCAAGCCGTTGGGGGAGTTTGGAGCTTCGCGCGATGTCACCGCAAAGGCATTTGTCGAGAAAGTTGCTGCGGCAATGCCTGACGCGAAGAAGGCACAGAAAACAGAATCAGCGCCGAATCAAGAACAAGCGAATCCTTCAGAAGAAAAAACATCAGAAATTTCGGAGAAGCTTCCTTTTGACAAATTTCCTACGGAGGGACGGATTGCATGGTTCGATTTCTCCGAAGGAAATGCGGACAAGGCTCACCCAGGCCGCTCATTCAACTGCGAGAACGTACCCATCGAGAATGGAGCCATGCATTTCAATGGCAATTATATTTATAATGGGGAAAATAATGGTTGCCATGCTCAACTCGATGTACCAGAACTCCGTTATGATCGTTTCACGGTCGCGGTTTCTTTCCGGCCTCAAGTGGAAAAATATAGTCGGCCGCTCTTCGTCTTCGGCGGATGGTGTTTTGACATCTGGCTTTTATCCGATGGATGGGCGAAAGTCTATTTTAACAGCTGGAAATCCCTCTGGCCACATGGTGATGGTGGTTTTGATCTGCCTGAAAAGGTTCATCTGGATGCTTGGAACTGGATTGTGGTTTCCTTCGATGCCGCTAGTCGTCGCCTGTCCATTGTCTTGAACGGTCGCCTTCTTCCAGACATCGCACTACCATTAGATCTCGTCTTCGGTCTCACACGAGAAGGGCGTCAAGGAAATCGCAATGTCATGTTCACATATTTTTCTCAAGGAGAAGTGTTCAAAGGAGATGTCAGCGGATTCCTTCTTTTCGACCATGCGCTTACGAACAAGGAATTGAATGCAATCGCAGACATCCCCGGCGCGAAGCAGAATTCGGTTAACGAAGTCTCGAACGCGCCGACGGCATCATGGAAATACCCTCTGGACGCAGAGAGCATAGCACGGTGGAAATCCAGTCTGGATAGGAACTGCGCGACACCGTGGAAATTCAGTCCAGACAAGGAGGGTGCGGCGTTCTATTGGAATGGAATAGTCTCGGACGGTTCCGTCACACTGGATGCTCGCCTTGTGGATGGAGCGGTTTCTGTTACATTCCCTACAAATCTGTCTGTTCCTAGTGGAGTACTTGATCTACGAAAGCCGATTCTCGATGCAGATGGCGTCGTGCTTCCGCTTGTCGGCATAGGAACGGAAGAAGACCATTTCCATGTTGGGTATGGCGATATCGCAAATGTTTCAGAAGTCCGACTACCTGAAACGATACGATTCTTTGGCCCTGGCGCGTTTGAGAATTTTACTTCCCTTGAGATTAACTGCCCTGATTCGGTTCTCATGATTGGATCAGGAGCATTCATGGGTTGTCGGGGTCTCCGTCGGTTGCGTTTAGGGCGTGGCGTAGCATCTTTCTCCTCGGACCGGGTGTTCCTAGATTGCGAAGCGTTGGAATCAATTGAGATGGATTCTGAAAACCGCCACTACAAGACGGTAAACGGAGCTGTTCTCACAGCGGACGGAAAACAACTTGTCGCGTTTCCACCGGGATATAAAGGTTCATTTGCAATTCCAGACGGCGTGGAGGAAATTCCAGATTTCACTTTCGTAAGATGCAACAATTTGAATCAAATTTTTGTTCCCTCCTCCGTAAAAAAAATCAGACACCGTGCTTTTGCAAACTGCCCTATACTGGAGAAGATTGAATTCAAAGTTCCATCTAATGTGGAGTATATTCCGACCGGCGCCTTTGCGGGATGTCGTAGCCTGACTCAGTTTTCCGTCCCCGCCTCCGTAAAAGAAATCGAAACAACCGCTTTCAAAGACTGTCCTGCACTGGAATCAATTGAGACGGATTCGGAGAATCGCCACTACAAGACAGTGAATGGAGCCGTTCTCACGGCGGACGGAAAACGGCTTGTTGCGTTTCCTTCGGGATATAAAGGCTCCTTCACAGTTCCGCCCGGTGTGGTGGAGATTCCAGTCCAAGCTTTCGAAGGATGCCGCAGCCTGACTCAAGTTTCCGTTCCCCCCTCCGTTAAACGAATCGGAGGAGCTGCTTTCGCCGACTGCTCTGCATTGGAGAGGATTGACTTCATAGCTCCGGCTGGTGTGGAAGAGATTCCGTATCGTGCTTTTGCGGGATGCAGCAGCCTGACTCTGTTTACAGTCCCCTCTTCCGTGAAAAAAATCGGAGATTACGCTTTCGCCGGCTGCTCTAAACTGGAGATGATTGAATTCGAGAATCGATTGTTCAAACTAGACGATAAAGTGTTTGGAGGCATGACCCATCGCCCTAAAACGAATCTTACAAACGAATAGAAATGCCGATGGCATTATGCTGTCGTCATCCGCGCGTAAACGTGGACGTGCATTACAGCATCAAAAGTTCTGAGGTTGCATTTGTTTTGTGCCGTTTGCGGTACAAAACGGCGACTGGAGCCCCCCCCGTGCCACTATGGCTCGAAATCCTCGATTTCAACGGGATTGATGTCGCCCGACAAGAAGTTGCAGGTGGCGGCTATCGCCGCCGCCTTGCTGACTGCTTCGCCGAGTGTCATGAGCGTATGGGAAAGTCAGCTGAAGCCGCTGACGATGTGCGTGACGCCAATGCCATGGGAGCCGATCCACAGGTTGTCAAAATCCTGCATCAACGTAGTTTCGTACAAGATTTCATAGATGCCAATGCCGTGGATGTACTCAAGATTCATGCCATGTACATCAAGCGGATGATCTGTCTTGGCTATAGCATAGTCGCTGTGACGACCGTTGTTTATGAGAACATCATTTAGCGTCAATATCTTGCGGGCTTTCAGACGGTAGCTTTTGCGGATGCCGAGACCTGGTGCCATACCGACAAGCAACCAATCTGGATGATGGCTTGAAAGCACTTGTCAGCAAAAGGATAGGTGTCAGCTTGAAGGGCATTTTGTCAATTCTGCTTCATTCATTAGTTTTCTCCGAGAGAAAGAGACCAAGGAATATCAACGACTAAAGAGATTAGCAACCGCCTGCCAATGCATAGAATGCAATCAGCCGACGGATGCAAAACATCACTAACTCCCTGCCCTGCAATTACTCATTACTCATTACTCATTACTCATTTTAATTTATAGACCAAGCTCTTGTTCTTCTTGCAAATGACAAGTTCCGCCCATGCGGCATGGTCACCTTGCGTATTGCCTTCCAGACCGGCGTCGGACACAAGCCGCATGACGACTTTCCTCCCGCGCCATTTAGACAGATCCACCGCGAACGGAATCCATTTGTGATCCGCATGCGTTACTTCACCCGCAAGTGTCTCCGGTTGTCCGACTTCCGACACGAATAACATGAAGCGGATGCCATCGCCGCGATCCGTGCCGTCACGCTTGCCAAGGGATGCTTGGAAGACGATTTCATCTTCGTCTGGCAGCGTCGTCTCAACGCGTGCGTACGAGCAACCGGTCTTGCCATTTAGCCATGGCGGATGCATGAAGAAGGCGGTCTTATTGACGCCGCCGCAGGTCATGGTGGACACGTCGCAGCTCGCGCCGACATCCGCAATGTCGTTGGCCTCCGTTTCAACGCCCGCGACGCGGACTCTCGCGCCACGTTTGAAGTCCTTCATGAAACCGTCGTAGAAGACTTTTTGTTTCAATTCACTGGCCAATGTGCCC
>JAEEGF010508244.1_pt1 | contig 10969 bp, 5 predicted proteins | sample 9134171 | NCBI WGS metagenome assembly JAEEGF01 (sample SAMN16246542, study PRJNA631951) | gut metagenome | biome: gut microbiome; feature: rumen; material: AP-attached | host: Bos | place: Iran: Karaj | collected 2018-10
CGAAGATGGCTTTCCACTTGGCAGCATCGAACTTAGGACGGCGGTCATAGTAATAGACACCGTTCTTCTCCTGCTCTACGTCGGTGATTTGTGTATAGCAGAAACCTGTGATGTGCTTGCTGGCAATGATAGCGTCAACCTCTTTCTCAAGAATCTTGAAGAACTCGTCCTCGGTCTCAATCTGTGCGCCGTAGCCCCACGAATTAGCTCTCTCTTCCTTCGGTATCCAACCAAGTCCGCCGAATTCATCCAGCATGTAGGGCTGTCCGTTGTAGTTTGCAAGGAAATCCTTGCCGCCCATATTGCGGTAAGGCTCTACGCCGGGCTTAATCTCATGATTGGCCGTAAGACGCTCATACTCACGAGAATAGTCATGCACACTCCATATGTCTGTCTTGACGTGGGCATCGCCGCTGGCATCGTTAACAGGTCGTGTGGGGTCGATAGCCTTGGTGAGATTGTAGAGATCGTTCACGAAACGAACATACACACCATCGCGAGCACCCCAAGTTTCATTGAGAGGAGTCCAAGTTACGATGCAAGGATGATTGCGATCACGTACCACTTCGTCTGCCCATTCCGTTAAGAAGTTGCGGACAGCCTCTTCGTTGTTGACGTCCAAGCCCCAACTTGCCTGCTCAGCCCAGCAGATATAACCCAACTTGTCGGCCCAATAGAAGTATCTTTCTTCAAAGACTTTCTGGTGCAGACGAGCGCCGTTGAAGCCCACAGCCTTGCTCATCTCGATGTCGTGACGCAGCGCCTCATCGCTTGGAGCCGTCCAAATACCGTCGGGATAGTAGCCCTGATCGAGCACAAGACGCTGGAAATAAGGCTTATTATTAAGGTAGAAGTAACCACCCGCCAAGTGTATCTTGCGCATTCCTGCATAAGACTTCACCTCATCGAGCACGTTGCCCTTGGCATCGCGAACAATGTACTTCACATCATAAAGATTGGGCGTTTCAGGAGTCCACAGCTTGGGATTCTTGATGGGAAGCACGATGACGGTATTGTTAGTTGCAGGAGCCTGTTTGCTCGACACGAGCTTGTGCTTTTCGTCGAACACCTGAACGGTCAACGTGTTGCCGTTTCCTTCCTCATAGAACTCAGGACGAACCACGAGTTGCTGCTGGTCGATGTCGGGTGTAGCAAAGACTTGCTTCAATCCCATCGGGTCGACGGCTTCCATCCAAACAGTTTGCCAGATGCCCGTAACACGGGTATAGTTACAACCAGAACTCTTCAAAGAAGTGCTTTGCTTGCCTCCTGGCTGCTTTCCGCCACGAAGATTGTCCTTAACTTCCACAACGAGATTGTAGGCGTCGCCTGCCTTCACATACTTCGTGATGTCGATAGAGAAGGAAGAACCCGTGCCATAGTGATGCCCACGCTTACGTCCGTCAATCCAGATGGTTGCGTCATAATCGACTGCACCGAAGTTGAGGAAGATGTTCTTACCATCCCAATCTTTCGGGATTGTAATAAGGCGGCGATACCAGATGCAGGGAATGAAGTCAGTGTACTGCACGCCAGAGAGACTGCTCTCAGGGCAGAAGGGAACTGTAATATTGCCTTCAAAGTCCTGTTTGTTACGCCAGCCCTTCTCGCCACCTGTCTGACCGAAGTCGAAACTATAGCCCCAAGTGCCATTCAAGTTCACCCAATCAGCACGTTCGAACTGTGGACGCGGATACTCGCTGCGAGGGAGGTCCGCAGCCTTAACACTGCTGCCCATGCCGAGCAACAGGAATGCTGCCATAAGCAGCTTGTTGATGTGTTTCATATTATCTTTCTTAATTTAGAATAATCCTTCAAAGAGATCGCCTTGAACGGCTTTCTTTGGTGCTGAAGCTTCCTTCTTATAGAACTTCTGTAACGTACTTATCGCTTGGCGCAAATCCTCTCGGAGACTGTCTGGAGCAAGCACTTCAACACTTGTTCCCATGCCAAGTATGGTATTCAGCAACACCTCGCTCATCGGCAACTCTACCTGAATGGTAATAGTCTGCGTTTTGCTGTCAGTATCTCTTTGCAATATTTCAGGGTTGCCAAGCTTTTGACGAATCGTTTCTTCGTCTTTGTTAATGCGCAAGGTGACTGCCGTCATTGGGCCTTCTGGCAAAGCGGAAAACATCGGAGCCATGGCTGTTTCTGCAGCAACACCATCATATTTAAGGAAAGAAGCCGCTTTCAGCAGAGGGTTCTTCCACTCGAGATTGATGTACCGAAGAATGCGTTTGTGCCCACGACGGAAGCGCGGCTCGAGCTTTGCACCCTTCTGCACGAAGAAAGCAAGGTCGTTCTGCAACATTCGCTTGCTGCATTTGAACTCGCGATTGACTTCCTTGAGTCGCTGATTCACATAGTAAATCAGGCTGCGCATAGTGGCTGTCTCATTCGTTTTTGTTCGCTCGCCCATGAAAAATTCAATTTCAGGGTTGCGAAGAGCTTCGTCAAGAATCATCCAACGAAGGCGTTGCAAATCGTTCTGTATCATGGTTGGTGTTATAAGTTTTTGAGGTATTCGGGAATATTCCTAATGGTGTCAGTCACTCGACGCAGTATCGTTGGTTGCGTCTCGGTAAAGTTCTTGTGTGCATATATCGTGTAGGAACCTGATCCGATGATAAGGCAAACGTCATTCCCCTCTACCTCTGCACTTGCCCAACGCAAGCTATGCATGCCTTGAATGGTATATCCGCTGGGAATATGCACTCGAGCCGTAGCATTGGCTGGTATTTCTATTTCCCACTTTATACCTTCCTCTGTACGCCACCATTCACTGCTTACTTTTCCATAAGGCGTGTTGTGAGTGGCACAAACATGATTCAACTCTTCAGGCATGCTGAGGCTCATATCCAGTTCCTTGAAGGCACGACTTCTGGGACCCTGACGTATGCCAGCCAAACTGCCATACATCCAAGGCAGGACATCACCAAGAAGCATGACATGGTTGCCGCTGTTCATGGCCGGATCGGCTGTGTTGCCGTTCCAAAGCTCCCAAATAGTCGTGGCATCATTCTTTATCATATAGCCGAAGCTGGGATAGTCATTCTGCAAGATTATCTGCATAGCAAGGTCAAGATGACCAAGGCGAGTGAGACATGTCATTAAATGCTGCATGCCTATCACGCCACAACTGATGTGACTGTTATACGTGTCCTTCGTAACGTCGACGATGTTCTGGAGGACTTTTTCCTCGTCGCCATCAGGAACGAGACCAAACTCGAGGGACAGGAGATTGGCCGTCACAGTATTATTCGAGTAACTGCCCGACTCAGGATGATAGAAATGACGATTGTACGCTTCTTTCAGTTTCTGCTGACGACGGTCGAAATCGAGCATGTCAGCCTCAATTCCGAGCTCCATTGCAAGCTGTCCCATCATAGTGAGCATGCTGTAATACATTGCAGTAGAGATGAGTTTGCCGTCTGTCTTGCGAGCAGGATCTTCGCTATGAATAAGGTCAGGACGTTCTGGCGGCATGCACCAATCGCCATAGTTGTTGCTTGTCACGATGCCGTCTTGGAGGTTGCGTTCCAAGAAATTCATGTAAGTCTGAAGGAACGTATAGTACTTCTGCACGGCATTTATGTCGTTATAACGGCGATAGAGCATGAAGGTAGCGTAAACCGAAAGAGCGCCCCAAGCGACATCATTGCCGCGAACTACCCAATAACCTGGTGCCACGTTGGCAATCATTCCGTCGTCGTCTTGCGTGTCCCAAACGTCTTGCAGCCATTTATAATAGAGCGCGCCATTATCGACAAGCAGGTTCTCGCCATAACAACCCATGGCATGATCGCCCAGCCAACCCATTCGCTCGTCACGCTGAGGACAGTCTGTAGGCATTCCATGATAGTTGCCTATGATTCCCCAATAAGCGTTCTCGTGCAACTTGTTCAGCAGTTCGTTGTCGCACCAAAAGGTTCCCAGGTCCTCCATATAGTCATAAATGACGCAACCTGTCACATCCTTCAACCGAGGAGCCTGTTCGATGCCTGAGATTTCAACGAAGCGGAAGCCTTGATAGGTGAGTTGCGGCTGATAGGTAAACATGCCGTTGGATGCGGGGATGTATGTGTCTGTACACTTTGCGGAACGCAGATTTGCGACAGAAAGCTGGTCAGGATTCTTGGGGTCGAGTATTTCCGCATGACGGATTACGACGGGCACATCCTTCTTTCCTAAAAGACGGACACGAAGTTGGCCCACCATATTCTGTCCCATATCAATAATGTAACGTCCGTCAGACGTGCGACGAACGCTTTTTGCCTTCAGTTCTTTCTGGATTTGCATGCCTGAAGAGGGCTGGGCTTGCACGACGCCAGTTGGTGCGCTCAGTATTTTTGCCTGTTTCCAAATACTGTCATCGAAGAAGGCTGTCGTCCATCCCTTCATTTCGCGAGCAGCCTCGTATCGTTCGCCATTGTAGAGATGGTTGCGTTGTATTGGGCCTTCTGTGGTGACTTTCCAGTCCGTACCTGTTACGACATTAAGTGTATCCCGATCTGTTTCAATGACGAGTTGTGCTTTCAGGCGAGGCAATCCGTAGGATGTGCAGTTCGAATCGAAGCCGAGCACATAGCCGTTTCCGAGGACAGAACCTATTGCATTGTTGCCTCGACGCAGGAGAGAGGTTACGTCGTAAGTGTTGTAATAGACGGTTTTGGTGTAGTCTGTCTGCAGGGTTCCAAAGACGTCTTTGCTGACAGGCTTGCCGTTGATGAAGGTCTGACCGTACCCCATTCCACTTATATAAAGTGTTGCGCGACGAACCTTGCTGCCAACGAAGAATGTGCGACGCAAGTATCGTGCCGGGAGGTCGCGGCTTTTGTGCTCATCCACAATGATGCGATCGGCATCGTCTGCACCTATCCACTGTGCTTCAGGCAGGAATTGCTTGATTCCCGTCAGGATGCTTTGAACGGGACTGGTCAGGTGTTCGCCTGTGCTGAGCCACACTTCCACCTGCCAGAACACTTTGCTCTGGTAGGGGAGGCGTCGTCCCTGATAGGGAACGGAGACGCTCTCGTCGGAACTTTTCCTGCCACTGTCCCAGAAGAGGTTGTGTTCGGCCTTCAGGTCGGCTTTCGACGCTGCCACGATTATGCGGTAGGCCATCTGTTTTACATTGGGTTTGTCGCTCTGGATTTGCCAGGAGAATTGTGCAGTTCGCGTTATTCCTGCAGGTTCTGCCATACGGCAAACGCGGAAATTTGCCAGGTCACTAGCGAAAGCACTCTGCACTATCATGAAAAAAGCCACCAAGGGCAGGAAAATATGTCTCATTTTTCTCGATTTTCTTCCTTGTTATACGTTAATTTACCTATTATGTGCCACAAAGTAACACTTTTTTCCTCAATTATGAAAGCTTTTGCCAAAAAAATACTTAAATTTGTGACGTGAACGACATCTTTCAACTATTACCATAATCAAAAAAAATGAAAAGATTGCACATTTTGGCAGCCTTGCTGCTAATGGTTTCGACCATTCAGGCCCAACAGGCCATTTTCGAGAGACACGACACACGTTCTCCTGAGTTCAATTCCGACGGAACCGTCACCCTTCGCATCAAGGCTCCTGAAGCAAAGAAGGTGGGCATCATAGGCGATTGCGTTGAGAAAGGTCGTGGTGAAATGACACAACAGGACGGCGTTTGGACTTACACGACAAAGGTCCTTCCTCCTGAACTCTACAGTTATCGCTTCTATGTTGACGGCGTGGAAACGCAGGATGCAGGCAACATCGAGCGCAGCCGTGACGTACGCTCCTTCATGAGCACCTTCATCATCAGCAGGGAAGAGGGCGACTGCGGCTATCTCTATCAGAATCACAACGTTGAGCACGGAGATGTGGCTCACGTCTGGTACGACAGTCCGACACTGGGAATGAAGCGCAGAATGAGCATTTACACACCCCCAGGGTACGATAAAGGCAAAGCCTATCCTGTTCTCTACCTCCTTCATGGTGCTGGAGGCGACGAGGAAGCCTGGCTCACACTTGGCAGAACGGCTCAGATAATGGACAACCTTATCGCTCTGGGAAAGGCAAAACCCATGATTGTGGTGACGCCCAACGGTAATGCTTCCGACGATGCAGGCCCGCTAGAGACAGGTCTGACAAAGAAGGACTGGCCAAAGAAGACCTACGAAGAGAGCTTCCAAGACATTATGAACTATGTGAAGGACCACTACAAGATTAAGAAGGGACCAGACAATACTGCCATTTGCGGCCTTTCGATGGGTGGATACCACACTTTCAGAATCAGCATGCTGAACCCTGGAACCTTCGGATATATGGGGCTCTTCTCGGCTGCAGTCCGTCTTGGACGAGGCGGGGACAAGAGTGTGGAGCAACAATTCGCAGAGAATGAAGAGGCTTCGAACCAAATGAAAGCCCTCTTCGCAGCTAAGCCTCATCTCTATTGGATAGCGATAGGCAAGGACGACTTCCTCTTCCAGCAGAATGTCCAACTGCGTGGCTACCTGGACAAGATGCAGTATCCCTACGAATACTACGAAAGCGAAGGAGGTCACATCTGGAGGAACTGGCGCATCTATCTCTCGATGTTCGCACCAAGACTCTTCCAGTAGAGAATCTTCATAAAGTTTGGCGGCGACAGACTTGCAACAGGAAGCAGGTGTGTTGCCGCTTTCCGTTTTGTAAATATTTTTCTACATTTCGGCTATCTTGGCTAAGAAAAACGGCTTTCTTTCTGGCCGAAGGTCACGAAGGCTGCATTTTTCACAGTTTTTGCATGGACTTCATACTCAACAACTTACAGAATCATACCCCTGAGCGAAGTAGTGAAAAAGGGCAGAAAAGAGGTGCTTTTCGACCAATTTTGGCCCATTTCATCGGTCGATTTAACGTTTGAAGTTGGCAATCGTCACTAAGGTCGTTGGCAATCGTCACACTATACGTTTTGATTTTAACTGTGGGTCGTTGGACATTTTGGGCTGCTTCGCCCTTCATCTTCACATGCCATCTTCAAAATCTTGTAAAGATATTTCCTACGTTTAGGCGAGCGATATCGGCAAATGCGGCATTCCTCGAAGATGAACCTCGAAAGTGCTTTCACTCGGAAATAAAAAGAAAAACTTTTGTTTTCCTTTTGTTTTTCGCTCGCTTATTCGTACCTTTGCACATTATTTGCGAGGTTTAACCACTTTAACTAATTAAATACATTATGAAAAAGATTCTTTTTGTTGCCCTTGCAATGGCAATGTTTGCAGGTAACGCAAATGCTTTAGAGAACGAACCGGAAGAGGGTTTCACCTACATGGGACTCTTCGGAATGAACATTTCGAAACTCCAGAACAGCGGTTACGACGCTAAGGCTGGTGCCATGATGGGTGCCAGAGTGGACTATGTGCTTCCCAATGCTCATGGAACTTACCTGACAGCCGGCATCGACTGGACTATGAAAGGTGGCAAGGTAACTGCTTTGGCAGGTCCCTTCGAAACTGATGTCGATGCGACAGCCAAGTATGCTCTGCACTACTTCGAAATCCCCATTCGCGTTGGTTTCCGCTATAATGTCCTGGAGAACTTGGGCTTCTATGGTGAGTTGGGCCCCTACTTTGCTATTGGTATCGGTGGAAAGCACAGGCTGAGTGTCGATATGGATGGTGACGCAGCCAACGAAGTCGAGGATGCAGGCACTTTCAAAGCCTTCAAGAAAGCTGATTTCGACCCCGAAAGGCCTGACAAATTACCTTTCCAACGCTGGGATGCAGGCATCGGTTTCCGCATTGGTGCAGAATATAACCAGCACTACAATCTCATGTTCGGATGCGACTGGGGTTTGGCAGACATGTATCGCGACAGCCTTCGCGATTCATTCTACAACTATTTCAAGTCGAAAGGTCAGGAAGTAAGCCTGCCTAAAGTCAAGAACTTCAACTTCAGCATTACATTCGGATATCGCTTCTAATAATGGCAAAGGAATATAACTTTCGAGAGATAGAACAGAAATGGCACCGTCTTTGGACGGAACGCCAGACATACAAGGTTACCGAGGACGAACGTCGAGAGAAGTTCTATGTCCTCAACATGTTCCCCTACCCCAGTGGTGCAGGCTTGCACGTCGGCCATCCTCTCGGCTATATTGCAAGCGACATCTATGCCCGCTTCAAGCGCCAACAAGGCTTCAACGTCCTGAATCCCATGGGTTATGACGCCTATGGACTGCCTGCAGAACAATATGCCATCAAGACAGGTCAGCATCCGGAAAAGACCACGTTTGCCAACATCGACCGCTATCGCGAGCAACTCGACAAGATAGGTTTCTCGTTCGACTGGGACAGAGAAGTCCGCACTTGCACTCCCGATTACTATCATTGGACGCAATGGGCCTTCCAGAAGATGTTTAACTCGTACTTCGACGAAGAACTCCAGAAAGCCCAACCCATTGAAAAACTCATCGAGAAGTTCAAGAAGGAAGGAACTTGGCCTGCAGACGAGAAGGCTCAAAGCGACCTGCTGATGCAGTACAGAATCGCCTTCCTGGGCGAAACGATGGTGAACTGGTGCCCCAAACTAGGCACAGTTCTTGCCAACGACGAGGTTGTGGAAGGTGTCAGCGTTCGTGGCGGCTATCCTGTTGAGCAGAAGAAGATGCGGCAATGGTGCTTGCGCGTAAGTGCTTACAGCCAGCGTCTCCTCGACGGACTCGACACGATAGATTGGAGCGAAAGCATCAAGGAGACTCAACGCAACTGGATAGGCCGTAGCGAAGGTGCTGAGATAGAAATCCCCTATACCCTTTCAAAAGAAGGAGAGACGGAAGGTTCCTTCACCATCTTCACCACTCGAGCCGACACAATGTTTGGTGTCACATTCTTCGTCTTGGCTCCTGAAAGCGAACTCGTCGACAAGGTGACAACTCCAGAACAGCGAGCCGCAGTCGACGAATACCTTAAGTATGTCAAGAGCCGAACCGAGCGTGAACGCATGATAGACCACACCGTAACTGGTGTCTTCAGTGGCGCCTACGGCATCAATCCCATTACGGGAGACCGTTGTCCTATCTATATAGCAGAGTACGTCCTTGCCGGCTACGGCACAGGTGCCATTATGGCTGTGCCTGCTCACGACAGTCGAGACTATGCTTTTGCCAAGCATTTCGACCTGCCCATCATTCCTCTCGTTGAAGGAGCAGACATCTCGCAGGAAAGTTATGATGCCAAGGAAGGCATTGTCTGCAATTCGCCCATCAGCGAAGACAAGAGTGTGAAGTACGACGGAGAAAGCCTCTGCCTGAATGGCCTCAGCATAAAAGAGGCGATTGCAGAGACGAAACGATTCGTCAAAGCACACAATCTGGGTCGAGTAAAAGTGAATTATCGACTCAGGGACGCCATCTTCAGCCGTCAAAGATACTGGGGCGAACCCTTCCCTGTCTATTATAAGAAGGGCATTCCCACTATGATACCTGAAGAATGTCTGCCCATCGAACTGCCACAAGTCGAGAAGTTCCTGCCTACAGAAACTGGCGAACCACCTCTCGGAAATGCCCAAATCTGGGCTTGGGACGAGAAGAATCGCAAGATTGTCGACAAGAAACTCATCGACGAGAAAGCCGGCATCTATCCTATCGAGCTTTACACAATGCCAGGCTTCGCAGGTTCAAGCGCTTACTATCTGCGCTATATGGATCCTCACAACAATGAGGCTTTGGTGAGCGAAAAGGCTGCATCATACTGGCAGAATGTTGACCTCTATGTCGGCGGCTCAGAGCATGCGACAGGTCACCTCATCTATTCACGCTTCTGGAACAAGTTCCTCTTCGACCTTGGCGTAAGTAAAAAGGAAGAGCCCTTCAAGAAACTTGTCAACCAAGGCATGATTCAGGGCCGTTCCAACTTTGTCTATCGCATCAAGGAGACTAATACATTCGTCTCTTTAGGCTTGAAAGACAAGTACGATGTCACACCTATTCACGTGGATGTCAACATCGTCAAGAACGACATCCTTGACCTCGAAGCCTTCAAAGCTTGGAGTCCTGAGTACGCTACGGCAGACTTTGTTCTCGAAGATGGCAAGTACATCTGTGGCTGGGCCATCGGGAAGATGTCAAAGTCGGTGTACAATGTTGTCAACCCAGACATGATTGTCGAGAACTATGGAGCAGACACATTGCGTCTCTACGAAATGTTCCTCGGCCCAGTCGAGCAGTCAAAACCTTGGGACACCAACGGTATAGACGGTTGCTTCCGCTTCCTCAAGAAGCTTTGGGCCCTGTATTGGGACAAGGATGGCAACCTCGCGTTGACCGACGAAGAACCCTCTGCCGACAGTCTCAAGACTTTGCATAAACTCATCAAGAAGGTGACGTCGGATATCGAGATGTTCTCCTACAACACAAGCATCTCGGCCTTCATGGTCGCAGTCAACGAGTTGAGCCAGCAGAAATGCAGCAGTCGCATCGTTCTTCAAACTTTGCCCGTCCTCATCGCACCTTTTGCTCCTCACATCGCAGAAGAGCTTTGGGAAGCACTTGGCGGCGAAGGAAGCGTCTGTGATGCTAAGTGGCCACAATACGAAGAGAAGTATCTCGTGGAAACCAGCGTCAAACTTGGTGTGCAATTCAACGGCAAAGTGCGCTTCGACATGCTCTTCCCTGCCGATGCAACACCAGAGCAGATGATAGAGCTTGCTACCTCAGCACCTGAGGCAGCAAAGTATCTCGAAGGAATGGACATAGTGAAAACCATCGCCATCCCTAAGCGCATCGTCAACATCGTCGTTAAACCAGAAGCATAATGCCAAAGGTAAACTATCGCAGGATATGGGAGTTCACGCTTGACTTCCTGGCCATCAACCTAGGCATGGCCATCTATGCCTTAGGTTGGGCCGCATTCCTGCTGCCCTATCACATCACGACGGGCGGCATGACGGGTATGTTTGCCATCCTGTACTACCTGACGAAGGTCCCCATCGCAGCTGCCGTGCTTATTGC
>JAEEGF010845009.1_pt1 | contig 10968 bp, 3 predicted proteins | sample 9134171 | NCBI WGS metagenome assembly JAEEGF01 (sample SAMN16246542, study PRJNA631951) | gut metagenome | biome: gut microbiome; feature: rumen; material: AP-attached | host: Bos | place: Iran: Karaj | collected 2018-10
GCGGCAGAGACACCTTCGACGACGGAGGCGCAAACTAAGAAAAATGACCATCACGGAAAAGGAAATAAGAACAACAATGCACAGAATGTTGATGAGCAGTGGAATCTGATTGCCAACGCCGAGTTTGAAGGTAATGTCATGGCCGAGGGTGTGCTGGAGATTCATGACAATTGCGGCTTCCTCAGGTCTTCGGATTACAACTATCTGCCTTCTCCCGACGATGTGTATGTTTCTTTAAATCAGATAAAAACATACGGTTTGAAGAATGGTGACACGGTGCGTGGCCCGATTCGTCCGCCCAAGAAAGGCGACAAGTTCTTCCCGCTGACTAAAGTGGAGAAAATCAATGGCTGCGACCCTGAGGAAATTCGCGACCGTATCCCATTTGACTATCTGGTGCCGATGTTCCCCAACCAGAAAATCCGTCTGACGGGCCATTCGGGCGACAATGTGTGCACGCGTGTTATCGACCTGTTTGCTCCTATTGGCAAGGGTCAGCGCGGTCTGATTGTGGCTCAGCCCAAGACAGGTAAAACCGTTCTGCTGAAAGAGGTTGCCAACGCCATTTCGGCCAACCATCCCGAGATATATCTGATTATCCTCTTGATTGACGAGCGTCCCGAAGAGGTGACCGACATGCAGCGTAGTGTCAAGGCTGAGGTTATCTCCTCCACCTTCGACGAGCCTGCCGAGCGTCACGTGAAGATTGCCAACATTGTGCTCGAAAAGGCCAAGCGCATGGTTGAGTGCGGCCACGATGTGTGCATCTTGTTAGACTCTATTACCCGTCTGGCGCGTGCCTTCAACACCGTTTGCCCCGCGTCGGGTAAGGTGCTGTCGGGTGGTGTGGAAGCCAATGCTCTGCAGAAGCCCAAACGTTTCTTCGGTGCGGCCCGTAACATTGAAAATGGTGGCTCGCTGACCATCATCTCCACCGCCTTGATTGACACGGGCTCACGTATGGATGAGGTTATCTTTGAGGAATTTAAAGGTACTGGTAATATGGAGTTGCAGCTTGACCGCCGTCTCTCCAACAAGCGTATTTATCCCGCTGTTGACATTGTGGCTTCCAGCACGCGTCGCGACGACCTGCTGCAAGATCCGCAAGTGCTTCAGAAAGTATGGATTCTGCGTAACCATCTGGCCGACATGACCACTATTGAGGCCATGACCTTCATCAAGGAAAAGATGGAACAGACCAAGAGCAATGAAGAGTTCTTAGTCGTAATGAACAGCTAATAAGCGCTTTCTACCACCAACCGTCAAACTTAGTCCAAATCATATCGCCTGTCTCCCACGCTTTGTCAACAGCGCGGTTGCCGCAGTCGTTGGTGAAGTTGGTGAGGATTTGGATGGCACCTTTGCGGTCGCCGCTCTTGAGTAATTCAAGGGCTTGTTTTTCAATATCTTTTTGTTTGTCGAAGAATTCCTGTTGCATGGGGTTCCACACTTTGTCCACTACTTTGTGGAAGTCGCCCCAGCGTTGGCAGGTGAGGTTGCCGAGGCGGTTGAAGGCCCACCATGCGGCGTCTTTACTGAAGCCGGTTTCGCGGCCGTCGGTTTTGTAGGTCTCGGGCAGGTCGGTAGCATTACCATAGATGGGCACATAGATGGAAGAGGCCACATTGTCGAGGGCAAACCAGCAGAGGGCGCCCACTTCGTCGGGCATGTTGGCGCGGCACTGGATGATGGTGGCATAGACGGTGAAATGGACGGCAATGGAGCGTTCGCCAAGGGCATTCCAACCTCCGTTTACTTTGTGCATGCGCAATTCGTCGCCTTTCATGAAGGGGTTGGCCATCGGCGAAATGACGGTCTTGCCCTCTTTGTCGGTGACGGTGATGTTTTTGCGCATGTCATATTCGGTGCCTTCGTAGTAATCTTTGAAGACTCTAACTAAGTCTGCTACAGATACTAAGGTGTCTGGTTTGACCGAGAAGGGGTAGTTTTCGCTATTGGGGTCCAGCTTGAGCGACGGCGCCAGCAGGTCGAACACGCGCCACTCGCGGCGGCGGCAGGCAATCTTGGTGCGGCTCTCGGGCGCATATACGTATGCAAAGTCAAACTTCTTGTCTTTCTTGCGATCGTACCAACCAAACTCTTCAGCCAGCGAGTAGATGTTGTCGGAGGCCATGAAATAGTCCTTGTTCTTGAGGTCTATCTCGTGGATGGTCGAGGCATTGGCATTGACGGCGATATGGTCATCGGGCACACGCTGGGCTACCCACAAAGCGCCCACGCGGCCTTTGCCGGGACCGTAGATTTCCAGATGCCACACTTCGTTCTTGTCGGCAATGGTCAGCACTTCGCCAGCGTCGCGCCAGCCGTACTTCTTCAGCACTTCGTCGGTCATGCGGATGGCCTGGCGGGCGGTGGAGCAGCGTTGCAGGATGAGCATGCAGAGGCGTTGGCACTCAATCATACCCGAGTCAGACTTGAGTTCGGGGTGGCCACCGATGGTCGATTCGCCAATGGCCAGCTGCTTCTCGTTCAGGCAGGGGTAGGCGGTGTTGAGGAACTGGAAGGTGTGGTCCACTTGCGGTATTTCGCCCACTTCCACCAGTTTGTAGCGTTGCATTTTGCCAGGTACGTCTTTGTCCCACAGGCGGATGTGCATCTTCTGCATCTCGCCCTTGGCGTGGTCGGCGGCAGGTTCCACCCAGATGTTGGTGCGTCCGCGGTGACTGTCGTCGCTATGCGAGGTGATGACGCTGCCATCCACGGTGGCCAGCTTGCCCGCCGTGATAGTGGTACACTCGAGGCCGTCTTCTTCCCAAATGAAAGAGTTGTTATTTTGTGCAAATAAATTGATTGACAATAAAATAAGGGGAAGTAATAAGATTTTTTTCATAATTCCGTTTTTGAAAGGGCAAAGATACGGAAAAATTACTCCGCTATCACCCAAATCGTCAGGTTGTTGCCGTTTTCGTCCACGACGGTGATGTTGTGCTTGCCTTTGGATAGGGCGGTGGTGTATTTGTGGAAGTCGCGAGTGGCGGTCTTGTACTCATTATCGATGTGCCAGAATACGGCTGTGTGGGGTGCTGCGTGCACCAGTTCGAAGGTGACTTCGCCCTGGGCGCCGTCAATCTGCTTGGGCAGTGTGAGGTGGGTGACTTTGTGAGCGGGATAGATGAACTGCATCACGCGGTCGTCGTCGGCGCCAAAGGCCGACAGCGTACTCTCTTGGTAGTCGGGGTGCTTCTGCTTGTAGTACCATGCCCATGCGGCGGGCAGCACAAAGCTGTGCTCCGAGACCAACGTCTGGTCGCCTTGATCGTTCAGTGTGAGTGTGTGGTAGGGGCAAGTGGTCGTTCGCTGGCCATTGCTGCAAATCCAGAGCGTGTCCACATCGTCACAATAGCGCCCGCGAAGGTGTCCCGACTGGTGGCAGACGGTGGCCTGCACCAACTCGCCCTGTGGACGGGCAAACCAGCGGCTCTGTGGTAGCAGATTGAAGATGTCGAACATAACGGGGCCCGCCGTCTGTGCTCCGATAAGTCCGGGTTTGCCTTCGCCCGACGCATTGCCTACCCACACGCCGACCACATAGCGTGAGGTGGCTCCAACGGCCCACGCATCGCGGAAACCATAGCTGGTGCCCGTCTTCCACGCCACATTCTGGATGGATGGGATGGCGTGCCAGTCGATCTCACCGGGGCGGTTCAACTCTTTCAGTATGTTGAAGGTAAGCCATACGCCGCCAGTGGTGAAGACATTCTTGCCTTGGCGTTTGTCCCTCTGCTGGTCGGTGGTAAGCTGGGTAAGCGGCAGCTTGAGCAAGGTGCGTGCCATATCGCAGTAGATGGCCGACACGTCCCAAAGCGAAGCTTCGGCACCGCCCAAGATGAGCGACAGTCCGTAGTCATCGGCGGGGCGGTCGAGGGTGGTGATGCCCGCATTTTTCAGGAAACGGTAGAACTTGGGCACGCTGTACTGCTTGAGCAGCATGACAAACGGGATGTTGAGCGATCGGCGTAGCGCATCCGATGCGGGCACGGCGCCGTCGTAGTTGAGGTCGAAATTTTGGGGTATGAAACCGTTAATGTTGATGGGAATGTCGGCCAGCAGTGTGTTGGGTAGGATGACGCCGTCTTGCATGGCGGCGCAGTAGAGTAGGGGCTTGAGAATGCTGCCCGTGCTCCGTCGCGCCCTGATGACGTCCACCTGGTTGCCGTGCGTCTGCTGGCGGTCGGTGACATTGCCGCAGTAGGCCACCACTTCGTTGGTGGCCACATCAATGACGATGGCGGCCAGGTTGTTGATGTCCTGCTGGCGGAAATCCTGGTTGTGTTGGCGAAGCACCTCTTCCACCTGCTGTTGCAGCTGGCGGTCGATGGTGGTGGTTATCTGTTCGCCTTTGCGTTTGACAAAGTAGCGGTTGACCAGATGAGGCGCTAACGAGGGGAAAGCAAAGGTGCTTTCGGGCAGCGACTCGTCAAGGGCCAGCAGGTAGTCTTCTTTGTCGATATAACCATTTTTGTGTAAGGATGTTAACAGTCTGTTTCGTTTCGATAGCAGGCGCGCACGGTTCTTGCCAGGGTGTATCATGGCTGGGGCATTGGGCAAGATGGCGAGGGTGGCGGCCTCGGCCCACGACAGCTCTGTGGAAGCATGGCCGAAATAGCGCTGCGCGGCAGCTTCAATGCCGACTACATTGCCGCCAAACGGGGCATGTGAGGCGTAAAGTGCCAGAATCTGCTCTTTGCCGTAGCGGTGCTCCAGACGAGTGGCCCATAGCATCTCGATGATTTTCTCGTGCCAGGTGCGACTTTTGTTGCGGGCGATGCGGACCGTCTGCATGGTGATGGTGCTGGCTCCGCTGACGATATGTCGCTGAGTGACATTTTGATACAGGGCTCTGACCACGGCAATCGGGTTGACACCGTGATGGAAATAGAAATAGCGGTCTTCGAACTGAATGAGGCAGGCCTTGAATTTGTAGGGTACCGTGTCGGCGGCGGGGAAACGCCACTGCCCGTCGCTGGCCAAACGTGCCCCTAACAACTCGTTATGGCGGTCGTGGACCACAGTGCTGTAGGGCACCTTGAACAGATGTCGCGGCAGTAGGAAAAGATAGCCCAATAGCAGCAGACACAAGGCAACAAAGGCTATTCGGCGTGGCCATGACCAGCTGGATAGCCAAAGCCAGACTGATTTCAGTCTGGCTTTTAGAAGATTGCAGCGTCGGCTGACATTCATACGTTCATTAGTCAATTACTTTAACTCTGCCAGCGGCTGTGCGGGCGTAAGCATCCGGATTGTACATAGGCTCGCAAAGGATGGCGGGCAGCACAAAGTCGCCACCATAAGCTGCTTGCAGGCGTACACGGAAGGTGCGCGTAGTGTTGCGCGGCAGGTCGAAGTAGGTGAGTATGCGGTCGTCGCGGATGTCCTGATGCATGAACTGGTCGTTCGTACTGGTCGTATTGTCACTGAAGAGTCGTTCGTTGTAGATTTCCCAACCCGACGGGATGATGTGGGTAAGTGCCACATCGGTATAGTCGGTGGAGGGGCTGAGGTTGGTGACTTTGATGACGGCAGTCAGGTCGGTACCTTTCTGTACCTGCGGAATAGTAGCGCCAGAACCGCCTGTGTGGTTGTAAGTTACTTCCAGTTTGATGTTGCGGTTGGTGGCGGGTGTCAGGTCTTCGTCGGGTAGGTATTGTGAGGTAAGAACCACATACAGAGCACCATTGCCTTTGTTCTTGACGGTGACAGTGCCTTTGGTGGCTTTGGCTGACAAGGTCTCCTGGAACATGTTCTTGGCTGACTTAACCTCATGACTTTGACCTTGTTGCGTCCATGTGAACTGCAAGCCGTTGCTGCTCTTGGCGGCCATCTTACCCATGGCTATGAGGGCAAAGGCGGTGGATTGCGTCTCAAAGTAGTTCTCGTTCTGCAGTTTGGTCGATATACGGCGTGCCTGTTCGAAAGCGGCTTTGTCATTGTTGAGGGCCAACAGGGCGTCCAAAATCATGGCCTCGTCGCGGAGTGACGAGCCGAAAGTGGTATTGCTGGCGTTGTAGTTGGCGACGGTGGTCGGTTGGCGGTTAACCAGCGCTTGGGCTACCTGTTGTTTGCCGCAGAGGGCGTAAGCCGCTGCCAGACACCATCTTGCCTGTACCGACAACTCCTTGTATTCCTTGAGTCGGTTCATGGCTCCGTACTCAGGAGCATTGGCCAAGGCCAACGAGTAGAGTCTGTAGGCTTGCTCCAGATCAGACTGATAGTAGGAGTAACGTCTGTTGGCGTTCTTTTGTGTTGTGCGCCAGGTCTGAGCCTGCTGCTTCTGGTAGGTCTTCCACTTGTTGAGGACGGTGGCATGGACGTCATAGCCCTTCTCTTTGGCAGTAACCAGGAAGCATCCCACATACGAGGTAAGCCATTCGTGGGCGCTGCGCATGCCGTCCCAGTATGCGAAACCGCCATTGGTCAGCTGTCGCCCGTAGAGCGATGAGATGGCGTTCTTGATGTTCTGGCTGTTCAACTCTTTCTCTGCTTTACTCAACTCCTTGAGGTTGTCGGCGTAAAGGAGCGGGTAGGCTACCGACGTGATTTGCTCGGTGCAACGATGGTTGTAGTTGTAGAGGAATGCCAGACGGCGGCTGATGTCTGCCGAGGGGATGGTTGAGGCTTCCATCTTGAGCCAGCGGTTGGTTGAGCCTTCGCCGAAGTTGTAGGGTATCTCAACTTGCTGGCCTGCGCTAACCAGGCGCGTTTCGCTATGCGTAACTGACGGGTTAGGATTGCGAATTTCGATGTGAACCACCTCTTTAGCGTTGTTGCCGTTGCCAGAAGCCGTAATGGTGATGGTTTCGTTGCCCGTTATAGCAGAAGAGCGCAGTTTGAAGTAAACCATCTTGTCGCCAGGTTGTTGGAAGGTTACCGACTTGCTCTTGGCACCGTCAATGGTGAGTTTGCCCGTCGTGGATACCGTGACGGTGGCGTTCTTGACACTCTTCTCCATAGCGAACACATTGACGGGCAGGTCAATCTCTTCGCGGGTGCTGATAACGCGCGGCAGGGACGACAGAACCATCAATGGAGCTTTCACCTCGATGTTCTTCTCGGCGTTACCATAGCTGCCGTTGTTGCCGGCCACAACCATCACGCGTACAGAGCCGATGTAGGGCGGCAGTTGGATGTTGTGACTCTTCTCTTCGCCTTTCTTCAAAGTGAAGGGTCCGAGGAACTTAACTACCGGCTTGAAGCGGTTGGTGCGGTTCTTGGCTTCGTTGAGCTGCTGGTCGCCGCCAATGCTGAAGAGCGAGCCGTAGCGTCCTGCAAACGAGCCGATTACATAGTCGAACATATCCCATGTGCGGATGCCTAAGGCTTCGCGGGCATAGAAGTAATCCCACGGCTGCGGCGTCTTGAAGTTGGTGAGGTCCAAGAGGCCGTCATCCACAATGGCCAAGGTGTAAGTCATAGGCTGTCCGTTCTTTTCTTTCACTTTTACGGCAAACTTGGCTTCGGGACGGATGGTGTTGGGAGCCGTGATAACGGGATTAAGTATTGATTTCTTGTTGGTTACGAAGATAGGTTTAACGCCATACATTCGGATGGGCAGGTCGTTGACGGTCTGCGAATGGGGTTGCAGCAGGGTGATGTGCAGGTAGGCGTTGGGAGCCATATCTTCGGTGATTTTGAGACGATACTTGTCTGCTTGGTTTTTCACATTAACCCATTCGCGGTGTAGCACGCGACTGCCGTTCTCAACCGAGATGAGTGCCTTGCCGGTCGTGGCTCCGGGGATGGTGATTTCGGCGGTTTCGCCAGCTTCATACTCTTCTTTGTCGGTGAAGAATGCCAGCATCTTGATACCCGACGGGTTGTCGCTGTTCTCATTTTCGCCATAGCCAATCCAAGCTACGCCGCCAGCAGCATGGCCGCCAACAGGGTCTTTGATAAAGACAAGGTACTGTCCGGCTTCAATCTTAAGTTGCCCTACAGGAATGGTGGCTTTGCCTTGGCGAGTGTTGATGGTGCCCGTGGCGATGGGCTCGATGGAGGTGTTGTTGATATAAGAGCTGTAGTCGCTTTCATCATTCTCCCACCACCAATTCCATGCGGTTTTGTAAATCTTGTATTCCAAACCGTTGATATTGACCAGTTTGCCATCGCTATTGACGGTGGCCACGTTGATCGCTGTTTCCGTATTTTTCAAATCCACACCCACATAGCGCGGGAAGGGCGAAACGGGTACGGTCTTGCTGTAGATGCTGATGTCACCGCCAGTTTCGAATACGCGGCAGGTGAATTGGGCGTTGAGCAAGCCTGGCAGCGATTGCGAGGCAGGAGTCATGAACTGGAAGGTGGCTATACCCTGATCGTTCAGGCGCCCGTCGAAGAGAGGTGTTTGCGAGGACTTGAAGCTGGTGGCGGGGTTGCGGAAGGAGTAATCTTCCAAACCTTTGAACTGCATGTTGACCTTGGTCAGTGTCATCTCGACGGAAGCGTGCAAGTTGCGGGCAATGGCTCCTGATAGCCAAGCGGCTGTCAGCGTGGCTGTGGAGGGCGTTTGCGAGGCTTGCAGCTTTTCGTTCTCCAGTTGCAGGTCTATCTTCAAGCGGTTGGGCTTGATGGTCTCGATGCGTATCGATTTGTGGAAGGTGGCGCTACCGGCCTTGATGTAGGCGTTCCAGAAGCCTGTGGGCGCTGAGGCGGCGGTGGGCACATGGAAAGTGTAGAAGCCATTTTCGTTGTGTGTCGATACGGTCTTATATACATATTGTCCGTTGGGATTGTAAAGTTCGAGGCTGACAGGGTAGTTGTCGGGAATTTGTTCCCCTCTATCTTCTAAGATGAAGGTGAGGTGCAATGTGTCGCCCGGACGCCAAACGCCGCGTTCGCCATAGACGAAGCCTTTCATGCCTTTGACGGGCTTGTCGCCACCGACGTCAAAGCGGCTTACCGAGTTGTTCTCGCCTTCAACAATGCGCAAGTAGCTCTTTTCACGGCCTTTGGAACCTACAGCCACAAACGGTGTGCCTTTGGCGGTGATGAAGGCGAAGCCGTTGTGGTCGGTGAGGGCTTTGCCTACAGGGCGCAACTGGAAGTCGTACAGTGTGATAAGTACGCCCGACTGTGGATTGGCGGTGACAATATTAGTGGCGGCAATCCAGTAGTTGTTGTCGTTGTTGGCCTTGACAATCAAACCTATGTTGGAAGCCAGCACGTTGGTGGCGGCTTTATGCTCGCTAATCATATAATAGCTAGGATGATAGGGATTGTTGCGCTCGCGCCATTCGTAAACATTCCAGTCGTAATCCTCTTCGCTGTACCAGCCATATCGGTCGTATTCCCATTTGGCCTTGTCCTCTTCGCTGATCTGACCATTGAGAATGCTGACCATACCTTCGCCCGATACTGCTGTTTCGCTCTGTTCGCCGTTGAAGGGGGCGATGGCGTCCGATTGGTTGAAGGAGAGTACCACGCGGTAGATGGCGCCGGGCTCTTGCTTGATGAGCTTGGAGAGGTCGATGGAGTAGTTGGCCCACTGTTTGGCGTTGCGCTCGTTGAGCAGAAGTTTTTTCTTGTAAACCAGTTTGCCGGCGCGTTTGAGGCCGTCGGTGCCGGCAATCGTACTGGATTGCAGGAACATGAGCACATTGTCTTCGTAAATCTTGATTATCTCAACATTCACAGCGCGTAAGGCTACGGTTTGGAAGGGAAGTAGCAACTGCTGTGCGTCGGGCAGGATGTTGCCTGTAGAAAGCAGGCGCACGGCAGGGTAGAGCGGTTGGATATCCACTCTCTGACTGTAAGTTCCATCGTTGTTGTTGGGAATCAGCTGGTGCCCTGTATTGCTCTTCAGACCTTCGTGTAGCGTGATGTAAACACTGGTCAAATCGTTGGGCATGTTGAAGTAGATGTCGGCCACGTTGTTGTCGAGTTGCACCATGAAAACAGGAGCCTCTTTAATGGAGAGATAGTCGCTCAGGTCGGTGTTAGCTTCCAAAGGCTCGGTGAAGACTAGGCGGATGCCGCTTTCGGGCTGTTGGATGAATTGGGCCGAGTAGAGGCTGAATTGGCCGCGGGCGGGAATTTCCACATCCATCGATTCTTCCTGGTCAATCTTAACACGGTCGCCATGGATGTTGATTTGCAACTTGGCAGGCTGGTCGCCTTTGGCAATGCCGGCAAAGGCAAAGTTGAAGGCCAGCGGGTCGTCGGTGGCGCTGACAAGGACGCCGACGTTGCGGTTGTTGTAGCGTGCCTCAAGCATCTTCTTGGCATCGGTGATAGCGACGGGCTCGCTGAACGAAATCTTACCGCAAACCATCACTTCATCAGGCGTTTCGTCATTGACCAATATGTTCAAAATCTCCGCATAGAAACTGCGTTCCTGCACACGGAAGGAGAAATCGAAGTTGCGGAGTTTGCGTTCCACGTTCTTCTCTACCTTGCTCAGTTTGAAGCGGCATTGGTAGATGGTGCCGGGTTTCAGCGCACCCGAGTCGGGAACAAACTCAATGACCTTGTTGTTAACCCAGTAAGCCTTACCTTTGAGTGCTGGCTTAAAGCTGAACAACTTGTCAGTCACTTCCTTACCGACTTCTATATCTGTCTGCTCGCGCGTCATCTCAATGCGCACGGTCGCGTTGGTGGAAATGATGCCGCCCGTATAGGCACTGATGTACGGGGCATACTCAAACGATACATCCACCTCCTTGCGTTGGCAAGAAACGATGGTTAACAATGCAAATGCTGCCACAACTGCAGTCCGCAAAAAGCCTTTGATGTTCATGGTGTTTAATTGTTGAAATGTTTAATTGTTTAATTGTTGAAGTGAGAAGTGAACAGTTAAGGAGTTAAGAAACTAAGGAGTTAAGGGGTTAAGAATTATAGAATTATGGAAATTTGTTCTTTGTTCTTCAGTTTTCAGTTCTCAGTTTTCAGTTTTCAGTTTTCAGTTCTCCGTTCTCCGTTCTCCGTTCTCATCTCTCATCTCTCATCTCTCAT
>JAEEGF011315731.1_pt1 | contig 10968 bp, 8 predicted proteins | sample 9134171 | NCBI WGS metagenome assembly JAEEGF01 (sample SAMN16246542, study PRJNA631951) | gut metagenome | biome: gut microbiome; feature: rumen; material: AP-attached | host: Bos | place: Iran: Karaj | collected 2018-10
TAAATAATCAGGGAGGAAATACAATGAGCAAACTGGTTGCCTATTTTTCTGCCAGCGGCAGCACTGCCAGGCTGGCAAAGACTCTTGCCGCAGCAGCGGATGCGGTGCTTTACGAGATCCGACCTTCTGTTCCTTACGAACGGCGCGATCTGAACTGGATGGACAAAAAGTCCAGAAGCACGGTGGAAATGCAGGATCCGAACTGCCGCCCGGCGCTGGCAGATAAAGCTGCACCTGTGGGAGAAGCTGATGTGATCTTCCTGGGCTTTCCTATCTGGTGGTACCGCGAGCCCAGCATCATTGACAGCTTTCTGGATGCCTATGACTTCACCGGGAAGACGGTAGTGCCTTTCTTCACCTCCGGCGGAAGCCAGCTCGGTGAAGGACAGGGTCGTATTGAAACGCTGGCAAAAGGCGCAAAGGTTCTGAATGGAAGACGCTTTCCCGCCCGTGCTTCCGAGCGGGAACTCAAGGACTGGATTGACAGCCTGAACCTGGCATAAAGGAAAATCGTGAAAATGAAAAAATTAATTGCTGTTTGTCTGCTTTCTGCCATGCTGCTCGTGTGCGCCGGATGCGGCAGCGCATCAGCCACAACTACGTCTGCACCTGTGCCGACTGCCGCACCGGAGATAGTGCATGAAGATGTTTCTGTGCAGCAAACTGAAAGCACTGCTCAGGGAGAAGCGGAAAAAGAAGAATCCGAGCAGACAGCGGCGAATACAGTACTTGTTGTTTATTTCTCCGCGACCGGGACAACGCGTGGTGTTGCAGAAAAAATTGCAGCTCTCACCGGTGCAGAGCTTGCCGAAATTATTCCTGCCCAACCTTACACGGATGAGGACCTGAACTACAGCGACAGATCAACCCGTGCTACTGTGGAGCAGAACACACCGGATGCACGGCCGGAGATTGCCAATGATATTTCTCTGGACGGCTATACGACCGTATATCTCGGCTATCCCATCTGGTGGGGTCAGGCCCCGCGTATTATGAGCAGCTTTGTCGAGAGCCATGATTTTACCGGTATCACTGTCATTCCGTTCTGCACTTCAGGCGGCAGCGGGGCGGGCCGTACCGGGGAAACGCTGGGCGAGCAGGCCGGAACAGGAACGTTCCTTTCTTCCACACGACTGAGTGCAGGTATATCCGACAGTGATCTGAATGACTGGATCAGCAACAGAAAGTAAGTCAGTAAACAACCGGAGAGGTAAGATGATGCAGAGCAGCGGACGAAGAAGCTTTCAAAAATTCATTGATGTTTGCATGATCATCCTGCTGCTCTGCCTGATGGCCTATCAGGTTACGGGAGAAGAGCTGCACGAGTGGACGGGGATAATCATGACACTGACTGTGATTATTCACCAGTTCCTGAACCGGCGATGGTTTGCAGCACTTTTCAGAGGAAAATATAACGCTTATCGGAGCATTACCACCCTTGTCAGCCTGATGCTTCTGGCAGCGATGCTGATAACAGCATTTTGCGGGATGGCTATGAGCGGGTATGCCGTTCCTTTCCTTTACTGGGCAGGAGGCGTTTTCCTTGTACGGCCGGCGCATCTCGCAATGAGCCACTGGGCCTTTCTCATGATGGGCCTGCATTTAGGCCTCCATCTGCCGCTCATAATCAAAAGAAAACTGAGTGAAACCGGGAGAACAGCCATGACGGTTGCCGGAACGATTCTCAGCGGTGTCGGATTCTGGCTGTTTCTGAAAAACGGAATACCGGATTATCTCTTTTTCCGTGTTCCTTTTGCTTTTCTGGATTATGAGAAATCCTCGTGGATGGTCTTTCTGGAGAATATACTGATGTTAAGTGCCTGGGCTTTCGTCGGCAACCAGGCTGCACTCCTGTGTATGAAGAAGAAAGACGGGCAAAGAAAGAAAATCGTCCTGACAGCAGGCAGCGTTGCCGCAGCTGTGGTGATCAGCCTTGCTCTCAACACTGCACTCGGGGCTGGAAACGATTCACAGAATGATACTTTTACACAGACAGCCAAACCGGAGACACAAAGCATACAAACAACGAATCCACCGACACCTGTGCCGCAGGATACAGGTCCTGCCATGGTGCAGGATGGTTTTGTGCTGATTCCAGCCGGGAACTTCCAAATGGGAAGCCCGGAAGCGGAAAACTGGCGTATCGAGGATGAAACCCAGCATGAAGTTATCCTTTCCGCGTTCTATATAGACCCGTACGAGACAACTCAGGCAGACTATGAACGTTTGACAGGGAATAAGCCAAGTGAGTTTCTGGGCGAGAATTTACCGGTTGAGAACATTTCCTGGCTTGATGCGGTTCGTTATGCAAATGCAAGAAGCCTTGAGACCGGGCTGGACCCAGCTTATACCATCACGGAAGACAGCGTAATCTGGGACCGCAGTGCTGCCGGCTATCGACTTCCGACAGAAGCAGAGTGGGAATATGCCTGCCGGGCCGGGACGGAGACACCTTTTAATCTGAAAAAGTCTCTTGATGCGACGGAAGCAAATTTCTACGGCCATTATCCTTATGAGATTGAGGAAAACTACTTCAACGATTCTGTGCTGGAAGCACGACCCGGTCGATACCGCGCAGAGACTCTTCCTGTCGGCAGCTTTACTCCCAACGCGTGGGGGTTATATGACTGCCACGGAAATGTCAATGAGTGGTGCTGGGACTATTACGGCCTTTATGACATCAACCAGGCTTCTGACCCTACCGGACCTGAAAACGGCAGCAGACATGTTTATCGCGGCGGGGGTTGGAATGACTTCGGCAAAAATATGAGAAGCGCATATCGGGCAGCCGGTCAGGCAGATTATAAAAGCTTCAATCTGGGTGTTCGTCTGGTGCGGAACGCCGGACCTCTTACCGGAACCGTCACGGCGAAGGAGAGAAATATGGAATCAACAGATGGAAAGATATTGATTGCCTTTTTCTCCTGGAGCGGAAATACACGCGGTATCGCCCGGGAAATCCAGCGTCAGACAGGCGCAGATCTTTTTGAAATTACACTCGTTAACCCGTATTCCAGCGATTACAACACAGTGCTGATGGAAGCCCAGCGCGACCAGCATGACCGTGCAAGACCGGAAATTTCGGAGCATATCGGAAACATGGATGAGTATGACACTATTCTTCTGGGTTATCCGAACTGGTGGGCGTCGATCCCAATGCCGATTGCGTCATTTCTTGAGGAATATGACTTTTCCGGCAAGCAGATCATTCCTTTCTGCTCTCATGGCGGAGGACGTTTCGGACAAAGCCTGACAGCAATTGCCAAACTGGTGCCTGATGCGGATATCGGAGAAGGGCTGTCCGTTCATTATTCCGGCGGAAGCAGCCTTCCGGATGATGTAAGCACATGGCTTATCCAAAACAAGATTATCTTAAACTGAAAAAAGGCTTTATGAATCCACCCCCGGGAAACCGGGGGTGGATTTAGTATTCTTCAGGATTTGAACAGATGGTTGCAGATTATCCCTTTACGCCACCGGAAGTCAGGCCGGAGACAAGATGCTTTTCAATGCACATGAAGAGGATGACAACCGGGATTGTTGCCAGCAGAGATGCTGCAAACAGGTACTGCCATTCAATCATATTGAAGGAGGAGAACTGCGTAATACCAACGGTAATCGGCCTGTTGGAAGCTGTTGAAATCAGAACCGTGGAGATGGTGTATTCATTCCAGGCATTGATAAAGACGAAGATCAGCGTTGTTACAATGCCGGGTGCCGCCATCGGCAGCAGGACCCTGAGCAGTGACTGCACGGTATTACAGCCATCAATCTTCGCAGCCTGTTCCATCTCCGGAGAGATTGAGACGAAAGTACCTCTCAACAGCCAGATGGCAAAGGCCTGGTTAAAAGCAGCGTTGATGAGCATCAGGCCGAGGATGGTATCGTTCAGCTTCAGGGTGCTCATCAGCTGCGCAATACCGATCAGCAGAACGACAGGGGAAAACATCTGGCTCATGATCACGAAACCCAGGAATGCTTTCTTTCCCTTAAAATTCATGCGGGCCATCGCATAGGCAGCCGGAATGCCGCAGAGCATGGCAATCAGGGTTGCCCCGCCGGCTATCATCCCGGAATTGAGGAGATATTTGGGAACACCCTTGTTGACAATATCCTTCAGATTGCTCCAGATCCACTTCGTCGGGAAGATATGCAGGAAGTACATATCGTTCGTCTCAGCATTCGAGCGGAAAGCCGTTACGGTCATTACATAGTAAGGATACAGCGTTACCACACAGACAACCGCTACAAACACATAAAGCAGAGCCCTCATCAGTGCCTGTGTGATTGTGCCGTAGCGAAGCTGGATGGCTGCCAGCAGCATGGCAAGGAAACAGGGGAGTACAAGCCAGATGGCTGCTGTGCTGTGGAAGGTCAGCCCTTTCAGGGCGGCAGCCGGATCATCGCCCGCAGCACCGCCAAAGAGAAAAGCATCCATCTTCCGGTAATAGGCATCTGCACCTTCCGTCAGGATGCCGCTGCCGTAAAGCGTCAGCTTTCTGGAGAAGTACACTGTGTTCATCATGACAAATACCGGCACAAGTACCAGCGCAATGACGGCAAACCAGACAGATGCTGCCCGTAAAACAGAAGATCGGGTGTCCAGTTCCCTCTGCGTATCCCCAAGAGAGCCGAGAGCACCGGTTACGGCACAGGCAACCGAGAGAAGCATGCAGGCGAGCATGACAATCAGAATGAGAGAAGAGGGAAGACCTACTGCCAGGAAAGACCAGCCACTTTTCGTGAATTGCTGATTGACCGTAAAGGTGATCAGGGAGGTTGTTTCCCCTTTGGAGTTGGTACGCTCTGTCACAGCTTCACTGACGGAAACATCAAAGCCTTTCTGCCGGTATTCATCCGCTACGGCGTTGACCTCTTCCAGAACCGTATAATACTTCTCATCACCGACAAAGGTGTTGGAGGACTTCTTTGTATAAATACCGGCGTCAAACTGATAGGCGGGAAATGACAAAAGCACGCAGACCAGGACGGCGGCCAGAATGATCAGCGCCAGCGCTGTGCGGTTCTTTTTCATGATCAGGGAGGGATCCATCACTCTTCCTCCTTCCGCATGACCGTGAACATATAAATGCCGGCACAGATGCACAGAATGACGAAGCCTATGACTGAAAGCGCTGTTGCCGGCCCTTTCCGCCTGTCATAAAAGTTCAGCATATACAGATAGGTGATCAGAGTATCCGTCTTGTTGGCAGGCGCGCCTTTCGTCATGGTGTAGACGATCGGGAAGGAATTGAATACATAAATGATATTGAGAACTGTACTCACTGTCAGAGACGGCCTTACCAGCGGGATGGTGATCCGCCAGAGTTTATCCCAGAAGCCGGCTCCGTCCACCGTGGCTGCTTCATACAGAGAACTGTCAATGGACTGCAGACCGGAAAGCACGCAGAAAGTGACGAAAGGTATCGTAACAAAAATACCGACCCAGCACTCCCACACAAATTCAATCTGGTAGGAGGAGCGCCAGTTGATTGCCTGCTTGATGATGCCGAGATTGAGCAGAACGTTGTTCAGGTTGCCGTATTCATACTTGATGATGTAATTCCAGACGGATGCCTGAATGACCAGGGAAGTTGCCCACGGAAAGACAACGATGGCGCGGGCGATTTTTCTGCCGTGAAACTTCTGATTCAGCACCATGGCGAGCGCAAAGCCGATGACCGTCGACAACCCGACAACTGACAGCACCCACCAGAAGGTGTTGATCATCACGGTTTTAAAGGCGGGGAGCCCGATCGCTTCCTTAAAATTCCGGAAGCCGACAAATCCGCCTACAAGCCCGGATTTTGAAATCTCACTGAAGGAAAGCCTGAATACGATGGCGATCGGGAAGACCACGAACACCGCCATCAGGATAATGCTCGGCAGCAGCCACAGATACGGTTCCCATCTGCGCTTTTGATTGAGAGAATTCAACAACAGACACCTGCCTTATCGAAAGGTTGGAAAACAAAGCGGGCCCGGCCATCTGACCGGGCCCGGAAAAACCTTATGGATCTTTCGGTATTATACAGATATGCGGTTATCAGCCGACGAGAGCTGCCTGGAGAGCATCCAGCTCAGCCTGGACAGAGCCACCGGCGAGGGCAGCCTGCTCAGCAGCAATAACGCCCTGCTTGACCTGATCCCACTCAGCCTTGGCAGTCGGATAGAACTGGCAGCCGCCGAGAACATCGAGCCATGCACCGAAGGACGGATCTGCTTCAACAAGAGCGCCGACAGCGGAGTTGACAGCGGGGAGGAAGCCTTCCATGGAAACCCAGCCGACATAGTTCTCAGGATTGTAGAAGAACTGTGCGAACTTGCCGATGGCTTCGTCACGGGCAGCCTGATCGGGAGCAGCCTCATCCTTGAAGGCCATTACGCGGTCCATAACACCGACGGAGGAAGAAGCCTTGCCTTCGTTGGCAGGAATGTTAGCCGTTGCAAGATTGATCTCGCCGCCCTTGTCAGCAACGTAAGTGGGCAGCTGGTTGGGAGCAATGACCATGGCCAGTTTGCCGGCAGCAAACATATCCTGGAGGTCATAACGGGTCTGGGTTGCGGGATTTGGGTTGGTGAAGCCCTTGCTCACAAGGCCGATTGCATACTCAATGGCCTCTACGTTCTCAGCAGAGTTGACAGCCCAGTTGCCGTCAGCATCGACAAAGCCGCCGCCGTTGCCCCAGGTATAGTAAGCAAATGCAGCCTGGCCTTCGTCAGTGGTCATATCAATGCCCCAGGGATATACTTCGCCGTTGTAGTAATCTACGATTGCCTGAGAAACATCTTCAAGCTCTGCCCACGTCGTCGGGACTTCAACGCCGACTTCCTCAAACATGTCAACATTGTAGAACAGTGCACGTGCGGAAGCAAGGTCGGGAACTGCCCATACGGTGTCGTCAATCACAGACTGGTCGATGAAGGAGGGGAAGAAGTCATTGAAGAGCTCTTCCGGGCACCACTGGGAAACAGGCTCCAGCAGGCCTTCATTTGCATAGTTTGCAAAAACGTCGATATTCAGGATGTCAGGTGCATTACCGGCAGCAATACGAGTGTCAACGACAGTGTAAACGTCGTTCCAGGAAACAACCTCAAGATTGAGCTTGATGCCCGGGTTCTCAGCTTCAAACTTCTCGACAAAGTTTGTGCCGTTCATGCCCTTACCGAGGAACCATTCCTGGGTGTTGGGGCCATACTGGCAGATGATGACATCAAGCGTGATATCATCTGCAGAAGCGGAGACTGCGCAGAAGGAAAATACCATGCACAGTACAAGAGCGAGAGCAAAAATCTTTTTCATGTCTTTCTCCTTTAATAATTTTTTTCGGTGATCCGAAATGCTGTGCATATTTTAAGCCTCTCTGTCAAATCTGTCAATAGAAAAGTAGAGAGCGGGCTTTTGACGCTGTATCTATTATAGGAAATGACCAATCAGCAGAAATATTAAAAAGAAAGAAAACGGCATTGCCATCTTGCAATTCCCGGATGGGCATAGTATGCTGAAAACGGATAGAGTTATTCACGGAAAGATTGAAATGGCAAACTGTGCAGAAAACTGCGATCACCCTGTAGAATTTCGGAACAGTCATTTATCTTAAATAGGAATAAAACAAGCATAAATAACTAAAATTAAATCATAAACGGGTTAAAATTGAACCTTAATGGATGTTCAGTAAAACGAATGAAACAAAAGATGTGATATAATCCTATAGTTAAGAATTACAATTCAGTTATTATAGAGCAAAACAGTTTGATGCAAATTGAGGAATGCGAATATGGACAGAACAATTGCCATAATTGATGATGACGGAGAGGATGTAGAAAAACTTGTCCGGTATATTGACAAGTACAAAACAGAGAAGAATCTGCAGATTCGCACCAGAGTTTATTCAAACGGATTGGATTTTCTGGAAGAATACCGCCCGATTTATGATATTGTATTTCTGGACATTGAAATGCCCCACATTGACGGCATCGAGACAGCAAGGAAACTCCGCGAGATCGATGAACGGGTTGTCCTGATCTTTATTACCAGAATGGCACAATATGCTATCAGCGGTTATGAAGTATCAGCGCTGGATTTTATTCTGAAACCGATCCGGTATGGGACACTGGCAGAAAAACTGGAGAGGGCACTGTCCTATGTAGACAGAGAAACACATAAGGATCTGACTTTGTTCCTTAATATAGGAGGAGATAATTTTCGCAAGATCAACAGCCGGGATATTTATTATATTGTAAAAGACAGAAATTACATTGTTTATGTAACCAAAAGCGGAACATTCCGTTTGCGCGGAACTCTGCGGGAAGTGGAAGAAACTTTAAAGGGAAGTTCCATAGTACAGTGCGCAAAGGGGGTTATGGTCAATCTGATTCACATTGAACAGAAGGTTAAAAATATAGTCTATATAAACGGAATGCAATTTGTCATTACAAAACCATTTCTGGAACAATTTACAGATGCCTTGATGCAGTTTTTGCAGAAAGAAAAGTAATATGTTATTAACTATGTTTGTTTATCCGCTCTGTTTTTTGTTTGAGCTCCTTGTATCAGAAGCGGTTTTTCTGTCCGGACAAAAAAGAAAATCCGGATTTTTACTGAGAAGCCTTTTGATGATTACAGTCTCAGCGGGGCTGGCGATCGGTCTTAACTATCTGTTTTCCTTTCTGCCGGATACGATCCCTGTACGCATTGTTTTCTTCCTGCTTTTTTTCGGAATCTCTGTTTTTGCAATATTTATTTGTTTTTATATTTCGTTTGCCCAGATCATTTTTATTGCAACGGCCGGTTATTCCGTGGAACATATTGCGGATTCACTTCTGAAAATTCTGTTTGTATTCACACCATTAGGGAAAATATCCGACAGCATTCTGTCAATTCTGATTCTGACGATACCATACGTGCTGTGTGCACTGCTGTTTTACAGGCTTTTTATCGCATCCGCTCTTCTGAATGAAACAATGCAGTCCGGCGATAAAAGAGTGCTCGCTATAGCTGGGGTTAATCTGATCATCTGTATGGCGTTAAGCGTGATAATTGACCATGTTAATCTTTCCGGAGTGGCTACAGCGATTTGCAAAACCTATGCGATATTCGGCTGTATCCTCTGTCTGCTGATTCAGGTAGGGTTATTTCGTGACGGGAAGAAAACCAGAGAGAATGCGATATTACAGCAGATGATGCTGATGGAACGAAGCCAGCATAAGATTTCAAAAGAAACAATTGATTTTATCAATATCAAATGCCATGATCTGAAGCACCAGCTGGATAAACTCGGCAGCCTGAACGATGAGAGACGACAGAAAAGCATAGCTGAAATTTCCGATGCAATTATGATTTACGACAGCATTGTGAAAACCGGCAATGATGCGCTGGATGTTGTGCTGATGGAAAAGAAGCTTCTGTGCGAGAAATATCATATTCAGCTTTCCTATATTGTACAAGGGGACGGAATCAATTGGATCAGCGAGGTCGACATTTATTCCTTGTTCGGGAATATACTCGACAACGCGATTGAGAGTCTGCAGCAGGAAACAGACGAGGAAAAAAGAGTAGTTACTCTTTCTGTCAGGACACATATGAAGATGCTGTATATCAATGCCGATAACTATTGCAGCACGCCTATTCTCTATGAAAACGGGGAGATCAAAACAACCAAACAGCATGAAGTAGGTATGCACGGTTACGGGCTGAAAAGTATTAAGCATATTGTTGATTCATACGGCGGAGACCTTCTGATTGACACCAGCAACAATCATTTTGTTTTGCAAATTATGATCCCTCAGGAAAAAAGCAGGCCAGCATAAGATGACGGAGCCTGCTGCATAATCAAAGCAACTGCAAGGAAAGCAGTTGCTTTTTGCTTTTGTACCCAAAAAAGGTGTTTTTGTACCACAAATAATTTTTAAAAATAATCTATGATACAATAAATGTAAACTTGTGAGACCTATGAGGTGAAATTCACAGGAAATCTATATTTCAAAAAGGAGAAAAGGTTTGTATGAGAAGAATGACCGTCCGTAGGCTTAAAATGGTGTTAAGCCTGATCCTGATTATGGCTCTGGTCACCGGCAGTTTTGCAGCCCAGGCGTTTGCCAATATTGCCGACAAGCTGGATCCTGAAAAGATCTATCGTGCAGTTTATGATTCCATGACAGAAGTGGAAGATGCTGCAGCAGAACTGAATCTGCAGCTTGAAGGAGAAGGTGCTGTCCTCCTGAAAAACAGTGAGAAAGCGCTGCCTCTGACTGATGGAGAAAAAGTAACAGTGCTGGGGACTCAGGCTGATACTCTTGCAACCGGCGGAAGCGGTTCCGGCGGACAGACGAAACCCGGCGGAGATAACACACCGGGTGCGCCTCTGACTTTGTTCGAAGCGCTGGATGCAGCGGGGATAGAATACAATCTGTCTGTAAAAGCAGAGTATGAAAAACCCGAGCTGAACCCGAAAACGCTCTCTTACAGCGGCAACGCTTATGACGGCGGGCATTATATGCAGAAGGTTGATAAGGAAAGCGCAGACAGCGTGTTCTTTGACGGAAGCTGGTATGAATCCGCAGAAGACGGAGCTCTCGCAGGTGCAAACCTGGAAGGCTATACAGATACGGCCCTGGTCGTTCTGTCCCGCTCAGGAGCGGAAGGACAGGACAACGACGCTTATGATCTGAAAGACAAGGATACTCAGGAGCCTGTCACAGACGACATCAGTGATCACTATCTGCAGCTGACCACTTCGGAAAAAGAACTGATGGCCTATGCCAAGAAGAATTTTGAGAAAGTGGTTGTTCTGATCAACAGCCCGTCCGCTATGGAACTTGGCTGCCTTGAGTATGATGAGGATATCGATGCAGTATTGTGGATCGGCCAGCCGGGATGGAATGGCATTATGGCTGTCGGACAGGTTCTGACCGGTGAAGTCAATCCTTCCGGACGTACCGTTGATATCTACATGGCAGATTTTGCAA
>JAEEGF011373179.1_pt1 | contig 10968 bp, 12 predicted proteins | sample 9134171 | NCBI WGS metagenome assembly JAEEGF01 (sample SAMN16246542, study PRJNA631951) | gut metagenome | biome: gut microbiome; feature: rumen; material: AP-attached | host: Bos | place: Iran: Karaj | collected 2018-10
CATCCGTCGCCGCGTTCGAAAGAGCCTGGAAGAGACGTGGGGTGGCCTGGAAAGTGGCGCTTGCTGTTTTTGCGGCTGCCGTAATTGTCCTGCCGTACATATGGGTGGCAAGGGCTGTGGAAGAGAAGTCCCGGGAAGCCCGTGAACTGAAGGACGCAAAAGACAGAGTGGAAGCGGTTTTTTCCAGCGCAATTCCTGCCTTCAGGCAGGCTCTCAGCGACGCTACTACACAGCAGGAGGCGGCCGAGGCTTGGCTGGGATTTGTCGAAAGCCAGAAAGAGGTGAACTATGACATCCCTGCCGCTGTGCCGGATGCCGTTCGCCCCGCCCTGCGCGACTACATCCTCCAGCGCAACACCAAGATCCAGGCAGAACTGAACGAGGAGTTCCAGAAGAAGCTGAAGGATCTGCAATAATCCTATTTCCAAAAAGACATAAAAAGACTACTTGCCTTCCGGCAAGGCCGTCCTATATTTGTCTCCGGCTTTTTTGTCCCGGTTTTTGCCGTTATTGGAAATAATCGCTATATTTGTCAATACAGGCCTCAGGGTCTGCGACATAGACAGATTAGCGTTTACATTGCACTGACCGCGTAGGAACGTAGGAAATTCTTGACAAGCAGGATCAGCGGCAAGTCGTAAACGTCCGTTATGGATGCCCTCGGGTATCCCGCGGGCGTGACTTGTTCCTGCTTTGGTTTCCTACGACCACTACCGGACAAGTTGCGCCCGTGTTTTTTTTATGCACAGAAACCAATTAATAAACCTCATATGGGACTCTTAAACAACATCAAGGATGCCTTCAACAAGGCGGAATTCACAGTCGCTCCGAACAAGAAGCTCAAAACTATCTCTGCAGATTTCAAAAAGGCCTTTGCTCTTACGCTAGTGTTCTACAAGGGTGTTCAGATTGCAGATCCTGAATTGACGCTCAACCAGCTGGGCAAAAAGACCACCAAGGATGTCAATACCACAGCTGATGGTATCAAGATAAAAGGAAGTACAAAGGTGGGAGAGGCCGAAAAGATGTTCGACAAGGCCTTCGGCGTAACTGTCCAAATTAAGGATAAATCCGGAAAGAACCTGGTCCCTAATGAAATTACCATCGGCCAGGCAGCACGTGAGGAATATAAATAGGAGAAATTATGGCAAAGAAATCAGTATCCTGGAAAGATTATCTCATCGACATTGATGAGAAAGGTTCAGTAAAGATTTCCAAGAACGGAGCCCTCTGCGATAACGCTAAAGCAACCCTCCGCGAGATTGCCGAAGCCGCCGGTTTTGAGGTTGACGAAAAATGGAACACCCAGCAGTTTGGCGCAAAACTGTCCAAATTTCTGGAAGATGCGGTCCCAACACCCGCTGCAAAACCGAAGGATGAACCTCAGGTAAAGGCTTCCAGGGCCGATATCGCAGGCGCGCGCGTTCGTGTATATGGTAAGGCGCAGAACCGCACCGCTCTGGGCATCATGCACGCCTATATGGTGATGTATCCCCAGACCAAGCTGGATGAGATTCGTAAGGCTTTCCCTGATGAGTTGAATCCCGATTCCGGCGTCAAGAAGAATTTCGTGTACGCGGAGGACAAGGGCACCACGGCTGATTGGAATGGATTCTTCAAAGAGCCGGATGAACTTCTGAAAATGGGTGACGGCAAGAAGGTTTCCGTTGTTTCCATGTGGACCAAGCCCAGTTTTGAGCGTCTGGTGGCATGGGCCAAGCAGTATGGTATCGTAGTGGCCGAATTCGAGAAGGCTGCCAGCGGTGGCCAGAAGGGCGGTTTCCGCCTGGAGTACCTCAACGGCTACGTTCCTCCCAAGCCCAAGAAGGGTATCGCCTGGTGGGTGTGGGCACTGATTGCCGCCCTTATCGTGCTTCTGTGCCTGCTCCTTTTCGGCAAAAAGAAGGCTGAACCTCAGATAGTTGAGGTGGAGAAAGTGGTTGTTGTCCACGATACTCTCTACGTCAAGCAGATTGCGGAGATTGAGGACCATTATAACGCAGCAACTTTCGTTGCCGGCAAGGCCGATCTCAGCGATGATGCCAAATTCGTCCTTCATGATCTTGCAAAGGTGATGAAGGACAACCCGGAAATCCGTCTCCGCCTGGAAGGCCACACCTCCGCCGAAGGCGACGCCGCCTTCAACCAGCGCCTCTCCGAAGCCCGCGCCCAGGCCGCCGTCGACTTTATGGTCGGCCACGAAGGCATCAACGCCTCCCGCCTGGAAGCCATCGGCAAAGGGTTCACCCAGCCCAAGAATCCGGCAGACCCTACTGCTCCAGAGAACAGAAGAACTGAGTTTATTGTGATTGAATAATTATTAACAAAATGGAGGTGATAATAGACTACATCAAGTACGATGTAACTGGTGCAACTGCCGAAGTATCTGGATACGATCGTCGTAAAAAGTACATTCATACAATTAGAATTCCCCGATACATTGCTGTCAAGGGAAAGAAAGTTGAAGTAGTAGGAGGTAAAGATGGTTTTATGGAGGGCCTGAACGGTTGCGTGTTGGAAGTCCCAAATACTTGGAAGATACACGGTGTAAGCTTATTAGACCATGCTGGCGAATCAGACACTGTGGAAGGTGTTCTGTGTAAGATTTATGAAGCCAGAGAAGGCTATCATGAAAAGCCAAACAAAATAAGTAAGAATCAATCGTCGGAGGTTGGACTATTAATAGTTAAGTGTCTGGTTTGGATGCTTGGTCTTGCGTTAGTGGTTCTTTCTGTAAAGTATTGGAAATGGTGGACAATTCTGACTTTCTTTCCAATTATGGCCTCGACTATTTTAGTATTTATGGCAATCGAGGAAGATGATGATACTATATCATCTGCTTTGATTAGAATCCTGATTTGGATTGCCTGCATTGGAGTATTCGTTGTTTCTATTCTTTATTTGCATTGGTGGACTTTTATTGTTGCTGTACCAGTGCTTGTCCTTTTCTCTAAAAAATGTGTAAGCATGTAAATAGCATGCAGATTTCTTTAAAGTCTGATGCATTAAAGGTGTTAGCTTCTTATTCTCGTTTGGAACCATACGGGATTCAAGAAGATGTTTTGCAATATGTGTTAAAACATCACAAAAACAACAAAGAGTACTCTGCAGTCGAGACGAAAACCAAGCTGCTAAATCTATTCTACTCCACCTCAATTAATGCTGTGAATTTAATGGCAAAACATATATGTGAGATTGATCGAATAGATGATCGATTACAAAAAGGAGATAAAACCCTTGTAGCAGAAATCGCTAATTTACATTTGTCGGACGGCTCTACAAGAAACAATTATTCCTTTGCTACAAAGTATTGCGCATACCATCAACCTAAAAAATATCCTATTTTCGACAGTATTGTTGAAGCCGTTTTTATTAGTTTGTTCGAAAACGGGAAAATTAAAGGGTATCAATACACAAGGAAAAAGACTCATGATGAAAAGAGTTTTTCAACAACCGGGTTTAGGGCGAAACTAAAAGAGTATTCTTTTTATGTAGAAGTTTATGATGCCTTTATGGCGCAATATGATTTAAAGTCTTTTTCATATCGTCAAGTTGATTCTTATCTATGGGGCGCATATAAGATTGGCGGGGCTGAATATCAGATTGAGATACTCGCACCTATTGATAAATCGAAAATCATACAGATGTAGTTTATTCATATTTATTAACCATCTAATTAACAAAACATTATGGCAGAACTTAAAATTGACGGCCGTATGAAGGTAAAGACCCTCAAGGCCAACTTCAAGAGCAACTTCGGCAGCACCCTGCGTGTTTACAAGAGCGTTACCTGCAAGGGCGCTTTCGCTGAGGAAGATGCAACACTCGCATCCCTTCGCGCTGAGGGCGCAAAGGGTGGTGAACTCACCGTGGGCGGCAACAAGACCGTCGGCAAATTCGAGGAAGAATTCGCCGCAACTTGGGGCATCGGTGTCCAGGTGGCAAGCGCAGACGACAGCAAGCTCGCTGACAACAAGGCTACCCTTGTAGCTGCCGGCAAGTAATTGTCCGATTTCTTTAGCCCGGAAGGGTGGGGACATCCTTCCGGGTTCCATTTATGCGAACGCAGTCATTTAAAAAAGAACTTGCGCGGGTTTTCGATGATAACCTGCATACAAAGCAATGGCATAATTACGTGGATTATGCCATCATTGGGCTTATTCTTCTGAGTACTGCCGAGATTTTCATCTCTACATTCCCTATATCGGCCACTGCCGAAAAATGGATGAAGTTCATCGACCTGTTCACTCAGATCTTCTTTACCATTGAAGTATCCCTGCGCATTTGGACTGCAGATGAAATAGATCCTAAATACAAAGGTTTATGGGGCCGGGTAAAATACTGCTTCTCCTTCTACGGACTCATTGACTTCCTGGCCACCTATCCTTTCTGGATCAATTTCATACTGCCTTTACCCGTAACGGCGCTCAAGTCTCTTAGGGTAATGCGCCTGTTCCGTATTGCCAGAATGATCCGTATATTCCGCTACATGAAGGCTTTCCGCTTCCTGGGCACTGCTGTCAGGAGCAAGAAGACCGAAATGCTGGTTTCCGTACAATTCCTTCTCATCACCACCATTGTCCTGTCTTTGCTCCTCTACATCGTTGAACATGATGCAAATCCGGAGATGATTGGAGACGGCTGGAAAGCATTTGTCTGGGCCTTTGCGAAATATATCGGAGATCCCGGCAAGGTCGCGGATTTGCCAATTGTTACTACTGCGGGAAATATCATTGCATTTATTGTTGGAATCCTGGGCATAGCGATTTTTGCTGTTCCCATCGGCCTCATCGGTTCAGGGTTCACGGAAGCGATTGAGGAGCAGCAGAAAGAGGAGGAGATCAAGGATAACGTGGACAAACTTCATCGCGCATTCGAAAGGAAACAAGATCCTCCCACACTCTTCCAGGTGGTGCCGATGTTCCTTTCCGTGGTTGATATCCAGGCGAGGATGGGTATGACGCAGGATGCGATTTTTGAAGCGGTAAATGCTTCCGGGGATTTCCGCGTTTTCAATATGGCATCCACCATTCCTGCAGACCAGAATCCTATGGACAGACTGGCTGTGGAGCATTTTGTGGTCAACAGACCCTACGGTTGCTTTATTGACCGAGGTTCATGTGTGACTATAGTCTCGCCAGCATCAATGATTGATCCTATGGTGGGTAACTTCTCGTATTATCTGGCGAAAATCGGAGGATTCAACTTTGTGAGCCGCGAGTTGGGAGAGGTAAGGCCTTATAAATCTTTCTATTTAGCATCGTCCTTTGACGAGCCCGGACAGCCGGAGTTTATGGCCGACATCAATGAACTGACATCCCGTGAAGGAGCTTGGTGCGTCACCATCCTTGCCGCCAGCGGCACCAACGAGCCGGAATATCCGGAAGTAGTGCATATCGGCTATGGCGGAGGACGTGGTGAAAGCGCCTTGGATGCCCCCAACCTCTTCATCCACGATATTGAAAAAGCCGATGCCATCTTTACCGGCATCGAGAGTTCTCTGCAGGATGACTTTGGCTGGAAGGCAGAGCGGCAGATGCGCCACAAGTCGGATAACGCAAAGGTTTATCTCCGCCACCTTCCCTCTGTGGATACAATGAACGCCTTTATCCTTCGTATCGCGTGGAGCGCCATGTCACGTGACGCCCGCCGGATCAAGATGGCACAGGCAATTGCTGATATTCTCCACAATGAACTGGAGCCGGACCATCAAGTTGACCGTTCTGAACTGAAAATCAAGAATATAGGTTATTCCGATTATAAAGCATGAAGATTCCTGGATTAACTTTTTCCCTGAAGAGGGCCATTGGTGTGAGTGCCCTCAAGCAGAAGGTGGCCCGCAAAACCGGACTACCGCTGACCAAGCAGGGACTTGAGAGAAAAATCGGTGATAAAGTTGTAAAAGCCGTAACTGGTAAAAAGAAATAATTAAAATATAAGGTATTATGGGACTGTTTTCAAGAAATTCCATTGACGACGCACAAGAGGAAGTTAAACGCTGTCAAGCCACTTTGGCATTAATGAAAGAAAGACGTGACGCAGCAAAGAAGAATGGATCTTACAAAACCACCTCAAAGAATTATCGAAAAGGAGATAAGGTGGGGACCGTATATGATGCTAATGTCTGGTCCGCAGAAGATAATTTAAAGAGAGCCAAAGAAAGATTGGCCGAAGCAAAAAAGAAGAAGTAATGTTTAAAAGATTGCTATTTACCGTTTCTCTGGCTTTGCTTCTCGCCTGCGGCCAGGGACATAAGAAGGTGTCGGAGGTGGACAAGTACAACGATATGCTCTCGCACGTCCAGGCGCTGGAAAGGAGTATGCAGACGCTGTCCACGGCTTCGATGGAGCAGTTGATCGCTTACTCGGAAGCGGTGGACACCCTTTATTACGACTACAATCCTATGGAACTGCAGCCGGCGCAGGTTGAGGCCTGCGAGTCTTTGAAAAACAGAGTGGCGATCCTGAAAAGGGATGCGGGCGTAATGATCAATGAGGCTCGACTTCGATTCCGCTATACCGCGCATTCCAACCCCGACTGCCTGTTGGAGGGCACATCGGCCTACCCCGTGTATCTGGAAAGAGGAGATGTCCTGTACTACAATATCGGCCTCCAGAATCCCGGAACGGTAAAACTATACAATGCAGATGCCCGCCAGACGATCAAAACCTATACGCAGAAAACGAAGGTTTCGGATTCGCTCGTGGTGGCCAACAAGGGCATCTACCTTGTGGAAATAGTCCCTGGAAAGACGCAATATGCTTCCATAGATATCCAGTTCCGTATGGGCGAATATCATCCCGTCAAGACGGTCTATAGTGAGGAAATCTCCTGCAAGGCTGGAGATTTCCGCGCAGTCTCCAATAAAGGCATTTCAATGCGCCCCGTTTTTGAGCAGCCCAGGAAATTCACGCTTTCCAGCCAGTTGAAATCCACATTTACAACCTCTGCCAAATCCATTGCCGTGGTCGCCGTTCAGATTCCATCGGGGGCCACGGACGTGCTATACAACCTCCGAATTTCCACAAGCGAGCAGGATAAGAGTTCTGATGGAAAGTTCCCGGATAAGATGAATCTATCCTACAAGAAAGTCAGGTTCCTGGGGCTTCCGCTTTACGAATCTTCCAAGAGTAACGGCCTTTTCAGCACGCTGCTGGATGATAACAGGCCTCTCCGCGAAGAAGATGCGTACTGCAATATGTATGTGTTCCGCAGTCAGTGGGCTGCAAAACAATTCCAGGATGGCACCAAGCAGGCCTCCCAACTCCAGTACGATGTGGATTACTCCACGCTGGGAACCCAGTCCTGCAATGGCCGCATTCCCGCAAAGGGCGCAAGGACAATCTATCTGGCTTTCGAAAACGAGCGCGTCCGCTATTCCAATTACATTTGGATTGAAGTCCTGGCCGCCACCCCTATTACGGAATACCATACCACGAAGTACACGGCATATTGATGAAACAAATCCTTGTATTTGCCTTTGCTGTTCTGTTTACCAGTCAAGTCTTTGCGCAAAGTTTGGCTGGTAAATGGCTTGTATACGAAGGAGGTGACGGTGCCGAACTTGTTGTGACGATCGATTCCGGCAATTCCGGGATGGCTGAACTGTCGCATATACGTCGGTTCGAGGCGGTATCTTATGGCGAAGGAAGCCAGTTCTGGGGCACTTTCCACACGACCGGCGGGTACTTTTTCCTGGTGAAAGGGAGTAAATTCGTAGAGGTCAGTGTTTCTCTGAAAGACTCAACGCTTGTGGTCCGGCAGTGTGGCAAGCCGACGGTATCTGTACCGGCCTGGCTGGACGAGCCTTACAGCACGCGGGATTTATCCGATTATGGGGATTACAAGAAACAAGTTGTGGCTCAGTGGAAAAGGGACTTCCCGCATAATGAAGACGTGAAGAAGGGCAAGTGGATGATGGAGCATTACTTGATTGACTATTACGGTGATGCATTTGAAACCCTGCTTGAAGGGGAATATCGCGTCATTGAACATACGGACTCTACTCTGATCGTGAAAAAACTTGGCGGGGCCCTTCCCGAAATGACGTGGAGGAAAATCTCTGGCGCGTAAGTATATGGTATACAGTGAGATGCCGGAAACGCTTCTACATCCATGCTTGTAGAGGCGTTTTTGGTATTTAATTGATTTACAGGTAGTTTCGCGCCGGCCTCACGCCCCATCTGCCCTTCACAAAAAAGGAGACACCCTCTTTCGAAGATGTCTCCTTGTGCGGTAGGTGAGAGTCGAACTCACACACCCCAACGGGCACTACCCCCTCAAAGTAGCGTGTCTACCATTTCACCACTACCGCGATTTGGGATTGCAAAAATATAGATAATTCCGGAAATCACAAAATTTTCCGAAAAAATATTTATCTTTGCGGTCCCTTACGAGTTGAGGGATACACATTTATTAACTTTAAAACAGATTTACAATGGCTGTTAAAATTCGTCTCCAGCGCCACGGAAAGAAGAATTTCGCATTCTTCGACATTGTTGTGGCCGACACCCGCGCCCCTCGTGACGGACGCTTCATCGAGCAGATCGGTTCTTACAATCCCAACACCAATCCTGCTACCATCGTTCTCAAGGCAGACCGTGCCCTCGCATGGCTCAACGTCGGAGCTGAACCCTCCCTCGTCTGCCGCCGCATCCTCTCCTACGAAGGAGTCCTCCTCCGCAAGCACCTCAATGGTGGTATCGCGAAGGGAGCCCTGACCCAGGAGCAGGCCGATGCAAAGTGGAACGCCTGGAAGGCAGAGCGTGACGCTAAGATCGCTGCCAAGAAGTCTAGCCTTGCCAACGCCGCCATCGAAGCAAAGAAGGCTGCAAAGGCAGAGGAGACCAAGGTGAAAGAGGCACGCGCAGAGGCTATCGCAAAGAAGGCCGCCGAACTCGCCGCAAAGCAGGCTGAGCCCGTGGCCGAAGAGGCTCCCGCAGAGGAAGCTGTCGAAGCACCTGCAGAGGAAGCATAATGCTCCCGATTGCCAAAGTCGTCAAATCTTTCGGCACCGACGGAGGGCTGCTTCTGAGCGGCAACGTCGATCTGGAAACTTTGGACTTCAAGGAACCTGTATTCATCGAATTCGATGGACTGCAGGTTCCTTTCTTTATTCTCGACTGCGAACCCCGCGGCGGCAAGACTGTGGTGCACCTGAACGACGTCCGGAACCTGGAGGACGCCGAGGAGATGGTCGGCCGCACCATCTATGCCGATGTGGAGATGGAAGAGGATGACGAACCTGACTTCACCGGCTGGACCATCCTCGACCGCGGCAGCAAAATCGGCACTTGCACCGGCATCGAACCCATCCCCGGCAACCCCTGCCTCTACGTGAAGCTCGCCGACGGTCGCGAACCCCTCATCCCCCTGCACGATGACTTCATTGTGGGAGTGGACGAGACCTCCCGCACCCTCTCCCTGAATCTACCGGAAGGGTTGTTATGATTCCCTGATGATAATCTTCCAGCGTTGGGGATTATTCAAACGTTTAAATCGTTTTCGGGTAAGGTCCAATTTCATGCCGGGGACCTTACCGGGATTTCGGCCTTCCAGGCACTTCCGGCGGGTAAGGTATCGACCCTAAAAATGGACCTTACCCGAATGGGGTGGGGGGGGAAACGCTTCGGGCGGGAGACCCCCGTGCATTTTTGCACTTTAGCAGAATTTTGCTATCTTGCAGGCTGATAGTGTAATACCTGAACCCGATGAAGAAATCATTCCCGCGTTTCGACATGGCGCGCGACCCGATCCGCACGCAGTGGTACCTGAAACCCATTACCAAGCTCCTGAGCTGGCCGGCCGTAATGGCGCATAGGCCTAAGATCACCAAAATCGGCACTGAGGGCCTCGAGCCGCCGTTCATCCTGCTTTGCAACCACAACGCATTCATGGACTTCAAGGTGGCGACGCAGATTATCTATCCGCGCCGCGCGAACTACGTGGTGGCGATCGACGGGTTCATCGGCCGGGAATGGCTCCTTCGCAACGTGGGATGCATCTGCAAGCGCAAGTTCACCTCCGACACCGTGCTGGTACGCCAGATACGCAAAGTGCTGGACAATAAGGATATAGCGGTGGTCTACCCCGAGGCGCGCTACTCCCTCTGCGGCACTACCGCGGTTCTCCCTGCATCCCTCGGAAAACTTTGCAAGATGATGGATGTGCCGGTGGCGACCCTCATCTGCCACGGGCATCACGTCAACTCTCCCTTCTGGAACCTGCACGAGCGCGGGGTCAAGCCCACCGAGGCGGAGTACTCCCTCCTCTTCACCCGCGAGCAGATCCGCGAGGCCAGCGTAGACGAGATCAACGACCGCATCGTGGCCGCCTTCCAGTACGACGACTTCGCCTGGCAGAAGGAGCGTGGCATCCGCACTCCCTATCCCAAGCGGGCGGAAGGCCTCCACAAGGTGCTCTACCAGTGCCCCCACTGCGGCACCGAATACAAGATGGCCAGCGAGGGGAGTGAACTCTTCTGCGCCCACTGCGGCAAGCGCTGGGAGATGACCGAACTGGGCGAACTGCGCGCGCTGGAGGGCGAGACCGAGTTCTCCCACATCCCCGACTGGTACGAGTGGGAGCGCGCGAATGTCCGGAAGGAGGTGGAGGAAGGCCGGTATTCCACTGGCACCCTGCCCGTCAAAGTCTATTCGCTACCCAACGCCAAGCGCTTCATCCACCTGGGGGAAGGCACGATGGTGCAGGACGGCAGCGGTTTCCACGTGCACGGTACAGACGTGGACGGGGATCCCTTCGAGATGGAGATCCCGGTGCCGTCGCTCTACTCCTGCCACATCGAGTATGAGTATCTGGGGAAATACGGGGACTGCGTGGACCTGAACACCCTGACGGATACCTGGTACATCTACCCGCACGACTGCGATTTCGCGGTTACCAAGATGGCCCTCGCCACGGAGGAACTCTACTTCAAGCATCTCCGGGATACCGGCAAGCCCTGCCTCC
>JAEEGF010272863.1_pt1 | contig 10967 bp, 10 predicted proteins | sample 9134171 | NCBI WGS metagenome assembly JAEEGF01 (sample SAMN16246542, study PRJNA631951) | gut metagenome | biome: gut microbiome; feature: rumen; material: AP-attached | host: Bos | place: Iran: Karaj | collected 2018-10
TCGAGAACGGCCTGCGTTTCGCTATCCGTGAGGGTTGCCGTACCGTCGTTTCCGTTGTTGTCATCGGCATCAACGTTTAATTAGCCTTTCTAAAAATATGCCGCCATTTTTGGCGGCATATTTTTTCATATTTCAAACTTTTTGCAGCTCAAAAAATCTCCAATGGAAGGTCGATTCGGGAAGGAGGATCAGATATGTTCAAGAAGAAATGTCTTTCGATCATCCTGATCATTTTGCTGTTGCTCCTCCTTTTCCGCTTTGGCTCCTATTTGCTTCTCCCGTCGGAGCCGGTTGCACTGGTGCCTGGGCTGCGCTACAGTGCCGGGCCGTTGGGCGCCGCCCTGCGCTTGGGCCCGCCTAAGGAGATCCACAGCCGCTTATCCCAGTGGGGAGCGGTCTATTGCGACTTTCAAACAGAACTGGACGGTGTGCCGGCGGAGATAGATCTGGGTTTTGCCGATGGACTGTGGCTGACAGTATTGTCTGTGCGAGCGGTTGCGGAGGACGCAGAGCAGGCGGATGCTTTATTTCGTGTCTGGTGCGAGAGACTGGAAGAGACATATCAAAACGCCGAAGGCTACCAAAACCAGGGGATCTCCGAAACCGGCAGAGGTAAAGCGCTGCGCCTTGAAATCAACAAGGGTGCTTTGGCCCTGAGCTGTGTTCTCATGCTGGAGGGCAATACGGTCGTCTTTTACGGCATCAATCTTTGGTGAAGGTTTATGTTTAGGTACATAGAACAGCACCGCAGGAGGAGTTGACTTTCCTGCGGTGCTGTTCTGTTACGTAATATAAGTTAGTTTTCGTCGGTGAAGATAAAGGCGTCTCCGGCACGCTGACGGAAGAGATCGTACACGGCGCGGATGGTTTTCATGTCCTCTACGGGAATATAGCTCTCCTCGCCGTTCGCTTCCTTGAAACGCTGCAGGATCACCGCTTCATTCACATAGGGGCCCTCCGCCGGCATCAGCACCAGGTATTCCCGGTCTTCCACCAGGATGCAGTCCAGAAAATGAAAGGCCATCTGCTCGCCGTTTTCATCGGCGAGATAGAAGAGTTCCTCCTGTGCGCTGTTTTTGTTCGCGTCCAATTCTATCCTCCTCAATTTCCGAAGACCCAGAGGTGGGTCACCCCGAAGGCCTCCCGGATGAAGTAGTTGAGCATCACGAAGAAATAGCCCCAGGGTGCCGCCACGCCGGCGGCTTCCACCCCCTGCAGCTTTGCCATCTCCTTGGCCCGGTACAGGTGGTAGGCGCTGGATACGATGGCCACGTGCCCGTCCGGCTCATCGCCCCGCTCCCGAATGATCTGGAAGGAGAAAGCCAGGTTTTCCTGGGTGGAGGTGGCCTTGGGCTCCTGCAGGATCCGCTCTTCCGGGATCCCGTGGGCAATCAGCCAGTCGTGCATGGCCTTGGCTTCGGTAACGGTCTCACCGGGACCCATGCCGCCGGAGACGATGGCCACGCTCTTCGGGTATGTGTTCAGATAATCCAGCGCGCCCTCCAGCCGCCGCACCAGGGTCAGGGAGGGCTGGTCCTTGTAAACCGCCGCCCCCAACACGATCAGATAGTCCCGCTCCGGCTCCTTGTCGGTGCGGGCAGAGCGGATGACGAAGCTCTCCACAAAGCAGAAATAGAGGACCCCGATGCACACCAGCACCACGACCACCCGCCAGAGCTTCGCCGGCAGAAAGTGGTGCAGCACGATGAGCGCCGCCACGAAGGCCAGGGCATAGCCCCACCAGGCGTAGCCCCGTGCCGCAAAGCGCAGGGCCAGCGCCATGGCCAGCAGCCCGCCGGAGGAGAGGACCCAGCCGGGCCTCAGCTTCACCGCGCCGATCCCGGCCAGGATCATTCCTGCGATCAGCAGGGGATAGGGCAGCCAGCCCATGCCAAAGCGGGCCAGCACCAGCGCTCCCAGTCCCAGGATCCCGGCAGGCACAAAATAGCGAAGGATGATTTTTTTATCCATGCAGTTCCTCCCACTTCTCGTACAGAGCCATCAGCTCTCCGTCCAGTTCCTCCCGCTCCGCTCCGATCTCCATCAGCTTCTGATAATCCGCTGCATAGGTCTCGGCCTCCCGGTCCAGCGCGGCGATCTTCTCCTCCAGCCGGGCGATCTCCCGCTCGGTTTTGGCGATCTGCTTTTCGCTGTTTGGCTGATGGGGCTTTTTCTTTTCTTCCTTCTTCTCCTGCTTCGGCAGGGCGGCTGCCAGACGCAGCTGGTCCTGCCGCTCCCGCCAGGCGCAGTATTCCCTGTAGCCGCCCCGGAAATCCGTGATCTCCCCGTCCCGCAGGGCCCAGATCCGGGTGGCGAATTTCTCAATGAAATAGCGGTCGTGGGAGACGAAGAGCAGGGTCTGCTCGTAGTCGGAAAGGGCGTCCTCCATCCACTCCCGGCTGGCGATGTCCAGGTGGTTGGTGGGCTCGTCCAGGATCAGCAGGTTGATGTCCCCGCCCATGAGCATGCAGAGCTTCAGTCGGCTCCGCTCGCCGCCGGAGAGGGCCCCCACCGGAGTGAACACGTCCTCTCCCCGGAAGCCGAAGGCGGCCAGCCGGTCCCGGGCCTCCTGGGGCTGGCAGCGGCAGTCATAGAGCATGGTGTCCAGGGCGGACCGGGAATCCTGGGAAAACTGCACGATCTGGGGCAGGTAGGCGCAGCGGATGGCGGGTCCGCGGTAGAGATAGCCCTGATTCGGCGTCTCTTCATTCATGATGAGCTTGAGAAGACTGGTTTTTCCCGTGCCGTTATCCCCGATGAGGGCGATCCGCTCCCCGCCGGTAACGGTGAGGGAGAGATCGTGAAACAGCGTTTTCTCGCCGTATGCCTTCTCCAGCCCCTCGCATACCAGCACCTCGTCGCCGTTGAACTCCCGTTCCTTGAACTTCACCGAGAGCTTTTTCTGCTCCCTGGGCTTTTCGCTGGTCTGCAGCTTTTCGATGCGCTTTTCCATGGAGAAGGCCCGCTTGTGCAGCTTGTCCGCGCCCATAAAGGCCCAGAGGTGCATTTGCTCGGCGGCACGCTGCAGTTGTTCGATCTTGGCCTGGTCCTTTTCGTACTGCTTCAGCTTTTCCTCAAAGCGCCGCTGCCGCTCCTGCACATAGAAGCTGTAGTTGCCGCTGTAGAGCTCGGCCTTGCCCTCGTTGATCTCGATACAGCGCTGAGCGATCCGGTCTAGAAAATAGCGGTCATGGCTGATGGCAAGCACGGTCCCCTTGAAGTGCAGGATGTAATCCTCCAGCCACTCCGTGGCCCGGAGGTCCAGGTGGTTGGTTGGCTCGTCCAGCAGCAGGATGTCCGTGTCCTCCAGGATAAGCCTTGCCAGGTTTACCCGGGTCTTCTCCCCGCCGGAGAGGCTGTCGAAAAGCTGCTCCCGCTGGGCTGCGGGGATCTGCAGGCCGTTGGCTACCCGGTTTCGGTCACTGTCCATGGTGTAGCCGCCAAGCCGCCGGTAGTCGTCGGAGAGCCGGTCGTATTCCTGCAGCAGGGCGGGGGAGGCGTCCTCCTCCATTTGGGCGGTGAGCTCCTCCATCCGCTCGCTCATGCGCGTGAGCCTGGCCTGGGCGGAGAGCAGCACGTCCTCCGTCCGCCAGCCCTCCGGGAACACCGGGATCTGGGAGATGAGGCCGATGCGCTTCCCCGGTGTGATGCTGATCTGCCCCTCGTCGTAGTCCAGCGCTCCCGTGAGGATGCGAAAGAGCGTGGTCTTGCCGCAGCCGTTGGGGCCCAGAATGCCCACCCGCTCCCCGGGATTCACCGTGAAAGACAGCCCGTCCAGCACATTGCTTCCGATCTCAAAGGATTTTATCAAATTGGATACGGTGATTTCTGCCATGGTGTTCTCCTTTGCCCGCTCCCAAACGAGGAGAGGGCTTTATCTGTTTACGGCGAATTGCAGGATCTCATTGGCCGCGCTGCCCGCGGCGCCGAGACCGCTGCCGCCCCGCTCGATCATGACGACGAAGGCGTAGGGATGCTCCTCATCCGCCAGAAAGCCCACAAACCAGGCGTTGCTGCTGCCATCGCCCCGCTCGGCGGTTCCGGTCTTGCCGCAGAGCGCCAGGCCGGGGAAGCGATATTCGCCGTAGCCGTTCACCACGTTGTAGTGCATCAGGCGCTGCAGGTCCTTTGCGGTCTCTGTCTTGAGCAGACGCTCCGCGGTGCCGGTGGAGCCGTCACGCACCAGCTGCGGCCCAAGGAGTACGCCGTCGTTTGCGATGGCGGAGACATAGCGCAGCATGGCGTAGGGGCAGATCAGATCTGTGGATTGGCCCACACCGGCCCAGCCAAGCTCCGGATCGCCAACGAAGTCTGTGGGGAAGCTTCCGGCAACAGTGGGGATCCCGTCCAGCCGCTGGGAGTCCAGAAAGCCCAGGTCCCGTACCTTTTTCACCATGGCCTCCTGGCCCAGCTCAACGGCGATCTGGGAAAAGGCCACGTTGCAGGAGTTGGAAAGAGCCTCCTCGAAGGTCTGCTCTCCGTGGTAGCCGGAGCAGACGATCTCCACACCGGCAATTTCCACCGCACCCTCGCACAGGAAGCGCCGCTCGCTGAGATCCGGGATCTTTTCGATGGCGGCCGCGGCGGTCACCAGCTTGAAGACGGACCCGGGCACAAAGCTTGCCGCAAGGCAGCGGTTCAGATAGGCGCCCTCCGGCGGGTCCGGCTCCGCTTCCAGGGGATCAATGGTCGGGGAGGATACCATGCAGAGCAGCTCCCCGGTTTTATAATTGGTGACGAGCACGGCGCCGGATCTGCCGTCCAGGACCTGCCAGGCCCGGCGGTTCAGCTCGCTGTCGACGTTCAGGTACAGCACCGCGTTCCGGGAGCGGCTGCTGCCGGTGAGCAGGGAATAGTCCTGATAGTCGGTGAGAAGCCCGGTCCCCGTGCGTCCGTAATAGTCGCCGGTGACGTGGTAGTTTGCCCGCCGCAGCTCCTCGTCCTCCTGAAACAGGCTCTCGTTGGGAGAATAAGAGGCCAGCACCACGCCGTTTCGATCGATGAGCGCGCCGGAAGCGCCGGCGTTTTCCCGGGAATAGGCCGCGGCCCAGTCCTGCCCGTGATCCACATAGCGGAACACGTAGAGCAGCGTTCCCACAATGACAAAGGCGGCCAGCAGCAGAACGGAGACGGCGCGATTGGTGATCTGCTTCATGCCTTCGCCCCCTTCTTTTCTTTCCGGGGAAGAAAGGCGGAGGAAACGGCGAAGCTGGCGTCCTTCCGGTTGTCCGCGCTCTTGATAAAGGCCAGCAGCATCCAGCAGCAGAGCAGGGAGCTGCCTCCCTTGGAAACAAAGGGGAAGGGGACTCCCGTGAAGGGCAGCAGATCCATGGAGCCGAAGACATTCAGCGCAAGCTGGGTCAGCATCAGCCCGGTGGCGGCGCAGGCGCCGATGGCGTAGAAGCTGGAGCGGCCGTTTCGCGCGCTGCGCACGGCGAAAAAGGCCAGCAGCAGCACCGCCGTGATACTGCAGAGCGCGATGATCAGCCCCAGCTCTTCACTCAGGATGCCAAAGACCAGGTCCGTGTTGGAGGCGGCGTTCATCCGCGTTTGATGCAGCCAGCCTGCCCCAGCGCCCTTGCCGAAGAGCCCGCCCGCAGCGGCGGCGGACATGGCCCGGGTCTGCTGATAGCCCGCGTCAAAGCGGTCCTCCCACACATGCCCCCATACGGCAAAGCGCCGTGCGATGTGGGGCTTCACGCTGACGGCCAGCATGCCGGCCATTCCGGCCCCGGCCAGAGCAAGAAACACCGTCGCGATGGAGCCGGAGCGGAGGAAGGCGATGATCAGAAAAGTCACAAAGAAGATCAGCGCTGTGCCGAAATCCCCCAGCAGGGCCAGCACGCCCACGCAGATCGCGGAAAACAAAATGAACGCAAAGAGGTTTCGTCTGCGGTAGAGCCGATCCAGGGTGGAGGCTCCCACATAGACGTAGGCCACCTTCACCAGCTCTGAGGGCTGAAAGGAGAAGCCGCCGAAGACGATCCAGTTCCTGGCGCCGTTGATCTCCGTGCCGAGAAGGTAGTTTGCCGCCAGCAGCGCAAGGGCCAGCAGGGCCGCAGGCAGCCTTAGCTTCTCCGCTCTTTTGAGGCTGCGCAGCCAAAGCCCGGCCAAAAGGAAGAGAATCACGGCAGCAAGGACGATCAGCGCCTGGCGCACCGTGTCCTGCGGCACGGAGGCGGCACATACGGATAATCCGAGAGAGCTGAGATAAAAGGCCAGGGTCTCCACCTCAAAGCCGCTGCGGCCCATGACCCGCATGGCGTTGAAGCAGCTCCACTCCAGCAAAATCAGCAGCGCGAAGGAAAGCGCGATCCCCGGCAGATCCTCCGGCAGGGCGGAGAGCGCGTGCTGGGTCAGCAGAAAGAGCTGAAACACGGTAAGCTCCAGCAGCGTCAGCTCAGGGGATACCCGTTTTCCCACCGGGCTGCGGATGGAATCCAGGCGTTCCCGCCTCGCTTCGTCCGCGTCCAGAAAGCGCAGTGTCGTGCCGCCCAGGCGGATGGCGTCTCCGCTCCTGAGCGGGAGACCTTCCCGGGACACGGCGCTGCCGTTGACCTGGACGCCGCCCCGTCCGAACACGTCAAAGAGCCGCCAGGAGCCGTCCTCCGTGCGGCGCAGCACCGCGTGGAAGCGCCGGAGGTCTTTTCCTTCCAGCTGCAGATCCGCGCTGCGGGAGCGGCCCAGCAGGTTTTCCCAGTGGGTAACCGGCAGCAGCTGCTGCTTCCCCAGCTTCAGGAAGGCCCAGGTCTCCGGATCGTAGCGGTCCCGCAGCATGGAGCGCAGACAGCGGATGATCACGCTGAGAGAGCAGACGATCATCACGACGCGGGAGAGATTCAGGATCCATGGGCTGTTCGGCACGCTGCGGGCCTCCTTTCAAGTCTGTTTAACTTTTTTATTATACCACAATCTTCCCCTGTTTGGCAATCAAAGCGCATAGGGTTTGACAGAACGTGCTTTTTGAGTATAATAAGAAAAGATGTTCCCAATGAACTACCATGTGAAAGGATCTAACGATATGAGCGAATGCACCCACGATTGCTCCACCTGCGGCGAAAACTGCCCCTCCCGCAGCGAACCCCAGAGCTTTCTGAAGAGCCTCAACCCCTATTCCAGCGTGAAGAAGGTCATCGCCGTAGTCTCCGGCAAGGGCGGCGTCGGCAAGAGCCTGGTCACCAGCCTCCTGGCCTCCGAGATGCAGCGCCGCGGTCACCGCTGCGCCATTCTGGACGCGGACATCACCGGCCCCTCCATCCCCAAGTCCTTCGGCATTACGGAAAAGGCCACCGGCACGGATGAGTTCCTCATCCCCGTCACCACCTATTCCGGCATGCAGATCATGTCCATCAACCTGATCCTGGAGAATGACACCGAGCCTGTGGTCTGGCGCGGCCCCGTCATCGCCGGCGCGGTCACCCAGTTCTGGACCGACGTCCTCTGGCAGGATGTGGACTATATGTTTGTGGATATGCCTCCCGGAACCGGCGACGTGCCCCTTACGGTGTTCCAGTCCCTGCCCATCGACGGGGTGGTCATCGTCACCACGCCCCAGGACCTGGTCAGCATGATCGTTTCCAAGGCCGTGAACATGGCCAATATGATGAAGATCCCGGTGCTCGGCATCGTGGAGAACATGTCCTACTTCCAGTGCCCGGACTGCGGCGCGAAGCATGAGATCTTCGGCGACAGCAAGGTGGAGGAAGTGGCGAAGAGCTTCGATATCAAGCACTTTGTCCGTCTGCCCATCGACCCGGTGGTTGCCACCATGGTGGACGCCGGCGAGGTGGAATCCGTCTCCGGCGAGGACATCGCCCCCATGGCCGACGCCATTGAGCAGGAGGTCGGCCTGTGAAGATCGCGGTTGCCTATGAAAACGGGGAAATCTACGGCCACTTCGGCCACTGCCCCATGTTTGCCGTCTATGAGTACGGCGAATACGTGCACGAGTGTGAGAAGAAGCTGGTGGACACCTCCGCCCTCTCCGGCCATCAGGCCATGGCGGACAAGATGCGCGAGCTGGAGGTGGACGCGGTGATCTGCGGCAACATGGGCGGCGAGGGCAAGGCCCTGCTGCTCAGCTACGGCATCGTTCCCATCGTGGGCTATTCCGGTGACGCCGACACGGCTTCGGATCTGCTGGTCACCGGCAGGCTTCCCGTGAACCCCAGCGAGTCCTCCGGCGGCGGCTGCTCCTGCTCCGGCAGCTGCGGTGACGGCTGCTCCTGCGGTTCTTCCTGCGGCGGAGAGGAGGGCGGCTGCTCCTGCGGCTGCGGCAGCTTCGACGGGGAAGAAGCCTGGTAAGGGTATAAACGAATAGCGAATAATGAATAGTGAATAGTTGTGGTATCGCGCCTACGGCGCGATGGATCAAAATCCGTCCCGAAGGGACACCATAACTATTCACTATTCATTTTTCTTTATTCACTTCAATACCGGCAGGCTGAAGGTAGCGGCGAAGTGCGTGTCATCCTTCTGCACGGCAAAGCTTCCTTCCATGGCCTGCATGATCTTTTCGCAAGTGCGCAGGCCGATCTTGGTGCTCTCAACCAGGTTCAGATCTTTGCGGACCGTGTTGGAGAGGCAGACGGAAAGCACGCCCTCCTGCAGCTGGGTGAGGAATACCACCGGCTGGGACTTGTCCGCGTATTTTTTCAGGTTGGACACCAGATTGTCCAGGACCCGCTTCAGGTAGAGCGGATCGGCGAAGATGCTGCACTCGCCCTCAAAATCCTGCCGCTGGATGCCAAAGCCCGCGTCGCTCAGGTCAAACTGCGCCTCACCCAGCAGCTGCTCCAGAAGCAGCCGGCCGTCCAGCTCCTCTTTGTTCATCTCAAGCTGGGCTCTTCCGAAGACCAGGAAATAGCGGAAAAGCTCGTCGGTAAGGTCCTTCAGCTCCATGGCCTTCTGGTAGGCGGAGTTGGCAAAGCGTTTGGCGCGCTCCGGGTTTTGGAAGCCGTCCTCATTCAGCAGATCCAGGTAGCCGATCAGGGCGGTCATGGGGGTACGGATGTCGTGGGAGATGGCGGTGATCAGCTCGGAGTTTGCCTCCCAGGCCTTCCGCTCGCCGGACATCCGGGCAATGACGGAGTGGCGCATGCTGTCCACCTCCCGGGCCAACTGGGAGAGCTCGTCCACGCCCTGCAGGGTGATGGGCGCTTCCAGATCTCCGTCGCCGATCACGTCAGCTTCTCTTGACAGCCGGATGACCCGTCTTGTCAGACGCCTCACGTACCAGAGCATCACGGCCAGGAAGGACACCGCCGCCAAAATCACCGCCAGGATGCGGTTCAGCGTGTCCTCCCGGACCCGGCTGCTGTCCCCAATGGCGATGTGATAGATGCCGTCGGCGAAGCGCATGGAGTAGAGCCTGCCGTATTCGCTGGCGTACTGCAGGCGGTTGGCGTTGGAATAGGCTGCGCCGCCTATGGCGGGGGAGAGGCCCGTGGTGGGCAGGTCCTCGTCCCGGTAGATGAGGATGGTGGTGTATTCGTCGTTGCCCGGCCAGTTTGCCACCGCGTTCTCGTCGCTGCCGGAGACGCGGTTTGCCTTCACATAGCGGGAGAAATCCGAATAGATCTCCGCCTGCCGGGCGGCCACCGACTCCGGGCTCATGTAGATCCTGTCCAGCAGCAGCGTTCCCAGCCCGTAGGCCGTGAGGAACACCGCTCCGGCCACCAGCAGAGAAAGCAGCAGCATGTACATCATTTTGGCGTCCAGCGTCCGCGGCATTACGGGCAGGGCCCTGCGCTCAGTCAATTTGATACCCCCGGCCCCAGACCGTGCGAAGGATCTTGGGCTTGGAGGGGTCCTCCTCGATCTTGCGGCGCACGTTCAGCACATGCACCATCACGGTGTTGCCGGAGCCTGCCAAAAACTTTGCGCCCCATACCGCCTCGTAGAGCTCCGCTGCCGTCACGATGGAGCCCCGCTTCTGCAGCAGGTATTCCAGGATGGCATATTCCGTGTCCGTCAGCACCACAGGCTTTCCGTTGGACTTGACGGAGCGTGAGGCAAAGTCCACCTCCAGGTTTTCCACCGTGAGGACGCTGGCGGGCTTGCCCCGGTACTGCTTGTAGCGCCGCAGCAGGGAAGAGATCTTGGCCATCAGCTCCGCCTGGGAGAAGGGCTTGGACAGAAAATCGTCTCCGCCGCTCTCATATGCGCTGACCCGGTCCCGCTCAGCGGATTTGGCCGTGAGGAACAGCACCGGCGCCGTAGAAAAGTCCCGCAGTCTTGTGCAGGTCTCGATCCCGTCCAGACCGGGCATCATCACGTCCAGCACCACCAGGTCCGTGTCCGGGTTTTCTTTCATATAGGTAATGGCAGCCAGACCGTCCGGCGCCTCGGCCACCACATAGCTCTCGCTCAGCAGCAGACGCAGCACCTCCCGGATATCGGGATCGTCGTCCACCACCAGGATACGGGAAACCTCCGCCATGGGATCAACTCCTTTATTCTTTGTCTGCGCCATTGTACCATATTTTTCCCCGGAGAAAACAGTCCTTTGCGGAAATTAATAAAAATTAAGAGACGCGGGGGACAAGCTATGTTATAATGACCCCGCAATGAGGAAAAGAAGCGCTTTTCGTCCCTTTTGCCCCCTGTGAGCGGAGAGCGGACGGCGGCCTTTTTGAATATCTCTTCAAGGAGGAATACGATGAGAAAGAACATGCGCAGCTTTCTGTGCCTGCTGCTGGTGCTGGCCATGGTGATGAGCCTGGCCGCCTGCGGGAAAAAGCAGGAGGAAAACCAGGAAAAGTCCGAGAAGACCGAGGAACATCCGGACACCGTTTATACTTATGAGAGCCTGAAACTGGACAGCAATCTCCTTCCCAACGGCATCACGCCCATGGCCTATACGGACCAGGGCTTTTACGGTCAGGTCTATGATGAAGTGGTCGTGCCCCGTCCCCTGATGGCGGAGGGCTCCGCCGCGGAGACGGAGGAGACCGCGTCTGAGGAAA
>JAEEGF012061665.1_pt1 | contig 10967 bp, 7 predicted proteins | sample 9134171 | NCBI WGS metagenome assembly JAEEGF01 (sample SAMN16246542, study PRJNA631951) | gut metagenome | biome: gut microbiome; feature: rumen; material: AP-attached | host: Bos | place: Iran: Karaj | collected 2018-10
GGATTTTGAAGCATGCATACGCGAGGTGATCGATGACATCCGCGACATCTGTGGTGCAAGACGCTGCTGCATTCTCATAGTTGACGAGGAAAAGCGAGACTGCCACGTCGTTGCAGATTCCGAACGCGAAGGCTATACGCCCTCCCGCCCGAAGGAGAAGATGAACAAAGACTTTTATGACACCGTGGAGAGTTGGAAGGACACGCTGGACGGCAGCACCTGCCTGATCATAAAAAATGAGCAGGACATGGAGACCATCCGCGAGCGAAATCCGCGCTGGCACGCTTCCCTTATGCGCGCCACGGTGGAGACATTGGTGCTGTTCCCATTAAAGTACGACGGAAGGCTTCTTGGCTACATTTGGGCATCTAACTTTGACGTGGAAAACACCGTGAAGATTAAGGGCGTGCTGGAGCTGGCCACGTTCTTCATAGCCTCGAAGATCGCCAATTATATGCTGTTGCAGCGCCTTGAGGTTTTGAGCACCATGGACCTTCTGACGGGGGCAAAGAACCGAAATGCCATGAACAACCGCGTCCTGGAGTTTGATTCGCCCACCTTCCAAAAGCCCAAGACCCTTGGCGTGATCTTTGCCGATCTGAACGGCCTAAAGCAGACAAATGACAACAAGGGACATGGCGCCGGCGACGGCATGCTCAAAAAGTCCGTTGCCATCCTTCGTCAGGTCTTCGTGGACGAAGAGATCTACCGCGCGGGCGGCGATGAGTTTGTGCTTATTTCCCTTGACTGCACGGAGGAATATCTGAAGGAGCGCATTGACAAACTGCGCGAGGTGTGCGAAGCAGACGCTGAAATCAGCTTTTCCGTGGGATATTGCTTCGACGACGGCGAGCAGCTTGACCTGCGTCATGCCATGAGCATCGCCGACAGGCGCATGTACGAGGACAAGGACAGATTTTATCAGGCATTTCCTGAGAAGAAATATCGATAAATCAGGGTTGCCTAACTTGATTTGGGGAAATATCGGAGAGGGGAAACATGTTTATCTGGGCGGGGGATTATCTGACTAATATTCTGAGCTATTTCATCGTTTATCGATGGATTTTTCGCATGCCGTTTCGCAAGAACAAGCCATTTTGCATTGGCGTTGTGTGCACGGGAGCACTGCTAATGATGGGCGTCAAAGTGTTGGGCTTGTTTGAAAAGGACAATGTTCCTGTCACAATTCTTGCCCTGTTGTCCATTCTCGTTCTCATAGAGGGGCATTATTTGATTGCGCTTCTTCGCTTTCCCATTGCATTTTTTGGCGCGGGCGTCGTCAATGTTTTAGGCTCTTATATTTTGGCATTTCTGTTTCGGGTTCCCTATGGCATTTTTATGAGAACGGAAGCATGGGTGTTTCTTGCAATGTGCTTTTTCCCGGTTGTTTTCTTTGTTTTGTCTTTGCTGTTCAAGGGACTTCGCAAAGAGGGCGAGATGGTTCACTTTAGCATTCCGCAATACTTGCTGGCGTTGGCGGGTTCCCTTTGCATGTTTATCATCGTTGGTATTTCACAGGGCGTTGTTCAGGGTGAAACACAGTATTCGGATTGGCCGCGGCTCTTTGGCATTTGCTTGGCGAGTGCCGGGGTCGTGTTCAGTGGTTTGATCATTTGGCAGTCCGTTATTGAGAAGCGTGCTCTGCAATACAAAATTGAAAACGAATACTATCAGTTCTGCCTAAAACGGCAAGAAGAACACATCAATGAAATCGTAGAAAACGATCAGAAGATACGGCGCTTTAGACATGACGTGAATGCGCATCTTACGGCGTTAGAGCAGTGCATCCAATCGAATGACGCGGACCAGCTAAAAGCCTATGTGAATCGTCTTCGCGTGGAGACGAAAAAGCTGGAAGTGCAAAAATTCACAGGGCTTGTCGCCGTGGATGCGATCATCAGCGAATGGCATCAAAAAGCCCTTGAGGCGGGGATTACCTGGGAATGGGACGGTAGATTCCCAGAGCGTACAGAAATTGAAACCTTTGATTTGTGCGTCATCTTTTCCAACCTCCTGAGCAATGCGGTGGAAGCGGCAAGACAAGTGGAGGATGGAAGAGAAAAGAAAATCCATGTCTCCTGTGGTACCTTCCGCGAAAAGATATGCATCCGCATCTCCAACACCTGTAAAGAAGATGTCAACGCAAAGGGCATTCTGTCGACCACAAAGAGTGATCGCGGGAACCATGGTTTTGGCTTGATGAACATTCAGAACACGGTCGAAAAGCTCCATGGGGAGTTCAAAAAAAGTGCAGATCAAGGCATTTTTCAGGTCGAAATCGTGTTTTAGAGGCAAAAAGAGCGTAGTTCATCAAAAAAAAGCGTAGTTCATCAATTGGTTGTTGATTTTTGTCAGAGCATTCACCATAATGAGTTTAGATTTAGCGATAAGGGGGAATGCAAAATGTTTGGGTTAGAAATTATTTTGGCTCAGGCTGGTTTTTGGGACTGGATATGGGATATCCTGACTGGAGGGAAAAAGACTAGTTAACATCGGCCGAGCTATGAGGGTTATTGGGGGATGAAAACACCACTCTTTCGGGAGTGGTGTTTTTAAATTAGCACAAAAATGCAAAAAATGTTTGTTTTTTCCGCCATTTCATGTAAAATGTAAGAGATATGCTAGATTGAGGTGGAGGAGAAAATGATCACGATTGGTATTTGTGATGACGAAGCGGCTTATCGCGACCACATAAAGACAATATGCAGTGATTATCTCACCAGACAGGAGCAGGAGTTTCAGTTTATCGAGTTTTCGTCAGGTGAGGAAGTGCTTGCCTATCAAGGCGATCGCATGCTTTTGCTCTTCCTTGACATTGAAATGCCTGGTATCGATGGCCTTGAGGTGATGGAAAAGCTGCGCGGGAACGACCTGATCTGGCGCATTGTTTTCGTGACCAGCCATAAGGAACTTCAGTGGGATACGGTCGACCTAAAGACACTCGCATTTTTGGAGAAGCCGATCGTTGTTGCCGGCGTGCAAAGCTGCCTTCGGACCGCGATCCGCGAGAATATGGAAAACATCGACGTGATATATAAAACCGCCGACGGAAGCAGTTGTATCAAACTTGATCAGATCATCTTTATCCAGGCAAAGGGCAATTATGTTGTCATCTGTTCAAAGGAGAAAGAGATCACGGGCTATGACAGCATCAAGGATCTGGAAAAGCAGATCAACGGAACGACCATGATGCGGACCCACAAGTCCTATCTTGCGAACCTTCAGCACATCCGTAAACTGCTTTGGGATGAAATGCAGATGACAAACGGCGTCGTCCTTCCCCTAGGCCGAAAATACATCCCGGCCGTCAAGGACGCCTACAATGATTTCATCAAGAAAGTTACCATCGACAGGAACAAATAAATATTCTTCAACCACGCTCAACTAGCTGGCCGGAGGACTTAAAATGAGCCCGCCGGCTTTCTTTTTGCAAAACCATGTTACTCATCGCCATACTCACCAAAGGACAAAAACCATGATTAAAGCAATGAAACTATATTATTCCAACATGCCCAAATGGCTGCTTCCATACAACCTCTTAAAAGAGTTGCTGAGTTCAATAAGCATTATCTGCAACGGGGTCATTTTGCCTTCGGTGATAACGAGATATTTCACTGGTGAAATTGATTTCGGCATAGTATTGATCGCAATAAGCGTTAATCTTTTATTAACCTTTTTGGTGATCATATCTTCTCATGTCGTTGGAAACCGTATGCTTCCCAAAGAGGAAATCCGTTTGAAAGGCGTTGTCCAAAGAAATATATTCAAAAAGATGCATGAAGTGTCCATGGAGAATTATGATCGCCCTGAGTTTTTTGATCAGTTTCAGTTGGCCATGGATAATGCGGAAGAAGCTGCCAAAGCGTCTGCGGAATGGCTCAATTCATTTTGGGGAATGATGATCAGGATTGTTACCACGACCATTGTCGTTACTTTAGTAAACGCGAAGATCCTGCTAGTCATGCTGGGATGCTTGATCCTCGGAGTGATCCTCGAGATTTTTATCTCCGTCGTCGGGATAAAACTGAAAGAAAAAAGTGCAAGAATCGCTAATGTTTTCGAGTATTGCGAAAGAGTGTTTTATGTTCGCGATTATGCGATTGAAACCAGAATTTCAAGCATTAGTAAGGCAATACTGGGTTTGTATGATCATAATTTGGATGCAGCCAAAAGACTGATCAAGGATACCTATAGGGTCATTTTGCCAGTCGATGTTTTTAGGGCAGCCATACCTGAGGTGGTGACTTATTTTGGACTGCTCGGCTATGTGTGTTATGGAATTGTTGTTAGGCACGCTTATTCAGCCGGCGACATGGTAATGCTGTTAACGGGTGCATTAACGCTGTATTACACACTTTCGATGATTTCAAGCCACCTGTCAAGAATTGTTGATCATTCAAGAAAATTCCAATTCTATTTGAATTTCATGAATGTTGAGGGGCAGACGGAAGAAACGGAACCATTTAGTGAAAAGGATTTGACCCTAAAGATAAAAGATCTCACAGTGGAGTTTGACGGACACATTGTTGTTGACCACTTGTCTTTTACAATGGAACAAGGGTCTTCCCTGGCGATCGTCGGGCCAAACGGAGCAGGAAAAAGCACGCTCCTAAAAGCGCTGCTTCGGTATTATAAGCCAACGGAAGGACATGTTTACGTTGGCGGCAGAGAGGCAAGTACGATCTCCGAGAAGGAGTATCGCCATTTGTTTGCATACATGGGCCAGGAACCGGTTGTGATGGAAGCGTCCGTATTAGAAAACATTCTGATGAAATCAGCGATAACTGAAGAAGATCGGAAGTTTGTCTGGGAACTTTTGGAACAAGTTGGTCTGAAGGACAAGGTTGAATCGCTTGAGAATTCAATAGACAGCGTGATCGGAAAAGAATTCTCTGAAGACGGAGTTTTGCTCTCTGGGGGAGAAATGCAGAAATTAGCACTCGCCAGAGTGCTTGCAATGCAAAAGCCAATTGTTATTTTGGATGAGCCTTCGTCCCACATGGATCCCAAGGCTGAAAAAGAACTGTTTGAATGCTTGAAATGTGCAGGGAAAACATTGATTTTCATTACACATCACATAAAGAACGCCCAATATGCAGACAGAGTCATATGGTTGGAAAACGGTGCGATCTGTGAGAGCGGAACCTTTGATCAATTGTTAAAGGCGAACGGGAAATTCCGCATGGCGTATGACAGCAAATACAATGTTCTGCTTGGAGATTGATCATGAAAAAAAGTAGTCAGAAAGATATATTATATGCCATTAGGCTTGTGATGAAATATGGGGAAAAGAACATTATCGGATATTGTTTGACGACCATATTGGCAGGCGTTTTGCAATTCCTGTTTGAAGTATATTATCTTGCCTTTTTGCTATCAGCAATCATTCATGGGGCATCGTGGAACACTACGTTGCAAATCTGTCTTGCCGGAGCAGGGATCGTGGCGCTTCGCATTTTGCTTTCCAAGATTTCGGAACGATGCCAATTGTTCCTCGAGTTGGAAATAATCCCTAAAATCAAGCGCAATATTTACGAAGCCAGTTTGCGTCAGGACATAGAAAAACAACTAAATAAAGAAAACTATGATGAGTATACCTTTGTGGTCCAAAACTGCGGGCAGTACATTGCCCTGTCCGTCAACATTCTTTGTAATGCCGTGATCGCATGTATTTACGTTGGCTTCTTTTGCGTGGAACTTGTGAGGCAAGATGTTTATGTAATGGCCCTGATCGTCCTTATGCTTGCGTTTCATTTTGCGATGAATTACTTTTTGCACAAAAGGCTTTCGGACAGGAAATTTGCCAGTGAACAGAAACTGCAGCCATCCATTAGGAAAAACGATTATTACAGGAGACTGTTCTATCTAAAGTCGAATGCATATTATTTGAGGGATGAGGAGAACTATTCGCATGTCATGGATCTATATGATCAAGACGTCAAGGAATATGCAGATCATTTGGTGAAGTGCAGGAAGGAATTCTTTGCATGGAATCTGTTTAAGAATCTGTATGATAACTTGTATTTGTACATGATCGCAATGATAGCCTTGATCTTGTTGTTAAGATACCGAGGAATCCTGGACATTTCCGTCTATTGGCAGGATTATGCATTGGTGACAAAACTCAGCAGCCTGTATTTCTTTTCAATGGTTGGTGACGCTAATGCCGTGAAGAAATATGTTTCCGCGATGCGTAAGTTTCTGGAAAAGATCATACCCGAGAAAACTGCAGTACATTTGTACGATGCGCCGGAGATTGCGATCTGTAATCTGTCCTATCAATATGAAAATGGCGGGTTTTCAATTGATAACCTTAGCCTCTTTGTACGAAAAAAGGAAAAGATTGCAATCGTTGGAAGAAATGGATCTGGAAAAACAACGCTGCTCAATTTGCTTTTGGGTTTATATCAGCCGGCATCCGGCGAGATCTCGATCGATGGAAAAGATGTCAGTAAGTATTTTTGCCATGGTCAGCATTGCGCGATCAGTTTAATGAGTCAGAATTATAACATATATAAGTTAAGTATTAAGGACAATGTTGTCATGGGGCAGGAGGAGAATCCGAAGCGCGTTGCTGAAGCATTGGGAAAAGCACAATGTGGAGACTTTTTGGATGCATTAACGGAAGGTGTGGAAACAAAACTGGGCAGGGATCTTTATGAAAATGCGACGGAGCTTTCAGGAGGACAAGAACAGAGATTAGCACTTTCCAGAGTTTTTTATGACGATTCATCATTAATCCTCATGGATGAACCTACGGCCAAGATCGATCCGCTTCAGGAAGACCGCATCTTTAGCAGATCCATGGATGATTTCAGGGATAAGACGGTTATGATGATCACGCATCAGTTAGGTATCACTAGGTCGTTTGACAGGATCATTGTAATGGACAACGGAAAGATCGTTGAGGAAGGACCGTTTGATGAATTGATGGGAAGGGAAAGCATTTTCCGTGACATGTACAACTATCAAATGGGTGATGCATAATAAGGAAATATGATCCTGGCAGCAGGCATAACGACCCGGCCGGAGGACTCAAAAAAGAGCCCTTCGGCCTCTCTTTTTGCCAAAAGAGCGTAGTTCATCAAAAAAAAGCGTAGTTCATCAATTGGGTGTTGAAAACAAATCGGGGATAAGGCAATAATAAAATTGGGCCGTTCTATAAGATCAAATTAGTGACAATTTCATGGCGCAGAAAGCTTCAAATTTGCCTTCGTTGACCCGCGAAAAGCGAATGACCATCCTGTTTCGCACAGGAATCAAATGACTGCTCATAATTTGACCAAAAACCAAGTGTTTGCCTAATATTTGTTATTTTGCCTCGGTAAGATGCATTTTTCGGGGGGTAAGATGCATTGCGAGTTCAAATTGAAAGTGCTAGCATTAATGGTGTACGAGGAAAAGCTCTTGGTTTTGAGCCAGGCAGGGAGGGGGAAACGTATGACATTCAGGGCAAGAATTGATAAAGGCGTCATGGGTTTATTACTGGCATTTCCAATCGCATCATCTTTTTTCAACGTAGTTCTCGACAACTCGGAGCTTTTTGAGATCATCATGTCCGTGCTGATCGAGTGTCTGATCGTATCGCTGATCATTTCGGCGCTGCTTTCGGTGAAATATACTCTCGAAGAGAACGAGCTGGTCATCAGCAGACTTGGCATCAAGAGCACTTTGGCATACGTAAACATTTCCGAGATCGTGGAAAGGCTTGGCATGCTGAGCTTCGAGGCACCTTCCGTTTCGCAGGTGCGCCTGACCAAGAAGGATGGGACGGCGGTCCGCATCTCGCCCGTAGACGTTAAGGGTTTCATTTCTGAGATCAAGAAGCGGATCAGATAGAGGAAGGGCAGGACCAATGGAGCAGGAACAGCACCATCACCATCATCACCACGGCCACAGTGGTCATCATCACCATCACCACCACAGTAGTGGCTACGGACGATATGGAAGTACGAAGAACGTGAAATTGACGAAGGGCCAGCGGGCGTTCAGAGTCGTGACGACAGTACTTAGCATTGCAGTATTATGCGTAATTCTATATATGGGGGGAAGGGAAATCGGCGCATCGATCTACGAATGGATCAGATATTAGGATGAGCCAAAAGGAACCGTCCCCAGTGGCACGTGCCACTGGGGACGGTTCTTTTTGGCACATTTTTGTGCTTTATGCGTTATTTGAAAGCAATCTGGGCGAAGTTATAGAAGCCGAGGTACCAGATGTTGAAGTCGTGGTTGCCGGGAAGCTCCTGCCACATGAAGTTTTCGCCGTCGACGAATTGGTCGCAGACAATGGGAAGGGTCTTAGCGGCCTGGGATGCGCTGGCATATGCAATGCCGTCATCTTTACCGCAGATGTTGTAGAAATAGTGGATCGGCAGCTCGTTGCCCTTTAGGAGGTTCGCGGTCGTGGCAGCAGGGTTGCTGGTGGGTGCCGCGGAGAAGGCGCCAAAGTAGCTGATCAGGTCGATGCATTCGCCGATGCCAATGTTGATGGTCTGCATGCCGCCCATGGAAAGGCCGGCCATGGCGCGGTGGTCGCGGGTGTCCTGCAGGGCTTTGTTGATGGCGTTTGCGTCCGCGCTTGCTTTCTGCGCTGCGAAGGCTGCCTTGTCGGCTTCGGCGTCGCCTGTCTTAGCTGTGATGGCATCGAGGCCTGCCTCGGCGAGCGCTGCGCTTGCATAGGTGGAATAGTGAGACTCAATGTAAGGCATCAGGTCGTTTCGAAGCTCTTTACCGAAGCTATAGAAGGACTGATAGTCCGAGCCGTTTGCCGCATGGTTGGTCGCGGAGCGTCCGTTGGGCGTCACGACGATAAAGGACTCGATGTCGCCGTAATAGGTCAGGTTGTCCATGATGCACTTTACGCGGGAAGTACTGCCGGTCATGCCCCATTCGTTCTCGTCGCCGCCGATGCCGTGCATCAGATAGAGCACGTTGTACTGCTTGGCGGGGTCATAGCCTGCGGGAAGATATACATTCGCTGCCTTTTCCACTTCGTCCTCGGGGTTGCCAAAGTAATCGTGCGAGGTGTAGGTGATCTTCTCGATCTTGCCACAGTCGGTGACGCGCAGGTTGATATACTTGACGGGGATTTTTTCGCTGATCTCCGCGGTGGGGATGCGCTCCTCCTCCGCGCTTTGGGTCGCGGGCTCGTCGTCGACCTTGGAGGTCTCAAGGGCGATGGCTTCGTCGATTGGGTTGTTTGACATGGTGCTTTCCTCCTCTTGGGTTTCTTGTGTTGATGGTTCGGGGCTGGTCGTTACCTGCGCCTTTGGTCCGCAGCTTGCAAGCAGCGCGGCAGCGAGCAGGAAGCCAAGTTTTCTTACGCTCTTATGTTTCATTCTTTTCATCCTTTGGTTCTTGTGTTTCTTGAATTTGATACCCTTTCACTATATGACGAAAATGGATTGTTTTCAAGGGATTTCTTGAGGGGAAGGCGGATGGTGTGAAAAAGAGTCAAGTATGAGTGCTATAAGCCACTTTTTGCTCAAAAGAGCGTGGTTCATCAAAAAATAGCGTAGTTCATCAATTGAGTGTTGAAAGGCGCAGGAAGAGTAGATAATAATGTTATTGGAGTGTTTGATTATAAATATGTTACGGGATGACCTGGATATCCTTCGCGAATGTGATGATATAATACAGATTAAAAACGGCAAAATGCTTAGCTGTGGCAATGGAATATAAACGAGAGGGAACAAGGGATGAAGCAGATGAGAATGTGTATCCGAGCATTGAGTATGTGTTTGTTGATACTGTTCATGGCAGGATGCCATAATAAAAAAACAGAAAACAAGGAATGGATATTAGATAGATGCGACATAGAAGGATTGGATGGAGCGGTGGTCGAATTAACGATGATCACGGAAGAAGAATTCTATGTTGCGACGCAAATAATGGGTTCTGATGATGGTATGGTTGAAAAAATCTATCATGTTAGTCTTGGCGAAAAAAGAGCTGAACAGATACCAATCTCTTTGGAAAAAGGGTTTTATGCTATGAACATTGTGAGCCTTGAAGAGGATGGCTTTGCTGCCATTCTGTCCAAAGAGGAAGAAGAAGTATTTCAAAAAGAAGAATTGGTTATTGTTGATCGAGAAGGAAGAATCAAAGCTAAGAAGGATATTCTGGAAATTACGGATCCGCAGGAGGTCATTACCATACTAGCGACGAAGGAAGGTGGAATTCTTGTTGTTACATCAAAGCACATATATGAGCTCGACGCATCTCTTAACAAAGCAAAAGAGCATCAAGCTTCAGCCTTGATTGAAAATGCAACGATTGATGAGGATGGACATGTACTATGTATCTGTGGTACAGAAGGCAAGGAGGATGGGGCCAAGACTCAGATATGTATTCTAGATCTTCAAATGGGAAAATGGGAAAAGTTAGTCAACCTTAAGCTTGAGCGTAATGATGTGGCTATGCGCCTGATTACTGCTGGGAAAAACTCCTTTTTGTTGTTTGGCGTCAACGGTATTTACAAATGCGATGAAAATGGAAACGCAGATATATTCCTAAAATTCGCTGAGCAGAGATTGGGGGATGAAACATGGAAATGTCTAACTGTTCTTCCGAATGGTGAATTCTTTTCCTGTGTGAACGAAGGTGGCAAAGCCATGCTGGGATATTTGAATCTTGAGGCAGTTGAAGCGCAGATAACGAAAATAGTGGTCGGCGGAATTTTCATGGACTACAGTGTTGTAAGAGAACTTAAAGAGTATCACCAGAATCATCCGGATGTTTTGGTGGAGATTCGAGAATATGATTGTGATATGAGTTCGGTCGCATCCATGAATGAAGCAAGCAATAGACTAAATGCGGATATACTGAGCGGAAATGGACCAGATATTGTCTATCTCCAAGGGCTCGATCATAGGATGCTATGTGAACAGGGACTTTTGGAAAACCTAGATTCAGATTGTGACAAGGATCCGAAGGTTTCAATTGAGAACATAATTCCTTCGCTT
>JAEEGF011962329.1_pt1 | contig 10966 bp, 12 predicted proteins | sample 9134171 | NCBI WGS metagenome assembly JAEEGF01 (sample SAMN16246542, study PRJNA631951) | gut metagenome | biome: gut microbiome; feature: rumen; material: AP-attached | host: Bos | place: Iran: Karaj | collected 2018-10
CTCCGGGCCGTTGAGCATGAAGGCCGCCGTGATCACGGCCACGTCGTCGACCATGCCGATCACGGGCTTGCTGTCGGGGATCAGATCCTTGCCGCTGAGCAGATACAGCAGCGCGCACAGCATCGTGACGATCACCTTGGGGGAGACGACGGTGTAGTCCTTCGTGATGTAGCTGCGGATCATGTTGAGCATGAGCGGGAACTTCGAGAGCGCATTGCCGACGCCGGGCACGTCCTTGATCGCCTCTTCCGCCTTTTTGAGGATCTCCTCGACCTTGGAGCCGTCCTTCAGCAGCTCTTCCGCCTTTTCCTGAAAGCTGTTCAGGGCTTCCTTCGCTTTGTCCATGTTGATGGGATTGGCCATGACTGTTCCTCCTTAAATTGGATTGGTGATTTCATTGTAAAAGAAAAATCATCAAAGTTGGTGAACAAAATATGAACCGGCAGACGAAAAACAGACGATATCCCTCGGAAGAGTGGAACGTTGAGAGTGGAGATGTGGTGTCGGCTTGCGCCGACAAAATATGAATTGCGGGTCATTCGTGAATGACCCCTACAAGAGAAGATCACATTTCCCGTCTTTCGTAGGGGCGATTCACGAATCGCCCGCATATTCCAATCGAAAGAAGCGCTCCTTTAAACTCCACACTCCAAACTCCACACTCCACACTCGAACGGTTTTCGTCTCTTTTTCATCTCCCGGTTCATATTTTGTTCACCAACTTTGCTGATTTTTCTTTTACAATAAAACCATCAATCCAAAAACAAGGAGGAACAGTCATGGCCAATCCCATCAATATGGACAAAGCGAAGGAAGCTCTGAATGCCTTTCAGGAAAGGGCGGAGGAGCTGCTGAAGGACGGCTCCAAGGTTGAGGAGATCCTCAAGAAAGCGGAAGAGGCGATCAAGGACGTGCCCGGCGTCGGCTCCGCGCTCGCGAAATTTCCGCTCATGCTCAACATGATCCGCAGCTACATCTCGAAGGACTACACCGTCGTCTCCCCCAAGGTGATCGTCACAATGCTGTGCGCGCTGCTGTATCTGCTCAGCGGCAAGGATCTGATTCCCGACAGCAAGCCCGTGATCGGCATGGTGGACGACGTGGCCGTAATCACGGCGGCCTTCATGCTCAACGGCCCCGAGCTCGACGCCTACGCCAAGTGGCGCGAGGAAAAGGGCCTGACCGAGGCTTAACCCATATTCAAAATCCCGGCGGACGTGCTGTCCGCCGGGATTATTTTATGTCATATCTCTGTACAGGAATGTGACGATCTGGCCGCGGGTGCATGGGTCTGCCGGCTTGAAGAGCTGATCCGTGGCACCGTTCGTAATGCCGTTCTGGTATGCCCAGAGCACGCCCTTGGTATAGAACTTGCCGGCGGCAATGTCAAGGAACGGATTGTCCGCGCCGATGTCCGGCTCGCCCGCAAGGCGATAGAGGAACGTGACGGTCTGGCCGCGGGTGACGGTGTCCTTCGGGGAGAAATGCCCCTCCGCCGTGCCGGTGGTGAGTCCGGCCTCCGCCGCCCAGATGACGGCCTCGGTATAGAAGGCATTGTTCTTCACGTCGCTGAAGGTGTTCTCCCCCGTCGCCTTCGGGCAGCCCATGGCGCGCCAGAGGAAGGTGACCATCTCGGCGCGGGTGCAGTTGTCCTTCGGGGCGAAGAGCCTGTCGGTCTTGCCCTTGGTGATCTCCTGATCCACCGCCCAGACGACCGCATCGGCATAGAAGGCCGTCGCCCTCACATCGTCAAACCCGCCTACGGTGGGCACGGGCGTCGCCGTGGGAGTCGGCGTCGGAGCCTGTGTCGGCGCGGGCGTGGGCGTGGGCTTCGGCGTGGGCGTGGGATCGGGCAGCGCCTGACCGTGGTACTTCGGGAAATAGACGGTTTCTGCCCGGTGCGCGCGCTCATAGTAATGATAGGACGCGCAGCGCTCATAGTACTGCGCCCATTTCCAGCCGGCGTCATATGCGCCGTCGGCCGTGTTTTCAATCTCCTGGAGCATGGTCCAGACCTTGGCCTCGTTGGTCTGCAGCTCATACTGGATGAACTTCAGCTGCCCTTCCAGAGAGCCGGCGCTGAGACCCAGACCGCCGCAATAGTCGTACAGGCGCTCCTTGCGCTTATCGCCCCACTGGCAGAGGCCGTAATAGCCGCCGTTGGAGTTGTACGCCTCGGGGTTGAAGCCGGATTCATAATAAATGTTGGCAAGGATGCCGCAGGCAACCGCCTCGTTGCAGCCCAATTCTCTGCGCAGGTATGTATAAATCGTGAGCTCGTTGCTCTCCGCCGCGTGCGCGGGGAGCGGACAGAGCGCGCAGACCATGCACAGGATCAGGATCCAACAGATCCATCGTTTCTGCATGCATTACTCCTTTTCCGTTGAGTGATTGATCCATACAAATGGGTATAATAACAGCTATATTATACCATTTTGAAACTATTTTGCAACAAAAATTTTGTCGTTTGTATTCAGAATTATAAAAAGCAGCCCCGGACCGTCGATCCGGAGCTGCTTTTTTGCTGTTTTTTACTCCGCCGCGAGAAACACCGACGGGTGCTTTTTGTATGTGGCGAGGCTGACGGCGACGAGCGCAATCGCGCAGGCAACCGCGCCGGGAACGGCCGCGCCGAGGCCGAAGGGCAGCCCCGCGAGCTTCCAGCCGACGCAGACGACGAAGCCCGCAAGCATGCCCGCAATGATGCCCGCCGAGGTCGCCTTGCGCCAATAGAGCGCGGCGAAGCACGGCAGACCGCAGGCCGCGGCATAGAAGCTCCAGGAGAACATGAGAATGTCATAGGCGTTCTGGATATAGAGCGCGATGACAAGCGCGCCGAGCGGCAGGATGATCGAGAAGAGGCGCGAGAAGAGGATCTCCCGCTTTTCGCTCATGCCCGGGTTGATCGTCTTTCCGATGTCATGCACGCAGGTCTGCACCGAGACGAGGAGATAGCTGTCAGCGGTTGACATAATGACAGACAGCAGGCCCGCCAGCGCGAGACCGGTGAGGCCCATCGGGAGCACGCGGATCGCGAGCGACGGCACGACGGAGTCGGTGTTCGTGATGCCCTCGCCCAGCACCTGATGGCCGATGATGCCCATGAAGAACACGAGGATGATCGTGAGACCATAGACCGAGGTGCCGAGGAACATGCCCTTTTTGGCGCTGCCGCGATCTCTGGCTGCAAAGGCGCGCTGCCACATCTCCGCGCCCGCCATGGTGAAGACGAGATAGGTGACGATGTCGCCGAGGATGCTGCCGTTGATATAGGGCTTGACGAGCGCGGGATCGAGGTTCGCCTTGAAGCTCGCCCAGCCGCCGACGCTGCGGAGCGACGAGACCGGGATGAGGATATAGACGAAGATCAGCAGCATATAAAACTGGAACACGTCCGTGTACACAACGCCGAAGAGGCCGCTCGTGGCCGTATAGAGCATGAAGACGACGCAGGCGATGAGCGCGCCGATCTCATACGTGAGGCCGACGTCACCGCCGAGGAGGTTGATGATCGTGCCGGCCGCGCGCACCTGCGAGGCGACGGTGCCCATCATCGTAAAGGCGATGAGCGCCGCGAGCATGAGCTTCGCGGTCTTGCCGAAGCGGCGGTCGAACAGCTCCGGGATCGACGTGATGTTGTGGCGGAAGCCGACGTCGGAAATGCGGCCGGAGATGCCGGAGAAGATGAACATGCCCAGCAGATACGGCAGCGCCGTCATGATCGCCATGAAGCCGCCGGAGTAGGCCTTCCCCGCCCTGCCCATCAGGCCGCTGCCGCCGATGATCGTGGCGCAGACGGTGGCCATCAAAACGAGCGGGCCGAAGGAGTGGTCGGCCACGTAATAGTCCTCGGTGTTCCGGATGCGGCGCACGAAATAAACGCCGACGGAGACCATCGCGATCAGATAGAGACCGACGATGACCAGATCCAAAGTGGTGATTTCACCATGCAGCATAGCGCAGACTCCTTTCCTTCTATTCTTTTTCATTTTAACGCGCTGATTGACATTTGTCAACTTTTGCGTGAAATCAACCATTTGATGAAACGTGTGGTTGACTTTCGATTTTGACAGAGTATAATCGGATTCGAGGAAACTTGAGCGGACCACGGGAGGCCTGAAAAATGGACACGATCGAAACGGAAGAACCCCGGCTGAGCATGCTGCGCGCGCTGCCGCTGATGCACCGGCTGCTGCGGCTGATCTTCGTCGGCGAGCGGGAGCGCTTCACCAAAACGCAGTTTTACATCCTCATCACGCTTTATCATCAGTCGCCGCTGACGATGACGCAGATCGGCGAGCACATCGGCGCGAGCAAGGAACAGGCCACGCGCGCCGTCGCACCGCTGGCGGACGAGGGGCTGGTGCGGCGCGAGGTATCGTCCAAAAACCGGACGCGGGTCTATGTGTCGCTCACGGAGAAAGGCTGTGCGCTGGTGCAGGATCTGATCGCCCGCTGCAGCAGGAAACTGGAAGAGCGCATGAACGACCGACTCACGCCCGAGGAGCGGGAAGCGCTGCGGATGCACCTCTCGGAAAGCGCCGCGCTTTTGGAGAAAGCTGTCATTCGTTGAGATTCATTTCCATTTTTGAGTATACGGTTTTGAGCCTCTGAGTCTTGATTTCAGAGGCTTTTTTGTTTTTTGCCAAAATCGGACATGTGTCCAATAAATTTCGTAACATTTTCGGACACGTGGCAAAAAATTTTCTGAATCCGCCGTTTATTTTCTGATCCGGATTCATTTATCAGAAAATGCCATTTATAATTTTCGCGACGGACATTTTTTTGGCTTTTAAGGAGTTTGATGGTCTATGAAACCGAGAGTACAGCCTTACGGCACCAAGAACATCAGCGGAGCCAACATTGAAAAGCTCCGCAAATCGCGCGGCATGCGGCAGTTTGAACTGGTCCAGCAGATGCAGCTGCGCGGGGTCGACATCAATCCCAGCAGCCTCTCCAAGCTCGAAGGCCAGGTCCGGATCGCAAGCGATCGGGAGCTGTATGCCATTGCGCAGATTTTCTCTGTTCCGATGGAGGAGCTCATCCACCCCAAGGAGGAAAAGTCCGAATAATCCAAACCGGGGGGATAAAAAAGAACCGCACCGCAGACGAAAGTCGCTGCAGTGCGGTTTCTTTTTTCAGTGTGGAGTTTGGAGTGTGGAGTGTGGAGTTGGAAGATGGTTCCTGCGCAGAAGCCACTTGTCAACTCCTAACTCCTAACTCCTAACTATTTCAGCACCCGCTTCAATACCTCGATCCGCTTCTCCACCGCCGCTTTTGTGATTGGGGCGTTCGTGACGAATTCGAAGCCGTGCGGGGTGCCGCGGGTTTCGTGGTATTCAACGGGAATTCCCGCCGCCTCGAGACGGCGGCCGTAGGCGAGACCCTCGTCGCGCAGGGAGTCAAACTCCGCCACCTCGAGGTAGGCCGGGGGCAGTCCCTCAACGCTCGGCGCCTCCAGCGGCGATGCGTACTCGATATGCTCCGCCGGGAGCGTGGGGAGATAGTATTCCCACATCTTCACCGAGTCGCGCGCGCCCCAGACGGGCGTGTCCGGAAAGCGCCGGGTGCTCTCGGTCTGCATGCGCCGGTCGGTGACGGGATAGATCAGCATCTGGAAGCAGGGCAGCTTTTCGCCCCGGTCGCGCGCCATGAGCGTGACGGCGGCGGCGAGGTCGCCGCCCGCACTGTCGCCCCCGATGGCGATGCGCTCCGGGTCGATCTTCAGCACGCAGGCGTTCTGCAGCAGCCAGCGCCAGACCGCGAAGCAGTCCTCCGCCGCGGCGGGATAGGGATGCTTCGGCGCGAGCCGGTAGTCCGGGAAAACGACCGCGCAGCGGACGCGCGCGGCATATGCCTTCGCGAGCGCATAGTGATAGGGCGCGGCGGCGAAGACGAACCCGCCGCCGTGGATGTCATAAAGGCACGGCAGCGCGCCGAAGGTGCCGCGCGGGCGGATGATCAGCGTGGGGATGCGGTTTCCGTCCGGGCCGACGACCATCATGCGCTGCACCTCGGTGTCCCTGTCGGAGCGGCAGGGCAAGGCGCGCAGCATGATCTGCGACGGCGACGCCATCCACCTCTGCAGCGGCAGATGCAGCCGGGAAACCGCCCAAAACTGCTTGTCCAGCGGGTATTTCATAAACGCGTCCTCCCTCTGATTATTTTGACGCGGGCGGCTCCATGGCGAGGATCTCGTCCACCAGCGCGGCGGCGGGGCTGCCGCTCTCTTTCAGCGCATCGTAGACCGGGGCGCACGCCTCGCGGAAGGGCGCGTGCTCAAACTTGCTGACAAGCTCGGCCCCGTATTCGAGCTTTGCCTCGGCGCGGGCCTCGTCCTCATAGGCCACGCGGGCAGCCTTGTAGTATTCGCAGAGCTCATACGCCTTGCCGCGCAGCACAGCCTGCTGCGCTTCATCCAGCCGCGCGAGGGCGGCGGTGGAGACCACGATCACGCGCGGCGTGCGGACATGGTCGTCATACATCAGATATCCCACCTGCGCGCCGTGATCGAACATGGCGAGCACATTGTCCTCCGCGCCGTCAATCGTGCCGTCGGAGAGCGCGGCGGGGATGGCGTCATATTCCATCGGAACGCACTCGGCGCCGAGCGCGGAGAGCATATCGCGCACGAGGTCGGGCTCCGTCGAGCCGATGCGCAGACCCTGCAGATCCTCCGGCGCGGTGATCTTCTTCGAGGCGGTATAGAGGCAGCGGGAGCCGGCGTCGAGCCACGTGAGGCCGACGAAGCCCTCCGCCGCCGTGAGATCAAAGAGCGCGCGCACGGCGTCGCTCTCCATGGCGGCCCAGTAGTCGCTGCGACCGAGGAAGAGATACGGCATGGCCAGCGCCTTCCACTGCGGGCAGAGCGCGCACATCGTGTCAAAGGAGACGACGGTCATGTCGAGCGTTCCGGCGCGCACGGCGTCGAGCGCGGCGGCCTCATCGGCGTCGGCGGACACCGTGACGTCCACGGTTTCCTCCGTGGCCTCCCAGACGGCCTCGGCAAAGGCCTCCATGGCGTCCTGGGCGCGCTCGTCGTCCGGGAGCGTATTGCAGAGCGTAAGCGAGACGTGCGCCGCGCTGTTCTCCGGCGCGCCGCAGGCGGCGAGGGCAAACAGCGTGAGCAGGCTCAGCAGCAGGGCAAGGAATCGTTTCAAGGGTCAGTCCTCCGTTTGTTCGGTTTCCGCCGCTGCGGCGGCCTCGGCGGCAAGCCGCTCGGCGCGCTGATCGACATAGAGCGGCGGATTTTTGCGGCGCAGATACACCGCGAGCAGCACCACGGCGGCGATGCAGCTCACGCCCGCGAGCAGCTGGCTGACGCGGATGCCCGTGCCGCCGAGATAGAGACTGTCGGTGCGCAGGCCTTCGATCATGGCGCGGCCGAGACCGTACCACGCGACATAGAGCAGCATGGTTTCGCCGTCAAACCGGCGCTTGCGGCTTTTGAACCAGAAGTGCAGCGCCAGAAAGCCCACGAGATTCCACAGGCTCTCATACAAAAACGTCGGGTGCACGTAGATCGGGTTTTTGCCGGGCATCGTGAGACCCATGCGGCAGAAGACGTCCGTCTCGCGGCCGAAGGCCTCGCGGTTGAGGAAGTTGCCCCAGCGGCCGATGCACTGGCCGATCAGAAGGCCATAGACCGACAGATCGCCGAGCGCGCCGAAGGGGATCGACCGTCTGCGGCACCAGACAATCACGAGCGCGAGCCCCGCGAGAATGCCGCCGTAGATGGCGAGACCGCCCTCCCAGACCTTGAAAATGTCAAGCAGGTGGCCGGAATACTCGTTCCAGCGGAAGATCACGTAATACAGCCGCGCGCCGATGATGACCGTCGGGATCAGCCAGAGGATGAAGTCATAGAGATCATCCGACGGGATGCCGACGAATTTCTCGCTGCGGCGGGCGCAGTAAAGGATGGCGAGCAGAAAGCCCAGCGCGATCACCGCGCCGTAGAGATAGAACGTCCGCCCGAAGAGCACGAAGGTGCTCGGCGGGTTGATCGTGAAGTCTCCGAACATGGGGAAGCTGATGAGCGCATCCCGCAGAATCGTTTGCATTTCAGATTTCCTCCAAGATTATTCCAACAATATCGCGTCGCACTCCGCACCCTGCGCGGCCTCCGCGACGGCGGCGCTCGTCGCCTCCTGGATGAAGGCGGCGTATTCGTCCGGCGCGAGCTCCAGCCCGAGCAGATCCTGCTCCAGCCAGAAGGCCTCGAGCGCGGCGGGAGAGCGCTCCAGCGCACAGAGCGCCTGCACGCGGTCGGCGCGGCCGGCATCGAGCACCTCCGCCGGGACGCCGGAAGCGAGTTTTGCCATCGCGTCCCGCAGCGCGGCGACTGTCTCCTCCGCGCGGTCGGGGTCGGTGTCGCACCTCGCGAGCAGAATGCCCTTGTGCACATCGAGCAGCACGTTCGCCCCGAGCGAGGCCGTGAGCGCCCGGTAGGCGCCCGCGAGCGCCTCGAGCACGGGCGGATCCGGTTCCTCCATCACCTCGCCCAGCCGCCAGCCGACCGTGACGCAGTTGGTGCCCTGCGCGCCGCTCTGATCGAGCAGACGGGGCTCCGCCTCGACGGCGTTCATGCGGATATCCGTGCCGAGATCGAGCTCCAGCTCGCCCCGCGGCATGACGGCAAAGCAGTCCGCAATCGTCTGCGCCACGAGCTTTGCCGGAACGGCGCCGGCATAATAGAGCTCCACGGGCGACTGCGAGAGCACGGCGCGGTAGTGCTTCGAGAGCTTCTGATAATAATTCGGCCCGGCCTCCGGCCGCTCGCCGCAAACCGGCACGGCATAGTCCTCAAAGCAGCACATGTGCTCCGCCATGGCGGCGAAGGGATCGTCCGCCGCCGCGTCGCGCTCGTCCCAGCGCTGCAGCGCGAGAGAGACGGCCTCGCGCTTGAGCTGGCCGAAGCGCGTGTCCGGCTTGAGGAGGATGCCCGCGAGCGTCTGCATGAGCGCGGGAAACTGCGCGGGAGCATGGTCGAACACCGCCGTGAAGCCGATGGCCTGCACCTCGCCGACGCGGCGGAGAAGCGGCTCCGCCTTCGCATGCAGGGCGGCGAGCGCCTCCGCGAGGCTTCCGTCCGGATGCTGCTGCGTGCCATAGAGCAGCGCGTCCGGCAGCAGGGCGTTCATGGCGGCTTCCTCGCGGCTCAGCTGCCGCAGCAGCGCCGCGCGAAAGCAGGCAGGCTCCTGCTCTGTGCGCCGCACCAGCGTGAGAAACACGCCCGGCAGCAGTTCCAAGCGATTGCGTTCCATATCCAGCGCTCCTTTGCTTTTTATTATCTTATGATTATACCACGTATTTCCGCATTTGGAAATGAAAAAAACGCGCCTTGCGGCGCGGGGGCGGAATGTGGTAAAATAAACGCATGGAACCGATTTGTTATATCGTCGGCGCCGTGCCGACCGAGGCGCTGCCCTCGCCGCGCGAGGGGGACTTTCTCATCGCGGCGGACAAGGGCTATGAGACCCTTCGCGCCGCCGGAATTGCGCCGGATCTGATCATAGGAGATTTTGACTCCCTCGGCTATTCGCCGGAGGGAGCAAACGTGCTGTCCCACTCCCCCATCAAGGACGATACGGATCTGCTGCTCGCGATCCGCTGGGCGATGGAACGCGGCTGGCGGCGCTTCGTCATCTACGGCGCGCTCGGCGGCAGGCGGCTGGATCAGACCGTGGCGAGCTTTCAGACACTGCGGTTTCTCGCCGACCACGGGGCGGCAGGCCGCCTCGTCGGCGACGGCTGGAACGTGACGCTGCTGCAAAACGCCGCGCTGCGCTTTCCCGCTTCCGCCTCCGGCTGGCTGAGCCTCTTCGTGAGCGGCAGCGAGGCGCGGGGCGTGACGCTGCGGGGACTCAAATATGAGCTGACAGACCACACGCTCACCTGCGGCCTGCCGCTCGGCGTGAGCAATGAATTTCTGGGAACAGAGGCGCGCATCTCCGTCGCGGACGGGGCGCTCTTCGTCCTCTGGCAGGGCGGCGTGCTGCCCGGAGAGGAGGCGCTCTGATGGATCGGATCGATCTGCACTGCCACACCACCTGCTCCGACGGCACGGACAGTCCGAAGGAGCTCGTGCGCAAGGCAAGGGAGCTCGGTCTGCGCGCCGTGGCGATCACGGATCACGACACCTTCCGCGGCCACATGGAGGGCATGCTCGCCGGCATGGAATACGGCGTGGAGTTCGTGCCGGGCGTGGAGCTCTCGAGCCTGCACATGGGCGAACACATTCACCTGCTGGCCTATTACGCCGACGAGCACAGCAGGCACCTGTGCGAGCTGATGGACCGGGCGGTCTATGAGCGGGTGCACCGCAACGAAAAGATGGTGCAGATGCTGCAGAAGGCGGGCTACCCCATCGACATGGACATCGTCAGAGAACGCTTCCCCGGTCAGACGATGATCGGGCGGCCGCACATCTCGGAGATTCTGCTCGAAAAGGGCTATGTGAATTCCGTGCGCGAGGGCGTGATCACGCTCATGGGCAAGGGCGCGCCGTTTTATGTGCCGCGCTACCATGTGCCGCTGCTCGACTATATCCGCGCCGTGCGCGCGGCGGGCGGCGTGCCCGTGATCGCGCATCTCTATCAATACCGCATGACGGACGAGCAGCGGCGGGAGATGATCCGCGACGCGGCGGACGCGGGTCTGCTCGGGCTCGAGGGCATGTACACCACCTACGACAAGGATCAGCAGGAGACCGTCTTCCGATTCGCAAAGGAATTCGGCCTGATCTGCACCGGCGGCTCGGACTACCACGGCACCGGCAAGCCCGGCATCCACCTCGGCACCGGGATGGGAGACCTGAAGGTGCCGTACGAGATGCTGGAAAAGCTGAAGGAAGCAGCGAAAAAGAGTTAGGAGTTTGGAGTGTGGAGTGTGGAGTTTAAAGATGCGCGCCGCGAATCAAATCCGTCGGCGTAAGCAGACACCTTAACTCCACACTCCAAACTCC
>JAEEGF010084340.1_pt1 | contig 10963 bp, 5 predicted proteins | sample 9134171 | NCBI WGS metagenome assembly JAEEGF01 (sample SAMN16246542, study PRJNA631951) | gut metagenome | biome: gut microbiome; feature: rumen; material: AP-attached | host: Bos | place: Iran: Karaj | collected 2018-10
CCGGTGCTGGAGGGCAATTCCATGTCCATCCCGGCCTCCATGCACAGAAAACCAGCCTCGGCAAAGCTCTCGCTGATGTGCTGCACGCTGTGGGCGTTTCCAATCGCGCCGTAATCGCTGACGCACAGGCCGTCAAAGCCCATTTCCTCCCGAAGGAGGTCGGTCAGCAGTTCCTTTGAGGCCGAGACGGGCTCGCCGTCCAGCGAGCAGTAGCAGGGCATTACGCCGCGAAGTCCCTCGCGGATCGCACTTTGGAAGGGCTTGGCGTAGACCTCCCGCAGCAGGCGCGGCGGGGTGTCGCTGTGGCTGCCGTGGATGCCGCCCTGGGAGTTGTGAAAGGCCAGGAAATGCTTGGCCACGCAATCCGGGCGGCGTCCGGCCGTCTCCGTTCCCTGTGCGCCGCGCACATAGGCCGCACCAAGCGCGCCGGCCAGCGTGGGATCCTCACCGTAGCTCTCGCCCTGACGGCCCATGCGGCTGTCCCGGCTGATATCCAGCACCGGGGCGAAGATCTGCGTCATGCCGCAGGCAGCCTCCTGGCGGCTGACCGTCGCGGCGATCTGCTCTTCCAGCTCCGGATCCCAGCCTGCACCGCGGGCAATGCCGGAGGGGAAGCTGGTGCTGTCCTGAATGAACGCCCCACACAGTCCCTCCATGTGAAAGATGGCGGGGATGCCGTGCGGGCTGTTTGCCATCACGGTCTCCTGCGCCCGTCTCTGCCAGGCGGCGCAGTCATGGAGCGTTTCGAGCCGCCGCATTTCCAGCGTGCTGATCTGGCCGATGCCGCAGGGCGTCTGCGCCTTGAGCCAGTCAAAATCCTGCGCCTGCTCGCCGAAGGGGAAGACGCAGCCGAGCTGCGCCATCTTTTCACCCAGGCTCAGCTCCCGCAGAAGCGCCTGCGCCCTTTCTTCCGGGCGCAGCGTTTCATTTTTCCAAACACTCGAAATCATTACTTCCGCTTCCTATCGTATGTTGTTTGCCGTCGGGCAGGGTCACGTCGCAGACCGTGCCAAAGGGCACAGAGACGGACAGTCGGAACCTGCCATCGGCCTTTTCCCAGCGGGTCTTGATGAGGCCATAGGGGCACTTGTGCTCGCATTCCGCCCAAGTCAATCCGCCGCCGGGGATCGGCTTCACCGCGAAGCGACGATAGCCGGGCTCAAGGATCTCAAGGCCGCAGATGCGGCGATAGAAGAAATCGCCCACCGCGCCGTAGGCGTAGTGATTGAGCGAGGATTCCTGGATCGTGCCGTCTTCGTGCACGCTGTGCCAGTTTTCCCACATGGTCGTGGCTCCGTGCCGTACCTGATAGAGCCAGGATGGTGTCGTATCCTGCAGCAGGAGCTCGTAGGCCTCCCGCTCATAGCCGTTGTCCGAGAGCGCAAAAAGCAGGAAGGGCGTGGCGGTGAAGCCGGTGTTCAGATGGACGCCGTTTTCTTTGATCAGCGCCCAGAGCCGCTCCGCCATGACTCTGCGTTCTTCGCCCTCGGCCAGACCGAAGGCCAGTGCCAGCACATAGGCGGTCTGAAACTCCTCTTTCATGCGGCCGTGCCCGTCGGTGAACACTTTGCAGAAGGCGGCGCGTACCTTTTCGGCCAGATTCGCATAGCGGCGGCTGTCCTCATCGTGGCCGAGGATCGCGGCGATCTCGCTCATGAGGCGGCACGAGCGGAAATAGTAAGCCGTGCCCACCCAGGGGCCTTTGGCCAGCCAGTCGGGCACGCTGCCATAGGGCGCGCACCAGTCGCCGAACTGGAAGGGCAGCTTGAGGATATGGGGCGAGCCGTGGATCGGCAGGCTCAGCGCCGCCCAGCGCTTCACATCCGCCATATACTTTTTCATGCTCGGATACTGGCGTTCCAGCAGCGTCTTGTCACCGTTTGAGAGGTACAGCGCCCAGGGGACGAGGATGCAGCTGTCGCCCCAGCAGGAGGTTGTCATGCTGGGCGTGATGCCCTTGCGCGAGGGGATGACAAAGGGGATCGCCCCGGTGGGCCCCTGCTCGGATTTCAGATCAAGCAGCCATTTCTCGAGGAAGCGGCTCATGTCGAAGTTGAAGCAGGCCGTGGAAGCGAACAGCGCGATATCGCCTGTCCAGCCCTGGCGCTCGTCGCGCTGCGGACAGTCGGTGGGGATATCCACGAAGTTGTCCTTGCCGCTCCAGACGAGATTCGATTGCAGCTGATTGAGGTCTTCGTTGGAGCAGCGGAAGGAGCCGACGGTTTCAAGATCAGAATAGACAGCGATCGCTTTGAGCGCAATGTCTTCTTTCCGAACGCCGCGGACGCCGACGTAGCGAAAGCCCATATAGGTAAAGCGCGGAGAATACTCCTGCTCGCCCTCGCGGCAGATGTAGCGCAGCTCCTGTTTGGCGCTGCGGAGATTCTGTACATAAAGCTCGCCGTGCTCCAGCGCCTCGGCATGCCGGAACACGATCTCCTGTCCGGCTTTGCCGCTCAATCGGAAAGACACCACGCCCGCGATGTTCTGGCCGAAGTCGGCGATCAGCTCGCCGGAGGAGGCTTCCAACCAGGCGACCGGTTCCAATACTTCATGGGCGCTGACCTTTTCACCGTAACGAGCGCAGATAAGTGGATTGACGTGCAATTTCTCCGGGGCGGCGTGGCGCCAGTTCAAATCGGATCTGTCAACGCGCGCGTCATAGACCTCACCGTCGTAAAAATCGGCGAAGCGCCAAGGACCATCCTCCGTGACCTCCCAGCGCTCGTCCGTGCCGAGGATCTCACGTCGCCTGTCGTCGTAGACAAGCTGCAGATCGCAGAGCAGCGCCTGACGGTCGGCAGAGAGCTTGGATCTGGACTTGGTCGTGTCATCCACATGGGTGCTGCGTCCGACGGCCCAGCCGCCCGCAACCACGGCCAGCAGTTCATGCTCTCCCTGCGGCAGATCTGCCGCTTCACAGCGGATATATTGCAGATGGGCGCTGTAATCGGTGAAACCGGGAGAAAAATAATCGTCATGCAGACGCTGCCCATCCAGCCAGAGGTCGAAAACGCCCATGGCCGTTGCAAAGACCTCCAGTGATGCGTGCCGATCCAATGAAAAACGGCGGCGGAACATCATCGGTACGGGGGACGCGGGGCTTTCAAATTGATAGCCCGGATCGCTGATCCAAGTTCCTTTCCAGGTTCTTTTTTCCAGGTTCATGAGATTACCTCTCTTTCCATATGGGCAGACCGGAGAGAAAGTCTCTCCGGTCTGCGTGAAGGATCGATTTGTAAGATTACTCCGCCTGCTTGGCCGCACGGCGCTCTTCGATCTCCTTACGGAGCTGGGGCAGCTTCTGCTCCAGATCGAAACCGCGGAAGAGAAGGAACATCAGAAGATTGATCACGAGAGGCAGGTAGTTGGAGAAACCGTAGATGGAATAGCGCATGGAAGTGCTGGCGACTGCCAGAGAAGCGTCGTAGCTGCCGAGGATGAGGAACAGGCTCAGGAGCAGCGAGCCAAGGCCGCTGCCGACCTTGTTGCCGAAGCCGATCGCGCCTCCGGACATGGCAACCAGCTTTTTGTCGTATTTCCATTCGTTGTAGTCGACGGTCATGGCGGTCAGCACGCCGTAGAGGCACATCAGCGGGATCTGGACAAAGCTGGCCAGGACTGCGGTCGAAGCGTAAACGACAATGTTGCCGGGGATAAAGCAGCGGATACCCGCAAAGATCGCCGCGCCGAGCAGGCCGATATCGACCGTCTTTTTAATGCCGAATTTGTTGATGATGGGCTTGGATACCGCAAAGCCGATGATCGTACCGAGCATGCCGGCCCCACCGATGATGGCGACCAGATTGTCGTTGCCGAAGATCCACTTGCAGTAGTATGTACCGGAGGAAGCGGCTACCGCGCTCGTAATGGCGGTAATGGTGTTAAAGAGGAGCACGATGACCCAGTACTTGTTTTTGAAGAGCATACCCATGGCGGGGCCGAAGGGAACGGGCTCTTCTTCCGCCTGAACCTGAACACCGGTCTCGTCCTCGCCTTCTTTCGTGAAGGCGGCCTTGTGGCCGTTGAGCCAGCAGATCGCAAACAGGAGCAGGACAAACAGAGCCAGAACAACGCCGTATTTGATCCAGGCGCTCTGGGTGCCGCCCAACATATTGGTGACGGGGATGGTGGCGATCGCGATGATCATGCCGGCACCGTAGTTGCCGACCGCACGGAAGACGCCCATGCTGGAGCGTTCGCTGTTGGACTTGGTGCGGACCACCATGACGGCCGCAAAGGGCGTGGCGATCATGGTATAAATGACAGCGGTGAGCAGCAGATTGGTGATCAAGGCATAGGCGACCTGAACGCCGTTGGATGCGCCCGCGGGGATCATGAACAGAAGGGCGACGATCGCGGCCGCGGGAACAGCCAGCATGATCATCCACCGGAAGTATTTCTTGTTGCCGCCGCGGGAGTGGTCGATGACATTGCCGAAAATGACGTCGGTAAAGGCGTCCAGGATCTTGGCGATGGCCATGACCACGCCGACGGAACCGACCGCCATACCGACCTTGTCGGTGTAGAAGTACTGCAGCTGGCCGACCAGGTTTGCCATGATGCCCAAGGCCAGCTGGCCGCTCATGTCTGCGAGATAGTCGCGGGTGCGCATCGTGAGCTTGACGCCCTCGGCATCGTATTCTTTCTTAACGCGTGCCATGTTCATTCCTCCGTTTTCTCTTTTTGATTATATCAGGTTTTTCTCTTGCTGTGATCGTATTGTATCGCTTGCCGCTGCGGAATGATTGCGAAATCCTACCCGAAATTGTAAGATCCGATCAAATTGTGACTTCTATCAGATGCGTTTTCCCATCCCGAAAGTCCGGCAGCAGCGTGCCGGTGACCGGCTTGCCGTCCGCAAAGATGCCACTCTCTCCCGTGCGGCGATAGACGATGCGGTAATCCGCGCCGCGGAAGTGCCGCGTCAGCTCGGCTCTGTTCCATTCGGAGGGGAAGGCCGGCTCGATCCGCAGGCCGTCGAAATCGCGCTTGACGCCGAGGATTCCCTCGTAGAGGCAGCGCAGGCTCCAGGCCGAGGTGCCTGTGGTCCAGGACTGGTAGGAGCGGCCGTAGTACTTCGGATGGGTGGAGAAGCAGTTGGTAAAGACGTAGGGCTCCGCGCCGGACTGCGCCGAGGGATTGTAGGGGCTGTCCGGCATGATCTTCTTCATTGTACGCAGGGCATCGTCGCCGCGCCCCAGCTTGCAGTCCATCAGCAGCTTGAAGGCGCTGGCGTGGCAGTAGACCCCGCCGTTTTCAAAGAGACCTGGCAGCATGCCGGACATGCGCCCGACCATCGGGTCGTAGCCCGTATACGGCGGGTCGTTCAGCGGGAAGCCGAAATCGCGCTCCATGCCGTCCACGGCCTGGATCACGGTGTTCAGGCGATCTTCGGGCACGATGTCCGCCAACACGGCCCAGGTCTGGGCGTTGAGATAGATCTTGCTGCCGCTCGAATCCTTCGAGCCGATGTTCTCGGTGGGAGCCAGAGCGCGGCAGTACCAGCCGCCGTCCCAGGCCGTGCGGTTGATGGCGGTCTTCATCTCGTCATAGGCGTTTTCGCAGAAAGCGGCGTATTCCCCGTCACCGATCCAACGCGCCAGCGCTTTCAGCTCCTTCAGCGCCAGGCAGAACTGCTCCGAGAGCATGACGGATTCCGCCTCTTCCTCCGGCGGGATGTTCAGCGCGTCGTTCCAGTCGGCAAAGAAAATGCGCACCAGTCCGTTTCTGCCTCGGTCGTCCAGAAGCCGCCGCACGGCGGCCTTGACGTGCTCGAGTACGTTTGCTTCGCCGCCGTCCTGCCAGGCAGCGGGCTCGTCAAGGATCGAGCGGTCGCCGGTTTCCTTGAGCAGCTCACAAACGGCCCAGACGATCCAGAAGGGCTGGTCGGAATAGCGGGTGTCGTCGTAGGGATACCAGGTTAACACCGCATGGCCGTCGTGGAACTGATGGCGCAGGCATTCCAGGATCTCCGCCTTCGCCTTCTCCGGACGGTAGTTTAAGAGCGCCACGGCGATCTGCAGATTGTCCCGCACGCCCTTTTTGCCGACGATACAGAAATCCACCTGCTTTTTGATCCAAAGATTCATGATCGCGTTGAGCTTGTCGTCCGGCGTGCTGACAGAGAGAGAAGCGTACTTCTCGTGGTAGTATGCTTCCGCTTTTTTGAGCTCCTGGGTCTGTCTCTCCGCGTCGGTATACTGCGCGGCGACCTGCTGCGCTTCGCTGAGGCTCTCCGCCACGCCGAAGACCAGGCGGATCTCTTTCCGCTCGCCGGGCAGCAGGCTCAGTGTATGCTGCAGCACCGCGCCGGGGATGAAGAGCGCGACGTCGGAATTCGTGCAGTTCTCGCCGGATATCAGCCGTTTGGGTCGCTGATACAGTGCGGAAGAGGCCGCGTCCGTCTCCGTTCGGGTGCTGAGGCTGCCACAGAAGGCGGTCAGGTTGCCGTCAAAGGCGAAGATCGGCTCGGAGGAGGCCAAATATCCGTTGTAGCGTTTGTGCGGCGCGAAGGGGTGGGCGCTGCGGCAGTAAATGCCGTTGAGCTTCTCGTCAAAAGAGGTCTCGATGCTGCGATACATCTCGTAATAGCGCGGATGGGAAAAGCCGTCCAGCGAGAAGCTGACCGTGGGAAAAGCGCTGAGCATACGGGGGCGGTCGCTGCGGTTTTCGATCCACAGCGTCCAGCACTCGCCGGTGAGATCCGTGGGCACGAAAATGCGCCACTCCGCCGCGATGCCGTCTTTGCGGGAGCGGAGCGAGCTATAGCCGATGGCGTGGGTGCAGGCGTAGTCCTCCACCGCTTCACACAGCGATCCGAAGCCCACATTCCAGCTCTCGCCGCTCTGCTCATCCCGGAGGTAGATATACCGCGCCGCATCCCGGTTGAGCATGCACATGTCAGCCTTTTCGTTTAAGTAGTAGCTGCGCCCGTGCCCGATCTGGGAGACTTGGGCGCAGTAGCCCAATTCGTTCCACAGGTAGTTGTACCAGTAGCGCGGCGTCTCCGGGTCACGGATGACGCAGGCGCTGTTATTGTCGGTAAATTCGTATAGGGCTTTGCCGAGAGGCCCTTCTTCTTTGATCATGTCAATCCTCGATCACAAGGCGGTACTGCACGCCGGGCAGGTCGCCCAGCATGTTGAAGTACACGCCGCCGTTCCGGCTCTCGCCCTTGATCTCGCCCAGCTCACGCCCCACGGGGTCAAGCACGGTGAGCCTGGCCTTAGCGGCCTTTACAAATAAGCTGCCCTCCAGGGTCTCGGCGTAGAGCTTGCCGTCCTTGCTCACCATGGTGAACTGCAGGCCGGGCATCAGCTCCGGGCCGGGGGTGAAGCTCTCGGCGTCCGTGCCGGTGGTGCCGAGGGCGATGAGCAGGAAGTCACGGGCATCGGAGAGGGTATCCGCGTCCCGGGGAAGCAAGGCCAGAGAAATGCGCTCATTGGCGGCCTTGACGCTCACACGCTCGGAGAGGGCCGTTTCCGCCTCCGGCACGCCGCTGAAGTAGCCGCACTTGTCGCTGCGGACGGAGAAGCGGGCGCGGTCGGGATCGAAGCAGATCTCGCCGGTATCGGAGATGAGCTTGCCGTCCACATAGCCGCAATTCTCATCCAGCAGCCCCCACTGCTTCATGGCCCTGTCCATGAGGGAGGTGAACTGCCGGTAGTCGCCGTAGTTTGCGATCTCCGCGATATTGTCAAAGACCATGGCCTGCTCGCCCAGATGGACGCCGGGTTGGATCTCCTCGGTGCTCTTTGCCGCGTCTTTCAGCCGGTTTTCATTGAGATATTTCCTCTTGGCATCCCGGTAGGGCGACCAGGCATAGTAGACGCTGTGGTTCGCGTCCCGCAGGTCGCCGCCATTGAGGAAGCCCGCGTTGATCGCCACGTCCGCGTCGCCCTCATAGCGCTCACCGCCGTCGAGAAAGACGTTGCGGAAGGCAGTCAGATAAGGCAGGGTGCACATGGGCATGGCGTGGAAGTTCGGCAGGGTCTTCCAGTCGTTCTGCGTGTAGACCACGTCCACCCGATTCTTCGCCGGGGAGACCAGCCTCTTGAGGAACATGGAGGCCATGAAGCCCCACTGGGCGATCAGCGCCGGGTCGTTGTAAGAGTCGAAAATGGTGAGGATGCCGTCGGCCGGCTCGTCCTCCGGATGCTCGGAGGTGTTGTAGTTGTAGAGAATCAGCCCGTCCCAGTCGTTGAGGCAGGCATAGGCCACCGTGTGGACAAAGGCGGTGGAGTGGAAGGGGTGCAGGCCGTATTCGTTCCACTCCGAGAGCATGAAGGGTTTGCCCTGTACGATGGCGACGGAGGCCAGACTCAGAAGCGTGGTGCCCATGGAGCCGATGCCCCGCTGCACGGTGAGGGGGTTCGTGCTGACATACTCCGCCGGGCCATACACCATGTAGGTGTCGTTCTGCACGGGCAGCAGCGGGTGGTTGAAGTAGGTGTTGTTCTCCATCAGATCGCCGTCCGTGTGGCCATACACGTCCGCCGCCCCGGCCATCAGGTTACTGGCCACGATGGGGACCTTCACGCCGAGGGATATAAGATAGTCCTTCATGTCCTTGTAGAAGGCGCGGTTCATCCAGGCGCCGAACTCCATGAAGTCGGCGTAGCGGGCCGGGCCCTCGGCGGCGTTCCAGTCGCCCATGGGCTCGTTGACCGACTGGTAGAAGCCGCCCTCGATGCCGCGAACGGTACCCGCGGCCGGATCCTCGTCTTCGCCCAGAGCGCAGACGCCGTTTTTCGTCCAGGCCTTTTTCAGTTCCTCGCGGCTGTGGTACTTCATCAGCAGGAAGTCGCCGAAGCGCCTCGCCACCTCATCGCGATAGGGCTTCATCTCTTCGCACGCATCGCCGCCGGTGTTGCCCTTGATGGCGCTCTCCTCGTTGTTCATCTGTACGGTGATCACCGCTGGGTCGTCCTTGAGGGCGAGGCCGGTGTAGGGGTTCACATGGCAGAGAAGCTCCCGGGCGTATTCCTTCTGCAGCTCGATGAGCCTGGCATTGTACATGGGATAGCGCTTCATGCAGGCGGGAACGGAGCCGGGGTGTTCCAGGCCGTCGCCCTCCAGGAAGGCGCGGGCCACGATCAGGTCGATGTGCAGATAGATGCCCTTCTCCTTGAGCTTGGCAAAGAGATAGTCGAAGCGATCCAGCCCCTCGGGGTTGAAGACGCGGGTCGTGCCCTTGTCGTAATCGAGCAGGGGTGCTTCCCGGCAGCTGGACCAGTTTCCGGCGCCTTCTCCGATGGGGGCGTCGGCCGCGTGGAGGCGGATCACGTTCACGCCCATGCCGGCAAAGCGTTCCGCCAGCTTCTCCGCGTCCTCGTGGGTGGGGGTGTTGGAGCGGGTGGCGATGTTGAAGCCCAGGAAACGGGCGCGCTTGCCGTCCTCAAAATAGAAATGGCCCTTCTTCACGCGCACGAAGCCGTGGCAGCCCGCCGGGGCGTCCAGCAGGTGGGAGAAATCCAGTGCGCCGCGGTTTGGCTCGACGGGGGAAATACGGATGTTCTGTTTCATGATCGTTCCTCCTATGGTCGTTTTATTCTTTTCCTGAGCTTACTGTACCAAAAGCGGCGGCGATTCTATTGCAAAATAGCGCCCGGAATTGTAAATTCCCGCCTTGTTTTTCTCTCTTTTGCGTTTTATACTGGAAAGCAAGAGGTGAACAGGATGGACTATATCGCCTTTTCCAAGAAATTCTTTGCCGCCACTGGCATTCCGGTCAACCTGCTGCGTGAAGGAAACGTGGTCTATTCTTCCCTGGGAGAACTGGCCGCGCTGGATTCCGCCTCCGAGGTGTGGCCCATGTATCCTCCGAGCCGCAACCCGGAGTTTGCCGCCATCAACCCGGATCTGGAATACGGACATGTGAAGATCGAGTGGACAGACTACGATCTGTTTATCGGCCCGGTATTTACCTCTCCTGTCAGCGAACAGCTGATCCGGGAATTTTTTGAGGAGGTCAAAACGCCTCCTGAGTACCGCGAGACGGTGACAGAGCTGCTCTATGCCGTCCCGATCACCAGTCACCCGCAGCTCATCCGCTATCTGCTGTTTATCCATCTGTGCCTGAACGGAAAAAACGCGCGGGTCGAGGATTTTTACGCTGAGGCAGGGGCGGAGACAAGCAAGCGTGAAACGAAGTTCCTTGACGCGGCCATCGACGCCAAGGAGAACGAGGAAAGCCGCAGCTCCTATGCCTTTGAAAAGGCGCTGTATCACTACGTTGAGCAGGGCGACGCGAAACGGCTGCAGAGCTTTCTCGATCAGACCCGGGCCTTTCCCTCGGAGGGGAAGACCGCTCATACGCCGCTGCGCCATGCGAAGAACCTGTTCATCGCGCTGACCGCCAAGGTCGGCATCCTCGCCGCGATCCCCGGCGGCGTGGACGAGGAGCGGGTCTATCAGCTCACCGATCTCTACATGCTGGAATGCGAACAAATGCAGACCATCAAGGACGTGCACCGGCTGCAGTACATCATGCTGATGGATTTCTGCGAGCGCCGCGGCGCGGCCAAGCTCCCCAAGGGCGTCTCTGCGGCGATCTACCGCTGCATGACCTATATCCAGAGCCATACCAACATGCCCATCGGTGTGGAGGACGTGGCCGAGGAGATCCACCGCAGCAGCTCCTATCTGATGAGGCGCTTCAAGGCGGAGTTAGGGCTCAGCGTGGGCGACTATATCACCAAGTGCAAGCTCTCCGAGGCCTGCGATCTGCTGACCTATGGCGACCGGAGTCTGGCGGAGATCAGCGCCTACCTGGGCTATTCCAGCCAGTCCTATTTCCAGAACGTGTTCAAAAAGCAGTTCGGCATGACGCCGATGCAATATCGAAAACAGAATCGCAAAGCCAACTGACAAAGCAAAAAAGCCTGTCATCCTGAGCGGAGCGAAGGATCTTTCAGATTCTTCGTCGCTATGCTCCTCAGAATGACAGGTTTTCTTTTTA
>JAEEGF012203584.1_pt1 | contig 10960 bp, 6 predicted proteins | sample 9134171 | NCBI WGS metagenome assembly JAEEGF01 (sample SAMN16246542, study PRJNA631951) | gut metagenome | biome: gut microbiome; feature: rumen; material: AP-attached | host: Bos | place: Iran: Karaj | collected 2018-10
CCTTCCACCTTCTTGCCGTGATAGTAGGCGCTGAAAGAGTCCTTGGCGTAACCGCCCTCCAACAGCTGGAACGACGAGGCCATACAGCCTTTCAGCTTCTCGCCGAAATAATAGACGTTGAAGGCATCCTTAGCGTAACCGCCGCCCAGGTCGACAAACGAGGTGGGCATGGCATCTATCTTCTTGTCGCCATAGTAGACGTTCATCTGCGTCTTGTAATAGCCCCTGCGCGGGCCGACGGACTCGTCAACCGAACTGTGACCGGGACGGCGCCAGCTGGAACGCGCCTTCAGGCGGAACGACAACGGGTCGACATTCTCGAGCACACGGCCATCCATATACACATTATAACGGTCCTTCGCATAGCCGCAGCCTAAATCGACAAAGCTGCGGGCATCGGCCTCCATCAGGACCTCACCGCCGAAATAAACGCGACTGCGCTCAACTTCATAACCCTGGGCGTGGCTCAACGCCGCCCACCCCATCATGGTCACCAATACGAGTGACTTGAGTAAAAATGCTGTCTGTCTCATAATCGTTTTCTTTTTTGAGTTATTGTTTTGATGATGCAAAGATAGGGCATTCGCTATGAACATCAAGGAGAAAAGCCCTAATCGTAGGTGGGGATTTCCCTAAAACAGCCTCCAGCTGATTGGATATCAGAAAAAAAAATCGTAACTTTGCAGCGAAAACTAAAAGAAAACGTATGAAAGTAGTCTACGAGGACAACCACATCATCATCGTCGCGAAGGAGAGCGGCGAGATTGTTCAGGGCGACAAGACAGGCGACAAGCCGCTGTCGGAAATCGTGAAAGAGTACATCAAGGAGAAGTACCAGAAGCCGGGCGAGGTGTTCCTCGGCGTGGTGCATCGCCTGGACCGTCCCGTCTCTGGGTTGGTGGTCTTCGCCCGCACGTCGAAGGCACTGACCCGCCTGAACAAGATGTTCGCCGAGGGCGAGGTACATAAGACGTATTGGGCGATAAGCCCCACCCCCGGCCCCTCCTCCGTAGGGAGGGGAGAAACTGCGCAGGAAGCCTCCCCTACGGGGGGAGGATGGAGGGGGCTTACCCACTGGCTCGTCCGCAACGAGAAGCAGAACAAGTCGTATGCCTACGACCGCGAGGTACCCCATTCCAAGAAGGCGCAACTGCGCTACAGGGTCATCGGACGCGGCGACCGCTACATGCTGTTGGAGGTGGAGCTACTGACAGGGCGCCACCACCAGATTCGTTGCCAGTTGGCCAAGATGGGAATGCCCATCAAGGGCGACCTGAAGTACGGTTCACCACGCTCCAACCCCGACGGCTCCATCTCGCTGCTCTCGCGCCGCGTGGAGTTCATCCACCCCGTCTCGAAACAACAGATTGTCGTAGAAGCACCAGTGCCTGCTGACAGTCTGTGGCAGGCACTGGCTCCTTCGGTATAGCCAGTTTTTTTCCGTGGCAACGTTCCATAATGTCAATGATTGCTTGCCCCGACAGTTCTGCGGGTTTGGGACAGACGGCGCACCTCACGTTCGCACACTCATTGCCCTGTGACGCCGCATAGTAGGTGACACCCGGCGCACCTGACACTTAACCCACTGATTTTCAGATTCATTCTTCTCAGAGTAGGTCGCACCAGAAGCCACACCAGAGGTCGCACCTATAAGGTTTAGAAAGATACGACAGAGCGAGAACGTGACGGGTTATGACTGAATTCTCGAGAGAATTTGGCCAAAAGGGGACGCTTTTTCCCAAAGACTGGGCAGACCTTTGTGGCGTTGCCCCCTGGCATACGCCGCTCCCCCCTTTTGGCGGGAGCGCCCAAAGGTGCGACCTCTGGTGCGACTTCAGGTGCGACCAACCTCGGTAAATTTGGCTCTGATAATCAGGCAGTTAAGTGTCAGGTGCGCCAGGTGTTACCACCGATTGATTTCTAATGAGCTTAGGCTACTTTCAGGTAAAACCTGCAATTTTTCTTCATTTAATTAGGTATTGTCAGTTTTATTGTGTATATTTGCGCTCAAATACTAAACAATTTATGGCAAATCAATGAGAAGTAAGTTTTTCAATAACGATACAGGCAACACCTTATTCGATAAACTAAAGGGTATTGCTTCCGGAATGGCCAACTTTGACCGTTTCCTGGCTGTTGTGGGCTTCTTCCGTTCTTCTGGCTATTTCAAACTGCGCAAGGAACTGGGTAATGTGGAAGAAATCAAGATCTTGGTCGGCATCAATATTGATGACATTTTTCGTCGGCACAATAAGACAATGTTGATGCTGGAGAGTGCCGAGCAAGCAAAAGTCGTCTATGATGAGGAATTCAGACAAGACATTATCAATGCCCGTTATGCGCCAGAGGTTGAGGAAGGTATATTACAAATGTGTCAGGATCTTGTGGATGGCAGGCTGCAAATGAAAATCCATGCGACAAAGAATCTTCATGCCAAGTTCTACCTATGCCTTCCTCACACTCATACTGAGAATACTGATGGCTGGGTCATTATGGGCTCTTCCAATATTTCTGATTCAGGACTTGGCACAACCCAGTCTCCCCGATACGAACTGAATGTAGCCATGAAAGACTTTGATGATGTTGACTATTGCCATTCGGAGTTTAAAAAGCTATGGGAAGAAGCTGTCGCTTTGACCATTGAAGACATTGAAAGCATCAAGCAGAAGACATACTTAGGTTATCAGCCTACGCCATACGAAATCTATCTGAAAGTGCTCATTGACACCTTTGGCGACCAGATTGAGGATGATTTCTCAATACAGTTGCCCAACGGGGTTATGGAACTGAAGTATCAGACGGATGCCGTCATACAAGGCTTCCAAATGCTGATGCGCCATAATGGCCTGTTCCTTGCCGATGTGGTGGGCCTTGGTAAAACGATGATTGCCACGATGATTGCCAAGCGTTTCATTGAGGCAAATGGAAAGAACACCAACATCCTCGTTGTCTTCCCTCCTGCTTTGCGTGAGAACTGGGAGAACACCTTCAAACTGTTTGGCATATACAGAAAGGCGCAGTTCATCACAAATGGCAAACTCTCCAGCGTGCTGGAAGGGAAAGACCAGTATAAGGCGAAAGAAGAGTTTGACTTGATTATCGTTGATGAGGCTCACGGCTTCCGAAATGGTGGCTCAGGCAAATACGATGACCTTCAGAAAATCTGTAAGGCAGAGTGTGTAAACGTAGGCTTGCTGAAAAGCCAGCGAAAGAAAGTGATGCTCCTTTCTGCCACTCCGCTCAACAACCGTCCAGAAGACTTGCTGAATCTGCTATTGCTTTTCCAGGATAGCCAGAGTTGCACCATCGACGGTATCCCCAATCTGAAAGGTTTCTTCGCAGAGCACATCAAGTCTTATAACCTGCTGATGAAGGAACGTGAAACGAGGGATGTTACTGCTGATGTTGACAGAATCTATGAGGTCATCCGTGAACGAGTCATCGATAAGGTAACTGTTCGTCGTACCCGTCATAATATTGAGAACGACCCAGAATACAAAAAGGATCTCAAGGCACAGGGTATCATTTTCCCCAAGCCCCAACCTCCCATTTCCCTTGAATACCAGATGGATGCAGATACCAGCCAGCGTTTCTTCTATACGCTGAATGTTCTGTCTGATGACAAATTCAATCCTCATTTGTATTATGCCCGTTATCGTGCCATTGAGTTCCTGAAGCCGGAACTGCGTGCGAAGTATCGCAATGCCGTTCATATTGGCCAGACGTTGGCAGGCATCTATCGCGTTCACATGGTTAAGCGTCTGGAAAGCAGTTTCCACGCTTTTAAGCTTTCTTTGGCAACCTTGCTGCGCATTACCGATGACATGTTGAAGATGTTTGCAGAAAACAAAGTTATCATTGCCCCTGAGCTTAACGTAAAGGATTTACAAGCAAAGGGAATGGAACTTGACGAGATTATCGAGAAAGCCCTTTCGAAAGGCTATCAGGAAAGCGATATTCTCTACAAGGCAGATGACTTTGAGCCCGAGTTCATTGAAATGCTGCAACACGACAAGCAGGTGCTTGAAGTTCTCAATGCAGACTGGAAGAAAGAACATGATGACCAGAAGTTTGACCTGTTCCAAGACAAGCTGGAAAACGAATTCTTCGACATCCGCAATCTCTCGGGCAAGTTGGTCGTATTCTCTGAAAGCGTTGATACACTCAATTATCTGAAGGGCAGATTGGAGAACGAGCTGGGGCGGAAAGATGTGCTTACCATTACAGCGGAAAACCGCGACAGGCTGGCAACTGTCATCAAGGAGAACTTTGATGCCAATAGTGAAGTCCAAAAAGACCAATACAACATCATCCTCACTTCAGATGTCTTGGCAGAAGGTGTCAATCTGCATCGCTCACACATCATTGTCAACTATGATTCTCCTTGGAATGCCTCGCGACTGATGCAGCGCATAGGGCGTGTGAACCGTATCGGCTCAGTGGCGGAGTACATCTACAATTACATGTTCTATCCGTCGCCACAAGGCAACGAACAAATCAAGCTTTACGAAAATGCACTTGTCAAGTTACAAGGCTTCCACTCTGCCTTTGGTGAGGATGTGCAAATCTATTCCAAGGAGGAAATTGTCAAGCAGTTCCAGATGTACGACAGCAACGTGAAGGACAGCATGGACGAGAAACTGGCCTTGATTCGAGAGCTGCGCGATGTCTATAACAACAATCGGGAACTCTACGACAAGGTGAAACAGTTGCCGCTGAAGAGTCGTGTGGCTCGTGATACAGGAAAGCATCAGGACAAGACCATTGTATATGTCTCATCCGATGTTAAGACAGAGTTCTACCTTGCCACAGACAAGACCATTGTGCCTGTCGATTTCCTGCAGGCCGTCAAATATCTAAAGGCCAAGCCCGAAGAGCAGGCGGCTCCGTTCTTGCCCGACAGCAAGAACTATGACCATGTAAACCGTGCTTTGCGTAAATACACCTCTGAATATGTGGAGGCTGCCGACGATGCATCCATCAATCGCACCGACCTTGACAACATATCAAAGACTGCGCTCAACTTCCTGCGTCGCATTTGTCAGGTCATAACGGACAACACCACAAAAGTGCAATGCAAAATCCTCACCGACTATATTAATAAAGGTATATACACCCAGTTACCTCGTCGCTTGCGTGATTTGTCAAAACCGTATAAGGGCGACAAAGTGCAGATTAAAACCGACGAGGCAAAGCTGAAGAAAACACTGTCAGAATTGATAGGCGAATACCAGACCATGAGCGAACAGATGCAGGAACAGGCTGTTCCCAAAGCAAGTGACCCACAAATCATTATTTCCGAAACTTTCATCTAAAGCCGTCTGCTAAATCGGCAGATAACAACTGCCGATTTAGATAAAGAGTTGAAATATAATTATTTAAGATTATGACTTATAGCAAAGACAACCTCCGACAGATATTCCAACAGCCGTTCAATCAGCAAGAATGGCAAACCATGCTGCGCAGCTATTTCCACGCGACTGAGTTGAAAGCAGCGCCTGAGCGCATTGAAGGTACAGCCGATGATGAGCAAGGCTATTACCTTGGAGCCATCGACACCACCGACAGCTACCGTATCGGCTTGTTCTATTATCAGATTCAACATGGCAATGTGGCCCGCAAACGTGTTGGTTTGCGTAATCTCGTTAAGTCGTTCGTCAATCCCAATTGGGGTGAGTTTGACGCAGCGCTTGTGGTCTTTGATAGTGGCTCAGTCTGGCGTTTGTCTTTTGTATGCGACATTAAGGGCGAGAATACTGCCGCCAAACGTTATACATACGTCTTTGGCGAGACTGACAATTACTATAACACGCCCGTAGGGCGTTTTGATGCCCTGCAACGTAATGGCATTTCGTTCGAGAACATCAAGGATGCCTTCTCGGTGGAAGCCCTGACGAAACAGTTCTACCAAGACCTATTTGAATGGTATCAGTGGGCCGTCAAACCTGAAACGGGAATCACTTTTCCTAATAACACATCAATAGAGGATGACGACCGCGAGGATATTGACATTAAGATTATCCGGCTGATAACGCGATTAATGTTCGTATGGTTCATTAAACAGAAAGGTCTTGTGCCAGAACGAATCTTTGACACTGGTTTCTTATCAACAATACTCAAAGACTTTGAGGCACAATCAGCAACTAATGGGGCATTCTACAACGCTATCCTCCAAAATCTATTCTTTGCCACTCTTAACCGAGCCATTATTGATGAAGATGGAAACCAACGCAAGTTTGCAAAAGCGAGCAAACGTGACATCAAGACACTTTATCGCTATGCTGAACTGTTTTGTATAAGTGAGGAAGAGGTCATTAACCTGTTTGCTGAAGTTCCTTTCCTAAATGGTGGACTCTTCGAATGTCTTGACAAGACACGATATATAGATGGTGTAGAAGTTGCATACAACTTTGATGGGTTCAGCCGCAACAACCTTAAATTTGCAGACGGTCGCTATAAGCATCGCGCTGTAGTTCCAAATGTTTTGTTCTTCAAACCTGAAAAAGGTTTGATTTCTATATTGAGTCAATACAATTTCACTATCGAAGAGAATTCGCCAGAAGAACAGCAAGTAGCCCTTGACCCAGAGCTATTGGGAAAAGTGTTCGAAAATCTTCTGGGTGCATACAACCCAGAAACTAAAGAAACGGCTCGTAACCAAAGCGGCTCTTTTTATACACCTCGTGAGATTGTTAACTATATGGTGGATGAGAGTTTGATTGCCTATTTGGGCGATACTCCGCTTGTACGCTCGTTGTTCAGTCCCGACTTCGTGGCTGATGAGTTACAGTGGTCGGAATACCAAATGATTGCCGGCAAGTTGAAAAGTGTGAAGATTTTCGATCCAGCCTGTGGCTCTGGGGCATTCCCTATGGGATTGCTCAATCGAATCGTGGATTTATTGCAAAAGATAGAGACAGACACGACAACATACAACCTAAAGCTAAGAATAATAGAAAACTGCCTCTATGGGAGTGACATTCAAAGCATTGCAGCACAGATAACGAAACTCCGCTTCTTCATCTCTCTCATTTGCGATTGTGAGAAGAATCCGTCTAAGCCAAACTTTGGCATACCCACCCTGCCCAACCTTGAAACGAAGTTTGTGACGGCAAACTCCTTGATAGGAAGAAAGAATAAGGGTAAAGAGGTACAGGGAAATTTATTTGTTGACAGCCAAATCAATGAAATCAAGCAACAACTGCGTAGTTGTCGGCATCAACACTTCAATGCGTCTTCAACAGCCAAGAAGGTAAGACTTAGAAAACAGGATGAAGAGCTGCGGGGAAAGCTTACAGAACTATTGTCTGAAGGATTCGAAAGTCAACTTGGTGCAGAACAATTGGCCGCATGGAACCCCTACGACCAAAATGCTGTCAGCCCGTTCTTCGATGCAGAATGGATGTTCGGACTCACCGATGGCTTTGATATTGTTATAGGTAATCCTCCATACATTCAATTACAAAACAATGGCGGCGAACTGGCCCGTCTCTATCAAGACAACAATTACAAGACTTTTGCCCGCACAGGTGACATATATTGCCTGTTCTATGAACGTGGATGGCAACTGTTGAAGGATGGTGGTCATCTTTGCTATATCACCTCTAACAAGTGGATGCGTGCTGGATATGGTGAAAAGACACGCGAGTTCCTTGCTAACCGAACGAACCCTATGCTGCTAATAGACTTCGCTGGTGTGAAGATTTTTGAAAGTGCAACAGTTGATACGAACATCCTTCTCTTTTCCAAGTCTGTCAACCGGCACAACACTATCTGTGCCGTTACCAATAAAGAGAACAAGGACAGCATAAAGAATTTGAGCGATTTCGTGCAGCAACAACACACTGTTTGCGAGTTCACTACCTCTGACTCTTGGGTAATACTGTCGCCTATTGAGCAAAGCATCAAACGAAAGATAGAGGCCGTAGGTACACCGTTGAAGGATTGGGATATAAATATATACCGTGGTGTGCTGACCGGTTATAATGAAGCTTTCATCATCAACTCCAATAAGCGCGATGAAATCCTTTCCAACTGTCAATCAGAGGATGAACGCCAGCGGACCGCTGAACTAATACGACCGATTCTACGCGGCAGGGACATTAAAAGATATGGTTATAGCTGGGCTGACCTGTGGCTTATATATATTCCTTGGCATTTCCCGTATCAGTTTGATGAAAGCCTACAAGGTGCTTCCGAAAAGGCAGAAATAGCTTTCAAAGAGCTATATCCTGCAGTTTATTCACATATGCTTCAATATAAAGAGCCTCTTTCTCAACGGAACAAAGCAGAGACAGGAATCCGCTATGAATGGTACGCAATGCAAAGGTGGGGTGCCAAGTATTGGGAGGATTTTTCTCGGCCAAAGATTGTGTGGGGTAACTTGAATCTTAGAGCGAGTTTCGCTTTGGTGGATAATGACAGTTTCATCAATGCTCCTTCACCTATGATAGTTCCAGCCAGCAAGTATTTGCTTGGGATGCTTAATTCAAAAATAGCCGACTATTTTATTCGCAAACTTGGGGTCACTCGTAATGGCGGCTATTTTGAGTACAAGCCTATGTTTGTTGAGCAACTGCCTATTCCTGTAAGCAGTGAGTACAAACATCTTATAGAGGAATATGTCACATCAGCTAATGAAGAACAAATAGACCGAATTGCTTACAAAATCTATGGCCTAAACCAAGAAGAAATAGATTATGTTGAATCAAAAGAGGGTTAGACCTTTTATGACTCAGCCAATGATAAAAGCCTCAGTCAGTTAAAACAGCAAGGTTTACAACATTATGTTTTCAATGAATACCGTTTCCTCATCATTTAGATGATAAAGGCGGCAAACAAGTTTATCAATCTTGAAATTGATGTTCTCATCATATACCTTGCTTATCATTGATACTAAAGTTGTAAGTTCATCGCTTGGCGGTGCCATAGGTATTTGCTCTATAGTATACTTTAGCCATCGGTTCGTTCCTACGCCAGATGTTGTGCCAATACAGTGACGGAAATACCAGGAAATTAGCCTAGAATTGAGAAGGCCCAATAAATGAAGTATGTGTACGCCTGTCATGAAGAAAACGGTATTAACCGAAGTGACATTTTCAGCTAAGGCGAACTTTGGCTCATCGGACAACTCAATCCACACAATTTGTTGCTTAGAAAAATCCTCCAAATAAGCGCAGTTGCGTAGGTTGTATGGAGTATCTCCCTTGTCTGCACGAATGGAGATGTTATCCCAGAATTGGTCTAAATGAGCCTTTACTGCTGGATAATCGTTAATATCAATGCGTGGGAATTTCCCTCTAACACCATTATGGGTGTTAATTAGATACAATTCGTTTTCTACATACCCATACCTCTTTATATCCCTGCCGCGCAGAATCGGTCGTATTAGTTCAGCGGTCCGCTGGCGCTCGTCCGCTGTCTGGCAGTTGGCCAAAATTAATTCGACCTGTACGGTTGAAAAGCTCCTATCAACTTGCCATCCGATAGTCAATTCTATGCTTTGTCATCCATCTGTCCAATTCTCCGTTGATTACAGTAACGGTAATAACAGCAAGCGCCCCACTCCCATTTTTTGACCATGACATACCGTTATGCTTTTGACGTGCAGCCACGACCAAGTCATTTGCTTTCTCCACGCGGTTGCTTGAGATGCGCAGGTTCAGTTCATGCCGCAGTGCATAGCATGTCAGGTTTGGTGACTTGCGGCGTATGTAATCCTTGAGTTCTTCTATTTTCACGGCGTTCCTGACTTGAGATTTCTTCAACGACTCCAGATAGCAGATGGCATTCTGGTGTCTTCCCGTCCAAAGTATTGATGCCAGTTCCTTCTTTATCCGCTGTTTCTCGTCTTTTGACCCCTTTATCCCCATACTGAGGAATTCGTTGCATTTTTTCTCCAGATGGAGCCAGTCGAGTATGATGGTATACTGCCTGAATCCGAAGTATTTCTCGATGTTGTCACGTATACAGGTGGCTCCGTCTGAGAAGAATACGAGGCGGTAGTCCTCCATAAGTCTGTTCTCAAGAAGGAATGCAACAAGCAGCTTGAAGGCTTTGTCCATGCCTATGGCCGTCAGGGTGTATTGCTTCCCTTCTGCCTGGATGTGTATGACGGTGTTCTCAATGAACGACCTGCCCTTCTTGCACTTCCCTTTCCGTTCGGGCTTCTGGAACCTTACTCCTATGTCATCGACACTGATATAGCAGCACTTCCCCGGCCCCTCCTCTATGCCCGATGCCAAGTCATCATATTTCAGTTTCGTCATACGGTCCCGTCCCCGGTTGTACTCCGTGATAAGATGGCGTGCCTGCTTCTCCCCGATGACTGCCGGCAGCTCCGGATTCAGGACAGATGGCGGAAGGGATGCCCCCTCTGATATAATGCCACTTTGCTTGTCTATATCGTATGAATCAAGGATTTCCTCTGCTTTAGACATATAGCCTTCAGACAGTGATTCCCCATACGATTCCACCCAGTCTTCCAGAGTGGAGGTCTTGACGCTGACAGATTCATCGCGATGAAGGACGCGATTTAGCACGTCCGCAGTCTCACGATAGCTGAGCTTGCTTACAAGGCGCAGATTCAATTCGCAGAAAGACCTGCTGCGAAGCCGCTGTTTAGGTTTCAGGGACTTAACGGCCTTTTTGTCCACAGCGACCGAGAAAACGCCAATCTCGCAATCTACCGTCTTTGCAACTTTGCCCGTTTCCTCAAAATCAGGCCCCCTTTTTAGCCTGCTCTAACCAGGCTTGGGTAATCTCCTCGCAGATTACGTTTCGAGCCTTCAGCGCATGCCGTTCATAATCGTCAAAGGTTGACATGAATTCATCGAGGTTCTCCAGGGTAAGGTCGTCCGGGATATCCTCAGCAACACGTTTTGTTATCTCTCGACCATCGGAGGTCGTTATCTTGGCATAAAATTCTAACTTTGATTTTCCCATGTTCTTAATGCGTTAT
>JAEEGF012409565.1_pt1 | contig 10960 bp, 9 predicted proteins | sample 9134171 | NCBI WGS metagenome assembly JAEEGF01 (sample SAMN16246542, study PRJNA631951) | gut metagenome | biome: gut microbiome; feature: rumen; material: AP-attached | host: Bos | place: Iran: Karaj | collected 2018-10
GAACCATGTCCTTATGAGACATATGGAAATGAGGAAATGATCCGAGCTATGGTAGAGCAGCAGAATGATATGAAGATCCCGACACAGTTGATTCCCAGATGCCCGAAATGCGGCAAGCCTCTTACGATGAATCTCAGATCTGATGATAAGTTTGTAGAAGATGGAGGATGGCATCAGGCTGCAAAGCGATATCATGACTTTTTGAATGTTCATAACGGAAAAGTACTGTTTCTGGAACTTGGTGTCGGATATAACACTCCCGGCATCATTAAATATCCCTTCTGGCAGATGACTGCAAAGAATCCGGATGCCACCTATGCCTGCGTTAATTTTGGCGAAGCAGTTTGTCCGGACGATATCAGAGAACAGGCTATCTGCATCGATGGGGATATCGGCACGGTAATAGATGAATTATCGAATGTCAAATAAAAAACATGGAGGAACAATAATGTTTAAGACAACTTTAAAGATTGACGGTATGATGTGCGGGATGTGTGAAGCACATGTAAATGATGCCATAAGGAAAGCGGTTCCTGAGGCAAAAAAGGTGACAAGCTCGCATACAAAAGGTGAAAGCAGTTTTGTTACCGAAACAGAGCCAAGGGCTGACAAGCTTAAAGAAGAGATAGATAAAACAGGATACACAGTGCTTTCTGTGAATACGGAAGAATATAAGAAGAAATTTCTTGGTTTGTTTTAAAATCTCGCAGAAAATGACAGATGTTATGCTGTATTTCAGAAAAACCTACAGGTTTTTCTGAAATACAAGTCCTCTGTTATCTTTCGGGATATGGTGTATATCGTTAAACAGTTCCAGACGCGGGTGAATATATTCGCCTGTATTAACAGGAAAATTCAGTATAATAACAGAGGTAAATTCGTAAGGAAGCACCGTTGTAACGTAAGGGAATGGCAGGTTTAAAAGATGAGAAATGGCACAGGCGCCTGAACCGCTGTGACTGAATATGGCAATATTCTTATCTTCATTGGTGGTACATAAGAAACGTCCCTTGTCGTGAATATACCCCTGATCCTTTACAAACTCATCAATTCTTTCGGCTATCTTGTCATAATAATCTACAACTAAATTTCCTTTGTAATAAGGATGCTCACGCCAGTCTTTTCCGTAAAAATCAAAATTTTCCTCATTTATCATCTTTTCACTTATGGTCCAAGGATGACCTTGATGCGGGATCCCTTCGCCGCCCCATAATATCTCGTGCATATAATCAAGGGTGGTAACCGGGAGATTAAGCATTTTTACTGTTGGGGCGGCTGTCTGTGCCGCCCTGCCCATAGGAGACGAATATATTTCGTCCAATTCTTCGTCTTTAAGTCTGTGTGCGACCGCAAGTGCCTGCATTTTACCATTTTCAGTCAAGCAGTCATTATCATAATCCGGCTCTCCATGCCTTATAAAGAAAATTCGCATTTTAGTTTTCCCTGCCTTATTCTTTTATTGAACCTATCATAATTCCTGTGACGAAATACTTCTGTATGAAAGGATAAATAGCCATCATTGGAAGCATTGACACTACGATCACAGCATACTTCGTAAGTTCCTTGCCAAGGTTTAAGGCTCCGCTTTCTCCGGCCAGTTCCAGGGCGGATTGAGAATTCATGATAACGATTTCCCGAAGCAAAAGCTGAAGTGGGAAAAGATCCCTATGCTGTCCGTCTATATACAAAGATGCGTGGAACCATGAATTCCAGTGGGTAACAACATAAAACAGCATTATTACCGCCATTATCGCCTTGGAGCATGGGATAACGATCTGAAAAAGGATGCGCATGTGCCCGGCTCCGTCAATCCTTGCGGCCTCAATCAACCCTTCGGGAAGCGCCTGAAATGATGTCCTCATTACAAGAATGTTATATACCGAAAGACAGCCGGGTAAGATAATTGCCCAGGTCGTATTTAGCAAGTGAAGATTTCGTACCAGAAGATATGTAGGTATTATACCGCCGTTAAAAAGCATTGTAAAAGATAAAATGAAGGCGATCGGTTTTTTCCACATAAGATTTGGTCTTGAAAGCGCATATGCTGCAGCTGCAGACCCAAGCATACCAATAAGTGTCGCTACCGTTGTATAGAAAATCGTATTGAGGTAGCCTCTGATAATGGATCCGTTTTTTAAAGCAAGTCTGTATCCCGTAAATGTTATATTTCCGGCAGGTTTTAATAAAAGTCCCCTCATCTGAACGAGTTTAGCCGGATCGCTTACGGATGCGCAAAATACATGCCATATCGGCAAAAGAAATATAAGTGTAACACCCGCAAGAAAAACAGTGTTAAAATATGAGAATATTCTTTCTCCCTTGGGGCGCTTTTTTACTGATAATTTTTCTTTAGTAAGCTTTTTCACTTTTTTACCCTCTCCGTTTATTTTTTCTAATAACTACCAAAGGCTTGTTTCTGTAACTTTAGCACTTATCTTGTTCGCAATGATTATCAGAGCAAGATTGACAACTGACTGGAAAAGGCCAACGGCACTGGAGAAACTGTATTCTGCACCTTCGGCAATACCTACTCTGTATACATACGAACTTATAACGTCTGCAGTTTCATAAACCGCAGGAGAATAAAGAAGGATAATCTTCTGATAGCTTACGCTCATAATGCTGCCGACCCTTAAGATCAGCATGATAACAACTGTTGGAAGGATCCCCGGCAGTGTGATATGCCATGTCTGTCTGAGCCTGCCTGCGCCGTCAACTTTAGCGGCCTCATAAAGCTCCGGACTGATGGCTGAAATAGCGGAAAGGTAAACAATAGTACCGTAGCCTATACCTTGCCAGATGCCCGATCCCACAAAGATCCCCTGAAAATTGCCCGCTTCTGTCAAAAGGCTTGATTCCGTGCCTGTAAAGAAGCTGACGATAATGGACAGGATTCCGCCTTTTTTACAGAAATCCATAACAAGTCCGCACACAACCACCATTGAGATAAAGTGCGGAAGATAGGAAACAGTCTGTACAATCTTTTTAAATCCTTTATTTCTTACTTCGTTTAAAAGAAGTGCAAAACCGATTGTAAGAGGATATGACCATACAATATCTTTAATACTTATAAGAAAAGTGTTCTTTATAAGTCTCCATGCATAAATGCTTTCAAAGAAACGTTTGAAATGCCTAAGTCCAACAAAATGGCTGTGTAAATATCCGAGCTTTATCTTGTAATCCTGAAAAGCCGCTACAAGGCCTATCATAGGGAAATAATGATAAACCACAAAATAAATGATTACCGGAAGAAGCATAAGATACACGGCTTTATTCATCTTGAAATCCCGCACTACACGTTCTTTAAAAGGCTTTTGGTATTTTTTGATCTCTTTTTTCATACCGTACCTCCTGTTAAATAAAGGCGGGGCGGATTGCCGCCCCACCTGTTAAGTGAGATGAAATCAGCGATTTATGTATCTTTCATAAGCAGCCTGCTTGATCTTAACCGCATCTTCAATTCCCATTTTAAGGATATGATCCCTAAAGGTATCAAAGGTATAGCTGCTGTTTCCTGCAACCATCTTATAGGTCTCTTCTTCAACGAAAGTAGTTATATCAGCCATGATGGTGGAGTATTCTGTATTTTCTTCAGCTGTCATAACTACAAAGTTAGGATAAAAATATGCATAATCCGAGCTGTCAAGCCAATTCTTCTGTGATTCTTTCTGTGCGTCGCTCCATGCATTACTTATTCTTGTATAATTCTCAAAAGGACAAACAGGAAGAACATATCTGCCTCTTGCAGCTGATGCGTCGTCAGCCTTGGTAATCTTCTCGCTCCAGTCGTAGGTTCCGTCCGCATTCTTTACGTGAGTATCACCTATTCCGTAATTTGCTACCAAAGCAACATTTGCATCATACCAAAGGTCAAACCATGCTACAGCCACATCTACATTTTCACAATCTGCTGTAATGTGGAAACCGTATTCGTTGTTGATAAGATCCGGAGTACGGTAGTGAGCGATCTGTCCTGCTTCCTTTACAGGAAGTCTTGTTCCTATGAGGTTGAATCCATCTGCAACGCCCATGGAAGCATTCCATTTCTTGGTTCCGTTCCAGGAGCAGTAAGACCACCATGCTGCGTACTTATTATTGATAACATCGACCTCTTCAGGATCTCTTGCATTAAGGCCAAAGTCGGAATCTATAAGTCCCTCTTTGTACCACTGTTTAAGCATATCGATATATTCGCCGTAACCATCTTCTATAGGGCCGTATTTGACATTTCCGTCAATTACGATGAAATCCTGAGCTGTGCCATAGCCTGCAAGGAACTCGTCATATTCCATGCTGCCTGTCTTTGAGATATAAAGCGGAACCTCGCAAAGCCCTGCATCCTTAAGCTTGGTAAGAGCTTCATGCCAGTCATCGTAGGTTACAAGGTCTTCTACCTTCATGCCAACCTTCTCGAGAAGGTCTGCACGGATGGATGGGCCTGCGTTACATGCCTTGCTGTGTTCCGGCATATACATCTGATTAAAGGAAAGGATCTTTCCGTCATCTGTTTTAACATTGCTGTTTATTACCGGGTAAGTATCAAGGATTTTTGTATAGTTTGGTGCATATTTTGCCACATAATCCGTAAGGTCGCAGTAGTATCCGTCATCAACAGCAGCCTGAGCACCGTATGTATACTCATATGTAGGTGTTGCATAAAGGATATCAGGCATCTTATCGCTGGCAAAGAGAAGCTGATAGCTCTGCTCGCCGGTTCCTGATGCAGGATGGATAAAATCAATATGTACATTGGTCTGTTCCTCCATCCATTTCCATACATCGCCTTCGCCGAGAGTTTCCATCTCTCCGATGAAATTCCAGCCCGGATCATACCAGAATGTAAGGGTAACAGGGTTTTCAAGAGGGAACTTTACGCCACTCTTTACTTCGATGGGGTCTCCGTCTATACCTGTAAAGGTAGAGATGATCTCATTTGATGAAGCATCGCTTGCTTCAGATGTTGAAGCTTCTTTTGAAGCAACACCGGTTTTTTCCGTGTTTTTTGCCGCATCGGTCTGACCGGCACCTTTTTTTGCGCAGCCTGTAGCCATAGAAAGCACTAATGCCAGGATAAGGACAACAGCCACTGCTTTTTTCTTGTTCTGTCTCATTTGTAAACCTCCCATAAATAGATTTGTATTTTTTTGCCAGAGGCATACATATCCATGGAATTAATATACTCCCATGGACATCCGCCCCACAAGACTTTTTTAGAATAGCAGACTTGATTTTTGACTATCAAGTCTGTTTATTTTCCAGGGTTTCAATTTTTCATAATATTAAAAAACAGCATGGAAAATATTCGAAAAAAAGAGTCATAACAAGCTATCATTTTTTTCCACATGTTCTAAGAAGGGCGATTTTAAAAGCTTTTTTATCGGCACGCATTGATCTGTATGAATGTTGTTGCGGTTGAACTTTAAAAAACATTTATATATAATTTAGTTATGGATATTAAAAAGTATAAAGCAAACGGGCTCGGCCTGAAAACGAACAAAAAAATATATCTTACGCTGCTTATATCTTACGGGGCATTGTTGATTTTGCTGGTGGTCGCAATGGCCGGTCTTTTTATCTTGTCTGCGGGCAGCATTACAGAGCAGCTCAGGCTGGCAGGTAATGACATATCTAAAAAAGCGGTAGATATGATGGATTCTGAGATAGACTCCTGCTTTACTCGTTCCGGTGTGATACTCACTGACGAAAGGGTTAGGAGTCTTAAAAACTTTGACGAATATACTCCCGATGAAACAGTTCTATTAATGCAGCTTACCAAAACATTAAAACAGGAGCTTGTGCGTGAAAATCTGATAAAGGAAATACATGTCTTTTTTGAGAAAACCGGATATGTGCTTAATACAGGTGGATTTTTTAAGCCTTATTCCTTTGATTACCGTTTAAAGACAAATATGGGAATATCTTATGAACAATGGGAAGAGATCCTTTCCTTTAACGGAACAAGAGACGTCCGCCTTATAAAAGGGACAGACAGGAACGGTAAGCCTTTGCAGAGCTTCCTTATCATCAACAAATACCAGACGATGAAAAAAGACAACGCCTCATGTATTGTTGTCTTTGAGCTTGATATCAACAAGATATGGCAAATGGTAAACACCATGCAAAAAAGCGGATATATACATATAGCGGTTGATTCAAAGACTGCCAGGATTGAAACCGACGATCCTTTTACGTGGGAGATATCGGATATCAATACTTCGGCTAAGATCAGCGGGCTTTCATTGCTATTTTCAAAGGAGCCGCTGCACACCATCGCAAAATCCGACCAGACTGGTTTTGTATGGCATTTCTTCTCGGAAAACACAGAATACCGCGTGGCTATAAAGCAGTTATTTACTATATTTATCAGTCTTACCCTGCTTATCATAGTACTTGGTAATATGTTTATCTTCTACGCTGCAAGAAGTCAATACAAGCCGCTTCAAAGACTCCTTGAGCAGCTTATGACTCTTTCCGGCGAGGCCTTTAATGAGGAAACCAGCGAGTACGAAACTATCGACAGGGCGCTTGCCAAACTGCAGGCACAAAAATCAAATGACGAAAGCTCTCTTTCAAGATACCGTGCAATGGTAAAGGATGCTTCGTTAAGAAATATGCTGCTGGGGCTTGTAAATGAGGATTCATCCCTTATGGCCCTTTCTGAAAAGTATTCTCTTGGCTTTTTGTCGGAGCAGTGCCAGGTAATACTTCTTTCCATAGATGAAGACTCACTTAGCGATATAGACATCAATGATGAGAGCGGTGATTCGGCATTTTCATTTATTATTTCATACATAACCGAAGTATTGGATTCTGTTTCATTTGATGAAAACAAGACACTTTTCTGCGAAGTCAGAGGCTATATTGCGTGTGTGATCAGTTATTCAGGTGAAGAGCCCGGTGAAAATGAGCAGCGCCTTAAAGGAAGGGAATTTGCTAAAAAGATTGTCGAAATGGTTGGAAAACGCTTTTGCCTAGACTTATATGTGGGAATAAGCGACATTTACTACTCTCAGGCAGGATTGCAGCATGCTTATGCGGAAGCTTCGGAAATAATCGAATATGCCACATTGACCGGAGAAAAAAATGAGATACTTGACAGCACGCTTCTTCCTTTTGAAGATACAAGCGCTGCAGATAGTTTAAGAACAATGGCCGGCAGTCAGACTATGCTTATAAACTGTCTCAGGCTTGGAAATTACGAAAATGCACGTGAGATTATCAATGACAGGCTGTTAAAGCCATTAAAAAAGAACAGGTCTGGCGCCAGAAGCGCGGTATTAAAGCTTGAACTCCTGCGGGATATTCTTCTTGAGGCGTTTTACGAGATCCGCGGTCTGCTGCCGGAAGAGGAATGGAAAAAACTTAAAGTTGACAAGCGGATTTATGAAGCCACAAGCCTTGACGCGATTTCAGAGAGTGTTAACCGGATCCTTGATGGTCTTATTAGTGCGGCAGATTCGGCAGATGCAAACCTGATCCGCGAGAAGGACGATAAGCTTGTATCCTATGTAAATACTCATTTTACAGATCCGAATATTAATATTATGCAGCTTGCTGAAATGAATGGGATGAGTACTTCTTATTATTCCAAATCCTTCAAGCGGGTTGCAGGTGTGGGCCTGCTTGACTACATACATTCATTGAGAATACAAAGAGCAAAGGTCCTACTTGAAACAACCGATAAATCCATTAATGTTATATCCTCAGAGGTGGGATATGCCAACAGTCTCACAATGATCAGAGCATTTAAACGCTATGAAGGCATTACTCCGAGCGAGTACAAAAAAATAGCATCATCATGTTGACAAAACATGATAAAAGTGATAAATTCATTATCGGTAATTGAATTATCTGTATTTGAAAGTAAGAGGAAATAGCATGTCGGTACGTGATACAAGCATAGACCCTAAGCTTATTGACAGCGCAAGGAAAGAGTTTGCCAGGAAAGGTTTTTTGCAGGCGGAATTAAAGACTATCTGCGATAATGCGGGGGTGACCACGGGAGCCGTATACAAGCGATATAAAGGTAAAGAAGAGCTTTTTGGTGCCCTGGTAAAAGAGTCGGCAAAGATGCTTGATTCATTTATAGCTTCGAGGGTAGAAATCGATCTTACATCTATGACGGATGAGCAGCTCAGAAAAACGTGGATCATGGATGAAGGCTACATGCTTGATATGTTCAAGATGCTTTGGGAGATCAAAGAGGACTTTGTTCTTCTTCTTGATAAATCGGCAGGAACATCTTATGAAAACTACGGACACGAATTTGCGCTCCGGATGACAGATGCATATATGCTTTACTATCAGGAGGCAAAAAGAAGAGGAATTACGAAATCCGAGATTTCAAAAGATGAGATGCATGTGCTCTGCACTTCGTTCTGGACATCGGTCTATGAACCTTTTGTACACGAAATGTCGTGGGAAAAGATCGAGGAACACTGTAAAGTGGTTTGCAGATTCTTTGATTTTGCAAGTGCCATAGGCATAAATTAATAGTTTTGATTTTTTGCCGCCATACGGCGGCTTAAAAAATATACATTAGTTAGCTATCGCTAACATAAACAAGGAGGACAAAATGGAAAAAAAATTTGAGATTAAAGATCTCATCACAGTAGGAGTTTTTACGGCACTATATTTTGTTGTTACGTTTGCAGTGGCCTGTCTGGGGTTTATCCCGATCTTTATGGCTATAATGCCGCTTATCGGACCAATCTTTAACGGTATCCCGCTTATGCTTTATTTTTCAAAGGTTAAGCATTTTGGAATGGTTACAATTACAAGCATCATCATAGCAATACTTATGTTTATTACGGGACACCCGTATCCAATCTTTATTTTCTGCATAGCGGCTGGACTTATTACTGAACTGGTATTACGCGCCGGTAAGTATGAAAGCATAAAGCATTGTGTTATCGGTTCGGCTACATTCAGTCTGTGGCTTCTTGGTATGGTAATAGCATTCTTCTTCAGCTTCAGAGAATCATACTTTGCAAGCCTTGTAAGCGGATATGGACAGGAATACGTTGACAAAATGATGTCATACACTCCCACATGGATGTTTTTTGCAATGATAGTGATGTGTCTTGTGGGCGGTACTATAGGAGGCCTTCTTGGTGCCGCGGTTTTGAAAAAGCATTTTAGAAAAGCAGGTATGATCTGATGGAAATGACAATTCAGCCATCAGCAGAGAGGGAAGTGTTAAGGCTTGATCCAAGGACCAAGCTGGCACTCCTTATTACTGTCGGGATCATTATGATGAGCGGAAAACTCACCGGAACGGAATATGTTCTGAGATTGATATGCATATCCGTTCCATTCCTGCTTTTATTATCTGCAAGGATGTATAAAGCATCGGCGATATCAGCAATCATACTTTTGGCAACGGTGCTTTGTGAGGGATTTGTCATACCGAAAACAAGCGGAGTGATAAACCTTATGATCATGATCGTTTGCGGGATCATCTCCAGATTTGGCCCGGGATACCTGTGCGGATGGTATGTCGTCAGGTCGACTTCGGTCAGTGAATTTGTGACTGCGATGGAGAGAATGCATTTCCCTAACGTTATAACAATCCCCATGTCTGTTATGTTCAGATATTTTCCGACGCTCAAAGAAGAATATGCTTCTATCCACGATGCCATGAAAATGAGGGAAATAGGACAGAGCATAAAGAATCCGCTTACATATATCGAGTACATACTTGTCCCGATCATGATGTCAACCCTGCAGATCGCAAACGACCTTTCGGCAGCGGCTTTAACGAAAGGACTAGGCGCCGGAAGAAAGCGATCACATATATGCCACATAAACATGACCGCTTTGGATATTGCTTTGATCATGGCAATGATTGTCATGCTCGTAGTATTTTTTGCTTTTTGAGGTGGACACATGATAGAATTTTCGGATGTGACATTTAAGTACAACACAGTTACGGCTGATGGCAAAAATGAAGATATAGCAGGGGTAAAGGAACTTAACATCACAATAAAAGACGGGGAGTTTCTGGTACTTACGGGAGGATCCGGCTGCGGAAAAACAACGGTGATCAGACTGATAAACGGACTTATCCCGGCCTTTTATAATGGGGAGATGTCAGGAACTGTCACAATAGGGAACCGAAATATAAAGGACATGTCCATATATGAAGTTTCGGAGATGGTTGGGAGCGTATTCCAAAATCCACGGACCCAGTTTTTTAATGTCAATACTACGGATGAAATAGCATTTGCCGCGGAAAACAGGTGCATGGATTCGGAAAAGATCCGTGAAATGATAAGAAAAACAGCAGATTCGATGAAGATCAATGAACTTCTTTGGCGAAACATCTTCGAGTTATCCGGTGGGGAAAAGCAGATGATAGCCTGTGCAGGGGTAAATGTTTTATCCCCTGATATCATAGTTCTTGATGAACCCTCTTCCAACCTTGATCATCACGCGATAAAGAAACTGGAACGGATATTAAGGAGATGGAAGGAGCAGGGCAAAACCATAATCATTGCGGAGCACAGACTGTTTTATCTTAAAGACCTGGCAGACCGGATGCTGGTAATGGATAGCGGAAAAGTTAAAGCCGAGTTTGATACCAAACGGCTGCAGGCCTTGTCATATGAGGAATCTGAAGCGCTTGGCTTAAGGCCGATGGAGTTAAAAGATATTCCATTTAGGAAAAAGGCAGAAAAACCGGCCCCCGGCTACATGGAACTAAAGAATTTTACTTTTGCTTATAAGGAAAAACGACATTCCATAAGCATACCTGATCTTAAGATACCTGTCGGAAGTATTACAGCCATCATAGGTCATAACGGAGCAGGAAAAAGTACGCTTGTAAGAAACATTTGTGGTCTTGAGAAGAAATGCAAAGGCATCCTTGTTTTTAATGGCAAAAGCATGAGATACAAGGAAAGACTGCATAATTGTTCTATGATCATGCAGGATGTCAATCATCAGTTGTTTACAGAGA
>JAEEGF011307999.1_pt1 | contig 10959 bp, 11 predicted proteins | sample 9134171 | NCBI WGS metagenome assembly JAEEGF01 (sample SAMN16246542, study PRJNA631951) | gut metagenome | biome: gut microbiome; feature: rumen; material: AP-attached | host: Bos | place: Iran: Karaj | collected 2018-10
GAACCGTGGGTGAAAGTGGTGGGATTATCCGAGATACTGATTGCAGTCGGGAAATCCACATGATCACCGGCAAACATATCGACCTGGGGGAATGCCAACTTGCCATCGAGGTCATAGGGCACATTGTCGCCATCAGGATAACGATAACGGTGCACCTCGCCCTGCTTGAGATTTTCAACTTCGATAATGCGGCCCTTGTCATCGCGAGTGATAGTCGCTTGCATGCCTTCATTGAATTCGTCGATGACGATTTTCAACTTCGACCCCTTCTGCTCCCTTTTGGCAACATATTGAGTGGTCGTGACCGGCGGATTGCCGTTTGCATCAGGATCACTCCAATAGTCAATAAACACGGTTTCCACATAGGTGGGTAAACCTTCGGAGTCAAAGTATGCGGTCCAGATATATGCGCCCTCAGCCGTCTCGGCCTCGCTGTAAGAGACGAGATGCCCCGCAAGGTCTAACTCGTAGGTGCAATAATTGTATGAGATATTGTAATCGTCGGTATACGCGCCAATCGTGTACCTGACGCCATCCTTTAGACCTAAGGCCTTCACATAGTTTGGCAATCCCACTTGTTGGGCACTGGCTACTGCCGGCATCGCGATCAACTGCAATGCCACTATAGCGATCATGATAAATGTCTTCTTCATAATCAGTAAGATGGTTATTACCTTGTTATTTTTTCATGCACCAGGTGTTTGCAAGTATGACGGCTACTACCGTGGCAAAAATAGCACAAATAGGTACAAAAAGATTAGCCATTGCATTATCTTCCGCTCCAATAAGACACGGGATGGATAAAATCAGCGCTACCATGAAAAGAAGACCGGCAATGACCCAGCGAAGCCGCTGAACATTGACTTTTTCCTTTTCTTCCTTTTTTGCAGTGTTATAGCCTGCAATCAAAAAATCACCCTTGCCCGTCAAGATGACGATGCCCAATATCACCAGGATGATATCGACAATAATCAGTACTGTCATTCTTTAGGGTTTCCGATAATATTGTCAAACGCAATCTTCAGTTCATTGGCCTGCATGAGAAACACAGCCTCAATGAAGTCGTCAATCGGCGGGCCCTGGACGAAGTAGACGCTACCCTCATGGAAATAGATCTGACGGTCAATGCGGTTGCCGTTCGCATCATAGTCCTGTGTCATCAAATACATCAGCCGTTGGGAATAGGAGTCGAAAAGGTACTCCTCGTTGTACTTCTTTTTACCGATATTGTAACTGAGGGTCACATAGTACAGCGGGTGGTAAAAGAAGTGAGGGTCAGAATCATCGGGTATAAAGTAGGTCCCCTGGGCGGTGTTGAAGTAGAAGTGAACAGTCTTGGTGGTCTTGCCTTGGCCGCGCACCGTGTAGTTGACCGTGGTCACCATCTCGTTGCCTAGACTCTTGTTCTTCTTCATGGACTCCTTAGCCTGCTGGCGGGCCTCATCAATCGATGCGATGACAGGGTCGTACTCTTGGGCTGCAGCGGCAAATGCCACAATTGCGCAACCCATAAGCAATAATAGCCGAAAGAATTTCATCATAGTTTTAATAAATCATCATTTAACTCTTACCATCGATATAACAGGACAGCGGAGACCGACGGTCCTTTTTCTCTGTCACATAGGGGGCTGCCCTCAACTGCAGTTGGTTAAGGGGTTGTCACAAAGCCACTCCTTCTCAATCCAGCCGACGATTTCGGTGTTGTCCAATTTAACCTTCACCCAGTCTCCCACTACGTCCAATGGCTTGAAGATCACCTCTTCGTTAAAGACGGCAACGATGTTGGCATCTTCATCGGGTGCGTCGCGCAAATAGATATCCTCGCCGCCATAATTCCTTGAACTCACCGCAATGACAGAATAGTGAATCCAATATTCACCAGTGCTGGAGCCTTCAAGCGAGGTGTCCTCGTCATAGTTCGCGGCATTATAGAACGTCTCGATTCTCCACCAGCCGTTGCGCGGTGTGCTGAGTTCAAAAACATAGGGCTCATCTGCCGACACGGTCATGATCACCTTACCCTTGGGACTGCTCCTGATGTTGGTCGTGAGATCGTTATCCCACATAAAAGCGGTAACTGTGTTTTGGGCACCGGTAGCCAGCGTCGTAACAAACAACAGGGTAAAAAATAGAATCTTTTTCATCATATCATAGTTTTAAAATGTTATTTCATCCACAAATTTAAACACAATTTTCTTTATCGCCAACAATCCACGAGAAAAAAATGCCGAAAACCACGAATTCACAACCTGTCAAGACCATTTTTGAAGAATTCATCATCCTCAGACCTGGGATTATTCATCATCAAAGGCAATGATACAAATGTTGGTCCAGTAACTCAATGTCACACCATAACCGTGCTATCGCACGGGAAATTAAACAAATTTTGAAATTAAAATTGATATTTCTAGCATAATGATAATTTTAAATTTAATTTGTTCAATTTCCCGCCCGCAGGGCGGTTAATACTTTCGATGGGGCAACTGCCATATCGTTCCAGTATCCAATGATATGCAGGTACAAAATCTCGCATCACGCTTTAGGAGCGCGACGGGCATATGGGCAGGAAGAATGATAAAGGGGCTTACTTGAGGAGTTCGCCGATGCTGGTGGTGAGGTTGAACATGAATGTGGAGGCGCCCGTGTGAGGACGTGCGAAAGCGGCACCAAAGCCGAAGGCCCTCACCTTCAAGCCACCACCTATCGACAGACCCGACATGAAGTCGCGCTTATAGGTCGCCATGTCGCTGCGGGTGCGGTAGTTGTAACCGATGCCCAAGTAGATATTGTCGGTGGGCAAGACATCCACGCCGAACACCAGGTGACGCAGCAGGTTGCTGCCAAAGGATTCTTTCTTAACCAGGCCGCTATTGGGGTTGTTGACGTCCTCAATCTTGTAATAGGGTGATTTCCAGCGCGCGAGTTCGTAGGCAGTGAGATGGAGACGCACAGGCGCCATGCCCAGCATCTTGCTCACACCGAACTGGATATCCCACGGCAGGTTGTCCTTGTACTCGTTGAACTTCTTGACCTGACCACCCAGGTTCTTGGCCACCAATGAAGCCGAGAACTCATGGTCGGGGTCGTAATAGTTCACACCCAGGTCGGCGGCAACAGCGCCGGCGGTGTAGTCCTCATACTTGGAGTAGAGATATTTCAGCGTGATACCGCCGCGGAAGCGGTCGCTGATGTCGTGGCTGTAGGTGACGCTGAAGGCGATGTCGCTGGCGTTGAATGTACCCGTCAGAGAGCCGTCGATGTCAGCGCCCTGAATTTTGCCGTAGCCGAAGTACTGGAGGCCTACGGCCACCGCTCCATGCTCGCTCACGCCCTGGCCGTAGCGCAGACCCGCGAAATTGGTCTCGCCGATGTAGCGCATATAGTTGAGGCCCACCTGGTGGTCATACTCGGGGCCCAGCAAGGCGGGGTTCTGCTCGACAAGGTTGATGTCGTCGTCGATGATGGTGAGATTGTGACCACCCAAGCCATAAACATGGCTCGATGCGGGCACGTTCAGGAAGTTATAGGCTGTCGTGGTGCCGTCATCGGCCATGGCAAACAGAGCCACGGCACTGATGGTCAGCAATATGTAGTGACGCAAACAGGATGTCATAGTGTCGTTATTATTGGATATCAATTAATCTTATAACGAATTGATGACGCTTTTTATTATAAGTACCCGATAGAAAGACATCAAGTCGGGCCGCGGCATGAGTTATCACTTGTCCGGCTCGGCCTTGCTGCCCGAGTCGTCCGGAAAGTATTCCATCAACGGAGACAAACTCAATATGCCCCAAACGCCCGCCAGGGTGATCCACCACCTATCCAAACCAGCGTTAATAAAAATCACAACGCCAATCGCCACATAGACGAAGGTCACCAGATATTTCTCCTTTTTGCCCACCTTGCGGGTTGCAGGAGGTATCAGGGCCTTCACCAACGATGAAGACCCGAAGTAATTACGCCAGATAGCCACGCCGCAGAACAGCAGGACGAAAAGCAGGAGGGCGAAGATGACAGGATCGGTGTGATGAAACAACCAATAAAAGACACAAGCGGCAGGTATCGCATTGATGACCGTATGATGCTTGCCGAGGAAGGCTGCATCAGGGTGGCGCCGCACAAAAGCAGTGATGAGGTAGCCCGTCATCACACACCCCGCCACCACCAACAAGGCAAGCAGGCCCAGTTCATTCCCTTCAGAGGTCAGTTCCGAGCCAGACGTGAACAAGAGCACGACAGCCGTCACGTCTAGGATGACGGAGAGCATCAGATACAACAGCAGCCAGCCTCTGACTGTGGCGGCACGCGGTTCACCGGATGGCCCTGATTGGTTCTCTTGCCCAGTCATTCGCATCTTTCTTATTCAGACAAATCACCCATTACGGCAACTGGGCCAGGATAGCATTCAGCGCTTCGAGTTTACCGGCAGCCAGGGCATCCTTGGCCATTGCCAGCACCTTGCGGAACGGTTTGCCCGAGTCGGGGGCCAGTTCGGGATGGCATTTGAGGGCAATGGAGGCGAAGACCCTGTTGCACAACTGCAGGTTTTCGAACTCCTCACGGCTCATCTCCTCCTGATAGTCTTCATAGTTCATCTCGCCATCGTAGATAGCGTGTATGGCTTGCTCCAGGTCGCGCTTGAAGACGACTACCATGATGGGAGCCATCCAAATGGCATTGGCCGTGCTGTCACCAATCACGCCCGCAGGGATGCCGCTGGACTCGAGCGCACCCTTGACGATGTTGGCGTCGACCGTGTTCTCATACTTGTCAAAGACAACCAATTTCTCTTTATCTTCCATTTTTCAATCGGTTTTATAGTGATACTGCGTTCTGGCTCACTTCACGCCGCGCTCATTGAGGGCAGCCTGGTAGCGGTGGGCGTTGTCGAGGTGGGCGGCATAGTCGCGCGTGAAGTCGTGATACCCGCTGAAGTCGGGACGCGCGCACATGTAGATGAAGTCGTGCTGCGGAGCGTCGAGAACAGCATCGATGGTCGATTTCTCGGGCAGACGGATCGGGCCGGGCGGCAGGCCGTTCACACGATAGGTGTTGTAGGGGGAACTGATCTGGGTCATCGGCACGGTGATGCGCTTGATGGAGAAATCACCCAAGGCGAATTTCACCGTCGGGTCAGCCTGCAGGCGCATGCCCTGCTGGTAACGGTTGAGGTAGAGGCGCGCCACCTTGCCGCGCTCGTCGGCCTTGACGGTCTCTTCCTCGACAATCGAGGCGATGGTAGCCACCTCGTCGGGGGTGAGTCCCAACTTCTCGGCCTTGGCCTTGCGATCGCTGGTCCAGAACTCGTTGTAGTAGTCGTTCATGCGGTCGAGCATCTTCTCGGGCGTGATGTTCCAGTAGAACTCGTAGGTATCGGGCATCAGCAGGCAAGCGATGGTCTGCGGCGTTTTGTTATACTTGGCACAGAAAGCACTATCCTTCAACGCCTTGCGCATACTGTCGGGAGCTTCCATGAAAGTCTCGCCCCAGCGGTCGGTCCATTCGTCAAGAGTACGCACGTTGTTGAAGGTGAAGCGGATGCCGTCCTGAACGCCGTTCTTGATGCGGCGCGCTGCGGTGAACGGAGTCATTCCCGGCGTGATGCGGAAGGCGCCCTCACGGTTCTCGACCTTAGCACGCATCAGGCTCATCATCGTGGCAACCCGTTTACCGAAGGTCTCGTCAACATGAGCCTTGACACTGTCACCGATCATGTCGATAGTGCTACCCTTGCGCACCTTGACGATGCCCTCGGCTGGAGCACCGATGAAGAAATAGGGTGCGGCGCAGGCCAGAGCTATAACTAATAGGGCAACCAGTGCGCCGATAATCCATTTAGTTTTTTTCATATCTAATACGGTTTTTTATTCTCTTCAGCGGGAATTGAGGCAAGCAGCAGGCGTGCTGCTCCGTTCATCTCCACCTTTTCAGCAATGGCTGGAACCAGAACGGTTTCGCCTTGACGCACGGTGACGGGTTTCATTCCCTCAACCTGCAGGGTTGCCTCGCCCTGAATGCAGACCATTGCCACAAACGATTGACAGCCAGGATTCTCAAACGTGTAATCACCATCAAACTCGAGATGACGTGCCAAAAAATAGGGACAGTTCACCAGTCCTATCATGCCAGGACCCAGGTTGGGGCGGTCAATCACCTTATCCTCCTGGGGTGAAAAGTCAAGTGCTTCGCAGGCTTCCTCGATATGAAGCGGGCGCAGCTTGCCGTCGGCACCGCGCCGGTTGTAGTCCCACACGCGGTAAGTGATATCGCTGGACTGCTGTATCTCGACTAGGAAATTACCAGCACCGATGCTGTGAATCTGACCGGCACGGAGGTAGAACACGTCCCCGGGACTTGAAGTAGTAGAATTCACGACATCGAGAATTGAGCCATCCTTCAATAGACTGGCAAATTCATCGGATGACAACTGACGGTTAAAACCCGCCCGGATCAAGGCATGCTCATCGGCATTGAGGATGTACCACATCTCATTCTTGCCAGAGCAGCCGTGCCGCTGTCGTGCCATCTTATCGTCAGGATGCACTTGTATGGACAGGTCGCGATGAGCGTCGATAAACTTGATGAGCAGGGGAAAACGGTCACCAAAACGGCGGCTGACATCTTTTCCCACCAGTTCAGCACCATAATGATGAACGAGTTGGGAGAGTGTCATCCCCTTTTCCTCACCCTGAGCCACCACCGACTCATTGCCAGGCATAGCCGAGAGTTCCCAACTCTCACCGATAGGTTCATCACACGCTGGCAGATGCTTGAACTCCAGAAGCTTACTACCTCCCCACAGGACAGGTTTCAGAATGGTATTGAATTTATAAATCTGCATAGTATATACTTTATCAATAGAAAAAGTTTCACTTAAATCAATTACTACGCAAAGGTAGTAAAACTTTTTAGTTTAATGCTCCCTATGTTGTCCTTATTTCTTAAGATTATTGGGCGACTTTGTTGTTGTCGTCCTTGACCCATTTGATGTACTGGCTGTAGTCGTGGGCGACGAGCACGCCGTTCTCCTTATCGTCACGCCAAGTGTCGGTCCAGTCCATGTCGTAGCCGTGACCCGTGGCATCGTGGAAGATGTGGCCCTCGCCCTCGTTCATCTTCCAATAGGCGACCAAGCCCTCGCTGTGGGCGTTCACACCGGCAAATCCAGTGGCAATCTCGCTGGCGGTGAGGGCTCGGTTCCATACGCGCACCTCACACAGGCGGCCCTGGAAGAACTGGCTCGTGCGGTAATTGCCCCACGACATGCCCAACTCGAAGCGCTGGAAGGGTGTGGCCTTGCCTGTGCCGCTGGCCTGTGCATCCTCGACGCCATCGACATACATCTTGAAGGTGGCGCCGTCATAGGTGCAAGAAACGAGGTACCATCGGTTGGTCTTGAAATGAGTCGAAGAGAAGCATCGGCCGCCAGGCAGAACCCACTGCAGGATATCACCACCCGCCGAACCGTTTTCGCCGAAGCGGAACATGTTGGCTTCTTCCTCATTCTTGCCCTCGATGGCAAGGACGCGCTTGATATTGCCCACGTTGCCGAACTTGTAGGAATAGACCTTGAACTCGATGGTATAGTTGGTAAGGTTCACCATCTTATCGTCAGGGAAGATATAGTTGGACGAGGCATTCTGGTTGTTCTCAAGCGAGTAGAACGAGATGATGCGCGAAATCTGCAGGAAGATGGTACGGCTACTCTCAATGACCTCGCCGCCGTCACCCGTCACTTGCCGGATGGTCACAGGGATGACGTATGTGGCACCCTCAATAAAGCCATCGGTATTGATGACCTTGACCTGGGCAGTTGTGGACAAAGCCTCGCCCTGCGGGATAGTCACCTCGCTGTCCTCTAGCGAGACGCAAGAAGCGGGCACAGGATAATAAGCGGTGCCGTGGGTCTTGTTGTACTCGCGCACCAGGGCCGTGTCAATGGCGAGATGCACAGTAACGTCCTTGGAGCAACGGCGGGTTGCCTTGACGGTCACTGCGTAGGCCGCCGGCAGTTCATCGACGGTGAACCGCTGCACCGGCACCTGCTCGGTACCCGTGATGAGCAGTCCCACCTTCTGATAATCAAACTTGTCCCCCTCGCTGTCACAAGCAGCAAAAGCCAATATCATCAGCCCCACAACAAAATATCTTATCATTCTCATAATCATAACAATTTCTAAAGCCTAAAGTCTAATGTCTAAAGCCTAACGCCTAACGAGCCGGATTCATAATCTGGATAGCGCGGCGGATGGCACCATAGGGGACGCCGTCGCTCGTGTTGTAATAGTTGCGCTCCACATAGTAGGCACCGCAGCCGCCCTTGTGGCCCGTAGCTGGCTCCCAAGCGGCATAGTTGAAGATTTCACCGCCCGTGGGCTTCTGGCCGAAGGATTCACAATAGACGGTCTTCTCGTCGGGATGTCCCATGGCCCCTACCCCAGCCCCTTGCTGGCTGTAGGCTTGCTTGACGTAATAATCCACAAACGGGTCACATGCCACTGGCGGAGACACCGAGAAATAATCGACAATAACCAGCTTTTCAGGATGTTGGCCATTGGGGCCAAAGATTTTGTCGCACTCCTCAATAGCCCAAGTCAGGTGCTGGCCGCTCCAGCCCTCGTAGTCAAAGTCAGCTCCATCCAGACCTGTCTTGATGACCGTGTCACACACCCAGCGGGCATAGGCGCGGATGGCCTCCTCGCTGCGGTCGGCAGAAAGGTCATAGGAAACACCTCCGGTGGTAAACTTGTGGTTATAGTTTGACGCATCGGCATGGAAGACAAAGCGGGTGCCCTTCTTCTCGCGCGTCTCAATCATGTCCTGATAGGCTACGGGGTGGGTCTCGGGCGTCGGGATGCCCATCCACAGGTTGACGATGTCAATGCTGTCGGGCAAGCCGATGATGCGCTCGCCCCACGATGCAGGATCCTTGTAGCCGCTGGCGCCCTCAATGGGGGCCCAGTCGGCATAATAAACGTAGCAGATTTCGTGACTGCTCGCCTTATAGTCACGCAGGGCCTGATAATACTCCTCGCTATATTCCTTTAGCGGCTGCAGGTCCAATGCCTCAGGCTCAGTGTCACAAGCCGTCATCAGCAATGACAGCAATGACAAAACCATTAAATATCTTGTCGTTCTCATAACTTCTAACTCCTAATTACTAACTCCTAACTCCTTGCGATCCCACCACAGGCGGGTGCCGCCATTGTCCTGACCACCTCCGAGCGCCTCGCTGTCCAGCAGTTGGATAGCGGCCTGCACAGCAGCCTCGTTGGTATTATACTCCTGCACCGGGAAGGGGCAGCGGCGCACCTGAATCTGAGTGTCTATCAGCCCCTGGCTGTCGTTGTTCACGACGGGCAGTAGGCGGGGATAGCCCGTGCGGCGGAACTCGGCCCAGCCTTCGCACCCATCGGGATACATGGCAATCCACTTCTGGGTGATGATGCGCTCCAGATTGGCCTCAAACTCAGCCTCATCATTCCAGGCAATGGTAATGTCGCTGGGGGCACTGGCAGCGTTGCCGCCATTGGTGCGGTCCACATAGCGGGTCGGCTTCAACGTCGAGTTGGTGACATAGGCATCGGCTCCGCTGACGTTGTTCTCGTCAAATGACACGCGGATGCCCGACTCATAGAATGCCCTGGCCGTGCCGCCCATATTCCAGCCGTGCAGTGCCGCTTCGGCACGCAGGAAGAAGCCCTCGGCCGCTGTCATCCACACGATGGGCGTCGTGGCGCGGTCTATGTTGAGGTTGGACACATAAATGCCGGCATAGCGCGTGGGATTCATGTTGTGGACACCCAATCGCACACCGTGATACTTGTTGTCGCTGCTTGCCAAAACGAAGTAAGCGGCCAGTCGCGGGTCACTGTAGCCGTTCATATAGCAATCCATCGTGGCACCCATGCGCACCTCGCCCGCATTGAAGATGTAGGCCATGTCATAGTTGGGATGGAAATAGGTCAAGCGGCCATGCAGCAACTGGGCTCGCTCGGCAGCCGTCTCGATAAAGCCCATCGGGCAGGCTGCCGATTTCTCAGCTTCCTGCTGCGCCAGGGCGGGGTCGGCATAGGCCACGCGCAAGGCAAGACGCAGGCGCAAGGTGTTAGCGAACTTCACCCAGCGTGCCACGTTGCCCTCATAGACGTTGTCATAGTCGGGTAACAAGGTGCTTCCCGACTCGGCCAACGGCATCAGCACGTCGATGGCAGCATCCAGTTCCTCAAAGAACTTTTTGTACACCTCCTGCTGGCGGTCATAGGTCGTGCCCAGTGTACCGCTGCCGAAGTGGATGTAAGGTATCGGCCCGTACATATCGGTCACGCGGTGCAAGGCCTCGACCTTGACAATGGTAGCGAGGGCAGCCACTGCGGGCTGGCCCATCTCATTGGCCACCTTGGTGACACGCTGCCAGGCCGGCATCACCTCGCTGAAGGCACGCGTGAACATCTGGTCATACCAGCCGCTCACAAAGCTGTAGGAGCCGTTGTGCACCCCATTGCGCCAGGTGCCCGTGAGGGCAAGATAGCCCGAGAAGGCATCGGCGCTCAGGCCTTGAGCCACCTGATAGTCCGAGGATAGGCAGTTGCCCGAACCATCGTCAAAGAGGACAACGCGGTTGACCATCTGTGAGAAGAAGGCACCCACGTTTTGGTAGTCATTGGCGAGTTCCTCGTCGGTGAGTTGGTGCTGGTTGGTGTTGATGTCGTCAAAGGACTTGGTGCATCCGGCAGCCATCACCAGCGCCACACACATATATAAGAGATTTCTTGTCTTCATAGCCATCATCAGAATTTGAGTTTCACATTAAATCCCATTGAGCGCAGGCTGGGCTGCATGAAGTAGTCAATACCCTGGTAATAGGTGCCCGTGTTGGAGGTCGCCTCGGGGTCATAGGGTGCCTTGTTGTAGAACATGCACAGGTTGTGGGCGACAAAGGACACATTCAGGCCC
>JAEEGF011357013.1_pt1 | contig 10958 bp, 6 predicted proteins | sample 9134171 | NCBI WGS metagenome assembly JAEEGF01 (sample SAMN16246542, study PRJNA631951) | gut metagenome | biome: gut microbiome; feature: rumen; material: AP-attached | host: Bos | place: Iran: Karaj | collected 2018-10
AAGACCATCTGGAGGATTACCCTCCCCATCCTGGTAGCGCTGGTGATGGAGGAGTTGCTGGGAATGACCGACACGGCCTTCCTGGGCCGTGTGGGCGAGGTTGAGCTGGGAGCATCGGCCATCGCCGGCGTATATTTCACCATCCTGTATATGCTGGGATTCGGCTTCTCCATCGGTGTCCAGATTATCATCGGTCGGCGCAACGGAGAGGCCTCGGAAAACGGAACAGGCTATGAGGCCATCGGACGGGTTTTCTGGCAGGGCGTCTGGTTCCTGACAGTCCTGGCCATGATTACCATGGTCCTTTCGTACCTCCTGTCCCCGCCGCTTCTGCGGGGGCTTATGAAGTCCCAGAACATCTATGAGGCTTCCGTAGTCTATGTGAACTGGCGAATCCCGGGACTGTTTTTCGCCTTTATGACGGCGCTGTTCCGTGCTTTCTATGTGGGTGTATGTGAAACGAAGAGCCTCACCTGGAATTCTGTGGTGCTGGTGGCCAGCAATGTCTTTTTGGACTGGGTGCTCATCTTCGGCCATCTGGGTGCACCGGCCATGGGCATCAAGGGTGCCGCCTTGGCATCCACTATCGCGGAAGGCATTTCGCTTCTCTTCTTTGTGGTGTGGGCCTTTTTTACGGCCGATAAGAAATACGGCCTGCAGAAGATAGTTGGGCCCGTATGGGAGGAGCTCAAGCATATTTTCTCCACCGCCTCCTGGGTGATGCTGGAGTATGTGCTGAATGTCTCCGTATGGCTGCTTTTCTTCCTCTTCATCGAGCATCTGGGAGAGGAGCAGCTGGCCATTGCCAACATCGTAAGGAGCATTTCCGAGGTGCCGTTCGTTTTCTCGGCGGCCTTTGCCTCTACGGCGGCGACGCTGGTGAGCAACATCATCGGCGAAGGCCATCCCGAAGGCGTGGTCCCGATTATCCGGCGGGTGGTGATGCTCTGCACCGTAACCATGTTGCCGCTACTGGCTGTCTTCGCCATTTTCCCGCATTGGATCATCGGCCTGTTCACCGACATTCCTTCCCTGATTCAGGGGGGCGTTCCCACCCTGTGGGTGATGTGTGCGGCCATGCTGCTCACTTTGCCGTGGAATGTATATCTGCAATCCGTTGCCGGAACGGGTAATACGCGTGTGTGCCTGCGCTGCGACGCCGTGGCCCTGGGCATCTATGCGGTTTACTGCACCGTCATCATCGGCATCCTCCATTCCGACATCGCCGTTTGCTGGACGGCCGATGGCGTCTATTCGCTTTGCATCTGGATCCAGTGCGTTGTGTACATCCACAGGAAAAAGTGGCAGAATAAGACTATTTAAAACATCTTCGAGAGCTTTTACAATAACGTCATCGTCGAAGACCGGTACAGAATGATCCTGGACGGCCTGCAGGTGACGCTTCTCATTACGGCGGGCGCCGTGATTCTGGGCACCCTTCTGGGCGGTCTCATCTGCTGGATGCGCATGAGCCGGCACAAGGGCCTGCAGAAAGTGGCCAATGTGTACATAGACATTATGCGGGGCACGCCCGTGCTGGTGGTCCTGATTATATAAGGTACGCTACAGGAGCCCCAGCTCCTTCAAAACATACTCCTGTCGGCCCAGGTACCGGACCACCCACAGCACGTAGCGGATGTCCACGCACACGCACATGTTGTAGCCGGGGACGGCCTCGTAGTTGCTGGCCAGGGACTCCTTGTTGCCGTCAAAGGCCAGGCCGATGAGCTCTCCGCGCGCATTGAGCACCGGGGAACCGGAGTTGCCGCCCGTGATGTCGTTGTCCGTGAGGAAGTTCACGGGGAAATCGGGCGGCGGCAGCAGGTACTTCCAGGCCGTAGGATAGCAGTAGTCATACTTGGAAGGATCGTACTTTTCCCGCAGTCCCCGTGCGGTGCTTTGCCAGTGCGCGTATACGCCGTCCCAGGGCCGGATGGGCTGCACGCGGCCGTAACTGAGCCGCATGGTGGAATTGGCGTCGGGGTACTGCACCACGCCCTGCGCCTCCAGGAAGCGGTAACGGGCGCGCACATAGCGGCGCCGTAAATCATTCAGGGCGGAAATGTCCTCCTGTGCGTTGAGGTCCACGATGTTCAGTTCCCGGATATACCGGTACAGATAATCCTCGGCAATGGGTCCCTTGTATGCGTGCAGGATGTCTCCCACGGGTTTTTCACCGAATCCCGCCACGCATGAGTTATCCCATATCCACTGGGCCATGGCCTGGTAATCGTTCCCAAACTGTTCCTTCAATTCCCAGTGGATGGGCCGGTAATACACCGTATCCATATGGGAGAGGAATTCCTGGATGGAGAAGGCCAGCATTTCCTTTTCCACGCGGGCGTCGGTCTTGTCAAAGCCCTGGCCCAGCAGCGTGCGCTGGTGAGGAATGCCGTCCCGACCGGCGCCGCCCATACGCATAAGCGTCTGTCCCAGGATGCTGCTGCGGACCAGCGTTTCCCGGTAATACACCTTCTGTTGCTCAATATGGGCGTATTCGGAATACAGTATGTCCAGGGAGTCCAGGATAACAGCCGTCTTCTCGTTGAAGGCGTGCAGTCCCTCTTCCTCCTTCCGGCGCCGCTCGATGACGCCGAAGCGCTTCACGCAAGCGCCCTCGCCTTCCTGCATCTCGGCCACGTTGGACAGGCTGAAGAAGGCGTTGGAGTATTTGCGTCGGATGGCGGGGTCCTCATCCATCCACTTGCGCAGAATATCCATCTGGCGGGAGCGCAGGCGGTTGCCCACGGGTCTCTCCACGTTGATTTCCTGGTTCATCTCGGCGGCCGATGCATACCTTTGCGTGCTGCCGGGATAGCCGATTACCATAGCAAAGTCGCCTTCCTGATATCCCTTTTGGCTGATGCTCAAGTGGCGGGACGGGTGCAGGGGCTCGCCGTTATCGTAGATGCGGTACAGAGCGAAATCAGCCTTGTGCTGCGGCCATTCCCAGTTGTCCTCGTCTCCGCCGAAAGCCGCCACCGTCACGGGCGGGGCTCCCACCAGGCGGATGTCGGTGTACTTGACGTAGATGCACATATAGTACTGGATGCCGCTCCACATGGTGGCCAGGGAAGCTTCCATCCCGGGATACTCCTGGGCATACTTTTTCTCCATCAGGGAGCTGATGCGCCGGCTTCCGTAATGCTGCCCCTTGGCTTCCAGGTCCTTCTGCAGGGCTTCCACTTCGTCGGTCACGTCCAGCACCTTCTTCAGGAAGTAGAACTCCTTCCCGCGGATGGGGATTTCATCGGCGCGGCTCTTGGCCCAGAATCCATCCTCCAGGTAGTTGTGCCGGGCATTGGACAGGGCCGATATATCACTGTAGGCGCAGTGATGGTTGGTGATGAGCAGGCCGTCCTCCGATATCATGCTGCCGGTGCAGTAAAAGCCCAGCGACACCACAGCGTCGGACAGGCCCCCCGCCTCCTCGTTGTAAATCTCCCGGGCGCCCAGCTTGAGCCCGCGCGCCTTCATGTTCTTTTCCAACGCCTGGTTCAGGCACTGAATCAGCCACATGCCCTCATCGGCCCGCGCTACCGTACAGCAGCACAGGGCCAGAAGGAGGCTTATTGTCCATTTTTTACTCATTTCTCACGCAGCGTAAAGGTCCGGCGATACGGTAACTAACCTTGGTTCCATTGCAGGTGTATTCGGCTTCGGTAGCCTTGTTGGTCATGGGCATCAGGCCGTAGAACTGCAGGTTTTTGACACCGCTGGTGGGGTCATCCTTTGTATTATAGGTGACAGTGGCGTAGGAGGAGCCGCAGAACATACCGCTGGAAAGGTGGTCTGTGTAAGCAGACATAAATCCCATAAACGTGCCGGCGGTCTTGGTGTTGTCCTGGATGGAAATGGCTCCAAAGGCCTCCATATTAAAGTTGTCAGCGTTCAAATCCTGGATGTAACAGTCTCCGGCGTTAGGATTGTAGGGCGTTGCGATGGTGGTGAGACCGGCCACTTTCCCCACCAGGTTCTGAATATCGGCCGATGTGGGCACATGCCAGCCCTGGGGGCAAATGCCCTGTGCGCCTTCCAGCGCCTGTGCGCCTTCCACGGTGGTGAGGTCTCCCACCTTCAGGCCCAAAGCACATTCTGCCTGGTACAGATAGCCGGCGGCGGTAATCTTTTCCTCCGAGGTGTCAAACTCGGCGGCGGTTTTGCCGTCGTTGATCTTCAGCGGGTAGAAGATACCGGCCGTCACGGCGGTAAGGTCGCTGCTGGGGGTGAAGCCCTCCGGTACATAACGCATATTCTGGGTCATCCACCATTTGCCGTCATCCATCTTGGCCACGGTGTACTGGTCTCCGTGATAGGTGATATAACCGTCGGAGAGATTTTCCACCAAATCTCCTGCGGGCGGGTCTCCGGGGCCGATTTCACCGCCGTCCAGCCAGTTCTCGATGTCGCCGGACAGGGCCACGACGAGGTTGTCGGGGTTCACAATCATGCTGATGCTGTACTGCTTGCCGGCCTCCAGGGTGGCTTCCTGCAGGGCCTGGCTCAGTTTGTTGCCGCCGGCCGTGGTCACGGTGGCCACCAGGCTCACCGTCTGGGGCGGAACCACCAGCACGTACTTCCCTTCGCTCACCTTGGCTGCTACCACGCTGCCGGGAGCGGCTTCCTCATCCACCGTAGCGGTGAAATCGGCCGCAATCTTGGCGGTGAGTTTCGCTCCTTCCATGGCGATGGCCGTGGGTTCTCCCTGGGAGTTGTTGATTACGTTGAGGACCAGGAGAGAGAGCTTGTGCTTGAAGGGCACGGTGACCGCGTGGGCGCTGGGCAGCACGCCTTCCTTGATGCCGGCGATGAAGTCCGAGGCGCTGACGCCGGCGCTTTGGTCGGCCTGCACGGTGAAACTGGCGGGGACGGTGGCGGCATACGGATAGTAGGCGGCCACGGTAGCACCCTCCGTTCCTTCGGCATACCACTTAAGGCTGCCGGAGAACACGCTGCCGTCGAACACCATCTTCTCGTTGGTGGCATAGGCACCTTCGCTGCGGGTGATGGTGACGCCGATGGCATCTCCCTGCTCAAAAGCGGTTTGCGTGGCTTTGGTCATGACCGGGACAATGCGCACGGGTTGCTGCTGCAGGTCCTGCTGGGGACCGGTCTCCGGGGTGACAGCCTTTTTCTCGCAGGCCATGACGGCCAGCAGGCAGGCGGAAAGGAAGAGGATCTTTTTCATATGCGTCTTTTAAAATTGATAACCGATGAGTAGATGGGTGGTTTGCCGGTTGGTACCGGGTGCAAGTTTTACGTTGAAGGCGTGAAGCCACTGGCAGCCCGCTTCCAGATACAGGGGCAGGCGGGGCAGCCGGTAGCGCAGGGCCAGGGAAAGGTCTGTGCGGAAGGCGTCGCTCACCTCCTGCTCCAGGTCCCACCAGTCCTGCAGGCGGGTGGGTTCGGCGGTGATGTGGATGGTTTCCGCGGTGGTGATGCTCACCTGTTCGGAATCCACGCCGCCGCCGGTGAGGAGGCCGGCTTTCAGCAGCCACTGCTTCCCCAGGGGAATCTCGGTGCCCACGCTCACGAACAGGTGCGTGCCGCCGTCCCAGTCCACGTACGGGTACATGACGGTGCTCTGGTCGATGCTGCGGTCTATGTACAGGTTGGCTTCTATCACCAAGCCTTTTTCCGTTTCCATGGTGTAGCCGGCGTTGAAGACGCCCTCCTTGCTCTCCAGTACCAGGTTGTTGCCCTGGATGACCGGGAGGGTGACGCCGCCGGAACTCACTTTCTCTATGACGTTCTCGTACAGCTTGGTGCTCTTCCAGTCATAGGAGACCATGAAGCTGTGCTTTGTACCGTTCTTTTCAAAGTTGTACAGGATTTTGCTGCTGGCGGCCAGCTGGGGGAAGCGGAACCAGGTGTAGCCCTTTTCTCCCACTTCACCGGCCGAATAGAGGAACTCTGTGTCGGCGTACAGCCCGTTCCCCAGGGAGAACTGCAAGGCGCCGCCGTGGGTGATACGCTTCACGGGGAAGCGGTCCACGCCGGGTTCGGATAGATGGATGCCGCTGCCGTCCCAGTTCTGCAGGGCGCCGTAGCGCATGCCCTTGTCCAGGAAGGCGTAGTAAGTCTGGGCCTTGGCGGGGCCAATCTGTTCGGCCTGGACGAATTCCGACGTCTTTTCCAGGATGTAAGTGGCGCCCACGCGCCAGCCGTTGCCATCGTACAGGATGGAGGGTGCGAATTCCATTTCCTGCCGGTAAGTGGTGTGCCGCAGGTCCTTGCGCTTGGCGTAGTTTACGCCGCGGAAGCGGGCGGTGAAGCCGGGAATCCAGTGGCTGCCGTTCTTCCAGGCCAGGCCGCCGGCTATATCGTAAGTCTGTTTGCTTTTGTCTCCGGGCGTGAATTCCAGCACGTCCACGGGGAAGTCGCCGGGCGACGTGAACATGGAGCCCATCATCTGGGCGCCGAACTCCTGCCGGAAGCCGAAGCCGCCCACCAGCACCAGGTCCTTGAAATGGGTCTCGGCCTGGGCGGCGGCCTGTATGCTCCAGAGGGTTTTGGCCTCGGAGCGCGTGCGGAACTCGCCGGAGGTGAATTCCCCGCCCAGCGTGGCCTCGGCCTGCTTGCCGGAAGCCTCTTCGCTGGCCAGACCGGCCACGTTGCGTCCCTCGCGCCAGGCATCCTGGCCGTTCAGGGGCAGGGCGCTGAACACAGCGCCTGCCAGAAGAAGGCTCTTCCAAGCCTTACTCGTGGAGTAACTGTGTTTCGCTTTCATACAGGTCTGTATTGGAGTTATTGCTGTCCAGCAGTACTTCGTAGCCGTTTTCTGCGGTGGCCGTATCGTCGGTCCTGCGCACGAGGGAATGGGCCAGGAAGGTCTCGCTCAGGGAAACGTATCCGGCGTCAATGGAGGCCGGCAGGCGTTTCCGGTTGCTGGAGGAACTGCCGTTGAACACCTCTACGCCGTCCACCACCCATTCGTAGGGGATGGTGCTCACGTAGATGGTGGAGCCGGGGGTCTGCCGTACCACGCCTTCCTGCTGCACATAGTCGTGGATGTCCACACCCTCGGCCCGGAAAATCACAAAGGCGGGGGAGTTCAGGGACAGGGTGTAGGCGTTGCTCTGGCCGGTCTTGATCACCACTTCCAGGTAATGGTCTTCCCGGATCAGGTTGCCCGGTGCCGGGTGATAGTTCTGGTTGGGGAAGTAGGTGGTGTTGTAGCAAACGAAGTAGTCCGGATGGTTCAGGTTCACGGACAGGGGATACTGCGCAGAGTGGTCGATGGCGCCCCGGAGGGCAATTACGGCGTCCTCTCCGGGCTGCAGCGGGAAGTCGTCGCCGTCTCCCGGTACCATGACGATGGCGTCGTTCAGGGGCAGGAAATCCGGCAGGGAACCGTCCTGGTTCAGCCAGGGATTGTTGGCGTTGCTGTTATACGGGGCTATGCTGCCCATGCACAGCCCGTCCAGATAGGTGACCACCGGGCTGTTGTTGTGGATCATCACGTACTGGTCGCTCTGGTAGGTGCCTTCCGCGGGCGTCTTGGCGCAGCCGCCGCAATAGATTTCCTTGATGACCAGGGCGCCCGCCTTGGCGTGCAGCAGTGTCAGTTCCAGATCCACATCCTGTCCGTTGATGACCACGTGGTCCTGGTTGCCGTTGAACACGTCCATCCCTTCCCGGTAGCTCACGGACACCCGGTAGATGCCGTCGGGCAGCAGCACGGAGGAGGTGGAACCGTCGTCCATGAAGAGTTCGTAGCCCACGCCGCCCAACACGTTCTCTATGGTGATGGCGGCAATGCCGCCGGGGACGAACCCGTCCGGATAGATGGCCTTCACCGTGAGACAGCTCAGGCTTTCCCTGGGATAGGGTTCACTGAAGTTCATGCAGCCCGCCAGCAGCAGGAGAGCCGCCGCTATGCCTATAATTTTATTCTGCATGTGAGTCCGTAATAGAAGTTGGGGGTGAAAATGGCGCTTACGCCCGTGGCGCGGCTGGTCACGAAGCGGCGGGCGTTGGTAAAATTGTTGGCGAAGAAGGAAATGGACACGTGGGAGCCGATTTCCTTGGTCACGCTGAGGTTGGCGCTGAAGTAAGGGTCGTACCCGTCCGGCGCGAAAGTGTAGATGTTGCCGGAGCGCAGCACCAGGCGTGCCAGTTCCGGATCCTGAGCCGATTCCGCCGTCCACGGGTGCACCGGTCCGTCCAGGTCCATATAGGCCTCCGGATAGATGGCGGTGTAGGAGTTGCCGTCGTAGATGTTGCCGCCGGTGGGCGTATTGGAATCGGCCCCTACCGAAAAGGCGCGGCGGCTGGTGTACTGGGAGTTTCGCAGCAGGGCGGCCTCCAGGCGCAGGGTTACCACCAGGCGGGCCCGCGGGATGTGGGTGATGGCCGTGAGGTTGGCGTCCACGTTGTCCGTGCGCCGGCCGTCATAGACGTTGGTGCCGCCGCGGTAGATGCCTACATACTGGTAGGAGCGGTTGGGAAGGGAAGTGTGCGACCATCCGTCCCGGTACAGGTAGGAGGTGACGTCGGAGGTATATTCCGTGTGGTTCCAGGCGGCGTCCAGGCGAATGGAGGTGCCGATGGCCTTGATTTCGGGGAAGTCCAGGGTGAGCTCCACGCCGTAGCGGTGGATATCGGCCCCGTTCTCCTGCCGGCGGCTGGCCTCGAAGCTGCGGTCGGTCACCTTGACGGCGCCGGGAACGTACAGGCCGTCTACGTCCCGGAAGTAGACCTCGCCGGTCTGGTGGTCCACCATCACTTCGGGTTCTCCCACCAGCGCGAATCCGGCGGGCTTCTCCACTATATTATAGGAGAACGGCTCGTAGACGGTGCCGAACTCGTAGGGGTCCTTGGTCTTGTTGTAGAAGCCCACCACGGACAGTTTGGCACCCCAGAAACTGGCGTCAATTCCCAGCTCCGAGTTATAGTTCTTCTGCCACTTGAGGTCCGGGTTGTACACCATGCTGTACGGGCGGGTGTAGTAGATGTAGGAGGATCCGTCGGCCCAGGAATAGCCCAGCGACAGGATGTCCCGGTATTCAGCCTTGGGGAAGAGGATGTAGAAGGAGGGGAGTTTGCCCGCGATGCCCCAGCCGCCGCGCACGGAGAAGTTCTTGCCGATATTCCACTTGGCGTTGAAGCGGGGGGACAGGATGTGCAGGTTCTGGTAACTGGTGCCGCTCAGGAACGCTTTTTCCATGCGCAGGCCGGCCATCAGGTTCAGGCTGGTCTTCCCCAGGGGGATGGTGATATTGTCTTCCAGGTAGCCCGCCAGCGTGTGCATGTAGGGGTAATCCTTGTAGGGGCGCGGGCGGTAGCCGTCATTGGCCAGGGCAGGGTCCTCATAGTATTCGCCCTCTCCCACGTTACCGTCGGCCTTCCACTGGATACCCGCCTTCAGCAGGTTCTTCACATCGCCCCAATGGCGCATCCAGTGATACTTGAGAGAGGCCGAGAAGTCCAGTTCCTTGGAGTCGGTGACCTGGTCGGAATAATAGGTGGTGGGGAGGATATCGGCCATCCAGTAACCCTGTTCCGTGGCGTGCACGGCCGGCATCACCGCGGCGGTGGAATGATAGCCGTGGTACTTGCTCATGTGGTCGTGGTAATACACGGAACCCTCCAGGGTGAGGTTGGTGACCCAGCTCCTGTTCAGCAGCCAGGTGAGCTTGACGTGCGGGGTGAGGAGGTTGTCCCGCTCCCGGGTGTATTCGTCGGAGAAGGAGTCGGGGTCGCTCTTGGAGTTCATGCCGCCCAGGTTGCCGTTCAGGCCGGCTTCCAGGCGCAATACTTTATTAAATGTACGCGTATAGTCCAGCGTGATGCCGCGGCGGGTGTAGGACGTGTAGGGCGAGGTGAGCTTGCGGGTGGCGTTGGCCCATTCGGCCCCCACGTTGATTACGCCCTGTCCCATCTCGAAGCCCTTGGAGACGGATACCTCATAGGTGCGGGGGTTCACGCTCATCACGATGCTCAGGGGCGTGCGGCCCTTCTTGGTGTTCACCTTGATCATCCCGCTGCCCAGGTCTCCGTATTCGGCCGACGGCACGCCTGTGATCACCTCCACGCTCTCGATGTTCTCCACGCTCAGGCTGCGGGTGCCGATACCCTGCATCTCCCCGAAGGAGGCGTTGTCGCCCATACGCACGCCGTTGATTTCCACGGCGGTGGAGAAGGCTGCGTTGCCCACGGTGCTGCCGGCGGCCCGCAGGGACAGCGCGTTATCCTGCGTAAGGTCCGGGTTCAGCGTTTTGCCGCCGGGGAGCAGGGCGGCGATTCCGTCCACTCCGCTCATCTGGAGATGGTCCAGGGCGGTGCGGCCGATGGTCTGGGTGGTATTGATGTTGTCCTTGGATTTCTCTGCGGTGACCACCACTTCCTGCAGGGCCAGGGTGTTCAGCGACAGATGGATGACGATGCCGCTCAGGTCCTTGCGCACGCTGAGGGGGCGGGTTTCGGTCACATAGCCCAGGCAGGAAACATCCAGAGTGTAGTTGCCCTGCTGCACGTTTTCCAGGGAGAACCGGCCCTCGGCGTCCGTCACGGCCCACAGGTAGTTCTCGTCCAGACGCACCACGGCGCCCAGGACGGGATCCTCCGTTCCGGCCTCCAGCACCCGGCCGCTGATACGCACCGCGGGGGCGGCTTGCAGGGGGCCTGCCAGGAGCGCCAGGAGGAGTATGGATGCCAGTTTTTTCATAGGTTAAATACCGGAATAACAAAGATAAGAAAAATCTGCCGATTGTTCATAAAACTGTTAAAAAGTTTTTGAAAAACGGGAATTAAATCGTATCTTTGCGGTCCGCAATTGTGCCCACGTGGCCTCCAATGCGTTGTAAAACATTAAGTAACAATTAATTAACAAACACCAATGCCTGGTTTAATTGGAAAGAAAGTCGGAATGATTTCCGTCTTCGGTGCCGACGGGAAGAATATCCCGTGCACTGTCATTGAGGCTGGTCCATGTGTTGTCACGCAGGTTCGCACTG
>JAEEGF010675183.1_pt1 | contig 10957 bp, 8 predicted proteins | sample 9134171 | NCBI WGS metagenome assembly JAEEGF01 (sample SAMN16246542, study PRJNA631951) | gut metagenome | biome: gut microbiome; feature: rumen; material: AP-attached | host: Bos | place: Iran: Karaj | collected 2018-10
CGACATGATATGGCTGACCAGCGCGCGCTCGAAGCCCCAGTAATCGCAGTACTTCATCTGTTCATAGATGATACCCTCTGCCTTGAATTCCCTTGCAAGATGATCAGCGGTTTCACGGCGCTGATGCACCTTTTCATCACTGATATAGCGGGCGCACTCGGAAACCTCCATATAGTGCCGGCAGACCTGTTCAAGAGCCGGTTCATCATCCTTCAGCTCAATGACCTCACGGCCCGGGAAGGAACCGTAGCAGTAACGGTCAGCCACGACCATGGCACCGGCTTCCTCTATCATCCTGGTAAGAGTGGGATCATCAATCTCACTGCCGACGACAGCCACACGGGCACGGTACCAGGGCTTCGGATCCGGTTCACGCTGCTTCAGCTCTTCCAGCGTCTCCCGCAGATACGGGAGGATCTGTTTCTTCGGGCAGGTATAGCTGGCAAGCACAATCACATGGAATTCATAACCGGTGATCACCGGGTTATCCGCTTTGCGCATCTCTCCGATCTCGGAAATAATCCTGCAGACCTCGTTGTGCTCTTCAACTGCTTTCCGGATGGCGGCGTCAGAAATATCCACGCCATAGCTCTCCTTCATCACATCGAGCAGGCGGATCTGCATCTGCTTGACATAGTGGCGGACGGTATAGTCCTCCACCTTGTACGGCATATCACAGTGCGTGACGAAGAAGTTGGGCTTCTCATTCATCTTCAACAGCTCAAAGTGCTCATAGAAGCGGTTCATCATGGAGCAGGCATCCACTCCGGCAAGACCGTCGAGGAAGTTGAAGCCGCCTTCAATGCCTCTTTCCACCAGCGCACGGGCAAACTCACAGGTGTAGTTTGACATGTAATAGGTGGCGATGTCAATTGACCCGGTACGCGGTGCGCGGATTCTTACGGAGAAGCAGTTGTCAACATTCAGCAAGACTTCCGGAATGTGGAAGCAGGTATAGCCGATCGCCAGACCACCCTCCGCTTTTTCCTTTTCAACAAGCTCATTGTCTGCATTGTCGAGAAGGTTTTCAAAGTAGATCAAGTGTTTTAAATCTCTCAATTACCGCACCTCTCTTATAACAAATCTAGTTTTTGAAGCGCTTCTTTCGCGCCTGCCATCACGGGCGAATCTTCAGGAAGATCAAAGACTGTCTTTCCCTGAATATCATTGGCGGCATGTACACTGTCAGAAGCGATGATCGACAAAATTTCAGTATTCTCCACCTGAATAAAAGGAATGAGCGACGGATCCGTCACACGGTTGATGATTGCCCCGCAGCGGTCATACATCACGAGTTCATCAGCTACACGCCGGATAGTATCTACCACCTGCGTGCCTTTCCGGCTCGGATCGGTAATCAGGATCAGATGCGTCACCTTCTCCATCACGCGGCGGTTGATCTGTTCAATCCCCGCTTCTCCGTCAATTACCACATAATCAAAATCGTGGCTGAGCAGATTAATGACTTCCTTCAGATAGGCGTTGACCTTGCAGTAGCAGCCTGCTGTTTCCGGGCGGCCGATTGCCAGGAAAGAAAACTTCTGCTCTTCCACCAGGGAATCCAGAATGCGGAATCTTGCCTCGCTCAGCATTTCCAGAGCCTGCCGCTGAGCACCGTTCTCCACGGAGTGAACGATTCCCTTCCGGATGTCATCCAGCGTCTCCGTCACTTCCACGCCGAGCGCTGTGGAGAGGCCTACAGCAGGATCTGCATCAATGGCAAGAATACGGGCGTCCGGATACCGCTCCGTCAGAAGGCGGACAAAGGCTGCGGAAATACTTGTTTTCCCCACACCGCCTTTCCCGGCTACAGCGATGATTTTTGTATCTCTTTCCATTTAAACCTGAAACTCGCGCTTCGGATACTTATCTACACTGTAGGGAGAATCTTTCAGTGTATCCTTGCGCTCCATTTTATCATAATGCTTGACAAGAAAAGGTTCTACCACATAATACAGGAACTTTCCGTCCAGGTCAAAGAAAAAGACGATAAACAGCACCGCGATAGCTGCTGCTCCTATTCCAATGAGTTTGAGAAGAAGCTTCAGAATTATTGCTCCAAGAGAACATTTACATTTATTCATAGTCAATCTCCTTTACCATGTCATGGAATCATCGAAATCAAGCAGGGACGGATCCAGCGGTTCCTCGTGCATAACGGTGGTCATATAGTCATTGATGATATTACGGATTTCAGCGCGGGAGACCGTTCTGCTGTCAGGCAGAGCATGCGGCATCCAGATAGCATGGATATTTCTGCGGCGGAACTCATCCTCAAACAGGCCGTGTACGCCCTGCATGCCCTTGCACTGCAGCTGGTCATACATCATGACCATGTCGCAGTTGAACTTCTCCATATTCTCCCATAGCTCAAAAATATGCTTCATACCGCCGACAGCCATGCGCCGCATCGGTGCCCACATATGGTAAGTCGCCATATCTTCCAGAGCATGTTCATAGGTATCCGTGCGGATGGTCATGTCAAACATCAGGGAGTCCATATTTATAACGCAGTTAACACCCCAGCAATTATAGATCCAGGTGCACCAGTTGGAATAATAGAGCGGCGCACAGGACCAGGCAATCATCCTGTGACGGGTATTGGGGAAAGTTTTAATGTTTTTCGCCACGCACTTTTCCATGATCTTGCGGACTTTCTTGTCCACTGCATGCCAGATTTCCCAGTCGCCGTACTGCGTCTGATAAATTCGGTAAAGCGCCTGCGCCACGCCATTGATGGGATAATTCTCCGTATGCGCATTAACATCCCACTTTTCCCACTCAAACCTCTGCAGTTCATTCTGGGATTCCAGTTTCTTTTTGAGCAATTCCCAGCTGAAGGGCACGCCATACTGCTGCTCAATAAAACGCCAGCACTGTTCGATTTCATTCATGCAGTTTTCCTTAACCAGCGGATCATCAAACTGCATGGGCATGGGCAGTGGGAACAGCGGCTTGTCATAAAACCAATCCTGCAGGATAGAGGTTGCAACAGAAGCATCACAGGCTTCATTTGCCGTGACGATTGCCTTGGCATAGTCCGGCAGATCATCCAGTACAAACAGGCCGGATTCCGCCTGACACATCGGACAGGGGTCCCCCGGAAGGCCGATGGACTGTACAGCGTCAATATAATTCAGCACTGTATGAGAGTTGACATGGCAGGTGACAAAATACGGGATCATTTCCATGGGGATAGCAGTCAGTTTGCCATCCCACGGGTAGAAAATACCGCCCCAGACAGTTTCATTGATGGCAATATTGTGCTCATGTGCTTCGTTGATTTTTCCGCCGTTGATCTTGCTGTCAGCAGCAAACATAGCCTGGAACTGGCGGATCGTCGAAGCAACCATCGCCCGGTAGTGCCAGGCAGAAGCTTTCAGTGCTTCCCCGCGCATGCCCTGAAGGCCTCTGTCAAACCAATGGAGAACCGGCAGATAAGACTGCCCTACCCAGCGATAGCGCCATACGCCCTTGGCAAAATTGATGGGGCCGCCCGTCTTCATAACATCCATGACCATATGCGCATAGTTGTAGCACCAGATGTTCCAGAAATAATACCAGGTATCCGGGACACCGCGCCACTCTCTGTGCTTATAAAGCCCTGTTTTCGGTTCCAGGATATCACCCAGGCGGCGTTCGCCGTGCGGTTTGCCATGCCAGAAATCGTGAAGGGCTTTTTTTACTTTTTTCATATCAGGCATTGTTTCTGTCTCCCTTCAGTTTTTTCAGTTCCACGCTTTCCACAAAAGCCTGGAAACGCGTACGCAGCTGACCGGAAGCGGCATTGATGTATTCTTTTTCGATTGAGCAGACAGGAATACCAAAATCACGCTGCATAATCACTGTATCGATCACGCGCTCATAGCTCCAGTATTCACAGAATTTATTGGAAGCCACAATCAGGCCATCTGCATGATAGTCTTTACACAGCTCTGCCAGGCGCTTTTTACGGCCGCGCATCTCATCCTGCGGCATAAAGCGCGGGCAGTTGCTTGTAAGAAGATAATGACGGGCTATGGCATCCAGTGGATCCGCACCTTCCGGAATTTCAATCGGAACGCGGGATTCCACTGCCCCGTAACAATAACGGTCACAGACGACAAGAGCGCCGCAGCCTTCAATGAGCTTAATAAAATCAGGGTCATCATTTTCCGAACCGCAGAGGACGGCCTTGCAGCGGAACTGTTTTTTCGCATCCGGTTCACGGGTTTTCATCTCTTCCGCTGTCTCCCGAAGATACGGCAGAATCAGATGCTTGGGGCATGTCAATGTGCAGAGCTGAATAACAGCGAACTCATAGCCCGTTATCGTCGGGTTGTCGAGTTTCCTGTAATCGCCGATCTCGTTGATCAGACGGCAGACTTCATTGTGCTGCTCCACCGCCTTCAGAATCGCCTCATCCGAGGTGTCGATGCCGAAATGTGCATTCAGCTCATCCAGGACGTGAGCCTTCAGCTGTTTACGGAAGTGATTATAGCTGTTTTCGGTATTTTTGAAAGGAACATCGCTGAAGGAAACAAAGAAGTCAGGATTCTGGATGATTTCCATATCCTCAACGGAATCCAGGTGCTTTTGCTGCAGATGCTCCTGAAAACGGCAGGTTGCCGTACAGGTTTCCGTTGCCATCTGTGCATCCAGAAAGTTGTACCCACCTTCCAGCGCTCTCTCCATCAGGGAACGGGCATAATGGCAGGTTCTCGCAGAAAGATAATACGTAGCCAGATCCGGCGAGGTGCACCGCGGAGCTCTCAGGCGTACCGAGAAGCAGCCTGGCAGGTCAAGCAAGACTTCAGGCATAAAATAGCAGGTATATCCGATTGCCCGCAGGCCTTCTTCCTTGCCCCGGCGAACCAGTTCGTTATTTGCTTCCTGAAGCAGATTTTCAAAAAAGATGAGGTGTTTTAAATCCCTCACTCCTACTCCCCCTTTGCAATTGACTTTTAGAAAACATAGTTATACTTATAAAAATATTTTACAGTTTTGTCAAAATATTGTCAACAGCTTTATTCAGTACCGTTCATGGTTTTCTTCATATATCGGGTTTGCAATTCAACCGGAAAAGCAAAGCTTGCCCGAGACAAAGGTTTATGGTAAAATGATTAACAACAACAAAAAGGACTATCTGTATCTTATGTTTGCCAATAAGAGACGTCTTCTCATCTCCATACTCATTACTGCTGTTATCCTCGCTACAGGCATTGCGATTGCGTGGTATACCCCGGTTTCCATCCCTGATGAGTTTGCCGGACAAATCGCAATTTATACCCGCAACAAGCCTAATGCTGAAGTTACTGTTGCTGTCATCAAAGACGGCAATACAGAAATCTCCTCATACGGTCATGACGGCGTCAGAATTCCCGTGCGGGAAAGATATTACGAAATCGGCGATATCACATCAACCTTTACCGGAGCAATTGCTGCAAGGGCTGTCGCTGAGGGCAAGCTCTCTCCCAATGAACGGATCTCGGAACTGCTGCCACTGCCCCGTGCTGTTTATTCCCCTTCCATCTATGAATTATTAACGCATTCTTCCGCCTATTCCTCCTATGCACCCGATCTTTCCGGCCCGGCAAATTCGAAGCATAATCCCTATAGCGGGATTGATGCGAACCGCCTTGTTGCCGAAATGAATAACTTCAAGCTGACTTTCAAACCACCTTATCTTTATTCCTACTCACGCTTTGGAACAGCTGCCGCCGGGGCGTGCCTGTCCCAGGTATACGATGTGGATTTTTACAGCATCCTTACTATCTTCGCCAGTGAGGAGCTGGGATTAAAGCACACTTTTGTTTCTCTGGATAACCGTGTAGAAAACGGATGGGTCTGGAACGACAGCGACGCCTATATAGCCTCACTATCCCTGACATCCACTATCGGAGACATGGCTGCCTATGCAAAACTCTATCTGGGAAACGGGCCGGAATATCTCTCCCTGGCAACAGACCCTTCCTATGAAATCAACATGGAAAACGATATCGGTTATTTCTGGAACCTGACTGAACACAACAATATAATCTATCACACAGGCGAAACCGGCCATTATGCAGCGGCGCTGATTATCGACCGTGAAAACAGGATGGCTGTTGTAGTCCTTTCCAATTACCGTAATGACCGTTACGGAAATGTTTACAATATCGGCAGAGTTCTTCTTGAAGAAAGCAAATAACAGGCTGACAACAGGAAAACGGAGGCATTTGAAAATGCCTCCGCTTTCTGTTTAATATCCTTCTATTTCCGTAATTGTCATATCCTTGCCTGAAACCGGATTCAGTCTAAGCCCTGCGCACACCGGACAGACCAGCTTTTCAAGATTCGCTTCAAACAGCTCTCCGCAGTCCATACACTGTGCAGTTCCTGGTACAGTTGAGATGATCAGCTTCGTATCTGAAAAAGATGTGCCGTCAATTACAGCCTCCCAGCAGTCAGCCATAAAGTTTGGCATGACACCACTCAGCCCACCGATCTCCAGTGAGACGGAATTGACGCCCTCCAGTTCATTCTCCTCAGCAATCTGTCTGACCTTTTTCAGAAGAGCATCACATAAACCAAGTTCATGCATTACTTTGATACCGCATTCTTCACAATCTTCGGGACTTTCTTCACGATGTCCGCAGCAGCATGAATCGGCAAAGTTTCAAATGATCCTGCGTGCCAGTCACGCGCCTTACGAAGATGGATAGCATCAAATTTGCATCTTGTAGTGCAGATACCACATCCTACGCATAGGTATTCATCCACTTTTGTCGCACCGCAACCAAGGCAGCGGGCACATTCTTTTTTCACCTGTTCTTCCGTAAAGGTTACGCGGGCATCAGAGAACGTCTTTGCTTTCTCCTTATTGTAGCCATGAACCTGACGGTGATCCTTGTCAAAGCTTGCCACCTCAAGCTGCACCTGCTGCTTGTCAAGGGCACGGTAAACACGCCTGTCACGGCCCATGGTAAGCGTCTGCCCTTCATGTACAAAGCGATGTAGAGAAATTGCCGCTTCTTTGCCGGCAGCTATCGCATTGATAGCGAAGCTTGGCCCCGTATAATCATCTCCGCCGACAAAAATGTCTTTTTCCGCAGTCTGGTAAGTCAATGCATCTGCTTCGGCAGTGCCTTTTGGTGTTTTCACCAGCGCGCCGACATCGAGGCTGCCCCAGTCAACCTGCTGGCCGATAGCCCCTATAACACTGTCAACTTCAATCAGATCGTACTCCCCGGTTCCGACAGGCTTGCGGCGTCCTTTTTCATCCGGCTCACCGAGCTGCATCCGTTCAACTTTCAGAGCTTTCACTTTTCCGTTTTCGCCCACAATTTCAACCGGTGCATTCAGGAAGCGGAACTGAACTCCTTCTGATTCTGCCTCTTCTGCTTCCTCAGGATCTGCAGGCATTTCCTCTCTGGAACGCCTGTAGACAACGAATGTCTCTTCTGCACCAAGCCGAACAGCCGTACGGCAGACATCCATCGCGACATTTCCTGCGCCGATCACAGCGCAGCGCTTTCCAAGTGCAGGTCTGCCGCCGAGATTTACCTCGCGGAGGAAATCGACACCGCCGTATACGCCTTCGAGCTCTTCCCCCGGTATACCTATCGGAGCAGATTTCTGCGCTCCGATTGCCAGATAGAAGCCCTTATAGCCTTCTTCTCTCAGCTGCTGAATCGTTATGTCTTTGCCAACTTCAACACCGCAGCGGAATTCCACACCCATTGCCCGGATAATATCAATTTCCGCGTTCAGAACATCCTTTTCAAGGCGGAAGTTCGGGATTCCCAGCGTCAACATGCCGCCGGGAACCGGATTGCGGTCAAATACTGTTACAGGATACCCTTTTTTTGCCAGATAATAAGCGCAGCTCAAGCCGGCAGGGCCGGAACCGATAACAGCTATTTTTTCAGTAAACGGTTTGCCTGTCTGATTAAGCATCTGTGGAATACGGCGCGTCTCCTGATTAAGATCATGATCCGCAATAAAGCGTTTGACTTCATCAATGGCAACCGCTTCATCTACATCGCCGCGAGTGCATTCCGCCTCACAGCGCTTGTTGCAGATACGGCCGCAAACTGCCGGCAACGGATTTTCTTCACGGATCAGATCAAGGGCATCCTCATATCTGCCTTGTGCCGCCAGTTTCAAATACCCCTGAACCGGAATATGTGCCGGGCAGGCAACTTTACAGGGTGCCGTTCCGCTCGGGACAACATCCTCGCGGTTTTCACGGTAATCGGGATTCCATGATTTTTTGGAAATAATATGATCCGCCAGCTTCACATATGTGGAGGGGCTGGTATCAGCAGTCGTACAGAGTTTCTGTCCAAGCTTCAGCGCGTTCGCCGGGCAGACTTCGACACACTGTGCACAGGCAACACATTTCGCCTCATCGACTTCCGCCACATAGTTTGAGCGTATGGCATCTCTGGCGCCGAACATCAGCCCAACACGAAGGCCGAAGCAGGCGCAGGCACAGCAATTGCAGATAGCAGCGCTGTCGCCGGCTTCTTCAATATTCGGGATGTCATGCATCAGGCCGTTCGCCTCGGCACGCTGAATAATCTCCAGCGCTTCCTCTCTGGTAATAGCACGTGCACGGCCGGTGCGAATATAGTGCTCTGCACCTTTACCCATCTGGATGCACATTTCCTCAGCGAGATGCCCGCAGCCATCATTAATGCTCGTACGGGATGCACGGCAGGAGCAAGGAGACACGCTGAAGGTATCGTATTTGTTCAGATAATAGCTCAGTTTCTCAAAGTCATGTGCCTCCGGATTATCCTTAATGGCGCTTTCAACCGGGACAACGCGCATTAATCCGTAACCACTCGGAATCAGCGGGGACATCGTCTGCATGCGGATGCGGGTATACTCCTCAAATGCCCGCCCAACTTCCGGGTGTGTTTCCAGCAGTTCCTGATTATTGACGAGCATTTCCATAATGCCGGGAGCAAAGATCTGCATGAAGTAGCGGTTTTCCTTTGTTTCCGGGTCAATTGTCCAGCGGAAAACACCAATCCATGCCAAATGCTGTGCCAGGCGGTCGACCTCTTCTTCCGATTTCCCGGTCTTTCTTGCCAGATAGGCAGTATTCCGTTCTTTGCGGAGGCCACAGGCTATCGCCACATCCGCTTCATCATCAGTTACGATGCTGGCCAGGCTGTAGTATTCAGGAGCATTCTCATCGATCTTATTAACTACTCCTGTCATTCCTCCCACTATGTGGCAAAGTTTGACTATTTTCGGTCTCAGTTCAGCCATGTTTCTTCTCCGTTCTGTTTAAATTGCTTCTATTTCTTTTATCATGTATTCATTCCCTCTGATGAGGAAAGTTCTGCCGCTGCCGCAATACGGACAGGTTTTCCCATGCGGTATTGTAGGGTACGTACCACGACATTCTTCACAGTAGGTTATAGCAGGTATTGATTCGATTTTCAAGCTTGTATTCTGAAAACGCTCTGTTTTTTTGCTCGCATATTCCCAAAAGCTTTCCAGATACTCAGGGACAATACCGCTCACTTCCCCGACCTGCAGCGTAATCGAACCTACCTGCTGCAAGGCTTTCTCCTTCATGAGGTTCTCAACCGTATCAATCACATAGTAAATCGTGCTGAGTTCGTGCATTACTTGTTTTTATTTTTCAGGATTCTGATTTCGCGCTTCAGAGCATAAGGACCGATTGCTTTCAGTTTATCCTCCGCCCGGAACATATTGGAAGCTTCCGGAATGTCGCGGGAAAGATGAATCGCCTCAAACTGGCACTTTGTCGTGCACAGGCCGCAGCCGATACACTGATTTTCATCCACCTCGCAGGCCCCACAACTCAGGCAACGGGCAGCTTCTTTTTTCACCTGTTCCTCCGTAAATATCAGGCGGTCATCCTTAAAGGTTTTTCTCTTCTCCTCATTATGGCGAACCTGTTCCCGGTGTGCATGGTCATAATCTATCGGAATAACCGCACTGTCTTTATCCAGCTCAATAAACTGCCGAAGATTGCGGTTGATCAGCAGATCCTGCCCGGGCTGCACAAAGCGGTGGATCGAAATGGCACCTTCCCGTCCGGCAGCAATCGCATCAATGGCAAATTTCGGCCCGGTATACACATCTCCGCCGACAAAAATGTCTTTCTGCGCCGTCTGATAGGTTATCGCATCAGCCTCTGCACTATTCTTTTTCCCGATTTTCAGCTCACCGGTATCCAGTTCACCCCAGTCGATCTGCTGGCCTACGGCTCCGATCACGGAATCCAGCTCAATGAGTTCAAATTTACCGGTTCCGATCGGTTTGCGACGCCCTTTTTCATCCGGCTCGCCGAGTTCCATCAGCTCGACTTTCAAACCAGTGACTTTTCCGTTTTCTCCAACAATCTCAGCAGGTGAACTGAGGAAACGGAACCGGACACCTTCTTCCATCGCTTCCGCCACTTCAACCGGATCAGCAGGCATTTCCTCTCTTGAACGGCGGTAGATGATATAAGTCTCTTCCGCGCCAAGCCGAACAGCTGTACGACAAACATCCATTGCCACATTTCCTGCTCCGACAACCGCACAGCGTTTTCCGATCTCCGGTTTTCTGCCGAGATTGACTTCTCTGAGGAAGTCTACTCCGCCAAATACACCTTCCAGATCCTCACCGGGTACTCCAATCGGTGCTGACTTCTGTGCACCGATTGCCAGATAGAATGCTTTATAGCCTTCCTCGCGCAGCTGCTGAATCGTTACATCTTTGCCGACTTCAATTCCGCAGCGGAAGGAAACGCCCATCTGTCTGAGCACATCGATTTCGGCATTGATCACATCCCGCTCAAGGCGGAAGGAAGGGATCCCCATCGTAAGCATGCCGCCGGGTACTTCGTTGCGTTCAAAGACGGTAACATTTTCATAGCCCATCTCCGCCAGACGGTAAGCGCAGCTCATGCCGGCAGGGCCGGCTCCGATCACGGCAATTTTCTCCGGGAAGGGGCTCAGATCCGGCT
>JAEEGF010261988.1_pt1 | contig 10956 bp, 7 predicted proteins | sample 9134171 | NCBI WGS metagenome assembly JAEEGF01 (sample SAMN16246542, study PRJNA631951) | gut metagenome | biome: gut microbiome; feature: rumen; material: AP-attached | host: Bos | place: Iran: Karaj | collected 2018-10
AGATAACGCTGTTGAACTTCTTGAAATTAATCATATTGCTATTGTTTTTTAAACTATAGCAAAGATATGAAAAAAGTCCAGCGAATGCTGAACTTTCATACGTATAAGAGATTATTTTGTGCCAACTGCGATGTTATTGCCTAAAAAAGAGGATGTGCCTACGCCGACACATCCTCCAGTTAGTAATCTTCTATACATTATTAATAACTGCGCGCGATGATGACGCGAGCCTTCGAAGGCTTGCCGCTCACCATATCCACGCCAGGAGTCTGCTCCACGCCGAAGGGCACACAACGGATAGTAGCCTGCGTCTCTTCCTTGATGCGGGCCTCGGTCTCGGCAGTGCCGTCCCAATGGCAGAGGAAGAAGCCGCCGTCCTTGATGCGCTCCTTGAACTCCTCGTAGTTGTCGCACTCGTAGATATGGGCATCACGATAGGCCTTTGCCTTTTCGAAGATGTTATTCTGGATATCCTCCAGCAGCTTCTCTACATGGTCAACGATACCTTCGAGAGGCAACGTCTCCTTCTCCAGCGTGTCGCGACGCATCAGTTCGATGGTACCGTTCTCAAGGTCACGAGCACCCAGCACCAGTCGCACAGGTACACCCTTGAGCTCGTAGTCGGCAAACTTGAAGCCAGGACGCTTGTTGTCGGCATCGTCGAACTTCACGGTGATGCCCTTCTTGCGCAGTCCCTCGATGATGGGAGCCACCTCGCGATTGACCACTTCCATCTGCTCGGGCTTTGTAGCGATAGGGATGATGACCACCTGGATGGGAGCCAGACGCGGAGGCAGCACCAGACCGTTGTCGTCGCTGTGGGTCATGATGAGTGCTCCGATGAGACGCGTCGACACGCCCCAGCTGGTAGCCCAAACGTACTCAGGCTTGTTCTCCTTATTAAGATATGTCACTTCGAAGGCTTTGGCGAAGTTCTGGCCAAGGAAATGGCTGGTGCCGCTCTGCAGGGCCTTGCCGTCCTGCATCATAGCCTCGATGGTATAGGTGTCGAGCGCTCCTGCGAAGCGCTCTGTCTCGCTCTTCACGCCTTGCACCACAGGCACTGCCATCCACTCTTCAGCAAACTTGGCATAGACCTTCAGCATCAGCTGGGCCTCCTGCTCGGCCTCCTCGCGAGTGGCATGAGCCGTGTGGCCTTCCTGCCAGAGGAACTCCGATGTACGCAGGAACGGACGTGTGCGCATCTCCCAGCGCATGACGTTGCACCATTGGTTGCACATCAGGGGCAGGTCGCGCCATGAGTGAATCCAGTTCTTATAGGTGTTCCAGATGATGGTCTCGCTAGTAGGACGGATGATGAGCTCTTCTTCCAGCTTGGCCGAGGGATCAACTTCCACACCGCTCTTGTCGCTGTTGGCACGAAGACGATAGTGAGTCACGACGGCACATTCCTTGGCGAAACCCTCAACGTGCTCTGCCTCGCGGCTGAGGAACGACTTGGGAATCAGCAAGGGGAAGTAGGCGTTCTGGGCGCCAGTCTCCTTGAACATGCGGTCCAGCTCATGCTGCATTTTCTCCCAGATGGCATAGCCATAAGGCTTGATAACCATACATCCACGTACTGCCGACTGCTCTGCAAGGTCGGCCTTCACCACAAGGTCGTTGTACCACTGAGAGTAGTTTTCGGCTCTCTTTGTCAAATCTTTCAGTTCTTTTGCCATGATTTATCTACAATTTTGTTAAATTTGGGTGCAAAGGTACAAAAAAGTTTGGAACATTCCTAACTTTTCGCTATCTTTGCAGCGTGAATCCACAACGTTTAACAATTAATTTATAAAACAAGACACGATTATGAAAAAAATGAAAGCTATGGTCATCACGCTTTGCGCATGCATCGTGATGATGGGTTGCAACAACCTGGGTAAAGGAACTGCTATCGGCGCTGCTGGTGGTGCTCTGCTGGGTGCAATCGTAGGTAAGGTGGCTGGCAATACTGCCGTTGGTGCTGCCGTTGGTACTGCCGTGGGTGCTGGTACAGGTGCCCTCATTGGCAAGCACATGGATAAGGTGAAGGCTCAGGCACAGGCCGTGCAGAACGCACAGGTGCAGACCGTCACCGACGCTAACGGACTCGACGCCGTGAAGCTGACCTTCGACTCTGGTATCCTCTTCGCTTCTGGTTCAGCTACGCTCACCGCTGCTTCGAAGAACGCCCTCAACCAGTGCGCTACTCTGCTGAAGAACAACCTCGACTGCGACATCGCCATCTATGGACACACTGACAACACGGGCTTCCGTAACAGCACTGCCGAGCAGAGCGCTCAGAAGAATCTCGACCTTTCTCGTCAGCGTGCACAGAGCGTGCAGAGCTACCTGCTCTCACAGGGCGTGAATGCTTCACAGCTCCGCAGCGTCGACGGACAGGGCCAGACCAACCCCGTTGCTGACAACTCGACCGCTGCTGGCCGCCAGCAGAACCGTCGCGTGGAGATCTACATGTATGCTTCTCAGGCCATGATCAAGGCTGCCGAGGCTGGCACACTGCAGTAATCGACCACCGTCAAGTGTTTTCATAACACACAGTAATCTATCCCTCCTGTGGTCATTTCCATGGGAGGGCTTTCTTTTCTAACTGAACTACTAACGCACATTATTTTCATGAGAAAAACTATTCTTATTGCAACTCTTTGCCTATGGGCTGGCATTGGGACTATGCACGCTCAGTCATGGACAGCTGACAATGGTAATGGCACGTTTACAAATCCGCTTTTCTACGATGAGTTCAGCGATCCCGATATCCTGCGCGTAGGCGATGACTACTACCTGGCTGGCACAACCATGCATGCTGTTCCTGGACTGGTAATCCTGCATTCCAAAGACTTGGTGAACTGGGAAAATGTAGCCTATTGTTTCGATCGCTTCGACTTTACGGAAGACCGTTTCTCGCTGAAGAATCATGAGGAGATCTATGGCCAGGGCATCTGGGCTCCTTGCATACGCTATGCCAACGGGCAGTTCTATGTCTTCTCGAATGTCAACGGAAAAGGCCTGCAATGTTTCACCAGCAAGAATATCGAAGGCCCGTGGACGCATCATAACATGCAGGGCAACATCTACGACCTTGCTGTTCACTTCGACGATGACGGCAAGGTATATGCTATTCATGGCTACGGCACTGTGAAGTGTACAGAGTTGAAACCCGACATGAGTGGTCCTGTAGAGGGTACTGAGCGCGTCATCATACCTGATGGCAGCGGTGTGGGCGAAGGCCACCACATGTACAAGATAGATGGTATGTACTATCTCATCTCTACTGACTACTCACCCAACGGGCGCACACTCTGCTCACGCTCAAAGAGCATCTGGGGCCCCTACGAGACACGTGTCATTACTGCCGATGAGACCTACGGCTATCATGCTGCCTCGCTGACTCAGGTGCCTCATGGCACGAAGTATCGCATCGGAGAGGATGGCACAAAGTTCGGCCTTGGTCCTCTCGACAAGGATGCCACTGCTTGTACCAACGCCCATCAGGGTGGCATTGTGCAGGCCAAGGACGGCTCTTGGTGGGCTCTGCTCATGCAGGACTTTCACTCCATTGGCCGTACCGTCTGCCTGATGCCGATGACCTGGGAGGACGGCTGGCCGATGGTTGGCCTGAAGGGCAATCTTGGCCGTGCTCCTCGTACGTGGTTCAAGCCTGGCGTTCAGTCTATTGCTGTACAACAGCAACAAACAGAACGGCACGCTCCCTACGACCGCTGCGACGACTTCAACTATAATGCAAAAGCCCTCAAATCACAGCCCATGAAACTCAAGCCAATCTGGCAGTGGAATCATAATCCTGACGAGAAGATGTGGAGCCTGAAGGGCGGACGCCTGCGCCTGAACAGCATGCCTGCCGAACAGCTGATGTGGGCACGTAACACGCTCACCCAGCGCGTTATAGGCCCTCAGAGCGTTACAACCGTTGAGCTTTATGTCAAAGGCATGGAGGATGGCGATGTCAGCGGACTGGGCAATATCAACGTGCCCTGCTCTTGGATTGGTATCGTGATGGACGGCAAGCAGCCGACGCTCCGCTGCTTCGAACAGCTGACAAACGACACCATCAGCGCGCCAGTCAATTTGGTTGACGGCAAAATCTGGCTCCGCATGATTGGCGACTACGACAACGACCAGGCTCAGTATGCCTATTCTACTGATGGCGTTAGTTTCCAGACTTTGGGTCGCATGATGCCGCTGTCCTATCAGCTGATATCTTTCCAAGGTTCCCGTCACGCTCTCTTCTCCTTTAACGTGAAGGGAAAGAACGGCGGCTATGCCGAGTTCGATAATTTCACCGTCGAGGAGCCTTGTGCCGACCGTAGCGGAAACATCCCTTATGGCAAGACCATCCGCATCATCAACAAGGCCACAGGTAAGCCTGCCATCGCCCTGAAGCACGGAGTGCTCTACGATACGCGCGTCGGCGACAAGAGCGATCTGACTAAGTTCAAGGTCATCGACTGTGGTCAGGGAAAGGTTGCTTTACAATGTGCTGACGGGAGCTATGTGAAGGTCTATGGCGACGGCCTGCCAGGCGATGTGCGCTTTACAAAGGATTCTAAGGAAGCTGAGCAGTTCCTGTGGCAGGACTTCCTCGGCCACGACTTCATGCTCCTCTCGCTCAAGAACCACCGCTATCTAGGCAAGAGTCCCACCACGGGCAGTCCTTACTCTATGGACTACGCTGGCCCAGACCCTGCCCGTCGCAATGGTTCCGTCCTGCAATGGGAAGAGATACAGTAGCTTAGATTGTTCAGCTGTTTCTGGGATATTTGCTAAGTGAGGTCAGTCCTCAAGCAGAATTCTGACGATGCGCTCTGCCGTACGACCATCCCAACGGTCAGGCAGGGCGCTCTTTTTCCATTCGCCTGCCACCATCTTGCTGACAGCCTCTGCCAAGCGCTGCGGGTCTTCGCCTACGAGCACGTTGCTGCCTGTGCTGACCGTTTCCTGATGTTCCGTGTAGCTGTTGAGCGTGATGCAGGGCACACCATTGAAGGTGGCTTCTTCAGCTACGTTGCCGCTGTCGGTGATGATGCCGCAGGCATGAGCCGTGAGCCATCCGAACTCCAGATAGGGTAGGGAATCGATGATGTGAATACCCTTTCCTCCTAGTCGTTGGACGGCGTCTCTGGCCAATCCGCGAAGGGGTGCGATGATGGGCATGTCGGCTGCTGATGCTGTCATCGCCTGCAGCAGTTGATCGAGCTTCGCCTCATCAGCGAGAAGAGCTTTCCTGTTGAGCGTGAATACCAGGTAACGTCCCTCATCAATGTCGAGATTGGGCTTGTGCAGTCGCTGGTGATTGAATCGAAGCGTATCCATCAGGATATTTCCCACCATGTAGGTGCCCGATCCCTCAGCCTGCTCGCGAGTAGCCACGCTGTTGCTGCGCACTCCAGCCGTGAAGAGATAGTCGGAGAGAGCGTCAATCACTAAGCGGTTTACCTCCTTGGGCATCTTCATGTCGAACGACCTTGTTCCTGCCACCAGGTGTGCCAGCTTCAGTCCGCGTTTCTTGGTGACAATGGCTGCGGCCATCGTTGATGCCAAGTCATCGACCACAATGACCACATCGGCAGGATGATGTTCCAGCAGATCATCGAAGGCTGCCATCACACGACTGGTGATGTCGTTCAGACTGACGCTGTCGACACCCAGGTAGACATCAGGCCTGGGCATTTGAAGGTCATCGAAGAGGGTCGACTCCAGCGAGGGGTCATCCTCGCGTCCTGCATAGACCAGCATATAGGATGCTTCGTTGCTTTTCTCAATGGCACGGATGAGTGGTGCTACCTTGACGAAGTTTGGACGGGCACCGGCCACAATGGTAATTCTTTTCATAGCGTGATGATTGAAGGCTTGTTAAGGATTCTTCAGGAGGCGGTCGATCTCGTCGAACTGCTTCCCTAGGTTCAGATTCAGGTAGATGCGATAGAGCACGGGCGCCCACTTCTTTTTCTCGTCGGGCATGAGTTGCCGATAGTACTCCATATAGGTACGTGCCTTTTGGTAATAGGTGCGCACTATTTTCTTGTCAGTATTCGAATCAGCCCCTTCGGCCATGTTGACATAGGCCGTTCCTGCATTGAAATAGGGCTCAGGCAGGCTGTCGTTCTGGCGTATGAGCTTCTCGCTATATACAACACTCTCCTCCCATCGCTCAAGACGCAGCAGAGTCGATGACTTCGCGAAGAGATAGAGTTCGCAAGTATCGCAGATCTGCAGGGCGCTGTCGGCCAGTGCGAGTGCTTTGTCATATCGCTCCGCTTCTGTATAGGCGTCCATCAGACGGGGGAAGAAATAGGGGAATGCAGGATAACGGCGGAACCCTTCCTCAAGCGTGGCCACATAGCTGCCCTTGTCGCCGTTCAAACGATGAGCCTCGGCAGTAAACTGCAGTGTGAAGTCAGCATGGGTGGTGTCGCGCATGGCCAGATCATGATAGCGCAGTGTGCGTTCAGCATCCTGCATGCGGTAGGCGCTGTAAGTGGCCCAGTAGGCAGCCTCTGGCATCCGGCTGTCAGTCACATGATAGTTGTAGCTGGTGAAGAGCGGCTGCTGCGCACAGTCCATGTATGTCTCCATGTAGTTGAAAGCATCGCTCCATTTGCCTTTGCGCACAAACCAGCTGCCGGCATTGAAGAGGTTGGGGCGATAGGTGTTGAGCATAGAGGCATGCTTCTGGCGGTAGATGGGATTGATGCGTCCTTTCTTGTCGGGCAGTACATCGAGCGAGTCGAGCGTCTCAGCGATGATAAACATACGTCGTGCAAGATTGAAGAAAGCCGCCGTGTCCTGACGCTGCTTGAGGTAGAGCCGCTCGTTGGCCTGGTCGTACTGACCCTTCACGGCTTCGAACAATACTTGATAGACCTGCTTATTGGTGCGGTGAACTGAATCGCGCAGCAGACCGTTCATAAGCTGCTCTGCCTGGGTATAGTTCTTACTGCGGCTTTTGAGGTAGGTACGAGCCTGGCTCAGTTCTTTCTTCTGGGCCGTCAGCTGGCTGGGATGGCATACAAGCACAGCCATCAGTATGGCTATTGCTATACTGAGTGTGTGTTGGTTTGTGATGCTGCGTATGTCCATCCGGTGGAAGTTCTTGTGCTGACTATTCTACTGTGACGCTCTTGGCAAGATTACGAGGTTGGTCGACGTTCTTGCCTTTGCAGACAGCTACATGATAAGCCAGGAGTTGGAGGGGAATGGTGGCTACCAATGGTTCGAGGCATTCCAGCACATCGGGCAGCTCAATCACCTCGTCAGCTATCTTCGCAATGGTATTGTCGCCCTTCGAGACGAGTGCAATGACGCGCCCCTGACGGGCTTTGATCTCCTGTATGTTCGAGAGCACCTTCTCGTACATCGCATTATGTGTAGCAATGACCACGACGGGCATGTCGCTGTCGATGAGGGCGATAGGACCGTGTTTCATCTCAGCGGCAGGATAGCCCTCGGCATGTATGTAGGATATTTCCTTGAGCTTCAGCGCCCCTTCGAGAGCGACGGGATAAGAGAATCCTCGTCCCAGGTAAAGGAAGTTGTGCGCATAGGTGAAAGTGCGTGCCAAGTCGGCCACACGATTATTGAGCTGCAGCACTTCGCGTATTTTGTCAGGTATCTCGCTCAGTCCTTTCACGATGCGCAGGTATTCCTGACGGTCCACCGTGCCTTTGGCCTCACCCATAGCGAGGGCAATCATGGTGAGGACGGTGACCTGACCTGTGAATGCCTTTGTCGATGCAACACCAATCTCTGGGCCGACGTGGATATAAGTTCCTGTGTCAGTGGCACGAGGAATGCTTGAGCCGATGGCATTGCAGATGCCATAGATGAAAGCTCCCTTCTGCTTGGCCAACTGTACGGCTGCCAGCGTGTCGGCAGTCTCGCCGCTCTGACTGATGGCTACAACCACATCGTCCTTCGACACCACAGGATTGCGATAGCGGAACTCGGATGCGTACTCCACTTCAACGGGTATCCTGCAGAGCGACTCAATAATCTGTTTGCCAATGAGCCCTGCATGCCACGAGGTACCACATGCCACGATGACTACGCGCTTGGCTGAGAGCATCTGTCGGCGATAGTCAATAAGTGCTGAAAGGGTCACATGGTCGGCCTCGACGTTTACGCGTCCTCGCATGCAGTTGGTCAGGCACTCTGGCTGTTCGAAGATTTCCTTGAGCATGAAGTGTGGATAGCCGCCCTTTTCAATCTGACCCAGGTCGATGTCAACGGTCTTCACGTTCAGCTGCTGTTCCTTGCCAAGAATGCTCATGACGTGCAGCTCTTCGCCTCGACGGATGATGGCGATGTTACCATCTTCCAGATATACTACTTTATCAGTATACTCAACGATGGGGCTGGCGTCAGAACCCAGGAAAAACTCGTCGTCGCCGATGCCCACAACCAGAGGGCTCTGCTTGCGTGCAGCGATGATCTGGTCAGGGTCGCGCTTGTCGAGCACAGCAATAGCGTAGGCTCCGATGACCTGATAAAGTGCCACCTGCACGGCTTCGAGCAGGGAGAGTTGCTTGTGTTCCTTGATATACTCGATCAGCTGCACCAGTACTTCCGTATCAGTATCGCTCTGAAAGTGTACGCCCTTCTCCTGAAGCTTAGTCTTGATGTCGGCATAGTTCTCGATGATGCCGTTGTGGATGATGGCCAGATTCTTGGACTCGGAGTAGTGGGGATGGGCATTGCGCGAGGAAGGCTCGCCGTGAGTGGCCCAGCGCGTGTGGGCAATGCCGATGGTACCGCTGACGTCCTTATCGCTGCAGAACTCGCAGAGATTGTCAACCTTTCCTTTCGATTTATAGACATTCAGGTCGCCATCAGGGCTGATGAGCGCCACGCCTGCAGAGTCGTATCCGCGATACTCCAAGCGATGCAGTCCTTTAATGAGAATGGGGAAGGCATCGCGCTTCCCCAGGTATCCTACTATTCCACACATATTGTTTACTTTAGAATGTTGTAGAGCAACGACGTGAGCGAGATAAGGATGGAAGTGGCCGAGAACCAGAGTGTGGTCATGCTACCCACGCTGGAGTTCTGAGCCTTCACCTTGTTGGGAGTGACGTTGATCACATCGTTCTGCTGCATATAATAATAAGGTGAATTAATCAGGTTGGCATCGGTCAGGTCGAGCACGTGGATCGATTTCTGACCATTGGAGTCCTCACGAATGAGTTGCACGTTCTTGCGCTGACCGTAGATGGTGAGGTCGCCTGCCTGAGCAAGTGCTTCGAGCACGGTAATCTTCTCGCGGCTGACGGTGAAGGTGCCAGGACGGTTCACTTCGCCGATGACGGAGATCTGATAGCCTGTCATGCGAACGGTGACGATGGGCTTCTCTTCCTCATTGATGTACGGCTGAATCTTCTGCTGAATCATGGTCTCGGCCTCCGACTTGGTCAGTCCGCCAACTTTCAGCTCACCCACAATGGGGAAGTTTATCATACCGTTGTTGTCCACAAGATAGGTCTGCAGCATGGCCTGCGAATAGGTAGAGCGCTGGTTGACGGTGTAGGGTGTGGGTACGGTCATGTTGAAGGGCGCAGCAGCCTCACCGTTGATAGTGCTCACGGTGATGGTGAGCTGGTCTTTGGGCATGATGCGTGCATCATAGAGGAAGGCCGACTGCGACAGGTCGACGCTGCCGGCATTCTGGAAATAGGGTACGTCCTTCGTGCTTCCGCAGCCAGTCAGTAGTGTTGCTAAAGCAAAGGCTGCTATCAACTTGTGAGCTCTCATTGTCTTTTTACTTTATTTCTGTTTGTTTATTTCGATGCAAAGGTACGAAAATAAAATGAATCTTGATGTATTATTGTCGTTTTTTCTGTTGTTTTTTATGAAAAACGTTTACCATTGCTTCATTTTCCCGATGGCTTGGCGCGCGGCTGACGACAAGGCCGGGATGTTGTGCCGTTGCTCGTAGGATGCAATCTCTGAGAGGGTCATCATGGAGCCATAATCCTCCTTGATAGCTTTTTTCCTGTCTTTCCACTCTTCCTTGCTGATGTAGTAGTGGTCAGTGGCATAGTTCTCGATGATAAACTTCACGTGGCTCTTTTTGTCGTTGTACTCCCAGTGGTCGGTTGCAATCACGTAGCTGGTGACATCGCAGTTTTCCTCCTCATTGTCAGCATAAATCAAGGTGAACTGATACTCGTAATCCTTTTCCTGCCGTCGTTCAAGAAGCTTTTTCTGGCCTTTGGCTTCGTTGGCATACATCTGCATCTTGCCTGCATCGAGGGTTATGCGAGTCTGGCCGTCGGAGCGGATAAGCTGACCAACGAGTCCCTGCTGGTTTCTGTAGGACTTATGTTTGGGGCTCTCGTCAGACACCGTCACAAAATAAGTGTCTTTCATTTTCTTCTCTTTCTCGGCCCAATTCTCAGCCCTCACCTTTCCTGCACCTAGTCCTTGTGCCCTTACTGACCATGTGACGGCAACTCCCATTTTGGGGCTGTATTCGCAGCGTGCCTGGTTGTAGCTACCGTGCTCCAGCTTCTTTTTCTGTAGGTCGTAGGCATTGGGCATGATGCCGCTGAGGAAATAGCAGAGCGAGTCGTTGCGATAGACATAGACGCGATAGAAGTCCTCGACATAGATGTATTGCTTAGGTGTTACGACAATCTCGGCCAGATTGTAGTCAATGTCTTCCATTGTCACCCGACCATTTGTCAGCGAGGCAATAGTGACCTGCTGGGGCTTGAAGGCTACATGGGTGACAGTCACACGTGCTGCTCCCTTCACGTCGTCGACAACACCGTTGAGGTCGGTGGTGGCAATAAGGATGCCGTCTTCAGTCAGTACGCTGGCAAGAGGAATGCCCTGTCCGTCGCTGTCAACTACCTGAAGGCGCTGGGCACTAACGTTCACAACAGTCATCATGACAGCAGCAATCATCACTAGAATTCTTTTCTTCATTCTCTTTTC
>JAEEGF010398903.1_pt1 | contig 10955 bp, 8 predicted proteins | sample 9134171 | NCBI WGS metagenome assembly JAEEGF01 (sample SAMN16246542, study PRJNA631951) | gut metagenome | biome: gut microbiome; feature: rumen; material: AP-attached | host: Bos | place: Iran: Karaj | collected 2018-10
TACATAAGCGTGGTGTTGAGTGGATCAATATCTTTGCTGTAGACAATGTACTTCAGAGAATCTGTGATCCAGCATTTATCGGTGCAACTATTGAAAGCGGCAAGGTTAGCGGAAGCAAGGTTGTCAGAAAAGTTGATCCATATGAGAAAATGGGTGTAATGTGCCTTGAGGATGGCAAGCCATCAGTTGTAGAATACTACGAGCTTAGCAAAGATATGGCGGAAGCTATTAATCCGGATGGTAAGCTTACATATGCATATGGAGTTATTCTCAATTATATTTTCCGAGTAGATAAGCTTGAGGAGATTGTGGAGAAACATTTACCGGTTCATGTGGTAGAGAAGAAGATTCCATATATCACAGAAACAGGTGAGTTGGTAAAACCTACAGAGCCAAACGGTTATAAGTTTGAGACTCTTGTAGTAGACATGATTCGTCTTATGGATGACAATTTACCGTTTGAGGTTGTTCGTGAGAAGGAGTTTGCTCCAATCAAAAATTTGCATGGTGTGGATTCACTTGATTCAGCCAGAGAACTGCTTCAGGCAAATGGCGTTGAATTATAAATTGATTAGATATTGACCCCGGCTTTTTTAGTCGGGGTAATTTCAGTATAGAGAGGATGTTATGGCAGAACCAATATTTTCAATAATAATGTGGACTCATAATACCAATGAAGCATTCTTTCGCGATTGCATGGAAACCCTGGCGGCTCAAACTTATGATGGGTGGCAGCTGTATATTATGGATAATAATGCTGCAGGCTTTGTGCAACGAATCGCTACGGAATTCTTTCCTGAGGATATTCGAGTACATTATCGAAAACTGAAAACTGACCGCGGCATGGCTTACGCCTACAATGTTGGAACACATTTTGTCATGACAAGCTTAGCTGGTGAGGATCGGGTAAATGCTTCAAGCGAGTATATGCTCTTTATGAACCAGCATGACCGATTGAGTCCTGAGACATTATCGCTTATGGCTTCTGTGGTAAATGGTGTGGAAAATGTATCTGACTGGCCTGATATTATCTATACTGACGAGGATGAGATAGAAGGCGTCGACAGAGTTCGCCCGAACTTTAAGACGGGATTTAACAAAGAATTATTATTACACAGAGATTATATTGGCGGATTTTTTGCCATATCTGTTATGGCAGCCAGACAAGTGGGCGAGTTTCAGACCAAGCTAAAGCATGCTGTGACTTATGACTATTTGTTAAGAGCTATGGAGGGACATCTGCGCTTTGCTCATGTTCCTGTTTTGATCTATCATAAGCGCCATGTGTATGATGCTCACCTGGAAAATATGACTAGAAAAGAGCGCCGCAAATATGAGCAGAGCATAAAACGAGAGTATATGGTAGCTGCCAAGGCATCTCTTGCCAGACAGGGGATTGATGGTGAGATATCTGAGGGGGGTGATAAGTCTTATTGGCTGATAGGATATAATGGAGCTGATTATGACTATCATAATCGTGATTTCATTTTCTTGAAAAAAGATGGCATCAAGACTTATACCAAGGATGCCCAGAACATCAAGAGAATGTATGGATATATCAAGCAACCAGATGTGGCGGTTGTAGGTGGCAGGTTTATTAAGTCGGGTTTTGCTATTGAGAATTGTGGATACATATATAATAGTGGCGGTATAGCATTTCCTGCATTTTATGACCAGAAGTTTTACAGACCTACATACCAGCAACTGGCATCTATTCCCAGAGATGTAAGTATGGTAGATTTTGATTATTGCATGCTGGATGCCAAAATCTATCGCAAGCTGGGGGGATTTGATGGAAATCTCACCGGCAGGGATCTCATGCTTGATTATTGTATGCGAGCTATTGAGCGAGGCTACAGAGTAGTTGTTGATCCTGCTATTATAATTCGCGGTGGCAAGAGAGATTTTGATAGTACCAGAGAATCCAGTGCATATTTTCTTGAGAAATGGCAGGATAGACTGATTCCAGAAGACCCATTTTACAATAGAAACCTGCCTATGGGATTAGAGAATTTCAGATTAGATATTGGAGAATAAAGAGGGAGAATTCTATGGCAAAAAAAGAGATTTATAATATCGAATTGCCTTCAGAAAGAGGAAGTAGAACAAGTAGTTCTGGCGGAATGAGAACCAGAGCAAATGGTGGTGCAACCAGAAATAGCGGTTCTTCTAGAAGAGATGTCGGCTCAAGATCAGGTGCTTCATCACCTAGAAGTGGCTCATCCCGAAGCGGTTATGCTTCTGGAACCAGAAGCGGCTCCGGTAAGAAAAAAATATCGACTGGTACTTCGACCAGAAGTGGCTCCGGCTCGGGATATAGAACAGAATCTGCGTCATCCAGAAATGGAGCATCTACAAGAACCAGATCTGCATCATCCAGAAGAGGATATGACTCGAGACGAGACTCGTCAGAATATAGAAATAGTACTAGAAGTAGTTCGAGAAATATGCCATCCCGTGATAGAAGGTCGGATGAGTACGAGGGTGCTGAGAACTACGAGAGGCCTCGTAGAAGTTCCCGTCAGATTGCCAAGGCCAGAAAGAAGCGTAAGCGCAGGAAAATATTATTTATAATTGAAGCGATTGCTCTTATCTTATTGCTTCTATTCCTGTTTGCCTGGTTGAAGTTAGGACTTATCAATTGGGATGATCTGAAAAACTTACGAACCAACAAGTTGGATGATGAGACTGCAGCTTTGCTTGATGGTTATACAACAGTTGCCTTCTTCGGTGTGGATAACCGTTCCGCAGGACATTATGAAGGTGGAAACAGTGATAGCATTATGATATGTACTATTAACAATGACACCAAGGAAGTGCGAGTGGCATCTGTTTACAGAGATACTGTTCTCGATGTAGACGGTAAGGGCACTTATAAGAAATGTAATTATGCATACAACCATGGCGGCCCTGAGGAAGCAATCAATATGCTGAATCTCAACATGGATTTGGATATACAGAAATATGTGGCGGTAGACTTTTTCGCTCTGGCTGAAGTGATTGACGCATTTGGTGGAATTGATTTGGATATCACAGAAGAGGAAGCATATCACATGAACTCCGGTGGAGATATGTGCTATATCTGGGAGACTGCAACCAGTGCAGGCGTTGAGGTGCCGCCTGATGTAACTCCGGGCAATGCTGTTCATGTAAATGGTGTTCAGGCTGTAGCTTACGCCCGAATCAGAAAGACCTCCGGTGGAGATTTCGCCAGAGCTCAGAGACAGAGAATAGTTCTGGAAAAGGTTGTTGAGAAGGCTCAAAACGCCAACATATTTACATTGAACAAAGTGGCGGATGCAGCTTTTGATGATGTGGGAACCAACTTTACTTTGAATCAGATTCTAAGTCTGGCCAAGTATGTGAAGGATTACCAGTTGGTGGATACAGCAGGTTTCCCATTTTACAAGAACTCAGAGCACAGATTGGAAGGTACTTCCGTAGTATGCCCATGTACTCTTGAGTCAAATGTGCGTCAGCTTCACGCTTTCTTGTACAATAATCCTGATGTTAAGCTTTCTGACGTGGTAGTCAGTACATCCAAGGATATTGAAAATCTCATGGGATTAGGCGAGGAAGATGCGCTGGATTATGGTTATTAATAAAATGTTGGGAATATTTGCCCAATAATGCTATAATAAGTAGGCTTGTATTTAGAGAGAAGATTGAGATTATTTGAATCTGGATGCATGTTGTTGGAGAATTAAATGGAAATATTTTATACATAAATGCAAAGTTCATGGTGATTGGATGAATGGCTTTTATGAATTAACAGTGATAGAAAGGGATTAAATATGTGTGGAATAGTTGGATATATAGGCAAGTCACAGGCTGCACCTATATTGCTTGATGGACTTTCACGATTGGAATATAGGGGATATGACTCAGCAGGTATTGCTGTATATAATGGCAGTGAGCTGGTTGGCAAGAAGGCTATGGGTAAGTTGAAAGCTTTGTCTGAGCTTACTCATGATGGCGAGAATATGCCGGGAACAGTTGGTATCGGACATACTCGATGGGCTACTCATGGAGAGCCTTCTGTGACAAATGCTCATCCTCACTTCAACAGTGATGAGACAATTGCAGTGGTACACAACGGTATCATTGAAAATTATATGAAGATTCGCGAGAAGCTTACAGCCAAGGGCTATGTATTTCAGTCAGAGACTGATACAGAGTGCGTAGCACATTTGCTGGATTACTATTATAAGGGTGATCCACTTGAGGCTATTACCAAGGTTATTCACCGTGTGGAAGGTTCGTATGCTCTTGGAATTATTTTTGCAGAACATCCTGACAAGGTTTATGCAGTTCGTAAGAACAGCCCTCTTATTGTAGGTGAGAGCGAGACAGGAAGCCTCATTGCATCAGATGTGCCAGCAGTGCTGAAGTACACTCGTGATGTGTATATGATTGAAAATGATGAGATTGCTGAACTTACAGAAGACGCAATTAAGTTCTTCGATGTGGATGGTCAGCCAATCGAGAAGCAGTCTAAGCACATTGATTGGGATGCAGATGCTGCTGAAAAGGGCGGTTATGAATATTTCATGTTGAAGGAAATGTTCGAACAGCCAAAGACAGTTAGAGATACACTGAATCCTAGAATTGACAAGGATGATAATATATTTATCGAAGAACTTGGAATGACAGATGAGGAAATCAAAGAGATTTCTCGAATCAGAATTGTGGCATGCGGTTCTGCATATCACACTGGTGTGACTTCCAAGTATGTATTTGAAGGAATGGCCAGAATTCCTGTTGAGGTTGATTTGGCATCAGAGTTTAGATACAGAGATCCAATCCTAGATCCAAAGGAATTGGTGATTATCGTATCTCAGTCAGGTGAGACAGCTGATTCCCTTGAGGCATTGAAGTTGGCTCGAGCTAAGGGCAATATCACACTTGGTATTGTAAATGTAGTTGGATCTTCCATTGCCCGTGAAGCTGACAAGGTAATGTACACATGGGCTGGACCTGAAATAGCTGTTGCTACAACCAAGGCTTATACAGCACAGCTTATTGCTGAATACTTATTGGCAATTAAATTTGCTTATGTCAGAGGACAGATTACAGCAGATGAGATGCATGAGTATGTAGGTGATTTGAAGAAGTTGCCAGAGCAGATTGAGATGCTTCTTGCAAATCAGACTCGCATTCAGAAGTTTGCTAACAGATATGTATCTGCCAAGGATGTGTTCTTCATTGGTAGAGGAATTGATTATGCTATTTCTCTTGAGGGCTCATTGAAGTTGAAGGAGATTTCTTACATTCACTCAGAGGCATATGCTGCTGGAGAATTGAAGCATGGTACAATCTCACTTATCGAGGATGGAACTCTTGTTGCTGCAGTTGTAACACAGAAGGATTTATATCCAAAGACTATCAGCAACATCCGTGAGGTAACAACTCGTGGAGCATTTGTTCTTGCAGTTACTAATGAGGACAATACAGAGATTGAAAATGTAGCAGATTATGTTATTTACATACCTGAGACTAATCAGTATTTCACAAACTCACTTGCAATTATTCCATTACAGCTCTTTGGCTACTATGTATCAGTAGGCAAGGGACTTGATGTGGATAAGCCAAGAAATCTGGCTAAGTCAGTTACAGTAGAGTAAGTTTGGGGCTCGTCACCTTTTGGGAGGCGGGCTCTTTTTTCGTAAATAAATATTAAAAACATTTAACACAGGCATAACAAAATGTGTACTAAATCATCACATTTCCATCACAAATGAAAATTATATTAGTATCTAGAAAGTATATGAAGGGAGCGTAAAGAGATGGATACTTCAAACAACAATAATAATTATAATTATTATTACGACCCAAACGAGAATAAATCAAAGGAAGAAAAGAAAGCATTGAAAAGAGCCAAGCGTGCACAGAAGCAGGCTCAGCGAAGAGAGAGAAGACAGGGCGAGAGCTTTGGTTTCAAGCTGGTGAAGGTGGCATGTGTAGCTTTAGTATTTGGCTTGGTATCAGGATCAGTATTTGGCATGACACAGAGATACCTATTTAATGGCTCGTCAGATGGCTCTAGCACCAAGGCGGTTGAGGCAACTGCTGTTTCTAAATCTAACATGTTGGATTCAACTGCAGTTTCAACGGCTACAACAGTTTCAGATGTGTCAGACATTGTGGATAATGTAATGCCTTCTATTGTGGCAGTTACAAATGTATCTTATACAGAATATAGAAATTTATTTGGTAGAACTTCAACTTATGAAAATGAAGCTGCAGGTTCTGGTATTATCATTAGCCAGGATGATGATTATATATATATAGCAACCAATAATCATGTGGTTGAGGGGGCTGAGACTCTTACAATTACATTTTGCGACGATGCAGCAGTGCCAGCTACAGTAAAAGGTACAGATGCTTCGGTGGATTTGGCTGTTGTTGCTGTAAAGATTTCAGATATTGATTCAGATACAATGAGTAAAATCAAGGTGGCTTCCGTTGGTGAGTCAGATTCATTGAAGGTTGGCGAATCTGCTGTTGTTATTGGAAATGCTCTTGGCTACGGTCAGTCCGTAACAACAGGAATCATTTCTGCAACAGAACGTGATGTTACTCTGCAAAATGATGATGGAACAACAATTACCAACACACTGATTCAGACAGATGCTGCAGTAAATCCAGGTAACAGTGGTGGCGCTCTGTTAAATATTAATGGCCAGGTTGTAGGTATTGTATCTGCTAAATATTCTGATACAGCTGTTGAAGGTATGGGATATGCAATTCCTATTTCAACTGCACAGAGTATTATTTCAGAACTTATAAATCGCCAGGAAGTGTCAGCGGAGGATGCTTCTTACTTCGGAATCGCAGGCGTGGATATCTCTGCTACAATGTCATCTTACTATGACATACCACAGGGCGTGTATGTATCAAAGGTTGCAAGTGGAAGTGGTGCAGAAATTGCAGGCATTTCACAGAAGGATGTTATTACTAAATTCAATGGTAAATCTGTCAGCTCAATGGAAGAGATCAGCGAGCAGATGAAATACATCCCTGCCGGTACAACTATTACAGTTACAGTTGCCAAGGCTGACAATGATTATGAAGAGACTGATGTGAAGGTTACACTGGGTAACAAGATGAAGTAGTTGCTCTACTTCTTACAAGATGAAGTGATTGTAACCCTGTAACATTATGAAATAATTGCTCTCCTCCTTGCTTAAGAAGTGGAACTTACTTATAATATTTACATATAGAAATTTCCAGGGAGGAGACTGAAATGGGAAACAAGAGAATAGTAATTGCTTTGGGACATGAAGCACTTGGAACTACTTTACCGGAACAACAGAAAGCTTTAGAGAAGACTGCCAAGGCAGTGGCAAAATTTATTTTGCAGGATTATCAGGTGGTAATTACACATAGTAATGGACCACAGGTTAGCACAATTCATGCAGCAATGTCTGAATTTGCCAAGAATCATCCGGAATATTCTGCAACTCCTATGTCAGTTTGTTCTGCAATGAGTCAGGGATTTATCGGATATGATTTGCAGAATGCAATTCGCTCCGAACTTATTATGCATGGAATATACAAGACAGTATCTACCATTTTGACTCAGGTTACAGTTGATCCTTATGATGAAGCATTTTACAAGCCTAGCAAGGTTGTAGGTAGAATTCTTACAGCAGAAGAAGCTGAGGCTGAAGAGCAGAAGGGTAATCATGTAGTTGAAGTAGAAGGTGGCTTCCGCAGAATCGTGGCAACACCTAAGCCAATGGAGATTGTAGAGCTTGATGCAATCAAAGCTTTGCTTGATGCAGGACAGGTTGTTATAGCTTGCGGTGGCGGCGGAATTCCTGTTCTTCCACAGGAGAACAAATTACAGGGAGCCAGCGCAGTTATTGAAAAGGATACAATTGCAGGCTGCTTGGCTGACAAGCTTGATGCAGATATGCTTGTTATCTTAACAGGAGCTGACAAGGTGGCATTGAATTATGGAACACCTGAGCAGACTAACCTGGATTATATAACTGTAAAGCAGGCTAGAGATTACATGGAGCAGGGACAGTTTGAGGCTGGCACAATGCTTCCAAAGATTCAGGCTGCTGTTGAATACATCGGTGATTCAGCAGTGAGAAAGGCTTTGATTACAAAGTTGTCAGCTGACAAGGTTTCTCTTGGCGGCGAGATGGGAACTATGATTGGTAAGTAATCTGTTGGCAATTATCTTTCAGAGATGTGTTTTTACAAATTTATTGTGTGAATAGTATGACTCAAGGAATATGTGATATCCACATATTTCTTGAGTTTTTTTATGGCTTTATTTGGATTTAGATTTGGACTATGGCTTAGGCTTTTATTTGGGCTTTGACTTGATTTGAATTTTAACTGGGGTTTGCTGTAATTGGGCAGGTATATCTAAGTGGAAGAATTGCGAGATGAAATGTTTGCGTGTTATGAGAATCTGATTTAAATGGAATTAATCGTGAAAATATGTGCTGGTTTACAGCACTGAAATATACTAAAATATTATCTATGAGAGATGTGAGATTTGCGGTGGTAATTCCTGCTTATAATGCACAGAATTATTTACCAGAACTTTATACAACTTTATTAGAGCAGACTTATAAGAATTTTCTCGTGATTACAATAGATGATTGCAGTCAGGATGAAACAGGTGCTGTTGCGGATGAATATGTGGAGACATTTCACAAAGCAGGTATTGAGATGGTGGTTCATCACAAGACTATAAATGAAGGACTTAGTGCTGCGAGAAATACAGGAATTGATATTGCAATCTCTGCAGGCGGATGTGATTACATATTATTCCTGGATGCGGATGATACGGTTTCTGTAGATTTGCTGGCGGTTTTGGCGGAGAAGATTCGCTGCGCAAATTCTGAGGATGCGCCTGATATGCTGATTTATGGTTTTAGTGAGGATTATTATTCTCCAAATGGTGAATTGACCTACTCAAAGGAAATTCGATGTGATGAAGCACATTTGAAACGTCAGAGATCAGAGGACGAAGCATATTTGAAACGTCAGAGATCAGAGGATGAAGCATATTTAAAACAGCGGGAACAAGCCACTGAATCAGCCAGTAATGGATCGGTTGCCAAGAATAATTCGTACATGATTAAACTGGCAGAATTAGAGGCGAGTACAATGTTGGGATATGTATGGAACAAGGCGTACAAATTGGCATTATTTGATAGATATAATTTGCGATTTGAAGCGGTGGTGCATATAGAGGACATAGTTTTTAATCTGGCTTTCTTGGAACATGCAGATAGTTTTTGCGTGATTGATGAGATTCTATATCATTACAGAAATGCCAATCAAACTCGATTGACGAAGAAACATTTACCAAATTATATGAGACTTCAGAAGCGCCGAGTATATGAATTCTTGCGGTTGCAGAATCATTTGGCCATATCGAGTGCGCCGCATTGCATGGTGGATGAATCTACGGAACTGCAATTTTATCCTTTTGAGGAGCTGACGATTCCTGAAAAGGTTTATGAGGTTGCGGCAGGAGTGTACTTTAGATCTCTGCAATCGATGATTGTGAGAGAAAAGTCGCAGAAGAAATCTAAAAAAGATATAATAGATATGGTTGAATCAGAACTTGTGGATGAGTTATACACCATTAACGGCAAGAATCTGTATTTGCTATTAAGGGGACATTTGCCGGAGGGCAAGGCTTCGAATTATTTGTACAAACCTTTGGCGCGAGGGAAAATTAATAGGGCTTACCGAAATGCTTGCATTATTGAATTTGTTCAGAAGCATTTCTCGGGACTATATGCGAAATTGAAACAACATAGGTAGAAGGAGATTAATATGAACGAAGATTTTATTACACTTACTATTGGTAAGCAGAAGAACATTGCATTAATTGCCCATGATGGCAAGAAGCAGGAATTGATTAGATGGTGTCAGGAGAATGCTGAGATTTTGAAGCAGCATTTCTTATGCGGAACAGGTACAACTGCTCGTATGATTACAGATGGAACAGGACTTCCTGTTCGTGGATACAACAGTGGCCCTCTTGGCGGAGATCAGCAGATTGGTGCCAGAATTGTAGAAGGCAAAGTTGATTTTGTGGTATTCTTTTCAGATCCACTTACAGCTGCGCCTCATGATCCTGATGTGAAGGCACTTCTTCGAATTGCTCAGGTTTACGATATTCCGATTGCTATGAACAAGGCGTCAGCTGATTTTATGTTGAAATCAACTCTTATGGACCAGCCATATGATCATGAAGTGATTAATTTCAACAAGAATATCGCTGAGCGTGCGAAGAATATGGAAAAGTAATTATACTGAACATGTGAAGAGTTGCCATCACGCGTTCGAAGATTATGGAAAATTGAAAATGATTGTGATAAAATGAGACCATAATGTGAGGCGACGATTTAGTACCTCGACTTTATGAGTGATAGATTGTTTATGAGTTTTGGGGAAAGAGGTAATAGTATGACAGAATTAGGATTTATTATATTTTTCGCAATATTAATTTTGTTGGTAGTTGTAGTTGCAGTTGTTGTGACTGTTGCATCTGTTGCTGGCGCATCAGCAGCTATCGCAAATGAGATTAGCGAGGAAAATGACGCGAAATAGCGTGTGGATTACATGTGATAATGTGATTTGATGCCCAGTAGCATGCAATAATGCTCAGCAGCGAGCAATAGTGCGTGCGGTGCGCATATTCTATTTGATTATTAAAAAGGCAGCCCTTGGCGGCTGCCTTTTTTAGGATGTGGCGGGGAATGGGCTGCTCCGGGCTACCAAAACGGGTGAAAAGGACTAATTATGAAAACCAAGATAATCATAGCAATGCATAAACCATATAATGTACCAGCTGATGAGGTGTATCAGCCGCTCCATGTGGGCGCTTACGGCAAGGAGACAATTGCAGGTGCCAGAAGAGATGATGAGGGCGAGAACATTTCACAGAAGAATCCATATTACTGCGAGCTGAC
>JAEEGF011632508.1_pt1 | contig 10955 bp, 7 predicted proteins | sample 9134171 | NCBI WGS metagenome assembly JAEEGF01 (sample SAMN16246542, study PRJNA631951) | gut metagenome | biome: gut microbiome; feature: rumen; material: AP-attached | host: Bos | place: Iran: Karaj | collected 2018-10
GTACTTCTTGTCCTCCGACTCGACGGCTATCCAGGGGGCGTAGGGGGTGTTGGTGGCGGACAGCATCCTGTCTATGTACTCCTCGTACACGTCCCACTTCTCCCTGTTCCTCCAGTCCTCGTCGGTTATCTTGTACTGTTTTGCAGGGTCCTCGGCCCTGGCGTTGAAGCGACGGAGCTGCTCGTCGGGGCTTATCTCCATCCAGAACTTCAGGACAATGCAGCCGGAGTTCGCCAGGACCTTCTCGAACGTGCGTATCTCCCTGGCCGAGCGGCCGTACTCCTCCTCCTTGCAGAACCCCTCGATGGGCTCCACCATCATCCTGCCGTACCAGGACCTGTCGTAGATCGAGATGTGCCCGGCCTTGGGCATCTTCGTCGCGAACCTCCAGAGGTACGTGTGCATGCCCTCCTCCTTGGTGGGCGCGGCCACGGGGTTCACGTAGTATCCGCGGGGGTTCAGGGCGCGGGTCACCCGCTTGATGCTCCCTCCCTTTCCTGCGGCGTCCCATCCCTCGAACAGGACGACCATCGACAGCCTCGAGGACGCCAGCTTCGCCTGCAGCCGGTTCAGCTCCTTCGAGAGCTTCAACAGCTCGGACTTGTACTTGCTGGCGGTGAGGCTCAGGTCCAGCCCCTCGCGCGGGTTGTCGTACAGCGGGGCCACGGACTCCTTGGTTGCCGGGTACCCGGTCTTGACCCTCCCCTCGACCCTGTCGATGAAGGTGCGGACCACCGTCTCCCCGGCCTTCTTCATGTCCCCGACCTTCACGACGTCCCAGGGGGCGTACGCGGAGGCGGTCTCGGACAGGATCTTGGCCGATGTCTTGCGGCTCCAGACCTCGTACTTGTGGTCGTCGGAAAGGAAAGTCCCTTTGGGCCCGGTCATCCATCCCGCAGGGACGGATTTCTTGGTCTCTTCGGAGTCCAGGAAGAACTTGATCAGAATCACACCGTTGTCCGCGAAGTAGCGTTCGAACTCCTCGATCAGTCCGAATATGCCGGAGTGGTCGGGGTGGGACGGGTCTATCCAAGAGTACCAGGACCTGTCGTAGACGGCGATCTTCCCCTTCGCAGGCTCGTGGGACATCGTCTTGAATAACTCTCTGGAATCCCTCATCCCCTCGGCCGTGAAATGGGAGTATGTGACGATCCTGGGGTCTATCAGGTTCAGGAACTCGTTTATGACGCTCTCCTGCACCCTCTCGTCCCTTCCTTCGAATATTGTCAGGACGGCAAGGCCCTCGTCCACGACCTTGCGTTGCATCAGCAGCATTTCGTTCTTCAGATCCTCGTTGGTCTCATAATCCATGGGCGTGTATCGCCAATCAGCGTTTATATGATTGCCGTGGTCAGCCTGCCGTGCTTTCAGAGATAGCGGAGGTCGTGAGGCGTTCCGGTGAGATGGTCGGGTCCGCGAAGGGCTTCACGGTGAGCGTCAAAGGGACCAAGGAGAACCTGGTCACGTCCATGGACGTGGAGAACGAGCGCTTCCTCAGGAGGGAGCTGACCGCCCTGATCCCGGGGTCGTCCTTCAAGGGCGAGGAGGGGGACGAGTCCCGCGTCCTGGAGAAGGGGTACACCTGGATAGTGGATCCCATAGACGGGACGGCGAACTTCTCTAGGGGGATCCCGGAGGCCGGGATATCGGTGGCGTTGATGAAGGACGGAAGGCCTTTCGCCGGGGTGGTGCACAACCCGTTCAACGGGGCCCTCTACTGCGCCGAGAAGGGGAGGGGGGCGTACAAGGACGGCTCGAGGATCGGCGTCCGCAGGCGCAGCCTGGGGGACTGCCTGTTCTTCACGGCCTGGTCCGCCTACGACAAGTCCCTCTCGGAGAGGTGCTTCAAGGTGAGCGAGAGCCTGTACGCCGTCTGTAACGACATCCGCAGGATAGGGACGGCCGCGGTGGAGCTGTGCATGCTGGCGGAGGGCGCCGGGGACATGTTCTTCGAGGCCAGGCTCCGCCCTTGGGACTATGCTGCAGCCGCCGTGATCCTGGAGGAGGCCGGAGGGGCCGTCCGCTCCCTGGACGGGCCACTGGACTACGAGGAGGGAGGGCCGGTCCTTGCGGCCGCCGACCCGGGCAACCTGGACGTCCTCGAGGCGGAGGTCAGGAAGGCGTTCCCCGAAGGCATTCCAAGGCGATCGCTGCTTCAGGAGCTCCACGGCGGCGACGTTCTCGACGGCCTGGTCCTCGAACGTGAGGAACGGGTCGTCCAATCCTAAGGCGGCCGCCTTCTCCGGGGACGCTTCCGCCAGGCCGTCGTCCCTGGCCATCCCGATCTCGTCCAGGCGCAGGTCTTTCACGTCGAGGACAAGCGCCACGTACTCGTTCCTGCCGGCCTTCGGCTTCATCTTCGCGACGGCCTTGCCGATCTGCCTCTCCCAGGCGCAGTACATTATTATCTCCGTCAGAAGGGTCTTGGACCTGTTGGTCCCTTCCGAGAACGCCCTCTCCGCATGCATGAGCGCGGACAGCACGTGGTCCTTCCCGCACACCATGTCCGGGTCCATGAGCACGCACTCGCCTCCGAGGGAGACGAAATGCTGGATTATCTCGTCGAACGAGGCGTCCCCCCTGATTCCCGCGACCTCGGCTTCCATGGCTCCGCGAAGGCCGTCCGCCTTAATAACCTAGGCGCGCGCGGAGGTAGGCAGGCTTATCTAATACCGCGCGGTACGTCCGGTCAGGAGCGCGTGAGGCGATGGCAGAGGAATGGATCAGAATCGCTGCGCCCGCCACGACATCGAACATAGGGGCGGGCTTCGACATTTTCGGAATATCTTTGGAAGAGCCCTACGACGTCATCGAGGGGAGGAGGATCCCCTCTGGCATCGTCATATCGGAGGTCTCCGGCCCGGGTTCCGATTCCATACCCACCGATCCGGAGTCCAATTCCGTCAGCATAGCCGCGGCGGAGGTCCTGAGGAGGTGCGGAGCCGACTTCGGCTTGGAGATTCGCATAAAGAAAGGCATCAGGCCTTGTAGCGGCATAGGATCGTCCGGGGCATCGGCGGCGGGAGGCGCGTACCTCGCCCACATCCTCTGCGGGGAGAAGCTGAGCCTCACCGAGGTCGTCCTGTGCGCGGCCCATGCTGAGGATGTGACCTCCGGAGGCTTCCATGCGGACAACGTCGCGCCCTGCGTCCTCGGCGGTTTCACCATCATAAGGTCCTACGAGCCCTTCGAGGTCGTCAGCATAGTGCCTCCGAAGGACCTGGGAGTCGTGGTGGCGATGCCGGACGTGCTTGTTCCGACCAAGGAGTCGCGCGCCGTGCTTCCGAAGGAGGTGTCGGTGAAGGACCTGGTGTTCCATGTGGGGAACGCGTCGTGCCTTGTTTATGCGATGACCGTCGGCGACCTCGGCCTCATCGGCCGCTCCGTGAAGGACGCGGTGTTCGAGCCGGCCAGGGCGCACCTGGTGCCCCATCTGAAAGAGGCGGAGTCCGCGGCCATGTCCCATGGGGCGCTGGTGTCGTTCCTCGGAGGGTCCGGGCCTTGCATCATATCGTTCTACGACAAGAGGTCCCACGACGGGGCCCCCATCGCCGAGAGCATAAAGGCGCTTTACGCAGAGAAAGGGATGAAATGCGACACCTGGGTCACCGGATGCGGCTCGGGATGCAGGAGGATTTGATTATGGCAGCTCACAAAGTCGTCTGCTGGGATTGCGGAGCGGAGGTCGACGACCCGTTCGTCAACATCTGCCCCAGATGCGGCGGTCTCCTGACCGTCAAGATGGACCTGGAGAAGGTCAAGGAGATGAGGCCCGAGGACCTCAGGAAGGAGCCCATCGGAGTGTGGAGGTATGCTCCGTTCATGCCGGTCGACCCGGCGCACAAGGTCTCCATCCAGGAGGGCGGGACCCCCCTGTATTCTACTAAAGCGCTCGGAGCGGAGATAGGGGTGGAGAACACGTTCGTCAAGTTCGAGGGGCTGAACCCCACGGGCTCGTTCAAGGACAGGGGCATGACGATAGGCGTCTCCCACGCCAGGGAGCTCGGAGCCAAGGTCGTCGGGTGCGCCTCCACCGGGAACACCTCCGCATCCCTTGCCGCCTATGCGGCGAAGGCGGGGATCAGGTGCGCCGTCTTCCTGCCTTCCGGCAAGGTCGCCATGGGGAAGCTGGCCCAGGCCCTGTTCTTCGGCGCCAAGGTCCTGTCCATCGACGGGAACTTCGACGACGCGCTGGCGTTGGCGAGGAAGATGGCCGACGAGAGGAAGCTGTACCTCCTCAACTCCATCAACCCGTACCGCCCCGAGGGACAGAAGTCCGTCCTCTTCGAGATAATGGACCAGCTGGATTACGAAGTTCCTGACAGGATCGTCCTTCCCGTGGGCAACGCCGCCAACATCTGGGCGGTGTACAAGGCCCTGACGGAGCTCAAGGAGGTCGGATGGATCGACAAGGTCCCCATGCTCACCGGGATCCAGGCCGAAGGGTCCGCGCCTGTTGCGAAGGCTTTCAAGGCCAAGTCCAAGGATTTCGTCGCGGAGCCGAACCCGGAGACCGTCGCAACCGCGATCAGGATAGGGAACCCGGTCAGCGGCAGGAAGGCGCTACATGCCATCTATTCCACCGGAGGGTATTCGCTCACGGTCACCGACGAGGAGATCATCAAGGCCCAGCAGCTCCTGGGAAGGAAGGAGGGCGTCTGCGTCGAGCCTGCCTCCGCGGCGTCCGTCGCCGGTCTGAAGAAGCTCCGCGAGATGGGCATCGCCGACAGGGACGAGCGCGTGGTCTGCATCTGCACCGGGAACGGCCTGAAGGATCCGGACACGATCATCAACAACTGCGCCCCTCCGATCAAGTGCGGCAACTCCGTCGCCGACGTCGAGCGCATCCTTTCCCAGTGAAACCCTTTCGCCCGGCAAGGGCCCAAGAGGGGCGGAATGCCCCTTGCTTCTTATTTATCGGTGTGAAGCCGGGACAGGTGTGCAGGCTCGAAAATCGAAAAGGTTGGACTGGCGTGGGCCCGTCTGCTCCTTCTTCCCGTCTTCGGCGGCGACCTCTGCACTTTCCCCGTACTCCGCGGCCATGGCGTCCAGCATCGCATCCTCGTCCTCGTCGTCCATCGCTCCCGGCCCTTGTCCAGACGACGACCCGAAGCGCGACTTCATGCTGTGCGCCAGGGCGTTACCTATTTTGGGGATGGCCGCCAGGACGGACTCTTCGGCCTCCATTATGTCCAGCTCGCCTCTGAAACCGTTGTCGAACAGGATCCTCGCCCTGCTGCGGCCCACGCCGCGGAATCCCACCAGCTCCATGAGCTCTTCCTTCACCCCGTATTTGATGCGAGTGAGCAGCGGCCTTATCCTGACGACGGCGTCCGGGTTGAATATCAGGGCGATCTCGTTCATGGCGTATATGATCCAGTCCATCATGTCTATCCTGGACCTTATGTCCCCGGGCCCTATGCCCATGGAGTCGGTGATGACGTCCTCGGGGACCTCCTCTATCCACCTCTCGGTCAGAAGGGCGGTCTTGAGGTCGCTGAAAAGGAACTCGTAGTCGTATTCGGCTATGTCGTCCGGGTCCACCAGGTATCTATCGTCCAGCCTCTTGGCCGCCGCGGAAAGGGAGTCCTCGTCGCATTTCTTGGGGTACATCCCCATCACGTCCGGCGTCATGGCGGCGGCGGCCAGTATCTCGAAGGCCTCGGTGTCGTCCTTTATCTTGAGGACCGCGTCCCTCAATATGGAGGCCGACGCAGGGTCTATGCACATGTCGGACACCCTCTTCCCGAACGGTAAGGCCTCCAGCCTGTCCCCGTTCCTTGCCACCATGCACTCGTCCTCAAGGAACTCGACGGTCCTTTCGACCACCGACTCGATGCCGAACATCTGCGACGTGGTGCCGTAGAACGTGTCCCTCAGGAAGTCGATGACGGAATCCTCCGACCACGCGTCGCCGGTGGCGATGATCCCGAGCATGTGGCTCCTCAGCACCCTCTCGTTGAACAGCTTGGAGGTCAGCCTCTCGGTGTCGTGCTCGATGTAGTCTTGCATCAGGTGCTCCGCGTCGTCTTCGCTTCTCGCCATGAGCACCGCCTCGCCGTAAGGGTCGAACCTGGGCCTTCCTGCGCGGCCGCACATCTGCTTTATCTCCATGACCGGGAGCGGGACGTTGCCGATGTTCGTCTCGAAGCGGGTGGTGTCGCGCACGATCACCCTCCTGGCGGGAAGGTTGATCCCGGCGGCGAGGGTAGGCGTCGCTATTATGCACTTGATGCGGCCCTGGCGGAAACCCTCCTCAATGAAGCGCCTCTGGCGGTAGGTAAGCCCGGCGTTGTGGAACGCCACCCCGCACTTCACGCATCCGGCCAGTTTTATCCCGGAGGCGGTGGTCTCCCCGTCCCCTTCGAGTATATGGGCCTCCGCCGCCGACAGGTTTTTTCCTGCAATGGCCGCCATGGGCTTGGAGAACCTGACGGCCAAGGACTCGGTGGAGCGTCTGCTGTTCACGAAGACCATCGCTTGCCCGCCGGACCTCACCGTCTGCTCCACCAGCCCCCAGACCTCCTCGCCGTTTTTGCACGGGACCTCCGTCTTGGAGCCGTCGGAGAACGTTATCTCCCTTCCCAGGAAGACGCCCTCCCGCAGCGGTATCGGGCGCCAGGAGCTCCTCACGAGGTCGGCATGCAGCCATTTCGCCAGGTCCTCCGCGTTGGAGATGGTGGCGGAGAGGGCGATGACCTGCATCTCCTTGTTCCTGCGCATGAGCTTGGTCAGGGCGACCTCCAGGGTGGGGCCCCTCCCGGGGTCGTGAACCATGTGGATCTCGTCGGCGATCACGAGGCTCACCCCGTTCATCCATTCGCTTCCATGGCGGATCATGGAGTCGGCCTTCTCCGAGGTGGCGATCACGACGTTGGCGTCCCCCAGGCCCCTGTCCTCCGCATCCAGGTCCCCGGAGCTCAGATGCGTTCTCACGCCGAGGGAGGAGAAACGGTCGAAGTCGTCCTTCTTCTCGGACGCCAAGGCCTTCAACGGCACGATGTAGAGGACCTTCCCTCTGCGCTCCGTCAAGGTCTTGAGCGCCGGCACGTATCCGATGAGGGACTTGCCGCTGGCCGTCGGTATCGCGACGACCAGGTTCCTCCCCTCTAGGGCCAGCGGGATGGCCTGGGCCTGGGGAGGATGGAGCTCGACGAAGCCCTCCGACTTCAAGGCCTCGGACACGCGTCCGGAAATGTCGAGCTCGTCTACCTTCATCCGTCCCATGTAACGGCGGAGCGTAGATAATATGTGCGACTAGCTTGACATTATCTTTAAGAATCGTTCGCTATACGGCATTTCATGATTTCGAAGACCGGTGCAGCTTTGATGCTGGCGGTAGCGCTCGCGGCATGCTTGTCAGCCTGTCTCGCGGACGCGTCCGACGCGGAATCGTACTACCGGTCTCAGCTGGACGACAACGGTCGGGCAGTCTACGACGCCGTCTCGGCCTGCGCCTCGTCCGACGACCGCATTCTGGAGATGGAGGTGGGCTTCCCCGCCCCCGTGCTCCAGAGCACCGAGGAATCGGCGAAGGGCTATGCCGTCCGCATGGTGAACGCGGCCCTCGCGTCCCTCTATTACGAATCCCCATTGCTGATATGGCTCTGGGACCTTCCCCTGAAGAGCCTGGACGTCTCGGTCTCCACCGAGAAGGCCGTCCTGTCGGGGGACGGGAGGGAGTATTACATCGCCGTCTCCGCGTCCTTCGAGCTGGAGTCGCCCGGGCGGTATTCGGGGACCCCGGTCCAGGAGGTCATAAGGCAGGCGGAGGAAGCATGCTCCGGCCTCGTCTACAAAGGCAACGACGCCGAGAAGGCGAAGTCGATTTACAAGCACCTCTCCGGAGTGGCGGCCAAGAAGGACGCGGAAGGGGAGATCAGCGACATACACGACGCGGTCTGCGGGAAGTCGTCCTCGTCAGCCGGGATCGCCGCCGCGTTCACCCATATCGCGAAGATCAACGGCCTCGACGCATGCACAGTGAAGGGAACGTCCTACGCAGGGTCCTCCGAAGGCGAGGAGTATTACTGGGACGCCGTCCGCAGCGGTGGCTCCTGGTACGCCGTCGACGTCAAAGGGGGATGCCTGATGGCGGGAAGCGGGACCAAGGACGGCGACGAGACCTTCGGGTCCACGCATTCGGCCTCGTTGGACATGAAGTCCCCCAACGGCTTGCGCGCCCCGGACCTTGCCAGGGAAGGGTACGCGTATCCGGACGAGATGCCGTTCTTCCAGAAATACGGGGCCTACGTCCTGGTGGGCGTCATGTCGGCGATTATAATAGCGATGTTGTACATAGGGGCCCGTGACGGTCTGGCATGAATATACAAATGATTTTTATAAAAGAACAAACTCTCTAATGGGGTCACAGTGATATGAGCAAAAAAGACGAGAAAAGGTCCGAGATGCCCGTGGAGGAGTGGGCTGACAAGCAGGCCTTCGAGTCCACCGACGACATCGAGATACCCGACTCCATGGCGGCCCGCGTCATCGGCCAGGACGAGGCGGTGGCCGTCATGCGCAAGGCGGCCTCGCAGAAGAGGCACGTGATGCTGATAGGGGAGCCTGGAACCGGCAAGTCGATGCTTGCGAATTCGATGGTCGAGGAGCTCTCACCCGAGGACCTTCAGGACATAGTCTCCTACCACAACCCTGAGGACTTCAACGAGCCCAGGATAAGGACCTTCCCGGCCGGGAAGGGCAAGGCCGTCGTGTCCGAGCAGAAGGCGGCCGCCGCCGCCAGGCGCAACCAGTCCAACACTCTCTGGGTATACGCCTGCATGGGACTGGTGATCCTGGGCCTGGTCGGGGCCTTCATGTTCAGCAACTTCACGATAGCGCTCATCGCCATGCTCGGCGCGTTCATCATAGTGATGCTGTTCAAGACCCCGATGCAGCAGAGGACCGAGACCGCCATAGTGCCCAAGCTCCTCGTCGGCCACGACCCGGGGGAGACCCCGCCGTTCATAGACGCCACGGGGACCCATGCCGGGGCCCTGCTGGGAGACGTCAGGCACGACCCGTTCCAGTCAGGAGGACTCGAGACCCCGTCCCATGACAGGATAGAGGCCGGGGCGATCCACAAGGCGAACAAAGGCGTCCTTTACATCGACGAGATAAACGTCCTGAGGATGGAGTCCCAGCAGGCCCTCCTCACCGCCATGCAGGAGAAGCAGATGAGCATAACCGGCCAGTCCGAGAGGTCCTCCGGGGCCTTGGTGAAATCCGAGCCGGTCCCTTGCGACTTCATCCTCGTGTGCGCCGGGAACCTGGACGCCATCCAGGGGATGCACCCTGCGCTCAGGTCCAGGATAAGGGGGTACGGGTACGAGGTGTTCATGCGCAGCACGATGCACGACACCGACGAGAACCGCTCCAACATCGCCCGCTTCGTCGCCCAGGAGGTCAAGAAGGACGGGAAGATCCCGCCTTTCGACAAGTATGCCGTCGGAGAGATCGTCAGGGAGGCCCAGCGCCGTTCCGGAAGGAAAGGAGAGCTCACCCTCAGGATGAGAGAGCTCGGAGGTCTCGTCCGTGTGGCCGGGGATATCGCATATCAGAGAGGTTCCCCCTCTGTGACCATGGGCGATGTCGTAGCCGCGCGCAGATCCGCCCGCAGCATCGAGCAGCAGATCGCAGACAGATACATCGAGAACAGCGCCGCTTATTCCATGTTCAAGACGTCCGGCAGCGAGATTGGAATGATCAACGGCCTTGCCGCGCTCAACGCCAGCTCCAACATGGCCGAATACTCGGGAATCGTTCTCCCCATCGTCGCAGAGGTATCGCCTTCCCAAGTCCGCAAGGGAGGCCGCATCATCGCAACCGGTCAGCTGGGCACCATCGCCAAGGAAGCCGTCGACAACATCTCGGCAGTCATCAAGAAGTATACCATGACCAGCCTTTCCGACAGCGACATCCACCTCCAGTACATCGGGACTTACGACGGAGTCGAAGGGGACAGCGCGTCCATAACCATGGCGACCGTCATAATCTCGGCGCTCGAGAGGATACCGATCCGCCAGGATCTGGCGATGACCGGTTCCCTGAGCGTCAGAGGAATGGTCCTGCCCGTGGGCGGAGTCACAGCCAAATTGGAGGCTGCGGCCGCTTCCGGAATCAAAATCGCGCTCATACCCAAGGACAACGCCAAGGACGTCATGGTCGAGAGCAGATTCTACAAGACCATGGACATATACACCGTCGAAACCCTCAGAGACGTCTTCGAGTATGCTTTCGTGGATTGCCCTATGAAGCAGCAGTACCTCGACAAGCTCCTTCCGCTCAACGAAAGCGGCGAGTCCACGGTCAAGAGAATCGAGCCTCCCGTGGAATACGTCTACCACAACCCTCCTCCCGAGGCTCCCGCCCAGAAGAAGCCTCCGGAAGAGTCTCCGATGCCGGAACCGGTTTCCAAACCCGCTCCGTCTCCGAGCGCTCCCCCGTCGGGATACACTTCCGCCGGGAACATCGAAGACGATCTGGGCAAAGGGACGAAAGACCCCTTGAAGCCGTTCAGGGGATGAGGGTCGGGTTCAAGCCCAAATCACGGGGGCCACAACCCCCGCCCACTTTCCATTTGAATTCTGATTTGCGATCCGCTGGGCATATCCGAATCCCGAAACTTTCGGCGAAAACTGCCGGCTGGATATGTTCAGGAGTAATAATCGCGCGAATGCAGACTGGCATCCCGCAATTGTGTTTTATACGGATTCGCAGTACTCCATGGCATGTCTAGAAACGACTACAGTGCGTATTCCATGGTGGTTGGGAGGTTCCAGCCTTTCCACAACGGCCATATGGACGTCATCAGGAAGTGCGCATCAGAGTCGGACCATCTCATCGTCGGAATCGGGAGCGCCCAGTATTCCCATCACCCGGACAACCCTTTCACCGCCGGCGAGAGATATCTGATGATCGAGAATTCCCTGGATGACGCGGGGATCCACAAC